>Ga0209156_10002686_pt1 | contig 13835 bp, 13 predicted proteins | sample GraSoiAngelo_124_FD_185881 | JGI IMG/M metagenome (GOLD analysis project Ga0209156, IMG submission 185881) | Grasslands soil microbial communities from the Angelo Coastal Reserve, California, USA - 14_0927_05_20cm (SPAdes) (version 2) | ecosystem: Environmental > Terrestrial > Soil > Grasslands...
GGGGAGCGGGCGAGTTGGCCCGCAGCGCGCGTTGACCCGGGGCCGGAGCGCTCTTAATTCTCCGGCAGTTGAACGGATGCGCAGCTCAGCGGAAGAGGCGGATCCGCGGCGCACTGCCGGGCGGATGGTTCGGTGACGCGGCGGGCGACCTCGTGGTGGTGCTGGTGTTGTGGGGCGGCCTGCTGCGCACCTCAGCGGCGGCCAAGCGCAGATCGTCTTCTCAGGCTCTAAAAGTGATACGCCGCCGACAGCAGGTAATTGCGCCCGAGGATCCCCGACCAGTACAGCGAAGTCGGGCTGTCGAAGTTTCCGCCGATACCGGCCAGCCCCGGTAAGGGCGGCTCCTTGTTCCCGACGTTGTTGATGATCAGTCGCATCTCGAAGGCCCTGCTGAGTTCGTAGCCGAGCGTGGTGTTGACCAGCCACCAGTGGCTCACACCGAGGACATCCTTCGAGTTGGATTTGTCCGTATTGCTGAAATTGAAGGGTCCCACGTACAGCGCCTGCCAGTACCACTGGAACGGCCCCTTGCGGTAGTTGATGTCGAAGGTGCCCTTGTCGTGCGGGGCGGCGGTGTTCGTGGCCAGCTCTCCCAGCAGCTTGCTCGGAGCCTCCGAGCCCACCTGCTGCACGAGCTTGCGCGTGTTGAGCCAGTTCGCCCGCAGCGCCAGCGCCCCGAGCCCGCGCGGCAGAGTCGTGTTCCAGTCCATGCCGAAGGTAACGCCCTGGAAGTCCAGCAGCGCGGCGTTGCGGAAGCCGTCCTTAAAGCTCGTGATCTGGTGCGCCCCATTGCGCGTGAACAGCGCGCAGGACTGCTCGTTCGGATAGTTGGGCGAGTCGTAGCAGGCGTCCAGGATGTCGGTGAGATTCAGGACCTGGATCGCGTTCGTGAGGTTGATCTCGATGTAGTCCACGGCAAGGTTGAAGCGGGAAATGAACCGCGGCCGCAGCACGACGCCGAAGGCCTTGGAGTCGGCGGCCTCGCTGGTAAGTTGTTGGTTACCGGAGGTGAGGCCGGCCGCCGTGGCATTGACGACGTTGGACAGGAAGCCGGCCGGAATTCCGGCGGCGGCGCAATTCTTGGCGCGGGTCGCGGGTGCCTGCCCCTGGTTGATGAAGGTGACATCGCACGGGTCGTTGGCGAATTCGAACGCCGTCGAGGGAGCGAGGAACAGCTCGGTAACCGCAGGAGCGCGGATCGAATGGGTCTTGTTGCCGCGGAACTGCAGGTCCTCGATCGGTGCCCACCGCAACCCGCCGGTCCAGGTGGTCGAGTTGCCGGCAAAGGTGTTGTCGACGCGCCGCACGGCGCCCTCGAGCTCGACCTGGTGGAGGGCCGGGAGCGACTGCATCGGCGCAAAGATCGGAATCAGCGTTTCGGCGTAGAACTCATTGGTCCGATAGCTTCCGGAGACCGGCGAGGCCACGGAAGTGCCTGCGTTCAGGGTGTAGTAGTCGTCCGGCTCGAAATCCGCCGACTCGCGGCGGTTCTCGTAGCCGACCGCCCCCTTCCACTCGCCCGCGGGCAGCTTGACAATGCCGCCGGTTAGGTTTGCGCTCACGTCCCGCTGAGTGTTGATCGAGGTGGCGATCGCGTTATGCGTGATGTAGGCGCGCGCCGCGGCGCTCGGGGAACCCAGGCCGAAAATGTTCAGGGGCGCGCAGGTGGCAGAGCCGGTGGTGACCACCGAATTGACCGGATTGCCGGCACAGACGATGTTGCCGGAAGCATCAGGGGTGGCATTGAGTGCATTCTGCACGTTCTGGAACACGTACGAGGGCGTGCGGTTGACGTCACGCGAGTAGCCGTAGTTGGCCGCGATCTCCCAGTTGTAGGAGCGCTCGCCCACGGCAAAATCCCCGTTGATGCCCATGACGCCCCGGGAAACGACCTGGTCGGCCACCGCGCGTCCACTCTGCAGATCGGTATTGGCGCGGTCGACGTAGAAGTGCTTGCCGTCCCAGTTCGGATCGAAGGTTGTGAAACCCGTGGTTGGATCGGCAAACGGCAGGCTGGCACCGTAAGCATTGAGCGCGTTCTGGATTGTCGCCCGGTCGGCAGCCGACAGGAACGGGTTGTCTATGGAAACTCTCCAGGCGCCGTTCACCTGGCCCGCGGAGCCGAAGAATGGGGTGCTGTAGCCTGGCTGAGTGATCAGGTTGGTCGCGTGCCCTTCGGAGAACCAGCCCTCCATGAAGAAGGCGAAGTGATTGGTGAACTTGAAATTCCCCAGCATGTCGAGATTGGCGCGCTTCGTTGGCGAGAGCAGATTGGTGAATTGCGACAGACGGATGCCATCTCCGCGAAACCAGAAGACGTTGCTCCCCGTAGCCGTGCCCAGGTTGTATACCGACAGTGAGCTCGAGCCGGGGGCCCAGGCGAGCGGCTGACCGGCGGCGTTTGTCACGCCGATCAGCGACGGGGGTACCCGCGGCAAATAGAAGAAGTCATCCACGTATGGAACGCCCGAGGTACTGATACTGCTGACCGCGCCCTCGGTCGTAAGCACGGTCTTGAACGGGCTGGTGCCCGCGGGTTTGAGGAATTGCAGGTCGTTGGCGACATCCGGGCGTTGCGGCCCGGTCAGGCCGTCGGTCTTGATGAATTCCGCGACGCCGGTGATATTTCCCCGCCCGTCGGCGAAGTTCCGGCCGGCGAGCGCGCGGAAGCGATGAGACCACGCGTCCTTGGCGTTGGACACCCCGCTCTGTGCGTCAAGATCCAGACCCTGGTAGTTCTTCTTCAGGATGATGTTCACAGTGCCGGCGATGGCATCCGCGCCGTAGATCGGCGCGCCGCCGACCGAGATGGTCTCGACTCGCTCGATCAGCTTGGTGGGCACCGCATTCAAGTCGACCTGCTGGCCCGGCGAGGTGGCGCCGTTGAAGAGGCTGGCGGTGCTGGAGGAGACGAAGCGGCGGCCGTTGATCAGGGTCAGCGTCCGCTGCGAGCCGAGCGAGTACAGATCGACGAAGCTTTGCGCGATGCCGAATCCCTGTTGCTGGTTCACGGCACTCGAGGGCTGGATGCCGAAGGCGGGCAGTTCCTGCAACGCCTGGCCGACGTCGGTGTAACCGCGTTGATCGAACAGTTCCCCCGTGACCACGGTGGTCGGCTCCAGGCGGTCGAGGTCGGGGCGCGCGATGCGCGAACCGGTGATGACGACTTCCTGGAGCTTCTCTTCAGATTTCGTCGACTCCCTGGGCTTCTCCTGCGCTTGCGCGCAGATCGCCCAGGCAACCACTGAGCCCACGGCGACTAAGTCTCGCGACAGACGGCGGGGCGCGGTTCTGGCGGCCATGAGAGATCCCCCTGAATGCCCAACGCGGCGTTGTATTTCTGGTGCGCTACACCCGTAGTCTAGTATTAACGAAACCCTAATGACTCGTAAATTGGCGGGAACGGCGTTGGCTGATCAGCCGGAGTGGCTGTTGCGGCCGCGCATCAGGGGAGGGACTCATGGATCGCAGACGCTTCATACAGGCAGCCGGGGCCCTGTCCCTGGCCGCGGCGCTCGAGGAGCTCAAAGCGGCCGCTGAGCGCGCCTTTGATCCGACCGAACAGTCCGTTAGCGCGTTGCAACAGGCCCTCGCGTCCGGTGCCGTCACTTCCGAGGGCCTGACCGCAGCGTATGTCGCGCGTATCGCGCGCTTCGACCATCACGGCCCCGAGTACCGGTCGGTTCTCGCGCTCAATGCGGATGCCCCCGCGGCCGCGCGCGCGCTCGACGCGGAACGCAAGGCGAGGAAGCTGCGCCGGCCACTGCATGGAGTTCCCATCATTGTCAAAGACAACATCGAGACTTGCGATCCGATCGCGACGACCGCGGGATCCCTGGCGCTTGCGCGCTCTCTGCGCGCGAGCGATGCGCCGCTCGTCGGGCGGCTGCGTGCCGCCGGCGCAATCGTGCTCGGCAAGGCGAACCTGAGCGAATGGGCCAATTTCCGTTCGACGCGGTCCTCGAGCGGCTGGAGCGCGGTGGGCGGCCAGACCCGAAATGCCTACGCTCGCGATCGCAACCCTTCCGGCTCGAGCGCCGGCTCCGGGGTCGCCGCGGCTGCGAGCTTCTGCGCTGCCGCCATCGGCTCCGAGACCAAAGGCTCCATCCTGTCGCCGTCCTCGCTCAACGGCCTCGTAGGCCTCAAACCCACGGTGGGCGCCGTCAGCGGCCAAGGCGTTGTACCGATCTCGCCGCGCCAGGACACGGCCGGCCCCATGTGCCGCACGGTGGCGGATGCCGCCCTGCTTGCCGCGGTGATCTGCGAGCGCCCTCTCGGCTTCGGCACGCACGGCACCGACCTCGAGGCATTTCGGCTGCGCGGCGTCAGAATCGGCGCGATGCCCGTACCCAGGGAGGCGCATCCGGACACCGCCCGCCTGTTCGCCGATGCGCGCGCGGCGCTCGAACACGAGGGTGCCGTGATCGTGGACCTGAAACCGCCGGCGGGCTTTGACGAGATGGACGCGCCCGAGCTCGAGGCGTTGCTCTATGAGTTCAAGCCCGCAATCAACGCCTATCTCGGGACGCTTGATTCGTCTCAGGTCGACTGCCGGACACTCGCCGACCTGATTGCCTTCAACCGCGCGCACGCCGATGCGGAGCTCACGGTATTCGGACAGGAGCTCTTCGAGATGGCAGAGGCGCGCGGGCCGCTGACCGACCCGGCGTACCAGAAGGCGCTTGCGACCCTGCAGCGCACCGCCGACACCGACGGGCTCGCGGCTCTGCTTGGCCAGCAGGGCGTCGAGGTGCTGCTTGCGTCGAGTAACGGGCCGGCGGAGCGGATCGACGAGCTATGGGGTGATCGCGCCGGCGGTGGTTGGCCGCCAATCGCCTCGGCTGCGGCAATCGCGGGCTACCCGAGCCTCACGGTGCCCGCCGGGCTGGTGAGCGGCCTGCCGGTTGGGATCACGTTCGTCGGTCCTCGCAACCAGGACGGCCTGCTGAATTGAACCGACCCGAGCCCGGCAGCCAGGTGGGCATGGCGCGCACGCCTTGCAGGCAGGCCGCGGCGGCGCTATGAGTGACACACAAGCCATGACTTGTATAAAAAGGGGGAACATCATGTGGATCGCCGTCCTGATCTTCGCCATCGCCGCGGTCGTCGGTCTCACCATGGCGCTGGCCGTGTTCCAGGGCAGATTGCCGCCTATCGCCAGTGCCGTCGTTCACGGAGCGCTCGCGGCGACGGGGCTGGTGCTGCTGATCGTTGCGGTCTGCGCGCACCGGGCCACCGGCGCCGCGCGCTGGGCGCTCGGGTTTTTTCTGGTGGCGGCCCTGGGCGGATTCATCCTCGCTTTCGCCTATCACGCACGCAAGAAGAACCTCCCCACCAACTTCGTCGTGGGACATGCGACGCTCGCGGTGATCGGATTTCTGCTGCTGCTCGCGGGCGCCCTGCATCTCTTTTAGATAAGCATCTTTAGATAAGCATCGTTTAGATAAGCATCGTTGCGTGAGGACGTCGCCGGCGAGGCTCCACCCGCTGCATCCGGCGCTGGCGCACTTTCCGCAGGGCGAGCCCTTTACGCTCGAGCCTTGGGGAGACTCGCGCGCGCGCCGCGGCCCAGCAGCAGGCCCAGCGTCGCGGCAAGCGCCGATGCGACCAACACCGCGAACTTCGCCGCGGCGAGCAGCGGCAGACTCTCGAAGGCGAGGTTCGCGATGAAGATCGACATGGTGAATCCGATGCCCCCGAGCAGGCCGAGCAGAACCATGTGACTCCAGCGCACCCCCGCGGGCAGGGCGCACAGCTCGAGGCGTACCGCGGCGATCGAGGCCAGCACGATACCGATCGGCTTGCCGAGCACGAGCCCTGACACGATCCCTGCGCCCACCGCCAGCGGCGCCGCGGCGCTCAGGTCCAGACCCTGCAGGCTCACACCTGCATTCGCCAGCGCGAACAGTGGCATGACGCCAAACGCTACCCAGGGGTGCAGCATCGCCTCCACACGGACGACTGGCGACTCGGTCACGCACTGCGCGCCGGGATCGCGCGGCATGCGTCCGAATGCGCTCGTCGCGGGTGTCAGAAGCCCGAGCAGCACGCCGGCGAGCGCGGGATGCACGCCGGCCCGCAGCATTCCGAACCACACCACGGCTGCCGGCGGCACATAAGCGAGCGCCGGTTGCACTCCCAACCACTGCAGCACCAGCACCCCGAGCACGCCCGCCGCGGCGATCAGCAGCCCCCCGGCCGCGATGCCGCTCGAGTAGAAGAACGCGATCACCACGATGGCTGCGATGTCGTCGATGATGGCGAGCGTCAGCAACAACAGGCGCAGCGCCGGCGGTACGCCCCTGCCGATGAGGGACAGGACCCCGACCGCGAAGGCGATATCGGTCGCCGTGGGTATCGCCCAGCCGCGACGCGCAGCGGGCCCGGGGTTGATGAGGACGTAGAGCAGCGCGGGAACGACCACGCCGCCGACCGCAGCCACGATGGGAAGCGTCGCGACCCGCGGGTCCGACAGTGCGCCATCGTGCATTTCGCGGCGTATCTCCAGGCCGACGACCAGGAAGAAGACGCTCATGAGCCCGTCGTTGATCCAGAAACGCAGGTCGTGCGCCGGAAGGTATTGCGCGACGCCGAGGCCGAGCCTCAGATGCCACAGCGCCTCATAGGCCCCCGCCCACGGAGAATTCGCCCACGCGAGGGCAAGGATGGCGGCTGACAGCAGCGCGCCGCCGCTCAGCGCCTCGACGCCGATGAAGCGCAGCGGCCCGAGCGCCGGGTGAGCGGGTGCCGGTGGGGACAATCCCAGGACTTTCAGTTACTTGGCGTTGCTGCAAAAAAATCCCGGTGGTCGTGTCGATTCTCACCGGTCTCGCTCGTCGTACTCACACATACGAGCTTACCGGCAATCTAACCGATGGAGGATCCAGTCATGCGAGTCATGGTGATCGTGAAGGCGAACAAGGAGTCGGAGGCCGGCGTGCTGCCCAGCCGGGAGCTTCTCACCGAGATGGGCAAGTTCAACGAAGAGCTGGTGAAGGCCGGCGTGATGCTCGCGGGCGAAGGACTGCACTCGAGCGCGAAGGGCGTGCGGGTCAAGTTCGGCGGGGGCAAGAGCACCGTGACGGATGGCCCGTTCACCGAGACCAAGGAGCTGATCGCGGGCTTCTGGCTGTGGCAGGTGAAGTCCATCGAGGAGGCCATCGAGTGGATCCGGCGCTCCCCGTTCCAGAAGGGCAACGAGGAGATCGAGATCCGCCGGGTGTTCGAGGCCGAGGACTTCGGCGCGAACCTGACGCCGGAACTGCGGGCGCAGGAAGCGCAGCAGCGCGAGCGCGTCGCGCCCAAACACTGACCCAACCCCACAGGCGCCAGGTAAGTGCACCCGGCCATTCACATCAAACGGAGCTTTGTCATGCAAACCAGCACCCACCTGCATTTCAACGGCAACTGCCGTGAGGCGTTCGACTTCTATGCCCGCACCCTCGGCGGCAAGATCGTGTTCGCGATGACCTACGGCGAAGCGCCGGGCGCGCAGAGGACCTCGGACGACTCGCGCAACAAGATCATCCACGCGCGCATCGATCTCGGAGGCCAGTTCCTCCTCGGCTGCGACACGCCGGCAGAGCACTACCACACACCCGAGGGCTTCAACGTGATGGCGGCGGTCGAGCAGCCGGCCGAGGCGGAGCGGATCTTCAGGACCCTCGCGGAGGGCGGCAAGGTCACCATGCCGGTCCAGGAGACCTTCTGGGCGCATCGCTTCGGCATGTGCACCGACCGCTTCGGGACTCCCTGGATGGTCAACTGCGCGAAGCCCCTGGAAGCGGTATCGGCTGCGGCCCGCAAGAGCGCGTGAGGGATCTTGGCTTGCGCCGCCCGCGCGACGATGGTGTCATCCGTGGCCATGACGGCCACGGATACCCATCGCACCATCGACGCGCTCTGGAGGATCGAGTCCGCGCGGCTTATCGCCGGGCTTGCGCGCCTGGTGCGCGACGTGGGCCTGGCGGAGGAGCTGGCGCAGGATGCGCTCGTCACGGCGCTCGAGCAATGGCCGCGCTCAGGGATCCCCGACAATCCCGGTGCCTGGCTGATGGCCACCGCCAAGCATCGTGCCATCGATCACCTGCGGCGCGAGCGCATGCTCACACGCAAGCATGAGGCGCTCGGTCACGAGCTGCAGATGGAACAGCAGAGCAACGGCGGCAGGCTCGAGGCGAGCGCGGACGACGAGATCGGCGATGATCTGCTGCGGCTCATGTTCAGCGCCTGCCATCCGCTGCTGTCCACCGAGGCCCGCACCGCGCTCACGCTGCGGCTCCTGGCGGGACTGACCACCGCGGAGATCGCCCGCGCCTTCCTGGTCCCGGAAGCCACCATCGCGCAGCGCATCGTGCGGGCCAAACGCACGCTCCGCGACGCGCACGTGCCCTTCGAGATCCCGCGGCGCAGCGAGCTCGCCGGGCGACTGTCCTCGGTGCTCGAAGTCATCTACCTGGTGTTCAACGAGGGCTACTCCGCCACCGCCGGCGAGGACTGGATGCGGCCCGGGCTGTGCGAAGAGGCGCTGCGCATTGGGCGCATCCTCGCCGAGCTCGCGCCGCGGGAGCCGGAGGTTCACGGTCTCGTGGCGCTGATGGAGATCCAGGCGTCACGCATCCGCGCGCGCACGGGTGCGAACGGCGAGCCGGTGCTGCTCATGGAGCAGAACCGCGCTCTCTGGGACCGGCTGCTCATTCACCGCGGATTGCTGGCGCTGGCGCGCGGCGAGGCGCTCGGTGAGGCGCGCGGACCCTACCTGCTGCAGGCGGCGATCGCCGCTTGTCATGCGCGCGCCGCGACTGCCGCGGACACGGACTGGGTGTACATCACCGCGCTCTACGATGAGCTGGCGCGCCTCACGCCCTCGCCGGTGGTGGAGTTGAACCGGGCGGTCGCCGTGGCCATGGCCTACGGGCCGGCGGCGGGCCTCGAGCTCACCGACCAGCTTGCGGCGCAAGGCTCGCTCGAGTCCTATCACCTGCTGCCGAGCGTGCGCGGGGACCTGCTCGCCAGGCTCGGCCGCTACGCGGAGGCAGGCGCCGAGTTCGAGCGTGCTGCGACGCTGACGCACAACAGGCGCGAGAGTCGCCTGCTGCTGGATCGTGCCGCCGCGTGCAGGCGCGGCGGAAGCTGAACCTTCATCGGAGAGATCATGCCGTACATGCTGTTGATCGTGGAACCGCAGGGGCAGCGGCGGCTGCGTTCGCCCGAGGAGGGCCGTGCGGTCTACGAGCAGATGCTCGCATACACCGCGGACCTGAAGGCGCGCGGTGTCCTGCTGGAGAGCAACTCGTTGCGTGCCGAGTCGGTGCGGCTCGACATGCGCGCCGGCAGGCGCAGCGTGACCGATGGTCCGTTCACCGAATCCAAGGAGCTGATCGGCGGTTTCTTCCTGCTCGACTGCGCGACCCGCGAGCAGGCGCTCGGCTTCGCGGCGGAGTGTCCGGCCGCGCAATGGGCCACGATTGAAGTGCGCGAGCTCGGTCCCTGTTACGACTGACGCGCAGGTCGGCCGCGGGACATCGTCTGGGCTGCCCGAGCCCCTGAGCGTTCATAGCTGCGGCGCCCACGCCGTGCACCACCCCGCGGCCTTCACCTGTCTGCCGGGAAACAGCTGGCACGGCCCCTGCGTGGAACCCGCCGCGCCCTGGTACAGGCCGCAGTTGGCGCAATTGCTGCCGGCAGTCGCACCACTCGCCTGCCGAGCGTCCTCGACGTATTTCACCGCCTGCGCTTCGGGCGCGCCGACCGCGAGCAGGGGCGCATCGGCTGCAAACGCCGAGCGCGCGCTGCCCGCCGCCACCGGAGCGAACGATACCGCGAGCGCGAGCCTTAGCAGGCGCCGCCGGGACAGAGAGTAGTGTGGGATCATGCCAACTCCATGCGCTCGCATCGGTTGACGCCCCGGCGAGGACCGCGACGCAGGATCAGCCCGAGGCCTGGGCGAAGGTCTCCATCAAGAGGCCGGTGCCGCCGCGCGAGACGTGCGCAACCACGGCCGTGCGCCGGTGCAGCTTGGTGATGGCGCCGAGATTGATGGCGAAGGACAGCACCACCTGCTGCCCCTTGCGCAGCCCCAGGTTCGTCGTCTCGATGAAAACGCCGGTGGCGCTCAGGTTGACAGCCTTGCAGAGCTTGCGGCGGCCCCCCGGAACGGTGATGTAGACGATGGTGCGCGCCCGGTGTCTGGTGTGCAGTCTGCGTTCCACTGCTGATCTCGATGATTCTGTTGTTGTAGTTGCGCCTCTGCGCATTATGCCTTCCCGGGTGCGGTTTGCCGCAGTCAGTGAACTTATTTCGGGACGAGCTTGGCCTTCAGCGCGAGCATCACATAAGCCGCGCAGGGCCACCCGGGCGCCGCCGCAGTCATCCGCCGCGCAGAAAGGCGCCGATCTCGCGCCCGAAGGTGTCGAGGTCCACCAGGAAGGCGTCGTGCCCCTCGATGCACGGGAGCTGGGTAAAGCGCGTGGCGACGCCTGCGGCCGTGAGCATGCTTGCGATCGCCTGCTGCTCGGTCACCGAGAACAGCAGGTCCGACTGCACCCCGATCACGAGCGCGGCGCTCAAGCCGGCGCGCCGGAACACGCTCACCGGCTCGCCGTGTGCGCTGAGATCGAAGCGGTCCATGGAGCGCGAGATGTACAGGTAGCAGTTGGCGTCGAAGGCGCTGACGAAGCGCTGCGCCAGAGCTTCCAGGTAGCCCTGAATCGCGAACTCGGAGGCGAACGGATCGCCGCGCTTCATCTCCTGGCGGATCGGCTGGCGTCCGAAGCGCTGCGCCCATTCTGCCGCGGAACGGTAGGTCACGGTGCCGAGTTTGCGCGCCAGACGCTGGCCCGTGACCGGCGCTCGCTCGGAGGTGTAGTTGCCGCCCTGCCAGTCCGGATCATGGGTGATCGCCTCGCGTTGGATGGAGCGCAGCGCGATCGCGAAGGGCGCCGCCGCCGCGGTCCCCGAGATACACACCAGCCGCCGCGCCGCGCCGGGGAACTGCGCGGCATACGCAAGCACCACCATGCCCCCGAGCGAGGGGCCCATGACAGTGTCGAGCCGCTCGATCCCGAGCGAGCGCACGGTCTCGAAGCCCGCGCGCGCGATATCCTCGACCGAGAGATCCGGAAACGTCAGGCGATAGGGCTGGCCGGTTGCCGGGTCGACGGAAGCAGGTCCGGTCGATCCGAAGCAGCTGCCGAGCGAGTTGACGCAGATGACGAAGAAGCGCTCGGAATCGATGGCCAGGCCCGGCCCCACCATTCCCTGCCACCACCCGTCGCTCGGATCGGCGGGGGAAGAGGCGGCGTGAGCCGGCGGCGAGAGCCCGGTGAACAGCAGCAGCGCGTTGTCGCGCGCGGCATTGAGTGCGCCCCAGGTTTCATAGGCGATGCGCGCGCCGTGCAGCATCCCCCCACGCCACATCGGAAAAGGGTCGGGCAACCATGCGTACTGGCGCGCATCCATGGGATCGGCATCTGCGGCGGACCTGGATGGGCCGACCGGACGCTCTAGGGCTCCGGATCGCCGCCCTCGGCGATCCCCTCGAACAGCACCGTGGACAGGTAGCGCTCGGCGGTGTCCGGGAGCATGGCGAGAATCACCGCGCCCTGCGCAGCCTCGCCGGCGACCTTGAGAGCGGCGGCAAACGTCGCGCCCGAGGAAATGCCGCAGAAAATACCCTCGCTGCGGGCGAGGGCGCGCGCCGATTCCACCGCCTCCGTGTCCGTCACCGTCACGATCCGGTGCGGCACCTCGCGCTTCAGGACCGCCGGCAAGAAGTCCGGCGTCCAGCCCTGGATCTTGTGCGGCGTGAAGGGCTTCCCCGACAGCAGCGCCGCACCCGCCGGCTCCGAAGCGATGATCTGCACCTCCGGCCGCGCGAGGCGCACCATCTCGCCCGCCCCGGTCAGCGTACCCCCGGTGCCCCAGCCGGTGACGAAGTAATCGAGCCGCCTGCCGGCGAAGTCCTGCAGGATCTCGGGCCCCGTGGTATTGCGGTGGTAGGCCGGGTTGGCCTCGTTCTCGAACTGCCGCGCGAGGAACCAGCCGTGCTTCTTGGCGAGTTCCGCGGCCTTGCGCACCATGCCGCTGCCGCGCTCGGCGGCGGGCGTGAGAATCACCTTCGCCCCCAGCAGGCGCATGATCTTGCGGCGCTCGACCGAGAACGTCTCGGCCATGGTGGCGACGAACGGATAACCCTTGGCCGCGCACACCATGGCGAGCGCGATGCCGGTGTTGCCCGAGGTGGCCTCGACCACCGTCTGGCCGGGCTTGAGCGCACCGCTGCGCTCGGCGTCCTCGATGATGGCGATCGCGAGGCGGTCCTTGACGGAGGCGAGCGGATTGAAGAACTCGCACTTCACGTACATGGTGACATGCCGGGGTGCGAGGCGTTGGATTCCGACGATCGGAGTCTTGCCGATCGTGCCGAGTATGTTGTCGTAGATCATGAGGTTCCTTCTACGCTTCCTTTGATCGCACCCACAAGGGTCGCGCAGGCATCTGCTTAAGAGCGCCGGTTATGATCGCATGATCAGATTGCAGAAGCTGCTGGCGGCGGCGGGCCTGGGGTCGCGCCGCGCCATCGAGGAGTGGATCCGTGCCGGCCGCGTGAGCGTCGGCGGCCGGATCGTCCAGCTCGGAGATCGTGCCACGAGCGCCGACGACGTGCGCCTCGACGGGGTGAAGCTCGACCTCGATCGCGCTCGAGCCGCCCCCCCGGAGCTACTCCTTTATTACAAGCCGGTCGGCGAGGTGACCACGCGCAGCGACCCGCAGCGCCGGCCGACCGTATTCCGGCGGCTGCCGCCACCGCGCACAGGACGCTGGATTGCCGTGGGACGGCTGGACGTGAACACCGCAGGGCTCCTGCTGCTGACGACGGATGGGGAACTCGCCCACCGCCTCATGCACCCCTCGAGCGAAGTGCAGCGCGAGTACCTGGTGCGCGTGCGCGGCCGGCCGGGGCCACAGGTCCTGCGCCAGCTCCTTTCAGGAGTGCACCTGGAGGACGGTCCGGCGCGCTTCGATCGGATCAGCGCGGAAGGCCGGGATGGAGGGGGTGGGGGAGGCCGCCACAGCGCCTTCCGGGTCGTGCTGCACGAGGGGCGCAACCGCGAGGTGCGCCGGCTGTGGAGCGCAGTGGGTTTCGAGGTGAGCCGCCTGCTGCGCATCCGCTACGGCTCGGTCGAATTGCCCCGCGACCTGCGCCCTGGCGAGGCACGCGTCGCCGATCCCGCCCTGATCGGGGGCCTGGAACGCTTTATCCGCGCCAGCGGACGGCCCCGGCCGCGGTCCGGGCCCCCGGGCGAGCTCACCAGGGAGGCCCCGGTTTCGGGCCTGCGGCGGGGGGCACCTACGCAGCGCCGCCGGGCCGATCGGCCTCCTGGCGGCCGACCCCCAAGCAAATAACGGGCCAGCACGCATTGACACGCCAGGACCCCGAAATCAAAATACGCGGCTCATTTTGCGGAGGGGTACCCAAGCGGCCAACGGGAGCAGACTGTAAATCTGCCGGCTTACGCCTTCGAAGGTTCGAATCCTTCCCCCTCCACCATTTCGGTGCGGGGATCGACCCGGGCCCGTGAGGTTCGGCCGGCAGATTGGGCGCCATCAGCGCGGGTGTAGTTCAATGGTAGAACCTCAGCCTTCCAAGCTGATGACGTGGGTTCGATTCCCATCACCCGCTCCAGCCTGGCCCGCTTTTTCCCGATCTGAAGCCGACGTAGAGCCCATGTAGCTCAGTTGGTAGAGCACGTCCTTGGTAAGGACGAGGTCACCGGTTCAATCCCGGTCGTGGGCTCCAGTCGACCGGGCAACCGGGGTTGAGTTGAGAGTTG
>Ga0209156_10002689_pt1 | contig 13830 bp, 13 predicted proteins | sample GraSoiAngelo_124_FD_185881 | JGI IMG/M metagenome (GOLD analysis project Ga0209156, IMG submission 185881) | Grasslands soil microbial communities from the Angelo Coastal Reserve, California, USA - 14_0927_05_20cm (SPAdes) (version 2) | ecosystem: Environmental > Terrestrial > Soil > Grasslands...
TCCGTCACCGGCCAATACGTGATCCCTTCGCCGTAGGGCAGGCACCGTCCCCAGTGGACGCGCCCCTCCTGCCCTGCGCGCCGCGCGAACTCCGCCAAAAGGCGGCTCTTGCCGATTCCCGGCGGGCCGACGATCGTGACGAGGGCCGGCCGCTGCTCGGCGATCGCTGTGCTCCACACCTCCGTCAGCGCTTTGGCCTCACGCTCGCGGCCGACGAACGTGACGGCGTCGGCGACGGGCTTATGCGCCTCGTCTTTGACCCCGACCGCCTCCCAGACACGAACCGGCTCCGATTTGCCCTTCGCAGCGATCGGCTCGGCCTCGCTGTAGTCGATCGCGTCTCGTGTCGCCACGTACGTCAACTCGCCGACGAGGATGCCGTCGACCGGAGCCGCCGACTGGAGGCGCGCGGCCGTGTTCATCACGTCACCCGAGGCGACGCCCTCGCCCTCGCTCGCTCGCGCGCCGACGACCACGAGCGCTTCGCCCGTGTTGACGCCGACGCGGACCTGCAAATCCAGCCACTCGTCCTCGGCGTTCAACTCGTCGATCGCGTGGCAGACGGCGAACGCTGCGCGAACGGCTCGCTCCGGATCGTCCTCGTGCGCGACCGGCGCGCCGAACAGCGCGACGACGGCGTCGCCGATGAACTTCTCGACCGTGCCGCCGAAGTGCTCCAGCTCGGTCCGGAGGCGGACGTAGTACGGCGCTAGCCGCGCGCGGACGTCCTCCGGGTCCATATTCTCGGCCTTCGCGGTCGACCCGACGATGTCGGTGAAGAGGACCGTGATGAGCTTCCGCTCCTCGGTGGTCGGCGCCTGCGGAGCAAGCGGCGCGGCACACGCGAGGCAGAACTTCGCGATGTCCGGGTTGTCTTGTCCGCAACTAGCGCAAATGGGCATGCTGCGAGTGTCGCTCCGCCGCTGGGGCTCTGCAAGGCGGGGCCGCTTCAATCACGAACTCGAACCGGCGTGGCCCGAGGCGGCACGGCGGTTCGCGGGCGGTTTCCTCCTCTTTGCCGGCTTCGCTGATCGCGCGGGGACTTGAGCTCCTCGACAACCGTCGGATCCGCGAGCGTCGTCGCCACGTGGTCGCGAAGATTCTTGAGCATCTCGAAAGAAGTTCAGGGCCCTGCTCTAGACGAGCAGGGCCCCGCTCATTCCTCCTCCACCGCCGCCACGCGCGCCGTGCTCTACCGAGCGCCCGGGCGGCTACTCAGCGCGGCCGAACGCCTTGATCTCCTCCATCTCCTCCGGCGAGAGCTCACGCGGAGTCTCGCCGCGGGCCACTTTCTCGCTCTGAACGTGCTCGCGGATCTCGTCGACGATCTCGGGGTTCGCCAACGTGGTTATGTCTCCGACGTCGGCGAAGTTCGAGATCCCGGCGATAACCCTACGCATGATCTTTCCCGAGCGCGTCTTCGGCATGTCCGGGACGATCCAGACGTTCTTCGGGCGCGCGATCTTTCCGATCTCGGTCTCGATTGCCTTTTGCACCTTCTGTTCGATGTCGCTGTTCGCGTCGACGCCGGGCTTGAGCGCAACGTACATCTCGACCGCCCGCCCCCGGATCTCGTCGATCACGGGGACGGCTGCGGCTTCGGCGATCTCGTCAACCGTGATCGTCGCTGACTCGAGCTCCTTGGTTCCGAGCCGGTGTCCAGCTACGTTGATCACGTCGTCAACGCGGCCGAGGATGCGGAAATAGCCGTCGGCCGCCTGGACGGCTCCGTCGCCCGCGAAATACGGCCAGTCGCGCCAGTCCTTGCTCTCCTTGTTCCGGCAGTACTTCTCGTAGTAGGTCTGGACGAAGCGCTCGTCCTGGCCCCAGATCCCTTGGAAGATGCCGGGCCACGGATTCCGGATGCAGATGTTGCCGGCGCGGCCGCTCCCCGCCTCGACGACCTCACCCTGCTCGTCGTAGATCACGGGATAGATGCCGAGGACGCCCGGCCCGCAGCTGCCCGGCTTCATCGGCTGGAGCGCCGGCAGCGTGCTGCCGAGGAAGCCGCCGTTCTCGGTCTGCCACCAGGTGTCGACGATGACCGCCTCGCCTTTGCCGACCGCCTCGTGGTACCAGCGCCAGACGTCAGGCTCGATCGGCTCGCCCACGGTCGTCATGTGCTTGAAGCGGTAGTCGTACTTGGCCGGCTCGTCCGGCCCCACCTTGCGCAGCATCCTGATCGTCGTCGGCGCGGTGTGGAAGATGTTCACGCCGAGCCGCTCGGCGATCCGCCAGGGGCGCCCCGGATCCGGATACGTCGGCACGCCCTCGTACATGACGCTTGTCGTCCCGAGCGCCAGCGGCCCGTAAACGATGTAGGAGTGCCCGGTGATCCAGCCGATATCAGCGAAGCACCAGTAGGTGTCCTCCGGATGGATGTCCTGGTAGTACTTCGACGTACCGGCGACGTAGGAGAGATATCCGCCGGTGCTGTGCTGGCAGCCCTTCGGCTGACCCGTCGTTCCGCTCGTGTACATGAGAAACAGCGGCGCCTCGGCGGGCATCGAGACCGGCTCGACCAGCTTTTCGCGGTAGTCGTCCATGAGCTCGTCCACGAAGAAGTCGCGGCCGTCGACCATCGGGGTCTCTGACGAGTACTGGCCCGGGTGCCGACGCCAGACCAGAACCTTCTCGACATCGAAGCCGCGGTCGTGCGCCACCGCGAGCGCCTCGTCCGCCTTGACCTTGTGGTCGAGCAGCTTGCCTTCGCGGTAGTAGCTGTCCATCGTCACCAGGATGCGACTCTCCGAGTCGGCGATCCTCCCGCCGCACGCGGCACCGCTGAACCCGCCGAACACCTCCGAGTGGATGACGCCAAGGCGGGCGCACGCAAGCATCGCGACCGGCAGCTCGGGGACCATTGGCAGGTGGAAGGTGACCCGGTCACCGGCCTTCACGCCACCGAAGTCCCTGAGGAGTGCCGCGAACTCGTTCACCCGGCGGTAGAGCTCCTGGTAGGTGATCGCTTTCGTCTCCTGGTCCTCGGGCTCCGGCACCCAGATGAACGCCGCCTTGTCGTGGCTCGTAGCCAGATGGCGGTCGACGCAGTTGAAGCAGGCGTTCAAGCGTCCGCCGACGAACCACTTCCAGAACGGGGGGTTGCTGGTGTCAAGCGTCGTGTGCCAGTACGCGTCCCAATCGAGCAGGTCCGCGTACTCCTTGAAGCACTCCGGGAAGTGCTCCTCGCTGAAACGCTCGAAGATGGCCGGATCGGCCGCGTTCGCCTGCGAGATGAACGTCGCTGGGGGGTAGAAGTATTCCTCCTCCCGCCAGTGAACAGCGATCTGTCCCTCGGAGACCTGGATCTCCTCTGCTACCTCCATTTCTCGACCTCCCGCTGACACGCTTGAGAACTTCTCGTCTTTCGCACTTCTCTAGGTTCCTCGTGGCATCGGTGTGCCGAGGTGCGAGAAGAACGGCAGGCGGTCCCACAGCGGGCGCCCGACTGGCAGCACCGGACTTGGCGACATCCCGTTTACGACACCGGCGGCCGAGGCGTACCACGCGGCTGCCGCCGTCACGATGCCGGCCCAGCCGCCCGCGTGCAGGATCCAGGGCGTGCCGCCATGGGCGAGCCGGAAGAAGCCGATCGCGAGCAGGATCTCCGTGATCTCCAGGGTCAGGAAGACCGTGAAGACTGCAACGCTGATCCGCAGGCTCCACAGCATCATGTAGGTGTTGAAGATCGCGAACGAAAGCAGGAACCACGCCAGCCCGTTGTTGATGTCGACCGGCTTGAGCGCAGCTCCGATCTTCGTCGTCTCGAGGAGCACGACGGTGATGCCGAGTCCGAGCCAGAAGCCGCCGTAGGTCGAGAACGCGGTCGCGCCAAAGACGTTCCGGTTCCGGAACTCCCACATACCGGCGAGCAGCTGGGCGACGCCTCCGTAGAAGAGGGCCAGTCCGACCCAGAGGATGTCCGGGATGAAGGTCGCGTTGTGGCCGCTGAGCATGAAGGTGGTGAGCGCGAACCCCGCAAGTCCGAGCGGGGCGGGATCGGCGACCGGCATGAGCTCCACCAACGTCGGGGCTCGGCGCTCCTCGGCGAGGACAGCCATATCAACCTCCTTGGTTGAGCCCGGCCCCTTGGCGGGACCCAAGCGCCAGGAGTCGGGCACCTACACGTAGATCGTTACCCGATCTAACTCGATCAGTAATTAAATACCCGTAGGACGAAGTTTTGAAGCCTTTACGGCTCGAGGTCGTACGGATAGTCCGTCAGCAGCTCGGCGCCGTCCTTCGTCACCAGCACGAGATCCTCGAGCCGGCAGCCGCCGAAGCCGTTTCGGTAGAGCCCGGGCTCGAGGGTGATCACATCGCCCTCGACGAGCGCGCCGGGGTACCGGCTCAACCAGGGCTGCTCGTGCACTTCGAGCCCGACGCCGTGGCCGAGACCGTGGAAGAACCCGTCCTCGAGCACCTCGCCGTCGGGCTTGTGCAGGCCGGTGGGATAGCCGGCCTCGTGGAAGAGCTCGCTGGCGAGCACGTAAACGTCCCGGCCGGCGATGCCCGGCTTGACGGCGGCGAGCGAGCGCTCGAGCGCCTCGTGGACGAGCTGGTGGTAGGCGACGAGCTCATCGGGCGGCTCGCCGACGACAAAGGTTCGCGTCATGTCCGCGTAGCAGGAAGACGCTTTGTCTCGAGGCCAGAGGTCGAGCACGATCGGCTCGTCCGGCTTGATCTCGCCGGAGCCCATCTCGTGGCCGATCGCGGTCTGCGAGCCGTGCGAGACGATGAACTCGTCGCAGAGCAGGTTCAGGCTCGTGAAGGCTTGCTGGATCGCGATCTTGACGCGCTCGCAGGTGAGCGGCTCGCCGTCGAGGATGAGCAAGCCGTTCTGTCTCTCGGCCCGGCGAAAGAGCTCGCGCGCGGCATCCATCCCGGCCTCGGCGCCACGCTGAGCGCGCCGGATCCCGTCGAGCTCCGCCTGGCTCTTGGCGCGGCGACGCTGTACGAAGGTTTCGCGGTCCGGTGTGATCTCGATCCCCTCGGCCCGGAGCCGGTCCGCGAGCTCGACCGGGAACGTGGTCGGCACGACCGCGCTCTCGATGCCGAGCTCCTTGACCGCGCGAACCGCGGTCTCGAGCCCGACGTCCTCCATCGGGATCCCCTGCTTGACCAGGTCGTCCCAGCCGAACTGCTCGACCGCGTGCGGCTGTAGCCCGTCGTGGCCCTGCACGCGCTCGACCTCGAAGGGTGTGATCACCACATGACGCTCGCCGTCGTGTTCGAGGTAGAGGAACGCATCCGGAACCGGGACCGGCACTTCGTGGCGCATCTCGGGGGAGCGCAGAGTGTCGGCCCAGATCACGACGTCTTTCACGGCGCCAGATGCTACCGCGACTCAATCCAGTACGTAGACTGACGAAAATGGACGAGGCGCTCGCCCGGGCTCAAGCGCTGGTCGACGAGTACGCGCAGGAGCTCGCCTCGACTCTGCCACCCGACGCCGAAATCTTCGACGCGCATGTCCACCTTGGCCAGGACATCGACGGCTTCAGCGGCAGCTACGAGGACCTAATGGCCATCAACGAGCGCTACGGGATCTCGCGCTCCTTCATGTTCTGTCTCGACGAGCCGGACCGGCACCCGGCCTTCCGAGCGGCCAACGACCGCACGCTTGCCTACGGAAAGCGCTCAGGCGGCACCCTGATCCCCTTTGTCCGCCTCGATCTCGCCGAGCACCCGATCGAGGAGGCGATCCGCTGCCTCGATCTCGGCGCCCGAGGAATCAAGCTGCACCCCCGCGCCCAGCGGTTTCTCCTGAACGACGAACGCCTGGCGCCCGTGTTCGCGCTCGCGGCGGAGCGGCGCGTGCCGATCCTGATCCATGGCGGCCGCGGCCTGCCTCCGATCGCGAGCGAGCTCGCCGCGCTCGTCGACCGCTATCCGGAGGCGCAGCTGATCATCGCGCACGGCGGCATCGCCGACCTGCCTGCACTCGCCGAGCGATTCGCCGGCAAGGCCGGCGTCTTCTTCGACACCTCGGTGTGGAGCCCGATCGACCTGCTCAGCGTTTTCCGCGTCTTCTCGCCGGAGCAGATCGTCTACGCGTCCGATTTTCCCTATGGACAGCAGCCGAGCTCGCTCCTGATCGCTTTGCGAACGGCGAAGGCGTCAGGTCTCGACGAGGAGGATCTCCGCGCGATGCTGGCGGAGAACGCAAACAGGATCGCGGCAGGCGAGCCACCGCTCGAGCCGACTCCCCCGAAGGGCGGCGACACGTTCTCGCAACCGATGGCGTTCGCCCGGATTCACCAGTACCTCTCGATGGCGACGCCTCTTCTCTGGACCCGCCAGCCCGACACGGTCGGCGTGATCGGTCTCGCGCTCAACGCGTGCTACGACCGCGACGGGCACGTCGACGAGCGCGAGCGGATCAGGGAGCTCCTGAGCGCCGCGCGCGAGGTCTGGCGGTTGCTGCCGGAGGTCGAAGACGAGCCGGACCAGCGAATCATCACGCGGACGACGTTTCGGCTGATCCACCTTGCGGACATCCTCGCAGTGACACCCGAAACGGCTGAGCCCGTGCAAAGGACGCAGACGCGGAGCAAACGAGTGGCCAAGACAAAAGCGACGACGGCGAAACTGGGCGCGTAGGTTTGGTTGGGCTCACGGTCAACGGCAGCGCGTATGAGCTCGAAGCGCCCGTCGGGCGCACGCTGGCCGAAGCGCTGCGGCTCGACCTCGGCCTGACCGGCACGAAGATCGCCTGCGGCGAGGGTCACTGCGGCGTCTGCACGGTGCAGCTCGACGGCGTGCCGGTGCTCTCCTGCATCACGCTTGTCCACACGGTCCGAGAACGCGAGGTGACGACCATCGAGGGGCTGAGGGATCATCGGCTCATCGAGGCCTTCGTCGAGGCCGACGCGACCCAGTGCGGTTTCTGCACGCCGGGGCAGATCGTCTCCGCCTCCGCGTTGCTCGCGGCGAATGCGAAGCCGGGCGCAGAGGAGATCAAGCATGCGATGGCCGGCAATCTCTGTCGCTGCGGGACGTATCCGAAGATCGAGCGAGCAATCCATGCGGTCGCGTCGCGCGGGGAAGGGCACTGATGGCACGGCTGATCAAGACCGAAAAGGAGGTCGAGGGCCGCTACACGGAGCAGTGGGTCGTGGTCGAGGAGGACGCGCTCGAGCAGTGGCCGGAAGGTCCCCTTCGAACCGTCGGCCGCGCGGCAACTCGAGTCGACGGCCTTGCGCGCGCCCGCGGCGAGGCTCGCTACACGCAGGACATTCGGCTTCCCGGGATGCTGCACGCAGCCGTTCTCCGGAGCCCTCACGCGCGCGCGCGCGTGAAGCGGCTCGACCTGGCGCCCGCCCGCGAAGCCTCCGGCGTTCGGGAGGTCATCGGCCCCGACGAACTGGACGCGCTCGCCGACGAGCCGAACTACGAGGGGCAAGCCATCGCGGCAGTCGCCGCGGACACGATCGACCAGGCCCGCGCGGCTGTTGACGCAATCTCGATCGACTGGGAACTGCTCGAGCCGCTGCTGAACGCGGATCAAGCTCTGCACCAGGAGTCCTACCTCGACGACCCTAAACGCTACGAGCGTGGAAACGTCGAGCGAGGACTCGGAGAGGCGGACGCAATCGTCGAGGCCGAGTATCGAACCCAAAGCGTCCTCCACAACGCGCTCGAGACGCACCAGAGCGTGTGCGAATGGGAAGGCGACACGCTTGTCGTCTACACGTCCACCCAGTTCCTCTGGGGGGTGCGCGACGAGGTGGCGGGCGCGTTCGATCTGCCGAAGGACAAGGTGCGCGTCATCTGTCGCTTCATGGGCGGCGGCTTCGGCGCGAAAGGCGCGGCGGGCGATTACACCCTGATCGCGGCCGAGCTAGCGCGTCGGACCGGACGCCCGGTCCATTGCCGGCTCGATCGGCGCGAGGAGAACGTGAACTCGGGTAACCGCAATCCCACGATCCAGAAGCTTCGCCTGGGTGCCCGCGCCGACGGCACGCTGACAGCAATCGACGCTGAGTACATGTGCTTGCTGGGCTGGGACGGCTGGCTGCCGCCGACGGCCGGACCGGCGCAGATGCTCTACGCGTGCGAGAACGTTCACACGGTCGAGTACGGCCTGCGGCTGAACGCGCCGCCGATGGACGCGTTCCGCGCACCCGGCTTCGTCGAGGGCACGTTCGGGCTCGAGTGCGCGCTCGACGAGCTCGCGGCCAAGCTCGATCTCGATCCGCTCGAGCTCCGCCGCCGCAATCACGCCGACCACGATCCGATGGACGAGCGCCCGTTCTCCGCCAAGGAGTTGATGGAGTGCTACCGCCGTGCCGAGCCGCACTGGGAGCGACGGCACGAGGTCCGCGCTCGATCGAATGGGCCCTGGAAACATGGCGTCGGGATCGCGACACAAATCTGGTACGGAGGAGGCGGTCCGCCTTCCTACGCGTGGGTCCGGCTCTCCGGAGACGGCACGGCGACCGTCCTGACGGCGATGCAGGACATCGGCACCGGCACCCGGACGGCGATGGCGCAAATCGCTGCCGAGGAGCTCGGCCTGCCGCTCGAGCGGGTAACCGTCGAGCTCGGCGACACGGCACACGGCCCGTACGCAACTGTGTCCGGCGGTTCGTCCACCACCCCATCGGTCGGCCCCGCGGTTAGGGCCGCGGCCGGGGACGTGGCTCGGCAGATCCGCGAGATCGCTGCCCAGCGATTCGACGTCGAGGAGCGCGTGCTTTCACTCACCGACGGCAAGGTCATCAGCGCCGATGGCGGCTCTTGGCCGCTGGAGGAGATCACCGGCCTGCTCGAGGACGGTCAGATCCTCGGGCAGGGCGCCCGTGGACCGAACCCGGCCGGAATGCGAGTCATGACCTACGGAATCCAGGTCGCAGAGGTCGCGGTGGACGTCGAGACCGGCGAGATCGTGGTCGAGCGGATCTATGCCGTGCACGACATCGGTCGGGTGATCAACCCGCTCGGCGCCGAGAGCCAGATCGAGGGCGGCATCATCCAGGCGATCGGTCACTCGCTCTCGGAGCAGCGACTGCTCGACCCCCAGAGCGGCAAGGTCCTGACCCAGACGCTTGACGCCTACAAGCTGCCGACGATCGCGGATGTGCCCGAGATCGTCAGTGAGCTCATCGACGTCCCGGACGCCCATCTGACGAACCTCGGCTCAAAAGGCCTGGGCGAGCCGCCGATCGTCCCGACCGCCGCGGCGATCGCGAACGCGATCCGCGACGCGACCGGTGCCGACGTGCGGTCGCTCCCGATCACGCGCGAGGAAATGCTGCGCGCGCTGCGCGAGGCTGGCGAACGAGACCGCGCGGAGCGAGTTGGAGCTGCTCCGGCCTGAGTCCGCCGAGGCCGCGTCGGCGGCGCTCGGCAACGGCTCCGTGGCGCTCGCCGGCGGGACGGAGCTCGTCCCGCTGCTCCGTGACGGAATCGTGCGAGCCGAGAAGCTGGTCGAGCTTCGCGACGTCGTCCCGCGCGGGTTTGACGGAACGCGGATCGGAGCGGGAACGACGCTGGCGGAGCTCGAGGTCGACCCGCAGATCCCACAGGCCCTGCGCGAGGCCTGCTCGCTTGCGGCGTCGCCCCAGCTTCGCTCGATGAGCACACTCGGCGGCAATCTCCTCCAAGCGACCCGGTGCTGGTACTGGCGGCTCAACTTTCCCTGCTACCTCCACGGTGGCGACGTTTGCCATGCCAAGGCGGGGCAGCACCGAGAGCACGCCATCTTCGGGAGCGACCGCTGTGCATCGGCGCACCCTTCCGACCCGGCCGCAGCGCTGCTGGCGCTCGGCGCGCGCCTTCATACGACTGCCCGCGAGCTTCCCCTCTCCGAGCTCTACCGGCTGCCGACCGATGACAACCGCGACGTGACCGCCCTCGAGCCGGGCGAGCTGATCCTCGAGCTCGACGTCCCGCAGCCGGAGGCCAGCGTCTACCTCAAGGCGATGGAGCGCCGCAAGTGGTCGTTCGCCCTGGTCGGCGTCGCTGCGGCCCGGTTTGCCGACGGCGTCCGGCTGGCGCTGGCCGGGGTCGCTCCCGTCCCTTGGACTCTCTCCTCGCCGGACGCGCTCGAGCAGGCGACTCCCCTGCCCGGGACTGCCTACAAGGTGGACATCGCGCGTGCCCTGATCCGGCGCGCAGTCGAAGATGTTGACGCGTCATCCAAGGCGTACCCAGCCTCCTCCCCGCGGCGAGCGTAACGCGGAAATCCATACGCGTCTGTGACGCCGGCGTGAAGAATGTGCGCCATGGTCGGCGCGGTCGTCCTGGCGGCGGGAGCTTCCTCTCGCTTCGGCTCGCCGAAGCAGCGGCTTCTGCTCGCGCCGGTGGTCCGGCGCGTTCGCAGTGCGCATTCGGTTGACGAGATCGTCGTGGTCGTCGGTGCCCACGACGTCGACACCGATGCGCGGGTCGCTCGCTGCACAGACTGGGAGCGCGGCCCTGGCGCGTCTCTGCGTTGCGGATTGGCTGCACTTCCGCCCGGCGCCGACGCGGCGGTCGTCGTCCTCGCCGACGGCCCGCTGCTCGCGCCTGAGGCGATCGAGCGCGTGGTCGAGGCGTGGAAGGGCGGCGCCGGCACCGTCGTCGCTGCGAGCTACGGCGGCATCCGAGGACATCCGGTCGTCCTCGATCGCGGGATCTGGGCGCAGATTCCGGACGAGGGCGCGCGCGCGTTCGAGCCGGTCCTGATCCCCTGCGACGACCTCGGAGCGCCGGGAGACGTCGACGTGCCGGAGGATCTCCCCGGAAGGGTGGGCGACGCCGGCGCAGAATGAGAAACGCGTCCGATGTCGGTCGCACCCCAACTCGAGCATCAGGAGCCCTCGCCGCTCGCATCGGCAAGGCTCCAGCGCAAGCTGACGGTCGAGGAGGCTGCTCGCCGCGCCGGTCTCAGCTACGAGCAGATCGAATGGCTCGAGGAAGGGCGCGTCTACCGGTTTCCGAGCGCCGACGACGCCCTGGTTGCGGTGGTGCTCTACGCAACCGCACTCGGCATTGACCAGGACGAGGCGCGAAGCCTTGCACGCCTGCCGGTCCAGCCGCGCCCGGATCGGTATCCACGCACCCGGATCATCAGCGTCACGGCCGGAATCGTGCTGCTCGCGGCGCTCGCCGTCACCCTGCTCGGCGGCTTCGGAGCCAACGCTAAGAAGAACGACGGCGAGACGACGGCTCTCCCGCCTACCTGGAAGCTCAGCGTCGACGTCTTGAATGGAGGCGGCGACATCTACTACACCCGCGCACTCGCGAGCAAGATCGGGGGCCTCGGCTACAAGATCAAGCGCGTGACGAAGGCGGAGCGCTTCGACTACCCGAACACGGCCGTCTACTTCGAGCCTGGCGGCGACGCATACGGAAACCGCCTTGCCCGCCAGCTCGGGGTCCAGGCGAAGCCGCTGCCGGGCGGCAGTAATCCGCGCAGGCTCGTTGTAATCGCCGGGCCGCCTCGAATCGGCTAAACCCGATTTCAAGGACAGCGCTACCGCTGGAATGAGTGGCGGGCGCGCTAGATCAGCGGCGTCCGAAGCTCGGCCAGCTTCGTCTTCAGCTCGGGCGACATCGGCTCCGTCGCCGCCTGCCGGACGAAGCGCCTCAGCTGCGCCTCGAACCGGTAACGCTTGCGGCAGTACGCGCAACCGTCCAGGTGTTTTTCGGCAAGCGCACGCTCCTCATCACTGAGGTCACGATCGAGGAAGGGCTGCAGCAGCTCTTCGCACTGCTCGCACGGATCGATGGCGAACCCACTCACGTTGCGTCACCTCCATCGACGATCGCCCGCTCGGCGAGCTCACGCTTGAGTATTCGCCGCCCGCGATGCAGGCGAGACATCACGGTTCCGACCGGGATGTCCAGAATCTGCGCCGCGTCGTTGTAGCTGAAGTCGCCGATGTCGACGAGCACGATCGCATCGCGGAAATCGTGGGGCACCGCCGAGAGCGCCGAGACGGCGTCGTCCTGGGAAAGCCGCTCGATCACGCGCTCCTCGTCGGGATTGGGCGCCTGCGTCGACTCCTCGAGCTTGTTGTAGAGGAAGTAGTCGCCTTCCTCGAGCGGCTGCGTGTCGGGGGCGCGCTGGACGCGCCGGCCCCGGTCGATGTTGAGATTCGTCAGGATCCGGAGGAGCCAGGCCCGGAGATTCGTTCCCGGCTGAAACGACCTCCAGCTTCGAAAGGCCCGTGCATATGTCTCTTGCATCAAGTCCTCAGCTTCCTCGCGGGATGAGACCATCCGCCGGGCGACGCGATAGACCTGGTCGGCCAGCTCGAGCGCCTCTTCCTCGAACCTGACCCGGTCCCGCGCGTCCTCGGCGAGTCTTCTCGCCTCAGTCTCGGGTGCCGTCTCGCCCACGATGGCCACCCTAGCAATGCTTCTTTTGAGGCTGCAACGCGCCCGAACCGCCCTGCATTCCCGTTAGTTCTCGGTGCAAGGCGGGTAGGCGAGCGCTCAACCATCCACACCGAAAGGCAGGGTTGTCATGGAAGGGTTCGACGTCGTCACGAGCGACGACTGCAAGATCGGTCACGTCGTCGCCGTTCAGGATCGACATCTGATCATCGAGCACGGAATGCTCAAGAAGACCCGCCATGCGGTGCCCGAGACGTTCGCGTACACCGACGACGGCGAGCAAACCGTCAGGCTCAGCGTCTCGAAAGAGATCGTCGAAAGCTCCCCGAAGCTCGAAAACGGCTCGATCGACACCCAGGCTGTCGCCGAGCACTTCGGCCTCGCAGAGGGTTCGGCGGCTCCTGAGACCGAGGGGTACGGCGAGCTGTTGCCTGACGACCCGGCCCGCAGCGCCGACCAGGACGCGCTTCGCGCCGGCCGCGAGCCGGCCGACCAGGAGCGGGCGGAGATCCGCGAGGGCGGACTCGAGGCCGACCGAAACGGCACGACAACCGGGTACCTCAGCGACCGGATGCCGGGCAGGGATTAGGAGGGTTTGGCGGGATACCGCTCGTCGCCGGGGTGCGATGCTCGTTCTCAGGCAAGGACGCAGGGAGCGCGCGTACCCATAGGTACGTGCGCGACTGAGGACGCCGCCTGGGGGCGAGCAGCGCGGCCCCGGCGGCACAGACTGTATTCCGTCAAACCCTCCTAAACCGGCTGCACCGGGCGAAACCCGGCCCTGGCCATCGCGGCGAGGAGCGCTTCGAGATCGGTGCGCTCCTCGTCCCAGCTCAGCGTCACCGTCCCCATCAGATTCGCGTTCGCGGACTCGAGGCCGTCATGTCCCTGGAGAGCCGCGCCTAGCCGCTGTACGCAGCGTTCGCAGCGAATCCCGCTGATCTGGAGCGTTTCCGAGCGAACGGGCACGACGCTTTCAGCCTAGCGTTCTCTCGACGAGATCCGCGCAGACCGCTTCGAGACCTTCGCGCCCGGCGATGTCCAGCTGACGCTCACCCTCGCAGGTTGACGGATCGAGAGCCGCCAGGTCGCCCTCAGTTCCGAGCTTCTCCGCTGCTGGTGCCACGAGATCGAGGAGTTCCCGCGCGAGCTCGGGCGCGCGAACCAGGCGGCTACCGTCCGGATGGATCAGCTCGGCGCGCGCCCCGAAGCGCAGCGCGGCCCAGCGATTCTGGGCATAGTCGCCGCGATCAGCCGGCAGGGCCTCCTCGTTGTCGACCGACGCGCAGAGAGCCTGCAACAGTCCGGTTAGCCCGGCGGTGACCCCGAGGCTGGTCGGCTGGTCGGGCATCCGGATCTCCAGCGTTCCGAAGCGCGGATGGGGTCGAACGTCCCACCAGAAACGCGTGTAGTCGTCGGCGAGCCCAAGCCCGATCAGGCGCTCGACGAAGGCTTCCCAGGCTTTGTAGGAGCCGAAGGCAGGCGGCGCCCCGGCGCGTGGCA
>Ga0209156_10002690_pt1 | contig 13829 bp, 10 predicted proteins | sample GraSoiAngelo_124_FD_185881 | JGI IMG/M metagenome (GOLD analysis project Ga0209156, IMG submission 185881) | Grasslands soil microbial communities from the Angelo Coastal Reserve, California, USA - 14_0927_05_20cm (SPAdes) (version 2) | ecosystem: Environmental > Terrestrial > Soil > Grasslands...
GTTGGGGTCGCGACGTAAAGGGCAACACTTACCTGTCCCAATACGACGTGTTCACCATCGGCTCCGGGTACTTTGACGTTCAGGCCGCTCTGAATGACACGACGCCGGTTAACGGCGGTGCAGCTTCGCCGACCGTTGTCTTCAACCCGCTTACCAAGACCGCGACATTAACCAATGGCCTCTCGGTTGTATGGGGCCAGTCGATGGTCTGGGGACAATCGAGTGTGTTCGCAAACTCAGTGGTTTGGGGTCAGCTGGAAGTTGACGCCACCTCTCTGGTTTGGGGCAACTCAGTGGTTTGGGGCCAAGTCGGCACTGACGCCTGCAGCATGGTTTGGGGTCAGAGCGTCGTGTGGGGTCAGCTCGACGATGGAACTCTGAACGCGCTGAGCGATGGCGATCCTGGCGACGACAGCGATGCCGACACTACTGATTCCGGGGGCACCATAACCGACGGTGAATCAGTACTCCCGACAGACCCAAGCACGACGGGAGGTGCGCTGTGAAACGATCAGCACAGTTCTTCATCGCGCTCGTAATCTTGGTATTGGCGAACGCTATCCTTCACGCACAATCGGCCGATCACACTCGGGTTATCTCGTTCCTTCTGGTGGCCTGCCTGGCAGCGCGATTGAAAGTGAAGTTGCCCGGACTCACTGGAAGCATGTCGGTGAATTTGCCGTTCATCCTGGTCGCGGTGGCCGAGATGAGCGCGTCGGAAGCTCTGGCTGTAGCGTGCTTCTCGACGTTCGTTCAGTGCTTGCCACGTGCAACGCAGAAGTTCAACACGGTGCAGGCGATCTTCAACTTCAGCAACATGGCTCTGGCAGTAGCGGCAACGCGCTTCCTGTTCGGTTATCCGGCACTCAACAACATGACTAGTTCGCATGGGTTGGTGCTGGCTCTGGCTGCAGGCGGATTCTTCGTAGCCAACACCGTTCCGGTAGCCATCGTCATCTCGCTCACGGAAGCGAAGAATGCCCTGAAGGTTTGGGGCAACATCTTCCAGCTTTCCTTCCCGTACTTCGTAGCCAGCGCGGCGATTGCCGGTCTGGTGCTCGCAGCAACGGCGAAGATCGGCTGGCAGGTTCCGCTCTTCGTGCTGCCGGTGATGTTCGGAGTCTTCCACTCCTACAAGCACTATTTCGGTGGTGCGAAGGAGACAGCTCCAGCACCGGTAGCAGTGGCTGCCCGCGCAGCCATGGCGACGGGAGACTAACCGCAATCGGTTTCATCGAGGTTGTTCTACCGGCTGTGCCTTTGGGGGAGGCGCAGCCGGTTTTTTTTAGTCCCCGCGATTCTTTTGGATCGCCATATCAGAGATGAACCTCGGCCTCATCCAACCGATAAGCCTCACGAACTCTGCAGCTTAGCGCTATGAAACTCAGTTCCTTTCGTAATCTAGGCGGCCTCTTGCCGAAGCGATAGAGTTTCACTACAAGTTGCCGAGGTGAGTTCTGATGCAGAACACCAGTCGAGATCGAGAAGTCAGCGAATTGAGCTACCAGGGACCCCTGATCGGCATGCGGTCAACACGCCCGAAAGCAGCCTCCGGAAGCGACGTTAAGAAATCTGTCGACTCGGAAAAGTCTACGATTCGGCAATAGCGTTTTTGTTCTGGACCTCGCGTCTTCCTAAGGGCGCGGCTTTTTCACTTCACAAGCCAGCGTTCATTCGAGTTGCCTGCGAAGATCCGCAAGCTGCCGCTTCACTTCCTCCACTTCCGCACGAAGTCTCTCGAATTCCTCCTCGAGTCGCATTGTTCGACCATCTTCCTGGTCACGAGCTGCGCTCGCCGGCTGTGCGGCAGGCTCCGAATGGCCTGACAGCAGATGCATGTAGCGCGATTCCTTCGTGCCAGGCTGGCGCTGCAACATAGCGACAAGTGGCGGCTCACGCTCGATCAAACGCTGCAATGTGGACTGCACATCATCCAAATGCTCAAAACGGAACATCCGCTCAGTTCGCCCACGAAGCTCGCCCGGAGTTTGCGGCCCCCGCAGCAGGAGTACACACAAAATCGCAGTTTCGCCGCGCGTGAAATTGAAGACCTCCTGAACGCGATGTTCGTACTTCGTCACTCGACTGTCAGCACCGCGGGCAGGACCTGCGAGCCTATGGCTCTGCAGTGCATCAAGAGCCTTACGCACGGCGTCTTCGTCAAGATTCATCACCGGCTCGCGATTGTTCTTCTGATTGCACGCATTCACCAGCGCGTTCAACGAAAGCGGATAGTAATCCGGCGTAGTGATTTCTTTTTCGATCAGCGATCCTAAAACTCGAGCTTCCATTCCGCTGAGCTGCATGTCTATGCTTTCAGCCTACACGCTTTAAGCCGCGCGGGGACGACCGACGGTTTTGCGTGCGAACTGCATGGACGCAGGGGAACAGCGAATTTATCAGTGAATTTTTTGACATCGGCTATACGAGCAACGGAAAATTTCGTTCAACCGCGTCGCTGTCAATCCCTTGCAGAAGACGCGGAATTCCGTCGGTCGCAAAAGAACAGTGAATAACAGCGAATAAGCAGTGAATTGCTCCGACTCCAATCCGTTGCTCGCATAACCTTTCTGTTCTAAGAGACTCTCTTTCCCAATTAGAGAAATGTACAGCCGCTGTATCCGGCTATCCCGCACAGCGTGTTGAAGGACTCCACCTCCGCCAGCCTCATGCTGCGCGCGAACTCGCGGGCACGCAATCATCCATAGCCCGTCTCTTTTTAGGAAAAGGCTGTTTTCGACTCGATCCCCAAATCCAAAGGACTTCGCAGCCGAGATCCCCAACCAATCCCCGGAGCTTCCGGGGATTCCCGGGGATCGATCCCCGAAGGCGCCGGGGATGGTGCGGGGATAATCCCCGAAACACTCGAGGATTTTTCGGGGACCTCCGAAACTCGAACCAGGCCTGAGCCTCCGCAGCGACATGGCGGAAGAAAGCGCCAGACCGGCTGCAAGCTACGCTTGCAGCCTGAAAGACGCAAGCTCCATCTCTGCCAGCAAATTCCAAAATGGGATATATCGAGCGCGGCATGGCCACTCGCATGATCGCGGGAGTTGAGCAGAAAATGCAAGCTTCATCCGTTGCTCGCCGCCTCTCCTTGCCGAAGCGCATCAACAAGTTGCGAGCCGGCACAAAAATAGTTTTGCAATCCGTTGCTCTACAAGATTACGTAGGAAGTGTGCGGTATCGCATGCGAATCGATAGATCGTCCGCGTTAAGGCCCGCCAGACTCGCGAAACTGGGGCTTTCAATTCGATGCGCTTCTCCCATGAAAACCGCGGCTCCGAAGGCGCACGACAGGTTAACTCTAACGGCAGACTTCTCCCCTGCCGTAGATCAAACGGCCTGCGGCTGCATTGGCTTTTCGTTCGTCGCTCGTCTCGCACAGGATGTGGCCATACTCATGGGCGATGATCCAGGTGAGTTTGTTTAAGCCTGTCAAAGGCGTGTAGCGTTGCAGGTTCTCGTCAATGCGAGCGTCCTGCGAGAGAAGATTGCCTTCTACATACGTAGTTCGGATTCCCGGGCTCGAGAAGGCCGGGGTGGTGGGTTTTACGCGAAAGCCGGCGGCAACTTCGTTCCAGCGGGACTGGGCCACGACTACGATCCTCCAGTCTGGTATCGAGGTACTCAGGCGCTTCAGCGCCAGACGCATAAGTCCGCGCGCCATCTGGCAGTCGCTGCCAGTGAGTCCATCCCCACATAGGACGATGGATTCGTCCCGCAGATCTGCTTGCTTGACCCGCGGCTTGTCCTGAGTGCTTCCGGCAGCCGTGAGCATCGCCATCGCCAAAATTGTTCCCAGTCCTCTGACTAACTTCATGGCTTCCGGATCGTCCAAGTTCGGAGGCCAATCTGCTCGGGTCAGCTGCGGCACTCAATGAGCCGGGCTGTTCAATTCGGGAATTTGAGGTGTCCAGCTAAGCGATTCTTGCAACGGCGGTTATTGCGAGGTATGTCCTGAGGAGCGCGGCGTGGAAGCGTGCGAAGATTGGGAGATTATGAGACGATGCGCTCTGGTCAGCTAAAGTCGGCTGTGTCTCACGAGTCACAATCCCCGAAGCGCGAGCTCCCAGAGGATGAAAAGCCGCATCTGCTTCGCTTCGGACTCTTCGATCTCAATATCCAAACCCGGGAGCTGCGCAAAGCAGGATTGCGGGTTCGCCTGCAGGATCAACCTTTCAGGGTGCTTGCGGTTTTGCTTGAGCGCCCGGGAGAGCTGATCTCACGCGACGAGCTCAAGCGGCGCTTATGGGGCGAAGCGGAGTTCGGCGACTTCGATCAAGCCATCAATGTCGCGGTTAAAAAGCTGCGGCGCACTCTCGGCGACGACGCAGACAATCCGCGCTTTATCGAGACGTTGCCTCGGCGCGGGTATCGCTTCATTGCCCCGGTCAAGAGCGCACAGAATGGCACGCCGAGTCTGAGCCCAGTCGTCGACGAGGCGCGTGCCATCCCGGCTCTTCCGGCGGCAAAGCGCTTGTCGCGCCGTTACATTTTGCTTCCTCTGGCCGGTTTGCTGGTTTTGATCGTGATTGCCGCCGTTATGGTGAACCGTCCGCGACCGCACTCATTCGGAGTAACGTCGGTCGGGGAATTTCGGCTCGTCCCACTCACTGGCGCGCTCGGATTCGAGGTGCAGCCGCAGTTCTCGCCGGATGGGAAAGAGATTGCATATGCCTGGGTGTCACAAAAAGGCGATCTGCCGGATATCTACGTAAAACTGGTGAAAGATGGAACCCCGGTACGCCTGATCCCGGCGCAGGAACGTGTGGGACACATTCTGCCTGCGTGGTCTCCTGATGGCCGTTACATCGCGTGTGTGCGCTTCGAGAGGATTCCCGACCCAAAACCGGAGCCCAACGAGTCGCTTGCCGAACAGATCAAGAAGCGAATGGCCACGCATCCGGCTGCCGCCGTCTACATGGCTCCGGCCATCGGAGGAGAAGAGAAGAAGTTGTTTGCTGTCGGCGAGCTCAGCGATTTGCGCTGGTCGCCAGACGGCAAATGGTTTCTGACGGCGGAGCGATCGGCGCCTGGCGAGCCGTTCGTCCTCTATCGCGTCTCCGTTGATGGAAGCGGACGTCGCCCTCTCACATCTCCGCCTTTAAACTACAACGGCGACACGCTTCCGGCATTCTCGCCTGACGGCAAGCTCATTGCCTTCTCGCGCAATTACACCTCCGGCGCGTCCGACGTCTTCGTGATGAGCGCCCGCGGAGGCGTGCCTCGGCGCCTGACGCACGACGGCGAGCACATCGGCGGAATCGCGTTTTCCCAGAACGGGCACGACGTGATTTTTTCGTCAGCCCGCGGCGGGGGAGAACGCCGCGCGCTGTGGCGAGTTCCGGTGGGAGGCACTATTCCGAGGCAGCTGCCATTCGGAGGCGATGACGCCGAGAGTCCGACGGTTCCACCGGCAGGGAATTACCTCGCCTACGTGAAATCAACTTACTCCGACAAGATTTGGGCCTACGACATCCCCGCCCCAGGCGAGCCTGCAGCTCCCGGGAGAATTGCGATCGCCTCACGGCAATTGCAGGCCGCTCCGCAGTTCTCGCCCGATGGGCGTCGAGTTGCGTTCGCTTCCAGCCGCAGCGGCTCATGGGAGATCTGGGTGGCGTCGCCCGATGGCTCCAACGCTGTTCAGCTCACGAACTTCGGGAACCGGCAGACCGGGAGTCCGCATTGGTCGCCAGACGGCAAACAGCTTGCTTTCGATGCCCGCCCGGAGAAACACTCCGACATTTACGTGATCGATGCTCAAGGCGGAACACCGCGTCGGATCACGAACAGCGGCCGTAACGATGCGGTCGTTCCAAATTGGTCCCATGACGGCCGCTGGATTTACTATGCCTCGAACGCAGGCGGCCATTGGGATCTCTGGAAAACCTTGGCTGACGGTTCGCAGTCGCCGGTGCAGGTTACGAAAAACGGCGGCTTCGCCCCATTCGAATCCAGCGACGGCAGGACCCTTTACTACGCGAAGTGGAACGAATCCGGCCTTTTCTCCATGCCGGCAAACGGCGGCCCAGAGACGCTGGTAACGGGCGAACTGCTCCGCAGCCTGTGGAGATACTGGAGCCTCAGCGATAAAGGCATCTACCTGCTTCGGCCAGGGCGAAAAGCAAACTCAACGGACATCGTTCCGATGCTGTCGTTCTTCAATTTTGAAACGCAGAAGATGGTCGATCTCCGCTCTCTGGAAGGCGGCCCGAAGCCCGGACCGGGAATGACCGTCTCGCCCGACGGCAAGCTGCTGCTCATCTCGCAGCCCGACGAAGGGGGAAGCGAAATCATGCTGGTTGAAAACTTTCGCTGAGGATGGGCGAAGATCCCGCGCTTTCCTTCTGCGCTTTCCTTCTGAACCCGCCCGCAGACAACGCGGCACTTGTCGCATAAATCGTGGCTAGGGTGATTGCCGCCTCACCCCGGCCACTCATCTACCCGACAAAAGCTGAGCATTTTATTTTGGGGCCTGTGCGGGTGGGTTTTCACTGGTCGGAGGCACAATCCCCTTCATTCGCAGGTAGGTCACCATGTTTCCGTAGTGCTCATCCGTATGCGCCGTGTTCAGCGAGAACACCGTGAGCTTCGCTATGTCGAAGTTCCTGAATTTCACCATTTGGCTGCCTTTTACATCGGTCATGCTGTCGAATGCCTTGTTGCAGTAGGCAACGGCGTCCTGCAGTGCGGCAACAAGATCGGCCTTCGAGGTCTTGGTTTTTTCGATTGCCTTGGCTGGGTTAGCTTCGCCGAGGCTTAGCGAGCAGAACATGTAGGAAGCGTCGGCCACATGGCCGACCAACTGGCCAAAACTTCGAACCTCCGGCGTCGGTTTGAAGGAGTAGTTTTCTTCCGGCATTTTCTGCGCCGCGCCGACGGCGGCGGTGCTCACAAATGAGTACAGACCTTTTTCGCTCGCGGTAATCGGGTTTGCCGGCGGAGTGGCCGGCGCTTGTGACTTCTCCTGCCCGAGTAGAGCGCTGGGAACCGCCATCAATGCAGCAAATGCAAGACAAAGTCCTCTGTTCACGAGATACCCTCCCGAGAAATCATGCCACATCTCGAAGTGGGAAAGCGGGGAAAGACAGGACGGAACCTCCAGGCATAACCGAACCGCGCCAGCCAAATCGCTGCGGTACGTCAGGCTGAGCGTCCTCTGCGTCCGCACCGCATCATGTGCAATGGGATTAACCCAGTGGCCGAAAATTTGGATACGCATCGATGAAAAGCCTGGATTTCGCACAATAAACCTGCTGGTTTCGTCCGCCGGCACGTTTTCCGGTACTCTGGCCTGAATTGGCCTTGGACTTAGCGTCCTAGATGGTTTATCTTGTGGGCCGATTTTGTTCGAGGGACTCGGGGGACACCAACGACGAGATAAAGCCAAAACCCCTAATTCAAGCGGCGTTCGACGATTCGGGCTCCTCCACGCGTTCGGTCTGCCGAACGGTTACGTTGGAGTTTCAGCCCCGTTTCGTCCCCGCGAAGATTAGCTGGCAGGTGTCTCCACGGTTCGGAGAGGGCTCCAGCCATGAAATCCGCTTTTTACGTGCGCTCAGTTTGCGTATCGGTTTTTCTATTCGTTTGCCTAACGCCCAACTCATGGGGCAGTACTCCTTCGGGCACAGGCCCTGCGGCTGATTCCGCGTCATCCGAAGCCACCATTCAGATTCCTGGCCCGCTGCGGTCGTTCCTCCGTATGGCGGGAATCAGCCAGAAAGCTGCACCCGACGAAGTGCTTCCTCTTTTGGCACGCAACGTTTTCTTGCTCGGCTATGAGGGACCGTCATCGCACACGCGCCCAACGGAGTTTCTAATTCTGCTGAGCCGGTATGTCCAGCAAGCGCGGGAATTGGACGTGATGGCCGGAGCTGAAGGTGTACTTCGCGTTGCTAATTGCGAACAGGCGAGGCCTCTCCTTCAAGTGCTCGGATATCGCACGCGCACGGACTGCGGACAGGCGGGCAGCTATCTGGAGACGGCTGACCCGCAAAGAGCGTTTGTAACCATCGACTCCGGCTTCCCAATACCGGAATTGGAGAAGACGCTGCAGGGAGGTCCGGCATTTTCCTATGCCTTCCGCAGCTCGAGAGTTCCCATGCTCTTCACGGAAGCGGACTGGACCGGCAACAAGAACCTGATCGACGCGCTGATCCGCGATTCCAGTTTGTCGCGCCTCTATTGGGCATTTGCCCAGATGGACCCTGACACTCAGCTCGCGCTGCGGCAATCGCCGGGTTTGAAGCGCCTTGCTGCGTATGGCCCGGTGCTGGATTTCTACGGCAGCCGCATTCGTTTCAAATCGGGACATGTGGTCGTGCCCGGCGGCACCAGCGCTGAAGGCGCCTGGAAGGATCTGGCGGGTGTGGGTCCGGATGCAGGCGGAGAGTTCGTTGCCAAACTGGTCGCGAAGGACAATGGCTGGCTTGCCGCTTACTTCGATGCTCTCTCTCGCGTGAATCGAACTCAGCAGGCTCATTTCACCGAGTCACGCAGGCTGAAGCCTTTCTACGAAGCTCTGCGACATCATGAGGCTCCTCCGGCTGAAGCCGCACGATCCGTGTTTCGTCCCGCTCCTGGTCTCCTGCTTCTACTCACTCGCATGGAGTGGGAATCGAACGGCGAGCCGCGCGTGCCCGGCAATCTTGAAGTATGGAAACGCGTGCTTCGTCAGAAGAACTACGCCGAAGTAACGCGCGACTGGGGGAAGAAAGCCCACGGTTGGAATAACTCCGAACAGTTGCTTGAGGCACTGGTAGCCATCTCTCGCGTTGATACGGAAGTAGGACCGCTTCAGGCTTACCTGATGTTGACTGAGCTCGACGGCGGCCGTGGTGCGCATCACCGCTTGAGCGCCGAGACAGTGTGGCTGATGGCGAGCAAGTTTTCCAAATTCGGAGATCAGTACCTGCTTTTTGCTGAATTCCCATCCTTGGATGACGCGTCAATTACCGCCTTCCTGAATGCGGCGGAACGGCTCGACAACCTTCCCAACCACTACCTCCGCGGAAATGCCCTGGGCACGTTCCAATCGGGCATTGGCCTGTGGCAGATATTCGCTCGTCAGAATCAGATTCCCAAAAAGGATCTGAATGCATCGTTTCAGAGAATCATCGCGCCGTTCGACAAAGTTGCCGGTTCCAGCGGAGTTTTCGACGCGGGGCGCAGCTCTTTGCGAGAGTTGATGGTCGCCGCCACGGGCAGGCCGGAGGCGTCGCAAGGCGAGCTTATCGATCTGCTGGCAGGTCCGCAGCAATCCACTCCCGAAGGACAGCGCATGCATCAGGAAGTGGCGACGCGAATGCGATCTGTACTCGATGCGCAACGCCTGGTCTCGCTCGACACTCTGATTACGTTAGGAGATGGTTTGCAGGATGTGGATCACGTCAAGGCATCCTCGGCGCGCTTAACTTCACTTGCGGGCCAACTTCGTGAGTTCGAGATGCCGCAGCCGATCTTCAAGAAGAGCGAGCGTGAAGAATGGGGCGCTGGCGTCTACAACAACCGTCACACCGACCTGGAGATGCAAACCGATCTCTCCAAGGTCGTTCGGCAGCCGGCTTCGGCGGATCAAGTGGTTCAGGCGCGCGGACAACTTGCTTCGTTCCTGAGAGACACGATGGTGGGATTGAATTACGCCTACTACGAGCCGCCGGGAGCTCAGATTCTGCATCACAATCCGTTGTTCGTGCGCTCCCATGACTTTTCGGGAGACACGGTAGTCGGCATGCAGCGCGCAAGCTGGAGAGCCCCGCAATTATTTGGCGCCGGCTCCCCAGCAGGTGGTGGAGCGCATCTTGTGGGATCGCTGGCCGATCTGCCTTATGTGCTCGCGCAAGCCGAGCAGGATTTCATTACCCCTGAGAATGTGCAGGCGCTCATCTGGGGAGCGGTGGTGCCGGGAATTTTAACGAGCGCGATTGTGCCGCGCTGGTGGGACGTCAGCAAAAACGAACTTCATGCCGTAACCCTGTATCAGCAGGCGGGCGAGGAGCTCTTGACGGCGTCACAAAACAACGAAGATGTGCGCAATAAGGTAATCGAGATTCTCTCCGAGCGCCTGGCACCGAAGAGCGTAGACCGCGTGCAGCGCGCGTTGCGTACAGCAAGAGGACCGGATGCACTGATTCGCGTAACACCGGCAGATTCCTTCTATCTCGCCGCCGAATTCTCGCAGCGTTATCCCGATCAGGCCGGCTTACTCGGTCAACCAGGGAAGGACCTGCAAAACCTGGCTCAGCAGTACCCCAATGAAGTGAGTTGGGAGCGTTTGTCGCGCGACTTCGGAGTTCCGCATCCCGTTTTGGCACAGAGCTATGCTCGCGAGCTTCTGAACCTGCCCCCATTCCCGGCATTCATGGGCTACTCAAGCCGGTTCCTGGCCGAGTCGTGGGATTCGAATAACCTGTATTGGGCGCGTCTGGCCGACGAAAAAGAATACTCGCCGGTAATGCTGAACCGCCTGGTTCCGGAGCTGACCCGTCGCATGGTGGAAAAGATCTTTGCCACGGATCTCGAGGACTGGCCGGCATTGCTTCGTGCTACCCGTGAAACCGGCGACGAATTCCGCCAGGGAAAGGTCAATTCGGTGATGGAGGCGAGCAACGCGCAGCCTCGAAATTAAGCGCGTCGCGTCTTTGCACGACTGGTGGATGAAGTAATTTTGCGCTGCATGAACTGGAATAATCCTATGAGCAAACGATATTTTCAAATTCTTACGATTGTCCTTCTGCTGATCAGCGGCTCTGCGAGTTTGTTGGATGCGCAACAGGCACAGTTTCAGGTCTCGGTAGATCTCGTGCAACTCAATGTTGCCGTCACCGACAACAAGGGAAACTATGTGACTGGCTTGAAGCCTTCGGACTTTTTGATTACTGAGGACACGATCGGCGAAAAGATCGCATTCTTTGGCGAAGGGAACGGCCCCACTCGCAGCGTGAGTGAGGTTGCACAGGACGAGGGCAAACCCCTCAGCGCCACTTCCTTTGCGGCCGCTCCGCCAACTGCTCCTGCCGAGCAAACAGACAACTTGAGCGCGGCCATCGCCGGCTCGAACGTCTACATTCTCTTTGACACCAGCAACTACATGTACCGGGGCTTTGTTTTTGCCCAGGACGCAATCGCAGAGTTTGTGCGCTCGCTCGAGAAGGCTGACAAGGTTGCCTTCTATTCGTACAGTCGCGATCTGTCTCGCGCCGCCTCTCTCACCGCGGATCGTTCAGACGTAGTACGCGGAGTGCGAACAACTGTAGCCGGAGATGATGCTGCGTTGTATAACTCGCTGCTGCTGACGGTGAAAGATGCTGCGGGAATTACGGGAAGAAAAGTCGTGGTGGTCTTCTCGAACGGCCCTGACAATTCCAGCGTCGTGCCGCCGGAAGATGTTGCCGAACTTGCTCAATCCGCGGGTATTCCCATCTACATGATCAGCACTCGCGAAGCCAGGTTGGAGCCAGTCTCAACCGCAGTATTTGAGCGCATGACCGCCGCGACCGGCGGGAAAGCGTACTTCTCCAAGAATTGGAGAGACGAGCGCAAAGCCTTTGCTTCAATCCGTGACGACCTTGGACATCTTTACTCACTCAGCTATTATCCGAAAAACAATCCCAACCATGGTTGGCGCAACATTACGGTAAGGCTTATAGGCGAGCGTCTGAAGAACTATCGCGTACGCACACGCAACGGCTATCGGCCGCAGCCCACTCGCTTCTCGGTCGGAACTGTCGCCGAAAATTCCACGGCGAATGGCTCAAGCAACTAGCCTTCGCGGCATTTGCCGCTATGCCTGCGGATGCGACTAGATAGTATTTGCGAGCGCAGCAAAGCTTAGTTGCTGAGACGGGAAGGTTGAGGTTCAAGTTCTTCCGATGCCCCCTCTGATTGCCGCCTTTGGCCGTGTGCCATTAGACTAAGATTACCTCGCGATGTAGGCCCGTAGCTCAGTTGGTTAGAGCGCTTCCTTGACACGGAAGAGGTCGATGGTTCGAGTCCATTCGGGCCTACCATTTCGTTTAATGGTCTAGCTTCGCATCCATGCCCTGCATGTACATACTGCGGAGTATCACTACGAACAAGTTTTACGTCGGTTCGACATCAGATTTCGGCTCCCGTTTGCAACATCATCAGGCGGGGCATACGCCGTCGACCAAAAAACGAGGACCTTGGAATCTTGCTTATCGAGAAGATTTCGCGACAGTGGCTGAAGCGAGACGCCGCGAACGGGAGATCAAGAGTTGGAAGTCACATCGCACGATTCAGGAACTTATTGACCGGAGCTCAGGTTTTTAGAGCGTCCCGGCGCCGGCAAGGTCGATGGTTCGAGTCCATTCGGCCTACCATTCCTTGCACAAGAGCACTGCTGTGATTCACGCGGTGTGTTTGTGGGCTGCGGCCTCTTGTTCTTCCCTGCGCGCCATGGAGTAGAGAACGAGTTCTACCCGGGTGCTGACTCCAAGCTTCTCGAAAATTTTGAACAGATAGTTCTTGACGGTATGCTCGCTGAGCGACAACTGTTGAGAGATCTCACGATTACTCAAGCCCTCGGCCACCAGCCGGACAACCTGAGCTTCTCGAACTGAGAGCAGTACCCTGCCCTTTGCGTCCACAATGTTAATTGGCTTCGCCTTGCGCAACTCGGCAAGCACGTAGTGCAGCTCCTGCGAGCTCGCCCAAATTTGGCCGGCATGCACGCTCTCGATACATCGCGCCAGCATTTGAGGAGAATGCGAGCGCGGGAAGACTCCACAGGCTCCAGCACGAAAGTTCTCGATGACCAGATTACGGTCGGATTGCTCGAGTAAGACGACGCACTTCGTGTCGGTGCCCTGGGAATGCAGGTCGCGAATGACTTCGAGCGCGCTCAGCGGTTCGTTCCGCAGGTTCAAGGCAAGAACCGCGACATCAGGACGTGTTCGTGCAATTTCTTCAAAACAGCCGTCTGGAGTCAGCGATGACGGAATACTGACTTGGAATTTCGGGATGCGAGACCGGCGCAAGGCGTCCGCCAAGAGCTGACTTGCCAGAGGAGACGTCTCGGCTGCGAGGATGTGAATCATCCAACCTGCTCCAACCTGGATGGGCGATCCTTACAACAACCCATCATGCCATCGTATTGATTCTGAATTGCTGCGCTGGGATGTTTGTTGCTGCTTGAGGCGTTATGATTTCAGTAAACTGATCGCATTTTCGTAACACGAAGCATCGTTTGTGAAGCAAACGACGATGCCTGCTGCGACGAATCTTCTTCCCAATTAGGGCGTAAGTCTCTGATCTTCCAGACAATCATTCGCCATACCATCGTCATTCGCCTAACTTGTGTCCTCCTGTGAGAGGAGAAGGTCTTCTCTATTACCTTTTGGCTAACCTCTCCCTTCGGCATGAGAAGGCCTGGCACTTCGCTGACCGGAGACTAATTCTTCCGTTGGATCAAGATTTTCGAATCTAGCTGCCGTTACACACGTTGCCATCGAAGTTTCCAGGCACGTAACCAGGTGAGCAATGGGAGCGCCACCCCGGAGCCATCGGATCGGCGGATTTTGTGGAGATAAGGAAGTTCGAACGGTATCGACTCGATCTACCGGTCACCTACATGTGGCGGCGCCCGAAGGGAGATTGCGAACTTGGAGCTGGCTTCGCCTGGGACATCTCGGTCGGCGGCATGTTTGTGGTCACAAGTCAGTGTCCGCCATTAGCCACTCAGGTCTGGTGCGAGGTGATGCTGCCCCAGTCTCACACTCATGAAGCAGTCCGCAAGTTGCGCGCGGCAGGCCCGGTGGTGAGAACGCTGGCATCGGGGGTTGAAGATCGTCCGGGAGGATTCGTGA
>Ga0209156_10002692_pt1 | contig 13827 bp, 4 predicted proteins | sample GraSoiAngelo_124_FD_185881 | JGI IMG/M metagenome (GOLD analysis project Ga0209156, IMG submission 185881) | Grasslands soil microbial communities from the Angelo Coastal Reserve, California, USA - 14_0927_05_20cm (SPAdes) (version 2) | ecosystem: Environmental > Terrestrial > Soil > Grasslands ...
CGGGCTGCTGCTCGCCCGCTGGATGAGCCAGGCGCTGGTGATGTTCTTGAACGCGCGCGGCGGCGGAATCTTCGTGGACCTGACTCCAGACTGGCGCGTGTTTGCGTTCATGGCCACGGTCACCGTGTGCACGTGCGTGCTGTTCGGCTTGAGCCCGGCTCTCAAGGTCACGCGCCGTGATCTGGCGAATGCCATGCAGCCCGGCGGCCGATCGTCGACCGAAGGACACGAGCCACTCGCGCTGCGGCGCGGGCTGGTGGTCGTGCAGGTCGCGCTCTCGATGGTGCTCGTGGTCGGCGCGCTGCTCTTCGGGCGCACCTTGAAAAACCTCGGCGCGGTCGACCTGGGCTTCGATCCCGACGTGGCGGTGGTGGCTGTCGACCTGAGCCGAACCGGAGTGCGGCCCGAGGCGCGGACGCAGACCTTCGCCGCTATCGTCACGCGCCTCCAGCAGGTCCCCGGCGTTCGCCACGCCGCCGAGGCATTGATCGTGCCGCTCGACGGCAGTGATTGGAACGGACGCATCGTCACGGGCGGTGCGGTGCAGGACGGCGACGCGCACTTCGACGAAGTCGGCGGCAACTACTTCCGAGTGATGGGGACGCCGCTCCTCGCGGGACGGACGTTCGACGGCCGAGACCGGCCCGACGGGGCGAAGTCGGTGATCGTGAACCAGACGTTCGCGCGACGGTATTTCCAGAACGCCGATCCCATCGGGAAGACATTCCAGATGGAGCTGCCGCCAGGCAGCCCGCAGACCGCTTACCATATCGTCGGACTGGTCAGGGATGCGAAGTACCTCCAGGTACGGGAGGAGCGCACCTCCGCGGCATTGAGGTTCTCGACCAACGAATCGAGCGGGATGTTTCTGCCGATCGCCTACCTGGCCGTATCACAAGACAGCGCGCCGCCTCCGGATCTGCGGATCGTGCTCCGCGCCGACGTGCCCCCGGCGTCTCTCACCCAGGCGCTGACGCGCGCCATCACGGAAGTGGCCCCGGGCGCCGCTGTCTCGTACGACGCCGTCACGAACTACATCGACAGGTTGCTCGTCACGGAGCGGTTGATGGCCTGGCTGTCGGGATTCTTCGGTGTCCTGGCGATGCTGATCGCGGCAATCGGGCTATACGGCGTGATGTCCTACCTCGTGACGCGCCGGCGGATCGAAATCGGCGTTCGCATGGCGCTCGGCGCGGAGCCGCGCGCCATCATCGGTATGATGTTCGCGGAATGCGGGGTGCTGTTAGCCAGCGGCCTCGTCATCGGCGCGGCGCTCGCTGGCGTGACGCTCCGGTATGCGGCGGCGCTGCTGTACGGTTTGACTCCATTGGATGCGACATCGTTCGCAGTCGCCATCAGCGGGCTCGGCGTGGCAAGCGTGTTCGCAACATGGGTCCCTGCACGCCGCGCTTCCAGGGTCGCCCCCACCGTGGCGCTTCGGGAGTAGGTCTCATGCACCGGTCCTCACCCCCTGATCCCTTCTCTGCTCGGGAGTCCTCACCCCCTGACCCCCTCTCCCTGCGGGAGAGGGGGAACTCCGGACGTCCCCCCTCTCCGGAACGGAGAGGGGGACAGGGGGTGAGGACTCGCGAGCCCCGAGCGCCGAGGCCCTAGCATGGACGCCCTGCTCGCCGACATCCGCTACGCGCTGCGCACCCTCGCCCGGAGTCCGGGGCTCACACTCGCGGCCGTGCTCACGCTGGGGCTCGGCATCGGGGCGAACACCGCGATGTTCGGCGTGGTGGATCGGCTGTTCTTCCGGCCGCCCGCGCACGTGCTGGACCCCGATCGAGTCTCGCGGATCTACGTCACGACGACGCTGCCCTCATACGGCACGAATACGATGTCGATCGGGACGTACCCGCGTTACGAGGACTTTCGCGACCGCGCGCGGAGCTTCACGGCTGTTGCTGCCTACGGGGCCGGTCGCTTCAGTCTGGGACTGGGCCCGCAGGCAGAGCGCGTCACCGGCAGGTTGGTCACGGCGTCTTTCTTTTCTCTACTCGGCGTCCGCCCGGTGCTGGGGCGCTTTTTCGGCGCTGACGAGGACAGTGTGGGACGCGCCGCGCATGTCGCGGTGCTGAGCTGGGAGTTTTGGAGGCGCCGGTTCGGCGCGGACCATGCGGTGCTCGGGAAGACCCTGCAGCTGGGGCGCAACGTGTACACCGTGATCGGTGTGACACCCCAGGGCTTTGCGGGGATTGACCTCGAGGTGCCGGACCTCTGGGTGCCGCTCACAGCGGCGGCCCCGGAGGTCATGGGGCCCGATGCCTTGGGCCCCAGGTACTTCTGGCTTGCGGGGGTCATCGCCCGGCTCCGTTCCGGCGTCAATCCGGTACAGGCGGCCGCCGAGGCGACCGCGGTCTACCGCAGCCGATTTGTCCAATCCGGCGATTCCAGCGGGACGGTGTCGCTCGGCTCCGTGCACGAGGCTCTTGGACCCAACGTCCGCAGCGACACGAAGCTCGCGGTTTGGCTCGCCGCGACGTGCGGGCTCGTCCTGCTCATCGCCTGCGCCAACGTCGCCAATCTCCTGCTTGCCCGCGCGGTCCAGCGCAAGCGAGAGATCGCGGTCCGCGTGGCGCTGGGCGCCAGTCGAGGCCGGCTGGCCCGGCAACTTCTTGCAGAAAGCGCCGTGCTCACAGCACTCGGGGCGGTCGCGGCCCTGCTCATTACGCTGTGGCTCGGGCCGGTGCTTTCCTCCTCTCTTCTCTCCGATGCCAATACGGCTGCGGGGCTCGACACGCGTGTCCTGTTGTTCGCCACTGTTGCGGCGCTCGTGACGGCGATGCTCGCGGGGTTAGCTCCAGCGCATCACGCCGCCGCTATCGACCTCTCCCAAGCGCTCAAGACGGGAGAGCGCGAAGGGACCTTCCAGCGATCGCGCGTGCGCACTGGTCTACTCGTGGGCCAAGTCGCGCTCACGCTGGTCTTGCTGACAGGCGCGGGATTGTTTGTCAGCAGCCTACGCCACGTGGAAGGGCTGCGCCTGGGATTCGATGCGGACCGTTTGATCGTCGCCTCCGTTGACCTGCAGCGGCTCGGCTACAAGCGCGCCGCCGTCAATGGGCTGTACGAGCAGATGCGAGACCGCGTCAGGGGTGTGCCGGGTGTCAAAGGAGCAAGTCTCGCGATCGGAAGTCCGTTTGGCTGGGGCTTCGCGATGTCTCTCCATGTGCCGGGACTCGATTCGCTCCCTCAAGTGCGGAGCGGAGGCCCGTATCTCGCGGCGGTTACGCCCGACTACTTCCGGACGATGGGCACTACGCTGCGACGTGGACGCACCTTCACCCCGACCGACCTTCTGGGATCACAGCGAGTCGCGGTAGTGAACGAGACCATGGCCCGCCTGTTGTGGTCCGGCGAGAATCCGATCGGAAAGTGTCTGAAGATCGGCGACAAAAACAGAGCCCCGTGTACGGAGGTAATCGGCGTAGTCGAAGACGCCCGGCTCAACCAGCTGACGGACGAAGTCGTCGTACAATACTTCATCCCGTTCGCGCAGGCGGACTCCGTCATGGGGTCGCCCGTGACCGCCCTCCTGGTCCGTACCGAGGGTGACGCCGAGGCTCTGGTCGGTGCGGTGCTCCGTGGGATTCAGAGCACCTCGGCCGAACTGCCCTACCCGAGCGTCGATCCCATGCCGCGCCTGTTTACGCAGCAGGTTCGTCCCTGGCGACTCGGCTCGCTGCTCCTGAGCCTGTTCGCGGCACTAGGGCTGTTGCTCGCGGGTGTGGGCCTGTATGGCGTGCTGAGCTACGTCGTGTCGCAGCGCACCCAGGAGATGGGGATCCGCATCGCGCTCGGGGCTGGCCGGCGCGAGATCGTCGAGCTCGTTATGGGACAAGCCCTTCGTGTCATGGCGTGGGGCGCCGTGCTCGGGGTTGCGGGCGCGCTGGCGGCGGGTCGTGCGATTGCCTCACTACTCTACGGCGTTACGCCGCATGATCCGCTGGTGCTCCTCCTGGTGATCGTGATTCTCGCTGCGGTCGCGGCAGTGGCGAGTTACCTGCCGGCGCGGCGGGCGACGCGGGTCGATCCGATGGTGGCGCTGCGATATGAATGACCTCCGCTACGCCCTCCGCACGCTCGCCAAGAGCCCGGGATTCACCGGGGTCGCGGTGCTCACGCTGGCGCTCGGCATCGGGCCCAACACGGCGATCTTCAGCCTCGTGTACGGTGTGCTCCTCAAACCGCTGCCGTACCCGGAGTCCGATCGCCTGGTGGGCTTGGCGGAGACATACCAGGGCAACCGGAGCGAGCTGGACGTCACGTACGACGAGTTTCGGTACCTCGAGGATCACAATCCCGTGTTGGAGCGGCTCGCCGTCTCCACGGACGTCGGGTTCAGCGTGTTTACCGGAGACGTCGCCGAGCGGGTGAATGGCCTGCGGGTTTCGAAAGACTTCTTCGCCACGCTGGGCGTGCCGCCGGCGCTGGGCCGGGATTTCCTCGCGGAAGAGGACCAAATAGGCGGCGCCAATGTCGCCCTCCTGAGCCAGGGTTACTGGATGCGGCGCTTGGGGGGCGACCCGGGGGTCGTGGGGCGCGCGATCACGCTGGACGGCCGGCCGACCATCATCGTCGGCGTGATGCCAGCCTCGTTCCGGTGGCTCTCGCCAGTGGACGTGTGGTCCACGATGGGGCAGGTGGCGCGCAGCATCGGGGGCGGCGAGAACCTCCACTTCGTCGGCCGGTTGAAGCCGGACGTCTCGTTCGAACAGGCGCAAGCACGGATGCAGGCCGTCATGGCCGGGTTCCTGCAGGAATTCAAGCCACGGCTTCCCCCCGACGCCGGGGAGCAGCTCTTTCCGCTGCGGCAGCTGGTTGTCGGTACCGTCGCAACCCCCGTGCGAGTGTTGTTCGGCGCCATCGCGCTGGTGTTGCTCATCGCCTGCGCCAACCTGGCGAACCTCCTGCTCGGCCGGGCCGCCGCGCGCGGCCGGGAGCTGGCGGTGCGCCTCGCCCTCGGCGCGAGCCGCGCTCGCCTGGTGCGGCAGATGCTGACGGAGAGCGTGCTGCTGGCGCTCGCGGGAGGCGCCGTCGGGCTCATCCTGGCGGATGGGGCACTCCGAGCGCTGCTGTCACTGCGGCCGGACAACCTCACCCCGCCGACCGAGATCCACTTGGACCACTGGGCCCTGCTGTTCACGGGTGTCACGTCGCTCTGCGTCGGCATCGTGTTCGGCCTGGTGCCCGCCTGGCAGGCGACGACGGCCGATCCGCAGGTGGGACTCAAAGAAAGCACGGGTCGGGCGACGACAGGCACGGGCACAGGCCGGCTGCGCGGCGCACTCGTGGTCAGTGAGAGTGCGCTCTCGCTCGTGCTGCTGGTCGGGGCAGGCCTGCTGCTCCGGACCGTCGCCAACCTGACGCGCACCGATGCGGGATTCGATCCGCGTCGCGTGATCGCGGCCGAGATTTGGGTCACCGGCTCGCGCTACGATTCGACTGCTGCCATCGCGACCTTCTACGATCGGCTGCGAGAACGACTCGAGGCGTCCCCTGGCATCCGCTCCGCGGCGGTGATCGAGGCAGGGATTCCCCTCGTGCGTGGCGGAAACCTTGCGGTGGCGGTGGACGGCGCATACCCAGGGCCGACCAACTACCGCACCGTCACGCCGCGCTATTTCGAGACGATGGCGATCCCGCTCAGGCGGGGGCGGGATTTTGTGGCCGGGGACGTCCAGACCGCCGAGCCGGTCGCGATCGTGAGCGCATCGTTCGCCGAACGATATCTCGGTGGCGACGGGCTCGGCCGTATGGTGATAGTGGGCGGGCGGTCCGCCGCGCCGCGCCGCGTCGTCGGCGTCGTGGGCGACACGAAGCAGTTCATCGGGGCTCCCGTCACGCCGACGGCCTACGTCCCGTCGGCGCAGACGCCCGCCGGGTTCACGCGGCTCTTCAACAGTTGGTTCCCGATCCACGTGGTGGTGCGGACCGCCGGCGACCCGGCGGTACTGAAGCAGCTCGTCGCCCGTACGATTCGCGCGACCGATGCACGGGTCCCGCTCGGCCGCGTCCGCACTATGGAGGAGATCCTCTCGGCGTCCCTCGGCTTCCATCGCTTCCTGATGCTGCTGCTCGTTGCGTTCGCGGGGCTCGCCGTCGCGCTCGCGGCCGTCGGGATCTACGGCGTGATGAGCTACCTCGTGACCCAGTCTACGCGCGAGATCGGCGTCCGCATCGCTCTCGGGGCGCTGCCGCGGCAGGTCCTCGGCGTCGTCATCGGCCACGGCATGTTACTCGCCGGGCTCGGCGCGATTGTCGGCGTCGCAGGGTCGCTGGCCCTGACGCGGCTGCTCGGGAGCCAACTGTACGGCGTGACGCCGACGGACGCGGGCACCCTGGGTGGGGTCACGGCGCTGCTCCTGCTCGTGGCACTGGCGGCCTGCGTCATCCCGGCGCGTCGCGCGACGAAAGTCGATCCGATGGTGGCGTTGCGATATGAGTAGGTCCTCACCCCCTGTCCCCCTCTCCGTTCCGGAGAGGGGGTACGTCCTGAGTCCCCCCTCTCCCGGAGGGAGAGGGGGACAGGGGGTGAGGACTCGCGAGCCCCGAACCCCGGGGCCCTAGCCCCGAGCCCCTATGCAAGACTTCCGCTACGCGCTGCGCCAGCTCGCCAGGAGCCCCGGCTTCACGCTGATTGCGGTGCTCACGCTCGCGCTCGGCGCGGGCGCCAACAGCCTGCTCTTCAGCGTGATCCACGCCGTTCTGCTCCGGCCCCTCCCCTATCCCGACCCCGACCGGATCGTGTCCATCGCTCTCGTGCCGCGAGGCAAGACGATCAGCCGGTTGGACGCCCAGGTGACACATTGGACCTACTTCCAGTGGCGGGATGAGAGCCGGTCGCTTGCCAAGCTGACAGCCTATCGGGAAGCCCGGGGGATGGTCGGAGGGGCGCTGGCGCCGGAGTACGTGCGCGGTGCGGAGGTGACGGCAGCGTTCTTCTCGCTCTTCGGCGTCCAGCCCGTGCTCGGCCGCACCTTCACGGCAGAAGAGCAAGAACCGACCGGCCCGCCCGTCGTGCTGCTGAGCCACGGGTTTTGGCAGGAGCGCTTCGGCGCCGAACCCGGGATCGTCGGGCGTTCACTGGTCATGGACGGCGCACCGGTGACGATCGTCGGCGTCCTACCGGCCAGCTTCGATTTCCCGACCGGCGTGAGGTTTTGGAAACCGCTCGAGCTCCCGACAGGCGGCGGTCAGACGACGAGCGGCGTCAAGACGACATGGATTACCTGGTACGTTCACGTCGTCGGCCGGTTGGCGTCGGGGGTCTCGATCTCGCAGGCTCGGAGCGAACTGACCGGGCTGTTGTCCCGGAGTAGCATGCTGCCTCCGTTCCTGCACGACGCGGGCGTGGATCTGGTATCGCTGCATGAGCGGCTGTACGGGAGCACGCGACCGCTGCTGCTCATCCTGCTCGGCGCGGTGGGGTTCCTACTGCTGATCGCCTGCGCCAACGTTGCGAGCCTGCTCGTGGCGCGCGCCGCCCAGCGCAGGCGGGAGTTCGCAGTTCGCGCAGCGTTGGGTGCCGGCCGGCTCCGGTTGGTGCGACAGCTTCTAGCCGAGAGCCTGGTGCTGGCGGCCGTCGGAGCGGCGGCGGGCCTCCTTGTGCCGGTGTTGGGGCTCCGCTTGTTCATGCATGCGGCACCGTTCGCTGCGCTCCAGGCCGTGGAGGTTCATCTGGATGCAGCAGTGCTCGCGTTCACCACTGGGCTCGCCCTATTCACGGGGATCGCGTTCGGCGTCGCGCCCGCCCTGGCGGCTTCCCAGCCAAAGCTCGTCGACGGGCTGAAGAGCGGGGGCGGACAGATGGGCGGTTCCGTACACCGCGCCCGGCTCCGGGAGAGTCTTGTGGTCGCGGAGCTCGCGGCGGCGCTCGTTCTCATGATGGGCACGGGCCTCTTGGCGCGCAGTCTCCTGGAACTGCTAGCCATCGATCCCGGCTTCCGACCCGACCACGTCGTGGCAGTAAGCATGGGGCGGCCCGCCAACAGCGCGTTTCTTCAAGGCCACGGCAGGAGCGGGTTCTATGACGTCCTCCTGGAACGCCTGGGAGCGTTGCCCGGCGTCGGCTCGGTCGCGCTCGCGGCTGGGTTGCCGCTGGGGGGCTTTGTGAGTAGCGGCACGGTCCGAGTCGACGATGCCCCACTGACGACCGACGGGAGCAGCGACGCGGGTTTGGGCGTGGTCTCAGCGGATTATTTCAAGACCATCGGGGCTCGCGTGATCGCGGGACGTGACTTCACGGCGGCAGACCGCCTCGACGCTCCACCCGCCGCGATCGTGAATGGGTCCTTCGCCCGTGAGTTTCTGCGCGGCGCTGATCCCGTCGGACACCAGATCTGGGTGGGGGGGCCGCCCTCGCGCTGGACCATCGTCGGCGAAGTGAAGGACATCCCGCAGATCGGCTGGGACGTTCCCGCTAGTCCGCAGGTCTTCCTCCCTGCGCCACAGACGGGCGATACGCCTGGATCGTTAGTTATCCGGACAACCCTGGATCCCACGAGCCTCGTCGAGACGATCCGCCGGACCATCCAGCAGGTCGACCCGGAGCAGCCCGCTGCTCGAGTCTTCACGCTCGAGAGCGAGCTAGCCAAGTCCGCTGAGCCGCGGCGCGACAACGCGATCCTGCTCGGCGCGTTCGCGGCCGTGGCGCTCGTGCTGGCCGCGGTGGGCCTGGCAGGTGTCATCGCCTACCTGGTCGCGCACCGCACCCACGAGATCGGCGTCCGCGTGGCCCTCGGCGCCGGGCGCGGTGACGTGCTCCGGCTCGTGGTGGGCGAGGGAGCGCGGCTCGTTGCCGTGGGCGTCGTCATAGGGCTGGTCGGCGCGGGTGCGGTTACGCGGGTGCTGGCGAGCCTTCTGTTCGGTGTGACGCCCACTGACCCCGTGACGTTCCTGATCGTTCCGATAGTGCTCGTCGTGGTCGCGCTGGGAGCAGCGGCGGTGCCGGCCCGGCGCGCGACGCGGGTCGATCCAATGGTGGCGTTGCGGTACGAATAGGTGTCGGGTACCGGGTGCCAGGTGCCAGGGTCGCCATGCCGACACCCGGCACCTGACACCCGGCACCGGTTCCAAGGGAGTCGAAACATGAACGGCTTCGCCCAAGACCTTCGCTACGCGCTGCGCCAGCTCGCCAGGAGCCCCAGCTTCACGATCGTCGCCGTCCTCACGCTGGCGCTCGGCATCGGCGCCAATACCGCCGTCTTTTCTATCATCAACGCCCTGTTCTACCGTCCCCTACCGTTCGCGGAGCCAGACCGCCTCGCGCTGATCGTCAAGCACTTCAGCCCCTCGGACCGCGGGCAACTCTACGTCGACCCACCCAGCCTGGTCGATTGGACGGCCGACACGAGCGTGTTTCAGGGCGTCGCGCTCATAGCCGGCGCGGCGGTGAACCTGAACACGGCGGATCAACCCGAGCGCGTGTGGGGCAACGGGATCAGCGTTGGAACTTTCGAGCTGCTCGGCGTCCGGCCCGCCATCGGTCGATCGTTTTTCGGGGACGACACAGTCCCTGGAAGGGATCACGTCGTCATGCTGAGCGACGCGCTGTGGCGGCGGCACTTCGGGGCGGATCCCCGGGTGCTCAATCAACCGGTCCGGATGGAGGGAGTGCCCTACACGGTAATCGGGGTGATGCCGCCCGGTTTCGGGTTTCCGTCTCGAGCGGAGTTCTGGACGCCGAGACTATTCGACCTGCGTGCCGGACGAGGCAACAACTGGGTGAACGGCGTCGTGCGTTTACGCGCCGGGGTCACGGTCGCCCAGGCGAACGCGCGCCTCGGTACGATCAGCCAGCGGCTTGCGCAGCAGTATCCCAAGTCGAACGCGGGTGTGAGCGCGTCGCTCGCTACGCTGCGTCGCCTGTCCTTCGACGACCTGGACGATATCCGTACCACCTTCAGCATCATGCTGAGTGCCGTGGGCCTGGTCCTGCTCATCGCCTGCGCAAACCTGGTCAACCTGCTCCTGGCCCGGGCCACCGCCCGAAGTCATGAGCTGGGAATCCGAGCAACGCTGGGCGCTTCCCGCACGCGTCTAGTGCGACAACTCCTCACGGAGAGCGCGCTCGTCGCCGCGGGCGGTGGCGCGCTCGGTCTGCTGGTCGCACTCTGGGGCCTGGACCTGTTTCGCGTCACGGTTCAAGCACATCGCGAGCTGCCTTACTGGCTGGCATTCTCGTTCCACAGAGCTGGACTGCTGTTCACCGCCGTCGTCTCGCTCGCGACAGGGTTGGCCGTCGGCGCGCTTCCGGCGCTGCGAAGCGCGCGGCCCGACTTGCGGGGCATGCTCCAGGAGGGCGGCAGGTCGTCCAGCCTCGGCGCACGAGCCAGTCGCATCTGGAGCGCCTTCGTGGTTGCCGAGGTAGCCCTCACCATGGTGTTGCTGGCCGGGGCCGGCCTGCTGATCCGCACGGTCGTCCTGCTGGCGGGCGTCGATCCGGGGTTCGACGCGGCGCACGCAGTCATCGCGCGGGTTCCGCTCGGCGGCGTGCGCTACGAGTCACCCCGCGCCCGGGGCGTGTTCTTGAACGAGCTCGCCCGCCGAGTCGAGACCCTCCCGGGCGTCGCGGCAGCCGGAGCGGTCAATCTCGCTCCGCTGGGCGGGATCAACTGGGAGAGCGCCCAGATCGAGGGGCAGGGCGACTCTGCTCGCGTCACGTTCATCACCTCGGTGGCGGGACACTACTTCCGCGCGCTCGGCGTCCCGTTGCGGGAAGGACGCGCGTTCACGGAGACGGAGGACGAGCGTGGGGATCCCGTCGTCATCGTCAACGAAACGATGGCGCGTCGTTACTGGCCGCGGGAGAGCGCGCTCGGCCGGCGCATTCGTTACGGGCGGGACGCGGCGGCGCCGTGGCGGTCCATCGTTGGTGTGACCCGCGACATCAAACAGGGGAGTCTGGGCGGGGCGGTGCAGGACCAGGTCTACGTCCCGTACGCCGCGCGGTACCCCTGGTCTGACATGTCGTTTGTCGTGCGTACGTCGGGGGATCCGATGAGCGTCGTCCCGCTGGTCCGCGCGGAGTTACGACAGCTCGACGCCACAGTCCCGTTGACGAACGTGATGCCGATGCAGGCGCTGGTGGATCGCTCGATCTGGGACCGGCGGCTGTACGGCACGATGTTCACTCTGTTCGCCAGTATGGCGCTGCTGCTCGCCGCCATTGGCGTGTATGGCGTCGTAGTCTACGCCGTCGCGCAGCGGACGCACGAGATCGGGGTGCGCGTCGCGCTCGGCGCCGAGCAACGGGATGTGCTCCGGCTGGTGGTCGGTCGGGGTCTCGGGCTCACGGCGGCTGGCGTGGCCCTAGGTATGGTGGGTGCCGCCGGCTTCACACAGGTGCTTCGCTCGCAACTGTACGGGGTGGGTCCCTTCGATCCCCTGAGCTTCGCCCTTACCGCGCTGCTGCTCGTCGCGGTCGCGCTGGTGGCGAGCTACTTCCCCGCCCGGCGGGCGACGCGGGTCGATCCGATGGTGGCGTTGCGACATGAATGACCTCCGCTACGCGCTCCGCACGCTCGCTCGAAGCCCCGGCTTCACGCTCGCCGCGGTCGTCACCCTGGCGCTTGGCATCGGTGCCAACACCGCGGTGTTCAGCGTGGTCGAGGGGGTGCTGCTGCGGTCGCTGCCGTTCCCCGGCGCCGAGCGGCTGCTGCTCATCCTGTCGCGGAGCGGTACGTCGCCGCTGCGCGCGTATGAGACTTGGCGCACGGCGACAGGCGCCTTCGAGGACATGGCGGCTGCCAGGGGCGAGCAACCGGTGCTGGTCGCACCCGAGGGGGCCGAGCGTGTGACTGCGTGGACCGTGACCGCGAACTTCTTCACGCTGCTCGGTGGCCGCCCCATCCTCGGCCGCGCCTTTCTTCCTGAGGAGGACCGTCCGGGGAGCCCACCCGTCGCAGTGTTGAGCTATGCGTTCTGGCAGTCGCGCTTCGGCGGCGACCGCCAGGTGCTCGGGCGCACGATCACGCTCGACACGGTGGGCTACACGATTGTGGGCGTGATGTCTCCCGACTTTCGAACCCCGGCGGGGTTTCGGCACCCGGACGACACCCAGCTCTGGCGAGCGATGGGGTCCTTCCTCTCCGGTCCGGGCGGCACTCAGTGGGCGGGCCAGGGCAGTTTCTGGGTCTTCGGGCGACGCCGCCCCGGCATCAACGGGGCAGGAGCGCTGGCGGCCCTGAACCTCGTGTCACGCCGCTTGCAGGACACCAACCCTGGTGACCGCAGGTTCGTTCCGGTCGTAGAGGCGCTGCACGGGTTTCTCGTGGCTCGCGTGCGCACGCCGTTGCTCCTGATGCTCGGCGCGGTGAGTCTCGTGCTGCTCGTGGCGTGCGCGAACGTCGCGAGTCTGCTCCTCTCCCGGGGCGTAGCACGCGCGCCGGAGCTGGCGGTTCGTGTCGCGCTCGGGGCGAGTCGCGCGCGCCTGCTGCGCGACGCCCTCACCGAGTCCGTGCTCCTTGCGTTGGCCGGGTGTGGATGCGGCGTGCTGATCGCCCTGTGGGCCGTTCCGGTTTTCGTGCGGCTCGCGGGTGCCGACCTGCCGCACCTCGTCGACATCACCGTGAACATCTGGGTGCTGGCGGCGGCGCTTGGCGTCAGCGTGTTCGCCGGGCTCGTGGCGGGGCTGATCCCAGGGTTACGCGCCGCGCGGCAAGCGCCCGCGGACGCGCTCAAGGCCGGAAGCCGCGGCACCGGCGGCCAGGCCTGGCGGCAGCGGTCCAACGACGCGTTGATCGTCGCGCAGCTTGCCCTGACGATGGTGCTGCTGTCGGGCGCGGGGCTGCTGACGCGCAGCTTCGTGGGGCTCGTCCGGCTGGACCCGGGTTTCGACGCGACCCACGTGGCCGTGGCCGAGCTGCGGCTCCCCGCGGAGCGCTACCCGACGGGGGCGGCGCGCGCCGCGTTCATTAGCGACGCACTGCAACGGCTCGGCTCGCTGCCGAGCGTCGCTAGCGCCGCGGTGAGCGAGGGGATGCCGTTCGGCGGAACCGCCCTAGGTACCGTCGAGATCCCTGGGCGCGTGGAGGACCCTGGCCTACCGTCGGCGTGGATCTCCGCGGTCTCGCCAGACTACTTTCGCACGCTTGCCATTCCTCAGCGGCGTGGCCAGGCGTTCGACCGGGTTGGCGCGCCAGCGGGTGTCATGATCGACGAAGCGGCGGCGCGCGCCTACTTCCCGGGCGAAGACCCGATCGGGAAGCAAGTCACGTTCTACGGTCAGCGGACACGTACGATCATCGGGATCGTGGGCGACGTCCGCCAGCAGAACCTGCACGATCCACCGCCGCCACACATTTACGAGTACCTCGGAAACGCGCCCGCCGAGTATCTCAAGCTGTTGGTGCGCACGTCCGGTGCCCCCGCGCAGCTGCTCGGCGCGCTGCGCCAGACCATCCGGTCACTCGACCCGAAAGTTCCCATCGATCGTGCCGCGCCGTTCGCCGCGTGGCTCGGCGACCCGTTGGCGGTGCAGCGGCTGTACACGCTGTTGCTCGCCAGCTTCGCCGTGCTCGCGCTGGCGCTAGCGGCCACGGGCGTGTACGGCATCGCCGCGTACGCCGTGACCCGCCGCACCCGGGAGATCGGCATCCGGGTGACGCTGGGCGCCGGCCGGGCCGCTGTGCTCCGCCTCATCGTCAGCCACGGCCTCGCTCTCACGCTGACCGGCATCGCGCTCGGCGTCGCCGGCGCGCTCGCGACCACGCAGGTCCTGAGGGCGTACCTCTTCGACATCGGCCCACGCGACCCGGTCGTACTCACGGCGGTGGGGCTGTTGGTCGTGGCCACCGCGCTGGTGGCGAGTTATCTCCC
>Ga0209156_10002694_pt1 | contig 13816 bp, 11 predicted proteins | sample GraSoiAngelo_124_FD_185881 | JGI IMG/M metagenome (GOLD analysis project Ga0209156, IMG submission 185881) | Grasslands soil microbial communities from the Angelo Coastal Reserve, California, USA - 14_0927_05_20cm (SPAdes) (version 2) | ecosystem: Environmental > Terrestrial > Soil > Grasslands...
CGCACGACCTCTTCGAGGCGTACGAGGGAGCGCTCGAAGTCGGGCTTCTTTGGCGGTTCAGGCTTTTTGGGTGCAGGTGTATTCACAAAATAGGCCTTTGTTCATTTCTGGCACTTCCGGCAGCAGTATGTCGAGCGGCCGCTCTGCGCGATGCGCTGAATGGCCGCCCCGCACCGGCGGCAGGGCTCTCCTTCCCGGCCGTAGGCGCGCAAAATCTTCTCAAGTCCCTGAAACCACCATTGCGAATCGTGAAAGTCCGGCGCTGGGTGTAGGCAGCATTCTAAGGCACGCGCGAGAACCGACACAATTGCTTTGTGCAGGCGGCGGGCCTCTTCGGTCTTCAATGATTTGGCCCGGCGCCGCGGATCGAGGCGCGCGTGCCACAGCGATTCGCAAGAATAGATATTTCCCAGCCCCGCGACGCGGGTTTGGTCCAGCAGAAAATCTTTCAACGGCCGCGCCGATGCGGCGAGCAGCTCAAGGAATCGCGGGCCGGCAAAATCCTTAGACAGTGCATCGATTCCGAGCGAAGTCAGCCCAGGACTGTCTTCCAAACAGCCCCAGGCATAAACGCGCCCAAAATGGCGACGGTCCGCGAAGCCAAGTACGCCTTTCGCGAATTCCAACGCAACATCCACGTGAACTCCATTCTCCTTGAGGTTCGCACGTTCCAGCAATTCGGCTCGGTCCAAAAACCATACAAGCTGGCCATCGAGCCGAAAGTGCATGGTAAGCAGTCCCCGATCCAGTGCCAGAAGCACATATTTGCCCTTGCGGTCCACTCGCTGGATCGCACGATTAGTGGCCAGGTCGGCCAAGCGCGATGCTTCCTGCGGCTTCACGGCGATGGGATGAAAGACGTGGACACAGCGAATACGCTGACCTTGCACGAGGGGGCGCAGTGTGCGTACCACAGCTTCGACTTCAGGCAATTCGGGCATCGGCGCGCGGGTGATCAAGAACCCGGTTCCAGGATGAGCGTGTGCTTCTTCGCCTTGGCTTCAGCCGCCGCGCTAAAGCGCGCCAGAATCGGCTTCCCCTCGTACCAATAGGAAAACTGATCTGCATAATGGCGGCTGCCCAGCTGACCCGATTCGCCGGAAGGAATCAGCAGGATAGATTCGTCCCAGTTTGCAGGATTGGCCACAAAGCGCATGGCCGGCCCATGCGTCTTCGTCGCGGCGCGCACGCTATAAACCGTCCCTGATTGCGGCTTGCCCGCAATGCTCAGAAGCGTTTTCAAAAACCCCTCGTGTCCCAGCGGGTGGAACATTTCGAGCGAATCAAAGTTCTTCCACGCCCAATCTTCCACGTGTTCGCTCCTGCTGTCTTCGGCCAGCTTCTTTACCGCCAAGTCCGCCGCCGCAACCAGAAGTTCGTCGTAATTTTTGTAGGCGGCCGGCAGCCATTTGGAAGGGCGGCCGGTAAGCGTTTTCTGCAGAAACGTCATGCTTCGCCACTGGTAGAGGCCGGCCTCCTCCCCGAGCACCGGCTCCAGGATCAGCTTGAGCGCGGCAAGGCGCAGGTTGTGAAGAAAGGAAATCTCAGGCGAATTGGCATCGGCAATTCCGTTCCAATCCGTTAATCCATCCATCAGCTTCTGCGTCCGCGGGTCTTTCGGCTTCACCGTTTTCGCGGCGGCGAGCAACTGCTCGGCGAGAAACACATGCGGGTAGCTGTAAGTATCGGTCTCGACCTTCAACATGTCCTCCAGCCGCAAGTCGCGGCGGTCGTGCAGCAAATCATAGATGCGCGCCGTGCGGTACGGTTCCTCCCAGCGGTCGGTCAAGTATGGCTTGTAATTTGGCCCCACCACGCGCGCGTTGGCGGTGACAATCAATCCGCTCTCAGGATTAAGCGCCTGCGGAAGCCGATCAAACGGAAGGTATCCTGTCCATTCGTAATCGTCCGTGTCTCCCGGTTCGGGCACTTCGCCATGCCCCTTCTTTCGAATGGGCACACGCGCCGCCATGATGTAGCCGATGTTGCCTTCCACGTCGGCATAGACCGCATTTTGCGCGGGCCCCCACACGCGTTTCATCGCCTCACGAAATTCCTTCCAGTTGCGCGCCTTGCCGAGCCAGTTGTAGCTGTTGACCAACCCGCCGGGCTCGGTAGCCGTCCAGCGCATCGCGTAACCCCCCTCTCCCTCGCGGCGTACGACCGGTCCATGCCGCGTCACCATGACAGGCAAGCGCTCATCGGGCTGCCCCTTCACGCAAATCGTTTCCTCGATGATTTGCGCCTTTACCCACGAGCCCTTCACGCGATACTCGTCGGGCGAAACTGGATTCAACGTTTCGATGTAAAGATCCTGCACGTCCGCGCCGTTATTGGTAAATCCCCACGCGATGCGCTCGTTGTGGCCGATGATGACCATCGGCGCACCCGGCAAAGTAAGACCTTTTACGTTCCAATCCGGGGCCGTGAGGTGCACTTCGTACCAAATGGAAGGCATCATCAGATCGAGGTGCGTATCGTTCGCGAGCAGCGGTTTTCCCGTGGCCGTGTGCGCTCCGCTGACAACCCAATTGTTACTGCCCAGTCCTTGCCGAATTTCGTTCCGGGATTCCGCCAGAAACCTTTCAACCGATTGTGCTAACGCCGAGGTTAAATCGGGAGCGTTTCCGTCCGGCCCGCTGGTTGCGCCGCCGAGCTCCGCTTTAAAAACCGTATCCGGCTGTATGTCGTCATCATCATCATCCTCATCGGGATCGGTCGCCGAACGCTGTGACCCATCATTCGGCACATTCGGATCGCCGATCACAAAATGATCCAGCGCAGATTCCTGGGAAAACAGGTCCCTGGCGCGATCCGGTCCTGCGCGCCCGGCGACTTTGGCGCGGTTCATCTCGCGTTCGCGGGTGTCCGCCAACGTCCGATACATGTAGCCGGAAATCGCCAGCGTGTCGGCCGGCTTCCAGGGCTGTGGCTTGTAGCGAAGCAGCGAAAACTCGAGCGGCAGGTTGCCGACGCGCTGCTCGATAAATTGGTTCACGCCGCGGGCGTACGCTTCGAGGATTTTGCGCGGTTCTGGGTCGAGCCTCGCCGCTTCCTGGTCCGCGGCGCGGCCGAGCCCGAGCGTGCGGAAATCTTTATCAATGGCAAGAGTCCGGGGCCCGAGAATTTCCGAAAGTTGCCCGCGCGCCACGCGCCGCAGCAAGTCCATCTGCCATAGGCGGTCCTGCGCCATGACGTACCCCTGCGCTTCGGCGACGTCCGCGACCGACGCGGCGCGGATGTGCGGCACGCTCCAGCCGTCGCGGTCGACCGTAACCTCGCGTTCGAGACCAGGAAGCGAAATGTTTCCGGCGAGCTGCGGCAACGGCCGGTAGACGAACCACCACGCAGCCGCGCCGGCAAAAATGACAAGGAACCCAAGAATCCAGGAAAAGACTCGGGCGACAGTTTGCAATGGCACTCCTGGGTAAAGTGAGAAAAAAATTAGTTTAGAGTAGGCCTTAGGCGCGTGCAACCGCGCTAAAAGGAATGGACGGCATGGTTCGCCTGGCGTAACCAGCCCATGTTCTCGCAGGCGGATCACTGATCCCCGTAGCGAAACACCATGGACAGGTCATCCTGGGGCTGCGTCTTTGCCGCGGATGAATCGCAGCCGAACCGCCGCTGGCCATTTCGGGGCGATCCCGATTTCGCCGTCCTCGTGAAGACTGCCTATTTTTTCTTGGGTTCCGGTTTGGCTGGCGCGGCAGGCCTCAAGCCAGCCGCCGCATCTTGCAAATTCTTAACCGCGGTGGCGCTCAAAGCATAGAGCGCAGGCTCATTCTCGCGTTTTGCCAGGTAGTCGTCGCCGCTTTTTGCGATTTGCGCTTTTTCCACGCGCTTCCCGCTGTCGGAAGTCACGGTGATCTCGATCGAAGGGGCCGTGAAGCCATGGTCTGGGAATTTTGTCGCCGCCAGATCGCGAAGATCCGCCACCAGCGTGCCGACGTTCCCTTCATCCATCTTTGTCCCGTTGGACCACCAGTCAGAGCCGCTGCGCGTGAGAAAAGTGCTCTTCGCGCCATCGTGAATTTCGATTTTTTCCGGATCGGCCCAGCCGAAATCAAACAACTTCTTGTTTCGAAAGTCGTCCAGGCTCTTGTCCATCGATGTGCCGACGGAGGCTGAAACCTTGTAGACTCCCGTGCCGGCACTGGGTTTCGCGTAGTAGTCGTCTTTGTTCTTGCGCACTTGCAGTTCTTCCGTGCCGGCAACGTCGGTGAGTTTTGCGGTACCCACCGGCGTGCCGGAGTTAAACGCGCGCAAGTCCTTTTTCTCATCCTCAGTCGCGCTCAGCTCCATCTTCGCATCGCCCAGCGACCGCACCAGGTCCTCCACCGCAGTCTGATCCGCCCGCAGCGGCTTGGGCTTCAGGATCTGCCATTGGTCTTTGCTTCGCCCGAACTCGATGGTTTGTTTCTTGGCGGTCAGTTCGACTCGGCTCAGCTTCTCCGAATCGAATGTCAGCAGGCGCTTGTCCCTCAGATCGTTTTCCGTCTTCTCCAGGCCGGTTTTATGGTAGCTCGCGACAATAAAGACCCGCGGATCGCCCTCGAGCGCGGCGTAAGCTCCGCTGCCGGTCGGCGTGTCATCGCCGAGCAGCAATTCCTCTGATTTTTGGCTTTTCTCCGTGATGCCGATTTCCATCGCGGGCTTTGCCAGCCCGTAGGCATTCAGGTCGGCAGCTTTCTCTTCCAGCAGGCGGTCGGAATTCAACGGCGACAGATTGGAAAGCAGGGTTGCGACGGAGTCCTGGTCCGCAGGCAATGGTTTTGGCGCAGTGATTTGCCACTTGCCCGCCTCGTTCTTGGCCAGCGTCAGGTCCGGGGCGCCCGTCTTTGAAATCGAGATGCCCGTAACGTCCGCCGGCTTCACGTCCAGAATCTTCGGCGACGATTCCGCCGCGGACGTTATGGTGCTCGCAGGCGGTTTTCGATGATTCGACCAATATAGCGCGCCGCCCAGTGCTAGGAGCACTATCGCGGCGACCAGCAGTCCTCTACCTTTCATAAATCGTTCCCGAAAATATTCTCGCCTGCTTCTCCGCGCCTTCTACCTTCTCCGCCACCATACCCAGACTCCCGCAACCGCGATCCCGATCGGCAGGATCCCCAGGCTGGTAATGCCCACCCAACTGAGCTGCGACCGCGTCATGGTGATGGTCCGGATGTCCCGGTCTTTCGGCCGGATGGAAATCAGCTCTTCATCCGAGGCCAGCCAGTTGATGGCATTCATTGCCAGGTCCCGGTTTCCGTTAAACGGAAGAAACGCGTTCGCGACCCAATCCGAACTGCCGACGACCACAAAGCGCCCCTGTGAATTCTCCTTACCGGTCCGGTAGGAGCCGGCAGCGGCCAGGGTCAGGGGGCCTTTCTTGTTTTTGGGGTCGCTCGCGTTGATGCGCGGCGTATCTAGCTTTTCCGTTGCCAGGCTGCTCTCGGAGGATTCGAACAGCTTGTCAACCGTCGTCTTGTCTCCGTTCTTGACTTCGAGGGACCGCGAATAGGGGAACGCTGTAGCGGTGCCCTTCATCGTGTTCACGATTTCGTGCGAGTCGTAGCGCGTCACTAATGCATCCTCGTAGCCGAGACCTGCGAGCTGGCCGATGGGGTTGAGGTCCAGGATCAAGTCTTTGTCCGGCGTGACTCCCCAGCTTTCGAGAGCCTTCGAGAGCGCGTCGTTGTCGGCAATTTCCGTGCGCCCCATTTTCAGCGGCGGATTGAGCAGGAACATGGCGCGCCCGCCGTCTTCGACATATTTCTTGATCGCGTCCACTTCCGGTTGTTGATGATCCGACTTCGGCCCCGCTACCACGAGCACGGTGCAGTCAGTGGGAACTTCCGCCTTGCCGAGCAGATTGATCGACTTTGTTTCGTAGGCCTCTTTCCCGAGCAAGTCCTTGAACCGCGAATATCCGTCGCCGCCGGTTTCGTCGATCTGATGTTCGCCGCTGCCGGTGACGAAGCAGATCGTGCGCTTGTTCGACTTGAGGTCCCGAATGAAAGCCCCGGTGATGCCTTCCTCGGTCAGCCCGTTGGCTTCCTCCTTGCGCGTGCCAATCTCAACGACGGCCGTCCCCAGGCTCTTAACCCCTGCCGCTCGTGCCGCCAGGGGATTCTTCTCGAGATCCACATATTGCACATGGACCTTGGGGGAAAGATTCGAGTACTGCTCGAGCGTGTCTTTGGCATGGCTGAATCCGGTCGGCCGGTCGTAGTAATAAATCGTCGCCGGCTCCTTGAGGCCCTTCACAATTTTCGCGGTTTGCTCGGAGAGGCTGTAGCGCTTGTTCGCGGTTGCATCATAAGTTTTGTTGTAGCGGTCGCCCAGGACATTCGCCACGGTGATAATGGCCACCACCACGGCAATGTAGAGCGTCACATAAGCCACATATTTCGTCTGTCTCGCCTGGAGCAGTGGAAGGTTCATTTATGCCCTCCACCGCAGGGATTCGAGCGAGCGCGCCGTCAAAAACAACCCCAGGAAGATCACGCTGAGGTAATAAATAGCGTCCTTCGTATCGATGACCCCTTTCACAAACGAATCCATGTGCGTGGTCGTGGAAATGTACGTGACCACATCCGCCCACGTTCCCGACTGATAGCCGCCCACCCAGCCCAGCACGAAAATGAGCAGGCACACGCCAAACGTGGCGGTGCCCGCAATGATCTGGTTCTTTGTCAGCGTGGAAATAAAAGTACCAAGCGCAAGCAGCGCCGCAGCCTGGAGCAGCACGCCGAGATACCCTACGGCCATGGGCTTCCAGTCCGGATTGCCGTACTTGAAGAGGAACGCAAAATTCAGGCCCGTCACGAATAGCATCGCGGCGTAAAGAAGAACCGAAGCCAGCCACTTTCCAAGAATGATTTCCACGTCGCGGATCGGAGAGGTCGCCAGCAGCTCGATCGTGCCATTGCGCTTCTCTTCTGCAAACAGGCGCATGGTCATAAGCGGCACAAAAAACAGATTCACGACGTTCATATTGCCCAGCAATTGCCGCACGATCTGGTCGTTGACGTTCATGGGAAACATTTCCCCGCGCATCTGCGACTCCATGCTGTAAAAAATGAACGCGCCCACCATGTTCCAGAAGAACCAGCCAAAAATCAGGGCGAACATGATGAACAGGATGTATGCGACGGGCGAAACAAAGTAGCTTCGCAGCTCCTTTTGGCAAATGACCCAGATGTTTTTCATTGCGCTGCTTCCTTTACCTTGGCTTTTTCTGGCGGCGTTTGCGATTGCTCGCCCGTCAGTTGCAGGAAGATTTCCTCCAGGCTCACCGACGCGGGCCGCATTTCATTGAGGTCCCAGCCGGCCGCGACCACCGCGCGGGCGAGGTCGCCCCGCGCGAAACTGCCTTTGCGGTTCTCTACTTCAAAAGTGCTTCCCTGCGGGCGTTTTCCCTTGAACGTCACGCGGCTCACTCCGGCAACCTTCTCGAGCTGTTCGCGGACCGCCTCCGTATCGAGCGCTCCGTCTCGCGAGCCGACCTCCACAAGCATGGTCTCCGCTCCGCGGGCGCGGCTTTGCAGGTTGCTCACCGAGTCCGTCGCTACCAGTCTTCCTTTGTTGATAATGATCACCTGCTGGCAGGTCTGCTCGACCTCCGGGAGAATGTGCGTGCTCAAAATGATGGTATGGTCGCCAGCAAGACTCTTGATCAGATCCCGCGTCTCATTGATTTGCTTCGGATCGAGTCCCGCCGTGGGTTCGTCCAGAATGAGTACGTCGGGATTGTGCAGAATCGCTTGTGCCAAACCGACGCGCTGGCGGTAGCCTTTCGATAGTTTGCCGAGCAGCTTGTCCTTCATATCGGTAATCGCGCAACGCTCGCAGGCCGTGTCGACGCGCTGCCGCAGGTCCGTGCCCGCCAGCCCTTTCAGCTTCCCCACGAACATCAGATATTCCGTCGCGCGCATCTCGTGGTACAACGGCGGCATCTCCGGGAGATACCCGATGCGCTTTTTTACCTCCATAGGTTGTTCGAGTACGTCAAAGCCCGCGACCGAAGCCGCGCCTGACGTTGGAGGCAAAAAGCACGTCAGCATGCGCATGGTCGTGGTTTTGCCGGCTCCGTTCGGGCCAAGAAAGCCTACGATCTGGCCCTTCTCGACTTCGAACGAGATGTGATCGACAGCCGTCGTGCGTGCATACCTTTTTGTCAGCTCGCTTACTTTAATCATGATTTTTTCAATTTGGAGAACTGTCGAATGCTTCACTCAATGCGTAGCAGTGAAACAATATCCTAAAAACTCGGGAAGCCATGTGTCAACCCTCCCTTTTCAAACACCCTCCCTTTGCAAATCTGATTGCATCTTTTCGAAAAAAGGTGCCTGGGTAAAAACGTTTCTGCCGCTTTCCCCCTCCGGTTTCTCATGAAACACGCCGGCAAGCATCGCGCATTTCTCCTGCTACAATCTCAAGAAGAGCTAAAAGGAGAAGTTTCGTTGCCATGTTCGTCGTGCGCTTAATCGGCGTGTTGGCATTGGTGGCGCTCAACGGTTTCTTCGCCGCGACCGAGTTTTCCCTCGTCGCGGTGCGCTTGTCGCGCATCCGCCAGCTCGTGGTCAAAGGCAGCTTGCGCGCCCGTGTCGTCGAAAGTTTACTGGGCGATCTGCACCGGGTGGTTTCCGGCGTTCAACTCGGCATCACGCTGACCAGCCTGGCCATCGGCGCGCTTGGCGAAGTCACACTTGCGAAGGAGCTCCAGGTCCTGTGGCCTGGTAAACCCGGCGCACACTCGGTTCTGCTGGCCCACGGCATCGCCTTGGCCTGTGCCTTCGCGCTTCTCAGTGGCCTTCACGTGGTCATGGGGGAGCTCGTCCCGAAGACCGTGAGCCTGGCACGCGCCGAACGCGTGGCCTTGCTCGTGGCTGTGCCGTTTCGCTGGTTTCTCAACACCTTTCGCTGGCTTATCAGTCTGCTCGACGGCGTCTCCGGCGCCATCGTGAAAGCTTTGGGGGTCTCCGTTCCTCCAGCGCACGGCGTCGCGCACTCGACCGAGGAGTTGCAAATCCAGATCCAGCAGGCGCGCGAGCGTGGGCTGCTCGCCGCCGGCGAGGAAAAATTCATTCTCAGCGCCATCGAACTGTCGCAAATCCAGGTCCGCGAAATCATGGTGCCTCGTCCGGACATGCATACTTTGCCCATCGAATCCAGTCTTGATGACGTGATGCGTGCGTTTGCCACCACGCAGCGCTCGCGTATTCCCGTTTACCGCGACTCTCCCGACCACATTCTCGGGTTCGTGCACATCAAGGACATGATGTGGGTGCTTCTTGACCGCGAGCGACGCCTCGAAGAAAACCTTCCCGCGCCTTCTTTTGATTTGCGGCGCGTTCTGCGCGAAGTCCTGATTGTCCCCGAAACCAAGCCTGCCAGCGAATTGCTTCTCGAATTGCGCACGCGCCGCGTCGGTTTGGCCATGGTCGTCGACGAATTCGGCAGCATTCTCGGCCTGGTGACCATCGAAGATATCATCGAACAGATGGTTGGCGAAATTCACGACGAGTTTGACGTGGTGGAAAAGCCGTTCCCGCTTGCGGACGGGGCGATGATTTTTGACGCCGCCCTCAACGTGCGCGACCTCGACGCGCAATACAACATCACGCTGCCCGAGGATCCTGCTTACGCCACCGTCGGCGGTTTCGTTCTCGATCAACTTGGCTTCATTCCTAAGGGCGGCGAGAGTTTTGATTTTGGCAATTACCGGTTTGCCGTCGTCGAAATGGATGGCAAGCGTGTCGCCCGCGTAAAGATCCAGCGCGTCCGCCCGCCAGAAACGGAAAGCGCGCCTGCAAACACCGCCGATGTTATGCTCCAAATGGCCAAAAGCCAAAAATCCTCCGCCGGAGATTCCTAGCCGTGGGCGAAAACCCATTTGGAGTGCGGCGGCTTGCTTGTCCTGAGCGGAGTCGAAGGGCCGCCGCTTTTCTTTCCAGCAAGCTCGAGCCAAAGGAAAGATTTATCATTCCGAGGCCGCCTATTTTGCGGCCGAGGAATCGAGGCAGATTTCAGCTACCCCACTGACCAAACTTTCGTATCTCGAAACAGGCACATCCGAAAGCCTTGACCCTTAGGGTAGGCTCCGGTAGACAATGAAGGCGTGAGTCCGCACAAGCACCGGATCGCCGATTACCTGCGGCCCAAAACGCTTGCGATGTTGTTGCTCGGGTTTTCTTCAGGCCTTCCCTTTTTTTTGGTCGGCAATACGTTCGGCTACTGGCTGCGCGATGAACACACCTCCCTGACGGCGATCGGGTTTCTTTCCTGGGTGGGCATTGCATATTCGCTGAAGTTTCTGTGGGCGCCCTTGATGGATCGCGTCGACTTGCCGTTGTTTAAACGGCTTGGACATCGGCGCGGATGGATGATGTTCTCGCAGATCGTCGTCGGGCTGGCGCTGTGCGCTATGGGCGGAACTGGCACGAAAGCTGGGCTCGGCCGGCTTGGCGCTTTTGCCCTCGTCGTCGCGTTTGCCTCATCGACACAGGACATTGTGGTCGATGCCTGGCGAATTGAATCGGCAGACGACGGAGAAGAACAAGGCCTCCTCGCGTCTGCCTATCAGTTCAGCTACCGCATGGCGCTCCTGGCTACGGATTCCGTTATCCTCATCGTGGCAGCGACCGTGGGCTGGCGCATGTCCTACGGTATCTACGGCGCATGTATGGCCGTTGGAATGATCACGACCTGGTTTGCGAAGGAACCGGAGCGCGCGGATGCGGTGCTGGATGAAAAAGAGCGCGAAGCGCCGCTTTGGACGCCGCGCGGTTTCTTCGACGCTGTTGTGGGACCGTTCATCGCTTTCTTCCGTGCACATGGCTGGCTCGCGCTTGTGATGTTAGCGGCAATCAGCCTCTACCGGTTGCCGGACTTCATCATGGGTCCGATGTCGAATCCCTACTACCATGACATCGGTCTTTCGAAGGAAACGGTCGGAGCGGTGCGCGGCTCAATCGGACTCATCGCTACGTTTGCAGGCATCGCCGCGGGCGGATTCTGCTCGCTGAAGCTTGGCTTCATGCGCGCGCTCGTCATCGGGGGCATTGTGCAGGCAGCCGCGATCGCCGCGTATGCGACTCTCGCGTTCGCGGGCACGAGCATTCCTCTCTTCGCGCTCGTCATGGTGGGTGACAACTTCGGCATCAGCTTTGCAGGCGTTGCGCTTGTCGCGTACATGTCGAGTCTCACCAATCTGGGATACACCGCCACGCAGTATGCGCTCTTGAGCTCAACCTACGCCTGGCTGGGAAAGATCTTGAAGGGATTTTCCGGTGCTGCGGTCGAAAGCCTGAGCACCAGGCACGGCCTCATTCACGCCTACGGCATTTTCTTTATCGCTTGCGGATTGACCGGCGTGCCTGCGGTCCTTCTGTTCGCGGCATTGGGTTACTGGCACAGGCGGAAACAACCGGCGCCAGCCGCTGCCTAGGAAAGTCTTCGTAACGCAAAGCCACTGCCCGGTTGACGCGCGAGGCACGCTGAGCTTCCTCGGCGTCCTCGCGCCCGTCCCCAGTTGGGACGCCATGCTTAACGACGCCCGCGGCCACCTCTTCGACGCTCCGCACATGGTCGTCTATCCCGCGCTCGCTGTCATGATCGCGGTGCCTGTTCCCGGCATACGCCGGGGGCTACCCTTATTACCTTATAGCGTTGCCATAGCGCGTGCTCCTGGTCTATGCTGCGTGGCAATCGTGAAGGCAAGGCATGCATCTCTCCATCCTCTGGGCCTCTCCTCGACAGCTTTCTACTGGTGCGCCTGGGGCCTTTTGTGCTCGACCATGCTTTTGGGGCCTGTTGCATGGGCACAGCAGACAGAACCGGCCAAGCCGGTCGTTGTGCAGCCGGGTGCGCCGGGCAAGCCGAGCAAGACGCTGCCGCCTGCCACGGCGGGCATGCTGCCGCCCTTCTCGCAAGCGGACGCGGAGTTTATGCACGGCATGATCATGCATCATGCCCAGGCCATCGAGATGACCGCGCTGATCGTGTCGCACACCGACAATCAGGAATTGCGGTTGCTCGGGGCGCGCATCAGCCGCTCGCAGTCGGATGAGATCAAATTTATGAAGCGTTGGCTCGCGGCGCGGGGGGAGGCAGTCACCATGGCTAGCTCGTCTGCGGCAGCCTCCTCGGGGACGACTTCTTCGGGCGCAGGCCCTTCTCAAGGTGTTGGGGCCACGCCAGGAATGGATATGTCGAATATGTCGCACGGGGCGATGGGGCTTATGCCCGGTATGCTTTCGCCGGAGCAGATGGAAGCGCTGCGGAAAGCGAAGGGCGGGGAGTTCGACCACTTGTTTCTAACCGGGATGATTCAACACCACAACGGCGCGCTGATCATGGTGAAGGATTTGTTCGACACCGCGGGCGCCGGTCAGGATGCCGAGCTATTCAACTTCGCGACCGATGTGGACACGGGGCAAAGGGCCGAGATCCGGATCATGCAGGGACTGCTGGAGAAAAAAGCATCGGAGGAGAGACGATGAACCGATTGGCCGAAGGTTCTTTTCGTATGGTGGTGGCGGCACTCTTTTTCTGTTTCTGTGTGAGCCGAGTCGAGGCACAGGCGCAAGGCCAAACGCCTCGAACCCCTCCGCCGGCTCACGCGACCTCACAGCAATCCGCGGACAAGGACAAAGATAAAGATCAGGAAAAGCAGAACGGGGACGACGAGAACGCGAATCCCTTTGCTCCCGAACCCGCACCGGCGCTCCCGCCGGGGATGACTGGCTCCGATGTGAACGATCCGCGCGCCAAGCTGGCGCCGGGGTTGTATGACGCCGGCGAAGCCACGATGGGCATGAAGCACCTGGCGCTGGTCAGGAAGCCCGACGCATTTCAACTGGGCGCCAGTGATCCCGATGATCCGAAAGTCCAGAAGGTGATCGGCCAAATGGGCATCGGCAACATGACAGCAAAGATTCCGAAGGAAATGCATCTGGCGATCGCACAGCTGGCTTTCGGGAACTCGGACATCGCGTTCCAGGGCAACCACCTGTTTCTGGGAAACTTTTATGGCGTGAACATCTTTGACATTTCTGATCCTTCGAGCGCGAGGTTGGTGACTTCCATGGTGTGTCCTGGCGGGCAGGGCGACGTGTCGGTGTACAAGAACCTGCTGTTCATGTCGGTCGAGATGCCGAATGGACGGCTGGATTGCGGCGTCCAAGGATTTCCGCCGGAGCCTCCGCCGCCGGCAGGCGAAGACAAGGACAAAGAAAGGAAACCTCGCATTCCGGCAGCGCAAAAGGAGCGTTTCCGCGGCGTGAGAATCTTCGACATTTCCGACATCCGCAACCCGAAACAGGTGGCGGCAGTGCAGACATGCCGCGGATCGCACACGCACACTCTGGTGCTGGATCCAAACGACAAAGACAACGCTTATATCTACGTCTCGGGCACCTCGTTTGTGCGTCAGCCGGAAGAACTGCCGGGCTGTTCTGGCGAAGCGCCGGACAAGGACCCGAATACGGCGCTGTTTCGCATTGAAGTGATTAAGGTTCCGCTGGCTGCGCCGCAAGAGGCAAAGGTCGTGTCCAGCCCGCGCTTGTTCATCGATCCGCGAACCGGTGCGATGAACGGCCTGAATAACGGGGGCACTCACGGCAGGAAAGGCGCAGAGAAACCGAAGGACACAGACCAGTGCCACGACATCACCGTGTACTCGGCAATTGGGTTGGCAGCGGGCGCGTGCTCCGGAAACGGAATTGTGCTGGACATCAAGGACCCGGTGCATCCAAAGCGCGTCGATGCGGTGAACGACCCGAACTATTCCTATTGGCACTCGGCTTCGTTCTCGAACAATGGGGAC
>Ga0209156_10002700_pt1 | contig 13794 bp, 9 predicted proteins | sample GraSoiAngelo_124_FD_185881 | JGI IMG/M metagenome (GOLD analysis project Ga0209156, IMG submission 185881) | Grasslands soil microbial communities from the Angelo Coastal Reserve, California, USA - 14_0927_05_20cm (SPAdes) (version 2) | ecosystem: Environmental > Terrestrial > Soil > Grasslands ...
ACGGCGTTCAGTGTGACCAAGCACTCGATCTACCTGCTCGTCGGCCTCGTGCCGGTCTCGCAGCCGAATCTCGAGGACGTGTTGGCCGGCCAGGTCGGCACGGGAGCGCGAATCACCAACCTGCGCGTCAAAGCGCGGAGCCGCTGGAGCGATCTGCTGGTCACCGGGCTGACGCTGGGGCTCGTCGTGCCAAGGTCCGTAACCTTCGAAGGCGTTGTCGCGGGGAAATGACCACTGACCCCGGGCGCAAGCCCGGGGTTCGCGCAACCTTAGCCTTTCACCAGTTTCTTCACCAAGGCGGTGGTGCGCTCCGCCGCGCCGCGCCCCTCCCGCACCAGCTTCTTCCCGGCGTCTCCCGCCTTCTTGCGCGTCGTGGGGTCGTGATGCCACACGAGCCACTGCGAGTGCAGCGCGTGCCGCCCGTCGGAGGCAAGCGCGATGGCGCCGCCGCGCTGGAGCAAGAGCGTCGCGTCGCGGCTCATCTGCCAGTGCGGCCCTACCGCTACGGGGACGCCGAACACCGCCGGCTCGAGCACCGAGTGCAGGCCGGCCCGGTGATACCCACCCCCGACGAACGCCACGTCCGCGAGAGCATACAGGTCGGCGAGGATGCCCACGCGATCCACCACGATCACCGGGGGGGGCGCCGGCGAGGTGTGCGCGACCTGCGACAGGCGGATCGGCCGAGGCAGGCCGAGCTTGGCGGCGAGCTGCGTTATCCCCGCGAGGTGGTCGGGATTGGGCTCGTGGGGCGCGAGCACGAGCCGCGAGTTGGGGACTTGCGCCAGCAGGTCCTGGAATGCGGGCAGGACGACGGCTTCGTCGGCGGGCCAGGTGGATCCGGCGACGACGGTGAATGTGCCGGCCGGGGCGATGGCGAGCCGCGCGAACGGGTCGCGCGTGCGGTCGAAGCGCTCCGCCCGCTCCGCCACGCTGTCATAGCGCGTGTCCCCCGTGACCTCGAGCGCGCTGCGGCGGGCCCCCAGCTGCTCCAGGCGGCGCCCGTCCTCTTCGCTGATCGTGCCGATCCGGTCGAGCGCCCGGTACGCCGGCTCCGCCCAGCCGCGCGTGGGCCAGCGGAGCCGCGAGCTATGGGGCGCCACCGTGGCGGAGATGAGGCCCAGCTTCACGCCGCGGCGCGCGGCCGCCAGGGTCAGCTCGGGCCACACGTCGAGCTTCGAGAACACGAGGGCGGTGGGTTTGAGCGCATCCAGCACCGCCGCCACGTCGACGGGGCGGTCGAGCGGCAGATAGTCCGCCACGTCCGCCGGCAGCGTGCGCGCCAGGCGCTCGGCCGACGGGGAAAAGAACGTGTAGGCGAGCTGCCAGCTGGGCGCTTCGGCGCGCAGCGCCTCGAGCACCGGCTTGGCCTGCAGGCCCTCGCCCACCGAGGCCGCGTGCACCCACACGAGCGGACGCCCGGGATCGCGCTCGCTCTTGGCCCATGCGGCCAGTCGCTGGGTGACGCCGCGGCGCGCGTCCAGGCCGCGGGCGAGCTTCTTGTCGAAACGGGCGGCGAGGGGCAGGGCGCGCTGCGCCAGTCCCAGCCCGAGCCGGTACAAGAAGGAAGGGCGCGCCATCAGCGCCCGGTCTTGGTTCGGTAGATCGAGTCCAGCACCGCGCGGAATACCGTCACCGGCGCGGCACCCTCGAGCAGGCCGCCCTCGACGTAGAAGGTGGGGGTGCTCACGGCGCCCGCGCGTCGCGCCCGAGCGGCGTCGGCGTCGACCTCGGAGGCGGTCGCTTTGGCGGCGAGGCAGCGGGCCAGCGCGGCGTGATCGAGGCGCGCCGAATCGCCGAGGGCGAGGAGAAACGCTTCGGGCTTGGGGAGCTTGGCCCAGTCGTCCTGGTGGCGGAACAGCAGGTCGTGCATCGGCCAGAAGCGATCCTGCCGGGCCGCGCACACGGCGACTTGGGCCGCCGCCTGCGCGTTCGAGTGGACGCTCGTGAGCGGCAGGTTGATGTAGACGAGCCGGACCTTTCCGGTCGTGATGTACTCCTGCTCGAGCAGCGGCATGGTACTCAGGGCGAAGGCGCGGCAATAGGGGCACTGGAAGTCGGACATTTCGTAGAGCGTGACGGGCGCGTCGCGGCGGCCTTTGGACCGGGCCGCGAGCGGGTCGGACTGCGCGACGCCACTGCCGAGCGAGAGCAGCGCGGCGCAGGCAAAGACGAGTCGAGTCATGCCGCCAAAATAATGAAATCTTGGATGTCTAGCGGACCTCCGCCCCACCCCGGCGATTGTCCAGCACGAACCGATCGCGCGCGGGCATGAAGACGCGGGGCAGGGTCTGCGCGTCCATCACCGCGGTGTCGGCGACGATCTCGTTTCGCCACAGCAGGAAGGCGACCAGCGCGTATATCTCGTCGGGCTTGAGCGAGCCTGGGGCGGTGAGCGGCATCGCGCGATTCAGATAGTCGTACAGCGTCGTCGCGTAGGGCCAGTAATTGCCGACGGTCTTCACGAGGCGCGGGTCGCGGCCGAACGGGAAGGCTTGCCGGGGCTCGCGACCCGCCAGCCGGTCAAACGGCCCCTCCGTGCCCGTCTTGCCGTGACACGCCGCGCACTTGCGGCGATAAATCTCGGCGCCTTGCGCGGCCGTGCCGCTTCCGGGAGGCAGCCCGGTTCCGTCGGGCATGACGTCGGTGTCCCATGCCCGGATCTCCGCCGTCATCGCTGGCCGCCCGATGCCTAGTCTTGCGGGCGCCGCTGCTCCAGCGGTGGTCCGGTCACTCGGCCTGCACGCGCCGCCGCTCACGAGGAGGACGACGAGCATCGGAGCCGTCGCCCGCACGCTCACCCCTCCCCGCCGAACATGACCGCGCCGTCCTTCCGCACGCGCCATTCGCGAATATGGTTGAAGTGGTAGTACGTCCCGACGCCCCGGGCCTTCCGCAACTGGTCGAGCGTCGGTTGGACGTAGCCGGTCTCGTCGACCGCACGGCTGAGGATGGTCGTTTCCGTCCCGTCCCAGTTCCACAGGTACCGGAAGCGGGTGTGGCACTTGGGGAGCACGGGCGCCTGCAGGTCGGCGGGCGCCCAGCGGCGCCCGGCGTCGGTGCTCACGTCGACCCGGCTGATGCGGCCGCGGCCGCTCCAGGCGATCCCGCTGATTTCCCACCACCCGCGGTCGGGAAGGATCACGGGATACGCGGGGAACGTGATGATCGACTTCGCGTCCATGGCGAAGCTGAACATGCGCGCAGTGCCGTCCGCCAGCGGATCGGTGTACTTGGACGTCTCCTCGCGCGTCATGAACGGCTTGTCGGCGAGCTCGATTCGCCGGAGCCACTTCACGTTGGCGTTTCCCTCCCAACCCGGCAGCACCAGGCGAACGGGATATCCCTGCTCCGGGCGCACCGCCTCTCCGTTTTGGCCGTACGCGATCAGAGCGTCGTCCCATGCCTTGTCGACGGGGATACTCCGGGCCATCACCGCGGCGTCCTCGCCTTCGGCGAGAAGCCATTTCGCGCCGGTTTTCACCCCCACTTCGCGGAGCAGGGTCGCGAGCGGCACGCCGGTCCATTCACTGGTGCTGGTGAGGCCGTCAATCGCCTGCGGCGAGAGGTCGGGGCGGGCGCCGCTGTAGCTCACGCCCCCGTTTCCGGAGCATTCGAGGAAATACAGGTGCGACACGGACGGAAACCGCTTAAGGTCGGCCAGGTCGAAGACGCTCGGGTGCTCGACCATCCCGTGGATGAGCAGCTTGTAGCGGTTCGGGTCGATGGCGGGTACGCCGGCATGATGGCGCTCGAAGTGGAGATCCGCGGGGGTCACGATGCCGCAGAGGTCCTGCAGCGGCGCGAACGAGCTCCCCTGGGCTCCTCCGATGGCAATCCGCCGCGGCCGTTCGAACGGCGAGCGCCGGCCGAGCTCGCTCAGGGGCGCACCCGGGACCTTGGTTGGGTCGGGCGGCACGGTGGGAACGCGTGGCTGGCCCGGCGCTTGGGCGAGCCCCGCCTTGTGAAGTGCGTGCACACCGAGCGCGCTCGCGACGCTCGTGAGCAGGACCCGGCGGGAGAGTGGCGCGTCTTGCATGGCTTGCGGTCCGGTTCGGGGACGGTCGTCCGACACTACGTCGTTGCGGCCGCCATGATCGGGCCGCACCTTGAACGTATATGCCTCGCGCGCTCTTTGCCTTGCTCGTGTCGACGCTCGGGGGGGGCACACCGCCTCATCCGGCGATCAACGCCGCGCCTGAAATCAGATCGTGCCAGCCGTGCCACCAGAGGATCGTCGCGAGTTTCGCTCGGACCGCGCACTTCCGGACGTCCGCGGAGGCGAGTGCCCGATCCGTCAAGGCGCGCTTTGGCGAGGGGCACGATGTGCTGCGCACCGGGGCGGCCGGGGTCTATTTCCACATGGAGCGGCGCAACGGCGTCTTCTATCAAACCGGCGTGGATTCGGGCCGGGGCACATCCCACGCGGAGCGCATCGATTTGGTGATCGGATCCGGGCGGCGAGGGCAGTCGTATCTGTACTGGAGAAACGGGCTGTTGTTCGAACTGCCGGTTTCGTATCTGACGGGCATCGGACGTTGGATCAACAGTCCCGGCTACCCGGACGGTCAGATCGATTTCGGACGGCTCATCGTACCGCGCTGTCTGGAATGCCACAGCACGTCGTTCACCCTGAGAATGGATCGCGGCGCGGTACGCTACTCCCGTCCGTACGCGCTCGGCCTGTCCTGCGAAAAATGCCACGGGGACCCTCGGGCGCACGTCCGGTATCAGACATCCCACCCGGCGGACACCGCCGGAAAATACATTCTCAATCCCGCCCGCTTTTCGCGAGATCGCCAGGTGGACAATTGCGCGTTGTGCCATTCCGGTGAGCGGGATGCGAAGGAACCGCCCTTCACCTACCGGCCCGGTGACGACCTCGACGACTATTTCCTGCCTCCGTCCAAAGGAGATGTTCCGGTCCCCGACGTTCACGGGAATCAGGTGGCGCTGCTGCGCCGCAGCAAGTGCTTTCGCTCGAGCCCGGCCTTGTCGTGCTCGACGTGCCACGACGTTCACGAACCGCAACGCGACGTGGCCTGGTTCGCGCAGAAATGCCTGGCGTGTCACGAGACTCAGCAGCATCGGATAGCCGACCAGCTCGGCGACCAACTGATCGTCTGGTGCATCGATTGCCACATGCCCAACCGCAGGTCCAACGCGATCGAAATCAACACGCCCACGACGCGGGTGGCGCTGCGCTATCGCAGCCACGCCATCGGGATCTATCCCGACGTCGCCGCCGCGGTGCTCAGGTCACACGGGGTCGAGCCGCCCCGCTAGCGGGGTTCCAACGTCGCGGCACTGACAGGCGAGTTTCTTCTCACCCCGGGCTTGCGCCCGGGGTCAGTCGCGGCTACCTGCGCTGGCCGGCGTGCCGTACATTCGTGGCTGGAGGATGGTGATGACATGACACGCCCGAGCATGAGGTGGTCGTGGATCGCGCTGCCGTGCCTCGCGGCGGTGTTATCGGCGCAGACACCGCGCCTCGGGACGATTGATTTTCCCACGTCGGGTCCTCCTGCCGCTCAGGCCCCGTTCATCCACGGCGTGCTGTTGCTGCACAGCTTCGAGTATCAGGACGCCGCCCGGGCGTTCCGCGAGGCACAGCGGGTCGACCCCGGGTTCGCCCTGGCGTATTGGGGCGAGGCGATGACGTACACCCATCCGCTCTGGAATGAGCAGGACGCGAACGCCGCGCGCGCCGCGCTGCAACGCCTGGGTCCCACGCCGCAAGCGCGCCGCGCCAAGGCGCCCACGCCCCGCGAGCGCGCGTATCTGAACGCCGTCGAGATCCTGTACGGCGACGGCCCGAAGGCCAGGCGGGACACGGCCTATTCGCGCGCCATGGAGCGGCTGGTGGCGCGCTTCCCGGGCGACCGCGAGGCACAGGTGTTCTACGCGGCGTCGCTCCTGGGCTTGAGTCAGGGCGTGCGGAACGTTCCGACGTACATGCGAGCCGCCGTGATCGTCGGGCGGGTGTTCCGGAACAATCCGGATCACCCGGGGGCCGCGCACCTGCTGATCCACTGCTACGACGACCCGATCCACGCGCCGCTCGGTCTGCCCGCGGCCCGCGCGTACTCGAAGATCGCTCCCGATGCCGCGCACGCCCAGCACATGACCACCCATATCTTCCTCGCCTTGGGGATGTGGGATGAGGTGGTGTCGCAAAACGAGCTGGCGTCCGGCAGCGACCCCGCCACCCGGGCTCCCGACCACTACACCCAATGGCTCGGGTACGGCTACCTGCAACAGGGCCGATACGCGGAGGCGCGGCGTCATCTCGAGCGGATGCGCGACAACGTGGACAAGGGCCGGAGGGGCCGGGCCGTGCTTGCGCAGATGCGCGCCGAATACGTCGTGAATACGGAGCAATGGGACAGTCCCTCGCTGCAGTGGAACATCGACCTCACTGCGGTGCGCGCGCGCGACGCGGCGGTGGACGCGTTCGTCGCCGGACTCAGTGCGCTGAAACGCGGTGACCGCGCGGTCGCGGACCGGACCCTGGAGGATCTTGCGGCGATCAATCGCGACCGAGCGCCGGTCACCCCGGGCCAGGAACGCGACGCGGTTCCGGCCATTCTGGAGACAGGGTTCCGGGCGCTGCTGCGCGAGGCCGAAGGGGCCGCGGGCGACGCGGTCGCGCTGATGCGCCAGGCGGCGGCGCTCGAAGACGCCATGCCCGTCGAGTTCGGGCCGCCGGCGGACGTGAAGCCGGCGCACGAGTTGTTGGGGGAGATCCTGTTGCGGACCGGCCGTCCCAAGGAGGCGCAGCGCGAGTTTGCGCGCCAGCTGCAGCTTGCCCCGAAGCGCGCCCTGTCGCTGCTCGGTCTCGGCCGCGCGGCAGCGGCTGCGGGGGACGGGGCGACGGCGGCCCGGGCCTATGCCGAGCTGCGGGCCATCTGGCATCGCGCCGATCCCGACCGTCCCGAGCTCGCCGAAGCAGCGCGATTCCTGGCGACCCGGCCGTAGCAGGGCTAGCGGGGTCGGTCAGGCTCCACCACGTCCAAGGTCCCAAGCGCGGCAATCGGGCCGGCCACCGTCTGCCGCCGGCCTGACGGCCAGAGCACGTCGAGCGAGGTCGCGTGGTCGGCGGTCCCGAGGCCGAAGTAGAGCGGCAAGTCGCTCTGAGACAGGTAGCCGGACTTTCCGTCCATCACCTTGAGCATCCGCCGGCCGTCGGGCAGGACCACGGTCACACGTGCCCCCAGCCCCTCGCGGTTCGAGGCCGTGCCGCGCAGCCGGACCTTGAGGAAGTGAATGCGGCGCCGCTGGGCGAGGTCACTGATCAGGATCTGGGGCGGCGCGTTGAACTCGTTGGTCACCACGTCCAGGTCCCCGTCGTCGTCCACGTCGACGATCACTGCGCTGCGCGTGCCCCGCGCCGCCATCATGGTCAGGTGGCCCGCGGCGTCGAAGCGGCAGCCGAGGCCTGCCGAACCGCTTTCCGAGCAGACGCCGCAGAAGAACTGCCGCCGGTCGGCGCCCCGGCAGTCGAGCTGGAACCAGACTTGCTCCGTCGCGCCGCCCGGGCGCGGTTCGACGCCGAGCAGGAATTCGCTGGCGAGGAAGTGTCGCCCCGCTTCGTTCAGCAGCACGGAGTTGATGCCGTAGCGATGCGGAAAGTTCATCCCGGCGGCGATGAAGATGTCGTCCCAGCCGTCGGCGTTGAGGTCGTCGACGCTCGGCCCCCACGGCCAGTACGTCTCGACGCCGAGCGTGTCCGAGACGTCTTCGAAGCGGCCGCCCCCCCTGTTCGTGAACAGCGCGTTGCCGAAGATGAAGCGGTCTTTCCCATCGGGGAAAAAATCCGGGGGTGCCTTGGACGAGTCGGCCTTGCGGGTCTCGGCCGCCCAGTCCCCTGGCGGGATGTTGAGCCACATGTCGTCGTGCATATCGGTGACCAGGAGGTCGACCCGGCCGTCTCCGTCGAAGTCGAATGCCTTCACGCCCATGGCGCCCCAGGGCGTCTTGGGGAAGTATTCTCGACTCGCGTCGCGAAACCGTTTCCCGCCCTCGTTGAGCCACAGGTGATTCGCACCCTGCATGTTCAGGATGTACAGGTCGGGTCGCCCGTCGTCGTTCACGTCGATCACCGTGGCGTCCCCGCTCCAGCTCGAGTCGACCAGGCCGACCTCGCGCGTCACGTCCTTGAAGCGGCCGCCACCGAGGTTGTGATACAGGACGCTCGCTTCGGCGCGATCCGGGTGCGTATGGCCGTGGAACGCGTCGGGCAGTCCCACGTAGTAGCCGCCCGGCCCCTTCGCGTTGCTGGTGTAGACGCCGACGTTGGTTAAGAACAAGTCGAGCAGGCCATCGCCGTCGTAGTCGAAGAACACTGCCCCGGACGAGTGCCCCACGTATCCGACTCCCGCCTCCGTCGCAATGTCGCGGAACTTGCCGCCGCCGAGGTTGTGGAAGAGGTGGTTGCCGTGCCGGACGGTAGTCACGAACAGGTCGGGGAGCCCGTCGTTATCGATGTCGGCGAATGCGCACGCCGCCGCGACGGCGTCCGGCATCGCGAGCCCGGCCGCAGCGGTGATGTTCACAAACCGACCGCCGCCCAGGTTTTTCCAGAGCTCGCTCGTGCCGAGTTGGGTGACGAAGTAGAGGGCGAGCAAGCCGTCGCCATCGACGTCGGCGGCGCACAGCCCGGTGCCGTGGTCGTAGTGGACTTTCTTGTAGGCCTTGCCGGCGTCGTCGACGATGCGGTTCACGAACGTGATGCCGCTCGCCCCGAGCCGGTCGGTGAACTGGAAGTCGCGGAACGCGGGGGAGTGCTCGGCCAGCTCGACTTCCTCTTGGGCACGCGCGAGCAGCCACGGCGGCCCCACCGTGGCGACGGGTGGGCGACGTTGCGGACCGCACGAGGCGAGAGCGGCGACCGCCGACGCCAGCAGGACGGCGGGCCGGGTCACGAGGCGCGGCCGCCCGGGCTCAGGGTGACGACTTGGTCCAGATGGCGATGACGCCGCAGCCGGAATTGCTGCCTTGGAACTCGCCCGGTGTCTCCGATGAGCCGCGGTAAATCTCGACGCCCTTCACATCCTGTGGGGGGGTGAGGCGAGCAAAGTAGGCGGACGACTCCCTCCCATCGAGGTAATACTGCGGATAGCACCCGGGCGGCGAGCGCACCATCTTCGCGACGCATTCGTTCGAGATGCACACCTGCTGCACCCCGCGCACGGTGACAAGGACGTCGACCAGCGAAGCGGTGTTGGCGTGCTCGATGCGATCCTGCGTGAGAAACGCTCCCATCCCGGAGTGGCGGCGGCGCTCGAAGTCGGCGAAGCGGCGCGCCGACAGCGGCAGCGCGCCCTTGACCACGACTTCCGGGAGCTCGACGGCAAGGGGATCCATCTCGAACACATGGTTGACCACCTGCCCACCTTCGACCGTGAGAAGCCAGGTGACGGGAGTGTAGCCGACCGCGTGAACTTCCAGAGCGTAAGTGCCCGGCCGCAGCTTCGAGAGGGCGAATTGCCCCGACGAGTCCGTGGTCGCGGTTACCCGCGTTCCGACTATCAGCGCCTCGCCGCCGTGAATCGGCTGGCGGGTGTGTCGATCGATGAGCTGGCCGAGGACATTCGTGGAGTCGGGGCTGGGGGAGCCACGATCCCGTTGAGCCAAGGCGGGGTCGAGGGGTGAGGACCCGAGCCCGACTACGAACAGCAAGGCACCAAGGCTGGCGTAGGCGGGCATTGAGCTTGTTCCGCTGGGTGTGTTTCACAATATAGCCCGCGAGCCGACGCTCGAAAGGTCGTTCAATGGAGTCAGCTATCCTCTGTTTTGCGAGGCAGTTGGGCCGTCTTGCGCACAGCCCGTGCGAGGTGCACAATAACACAGCCGTTACGCCGTCGGGGCCCTCAGTCCTGGCCGTTGGGGGCCTGGTGTGGATCACATGCTATACAAGGAGGCGTCATGATGAGGCCTCGTACGTTCAGCGCAGCTGTCTGCGCTGGAGCGCTGCTCGTGTTGTCGGGAGCAGCGTTCCACGGCCTGGCGGCGCAGTCGGCCGTTATTACAGGCAAGGTCACGGGGAGAGGGGGCGAGCCCCTGGGCGGGGCGGCGGTGACGATCGCGGAGCTGGGCGCCGCGATCGCCACGGCGACGTCCGGCACCTACACACTCACGCTCCCCGCCGAGCAGGCGAAAGGGCAGACCGTCATGCTACGCGCCCGCTCCGTCGGGTACAAGCCCGAAGTGCGGCAGATCAGACTGACGCCCGGGACGCAGACCGCGGATTTCCAGCTGCAGTTCGACGTGATGCAGCTCGAGGAGGTCGTGGTGACGGGCGTGGCGGAGGCGACGGAGCGGAAAAACCTGACGTTCGCGGTAGGCAAGGTGGATGCAAGCCAGCTGAACCAGGCGCCCGCCGTTTCGGCGCTGGGCTCGCTCGAGGGCAAGGTGGCGGGCGTGCGGCTGATCCAGGGCAGCGGGGCGCCCGGCAGTGCGCCGGTGATCCGGCTGCGCGGGGCGACCGCCATTACGTCGCCGTCGTCCTGCAGTACTCAGCCGTGTCCCGCGACCGACGTGCCGGGTCCGCTGGTCGTCGTGGACGGCACGATCACGCACTACTCCCTCGCCGACATCAGCCCCCAGGACATCGAGCGGGTCGAGGTGGTGAAGGGCGCGGCGGCGTCGTCGCTGTACGGGTCCAACGCCGCGAACGGGGTCGTCCAGGTCTTCACCAAGCGCGGCCAGGGACTGCCCGACGGGAAGCTTTCGGTGACGGTGCGCAACGAGTACGGCCAGTCGTTTCGACCCAAGCTCATTCCCATCACGCACGCCCACCCCTACCTCATCGACACAGTCGGGACGTACATCGACGCGTCGGGCAATACCGTACACAACGGGGATTTCATCGACTCCAAGGGTGTTCTGGTTGGTCCGAAGGGCATCCCCAACGTCAATGCGAACCAGATCGCGGACGTGTCCTACACCACGTACCCGCACCCCGTGTATTTCGACCTGCAGGGCGATCTGCTGACGAACGGCGCCTTTTACACGAACTACGTGTCGATGGGACAGCGGAGGGGTAACACCAACTACAACGTATCGTTCGAAAACACCAAGCAGGACGGCGTGTTGACCCTGCTCAGGGGCTACGCGCGGCAGAACTTCCGGCTGAACCTGGACCAGGCGGTGACCCCGCGGTTCGACCTGTCGGCGGGCGGCTTTTTCGCCCGGTCGAACAACGATCAGACCGCCGAGGGGGCAGGCTCGCCGTTCTTCACGGTGAAGTTCCTCGAACCGTACATCAACCTCTTCGCCAAGAACCCCTGCACCCAGCCGTGCGACTCGACGCCGTACGCGGCGGTGATCCCGCACCAGGCACCCAATGCCTCGAACCCGTTGTACAATCTCGCCAATGAGCGCATCAACACCGACCGCACGCGCTACAGCGGGTACGCGAAAGGGACCTACCGGCTCACCGACTGGCTGTCCTTCGAGGGTCACTACAACTACGACTTCGAGTCGTCCAACTACAGCGATGTGAGGCCGAAGGGCTATGTGACCTCCACCGGTGCCAGCTCGGATGGCTATCTCGTCAGGACCGACAGCGGCGGCCGGGAGTTCAATACGGGTGTGAGCGCGACCGCCGTGCGGGCGTTCCAGCTCGGCTCGCTGAACCTGCGGAACACGACCAAGGCCGCCTACGAGTACGAGGACCAGACCGCGAACAATTTCACGCTGACCGCCAACCGGTTCACGGTGGTGGCCTCGCCCGAGTTCAATGCGGTCGATTTTGCTCAGCTGACCCCCGGCTCCTCGAACGAGACGATCCGAGCCAAGAACTACTACGTGGTCTCCGGGCTCAACGTAAACGATCGCTATCTCATCGACGGACTGGTACGCTGGGACGGCTCGTCATTGTTCGGCGCCGACAGCCGTTGGCAGACGTACTACCGGGTGTCGGGGGCGTACCGCCTCAGCCAGGACATCCACATCAACGGGATCGACGAGCTGAAGCTACGCGCGTCCTACGGGACTGCCGGGCTCCGTCCCACCTTCGATGCTCAGTATGAGACGTACAGCGTGGTGGGCGGCGTGCCCGTGAAGCACACGCTCGGCAACAGGGAGCTCAAGCCGGCACGCTCGGGGGAGACCGAGCTTGGCGTCAACCTCGACTTCCTCGGCCGGTTCTCGCTCGAGTACTCGTACTCGCGCAAGGAGACCAAGGACGAGATCATGCTGGTCCCGCTCTCGGCGGCAACCGGGTACCTGAACCAGTGGCAAAACGCCGGGACGTTGCTCGGCCGCACACACGAGCTGTCGTTAGGCGTGGTTCTCGCGGACAAGCCGGACTTGTCCTGGCGGCTGAACATCGCGGCCGACCGCACGCGGCAGAAGGTCACGCAGCTCGACATACCGGCCTTTTTTGTGGGGCCCGGGGGCTATGGGGGCAACAACGATGTGACCCAGGATTTCAGGGTTGCGCAGGGTGAGACGTTTGGTGTGTTGTACGGAACCAAGATCGTGCGGAGCTTCGCCGAGCTGTGCGATGATCCGGCGGTCAGAGTGGCGGCTGGCGCGACCCCGTGCCTGACCTATGCCGCCGCCAACTACACAAGGAACGAAGACGGGTACGTAGTGGCGAACAGCACCTACCACACCCTCAGCGAGCGGTTCATCACCTATGTGAGCCCCTCGGGGAGCAAGATCGTCAAGATCGGCGACGTGAACCCCGACTTCAACGCCAGCTTCGCGACCAACGTGCGGTGGAAGAACTTCTCCGCCTACGCGCTGGTGGATTGGGTGCAGGGCGGCAACATCTACAACGGGACGCGGCAGTGGGCGTTTGGCACCGGGCTCGTAGACCGCATTTACGATCAATCGGCGAAACCGAGGCCGGATTGCGCAGGTACGACGGACCCCACGCACTGCCCGTACAGCACGGGGAAAAAGCCGACTGGCTATTACACGGCGCTCTACAACGGCATCAACCCGATCGACTTCTTCGTCGAAAACGGGACGTACGTGAAGATCAAGGAGCTGAACGTCAGCTACGCCTTCTCCCGGAGCCAGGTACAGGGGCTCGGTCTCGGGATCAGCGGCCTGCGGGTGGGAGTGATCGGGCGCAACCTGTTCACCTTCTCGAACTACTCCGGATACGATCCGGAGGTCGCCGGCCTGACCGGTGACCCGTTCTCGTTCCGGTGGGACGGGTTCTCTTATCCGAACTTCCGGACGTTCACCGGCTTCATGGAAATCGACTTCTAACCCGCGACCTGAACTTCTGAGGAGACGAGCGCTATGAGCTTGAGCAAGCGAATCCCGGGGGTCGCGGGCCTGATGGTGGCCCTGGTCCTCGCCGCCGGTTGCGACCCGCTCAGTGTCCCGAACCCCAACGCGCCGGACACGCCCCATTTGCTGGCGAGCCCCACATCCGTTCTGTCACTCGCCGAAGGCGCCATGCGCACCTGGGTTCTGACGACGCACGGCGGGTATGGAGCGGACCAGTATCCTGTCCTCACGATGAGTGTGATGGCGCGCGGTCATGTCGCGATGTGGAACAACTTCCACATCCGCTACTACACGGGCTGCACCAACGCAAACTGGAACGGCTACACCACCGCCACCAACGGGACCTGCGGCAAACCCCTGAGTGAGGGGCCCCCTTACGCGCGCGCGGCGTGGAACAACGACCCGGCCGCGGCCGAGCGGACCCAGATCGAAGCGATGTGGTACGGGTACTACTCGGCCCTGTCCTCGGCCAGAGACGTCCTCAAGCGCATCCGTGTGGACGGCTTGGTCATCACGGACCCGGCGACGACGAAGATGGTG
>Ga0209156_10002702_pt1 | contig 13790 bp, 14 predicted proteins | sample GraSoiAngelo_124_FD_185881 | JGI IMG/M metagenome (GOLD analysis project Ga0209156, IMG submission 185881) | Grasslands soil microbial communities from the Angelo Coastal Reserve, California, USA - 14_0927_05_20cm (SPAdes) (version 2) | ecosystem: Environmental > Terrestrial > Soil > Grasslands...
TCGCGCTCGGACTGGCCGAAATCGATGGTGCCACCGAACTTTGAGGCGAAGAAGTAGGCGGTGGAGTCACAACATTCACATCCATTTTGACAGCAACCAGGTAACCGTAACGAGCATCCAACTGGACCTTGGTGCCACCTTGGGAATAGATCGGGCCAGAGAATTTATAAAGCACGGCGTCGTCCGGGTCCGCGTTTTTGTATCGCAGGAAGGTGTACGTTGGATAATTCACATTGGTCTGGTGCTCGCGGCCCATTTCGAAGACCAGTTCTTCATCTCCTTCTTTGTCGGTGTGCTGATCGATCAACCTAACGACAGTTGCTCCCTGACTCTTGTCGCGGCTCTCACCCTTACTCTTGAGGGGAATGACAGCGTAGCCAGCGAACACATTCAACTGGTTCGAACGCGCGCTTTTAACGGGTTTTCCTGATTCGCCCCAGTCCTCTGACTCGAGCCATTTTCCTCCCTGCTTTCTGGCAAACGTACCGCCATCAGGCAACCGAATGCGTTCCACTTTCCCGGGGTAACGATCGTAATGACACTCCGCTGGTGGAATCTTGTTGTCGTATGATGACAATTGGAGGTCGACCACCATGTGATTGGTTTCAAAAATCTTTCGCGATCGGTCCATGAACTTCTCAAAACGTGCTTCGCTTTGTTCTGCACCGGATAGCGAAAGAGCGGCCAACAGCGCGAGCAAAAGCAAGACCAGCCGCATGCGTCAGATTGAATCCCGCTCTTCCGCACGAGTCAATCCTGCATGATCGTGGAATCGTTAGTGCGCTAAGCCGATTTCGCTGAGATTTTGAAATTCTCGATCTGGTCTTTGATGTCGTGAACAAAATCGGCGGCGCCGGCGCGGTTGACAACTCAATGATCGAAGGTGAGCGAAAGCCTGATCACTTCGACGGTTTCATTTTCGGTGCGGTATTGTTCTTACTTTCCTAACATTTCATCGCTTCACGCCGAATTTGCACGCTTGGCCGATTTTCGGTTGGCCGCGCAACACAAGCTCTAGGATTGCCGAGCTCAACGCCCTCGGCTAGAAACTGAGGCAAAGGATGTTCTCGATCCAAAAACTCATCGGAGGCGACGGAAAGTTTTACGATCTGCTCGAAGCCAGCGCGCAGGAAGCCGATAACAGCGTCCATCATCTGGTCGCGTTGCTGGAAAAACTCCAGCAAAATGAGACGCCGGAGCACCTCGAGCATTTTGCCCACAGCCGCCGCGAAGATAAACGCATCACGCAGGCACTAACCGAGCAGCTCTCAAAGACATTCGTCACCCCGCTGGAGCGCGAGGACATCCAGGAACTCGCGGCCGCTCTCTATAAAATACCTAAGACTGTGGAAAAAATTGGCGAACGCGTTTTGATCTGTCCGGAGGATTTGCGCGGACACAGTTTTCAAAAGCAGATGGAGCTGCTCGATCAGGCAGCGGAAACGGTGTTGGCGATGGTCAAACAGTTGCGTAAAGGGATCGACTCCCGCACCGCGCGGGAGATGAATGCGAAACTGCAGAGCATCGAAGGCGACGCGGACAAACTCGAACTGGATCGGCTTCGCGATCTTTTCCAAGGCAATTACGACCCGAAACAGATCATTTTCCTGCACGACCTTTACGGTCTGTTAGAGAAAGTGATCGATCGCTGCCGCGACGCCGGGAACATCATCCTGCAGGTGGCGCTTAAGTACTCATAACAAGCCAATCGCGTGCTCACGCTCATTTCCGTCGTTGTCGCGGCGATCATTTTTGAATACAGCAACGGCTTTCACGACGCCGCAAATGCGATTGCCACAGTCGTCTCAACCCGAGTCCTGACGCCGCGCAAAGCCATTGCGATGGCTGCGTTCTTCAACCTCACCGGCGCGTTGTTTGGCGGCGCGGTTGCGTCCACGATCGGCAAAGGACTGGTGGACACCGACATTGTCACGATGACGACAGTCCTCAGCGCAGTGATCGCCGCATTCGCATGGAATATCGCCACCTGGTGGTTGGGTTTGCCCTCGAGTTCGAGTCATGCACTCATCGGCGGCCTCTGCGGCGCAGCGCTTGCTGCCGCACGTGGCAACTGGTCGGTCATAAAATGGAATGCCGGGATGTGGCCGAAAGTTGTCGTGCCCATGATCATTTCACCAGTGGCGGGATTCATTTTTGGCGGGCTACTGATGTTTTTGCTGTTTGTCGCGCTCCGCCCATTCACGCCGCATTTCATCCATTCGCTTTTCGGCAAACTACAAATCTTCAGCGCAGCGTGGATGGCGCACAGTCACGGGACAAATGACGCGCAGAAAACGATGGGGATTATTACGCTGGCATTATTTACCGGAACCAAAGCCGGCAGCTTCGATCATTTGCCAGACTGGCTGCATTTTCTTAAAACACCAGTTTTCGCGCTGCCGAAATGGGTAATCGGTCTTTGCGCTATAACGATGGCAGTAGGAACAGCCGCGGGTGGTTGGCGCATCATTCGCACCCTTGGGCATCGCATGGTGAAATTGCAACCGGTCAACGGCTTTGCAGCGGAAACAACCGCAGCATTGATCATTCAATGTGCCAGTTACTACGGCATTCCGCTCTCAACCACGCACGTGATCACAACGTCGATCATGGGCGTAGGCGCGGTAAAACGCTTCGGCGGAATGAGGTGGACGGTCGTCGAGCGAATTGTCTGGGCCTGGCTTTTCACCTTGCCCGCCAGCGGACTTATTGGTTATGCGTTAGCGCGCGCGGCGGCAGCGGCGCTTTAATGCTTATCGAGAGCTGCTAACTGAACATCTCAGGCCTCGCGCGGTGCGAGCGATCGAGCCCCGGAGTCACCGACTCCGGCTACAGTTTGTCCAGATCTTCGATCACTTTCTCCATGCCGCTGACCACGAGCGTGAACCGGTCGTAATCGAGCTTGTCGGGCGTGTCGCTCGACGAATGGTAATACGGATAACGAAACGGCGCTGTGTTCTCCATGCCGCTGACCACGAGCGTGAACCGGTCGTAATCGAGCTTGTCGGGCGTATCACTCGATGAATGGTAATACGGATAACGAAACGGCGCTGTGTCGGTGACCATGATGCCAGGATACCCGTGCCGCCAGAACGACCATTGGTCCGACCAACTCACACCGGGAATGAAGCCGGGAAGCGACGCGCCTTCGGACGGGATCTTTGCATGTTCGCGAAACAGCGCGATCACGCAATGAAGGAGTGTCCGCGAAGGAAGGTTGCTAACGAATCCGATGAAGTCGCCAACCTTTGGATAAAAGAGGCCCAATCCTGGCGACGGATAAGTCTGTGAGTGCGGCGCATCGGAAAAATAGCCGATCGTTTCCAAGCTGATCATCGCTGAAATTTTGTCGCCGCGCGTCTTGCATCTGCCGGCGTAAATAAAGCTTCCCATTTCGTCTGATAGAAAATAAGGCGGCTCCTCGTTTACGAACGCAACAAAGCGCAACGTGTGCTTTGGCTTTGTGCCGGCGAACCGCCGGGCGAGCGCGAGCATTGCAGCAACGCCGGTGCCGTTATCATTCGCGCCAGGCGAGCCAAACACGGAGTCGTAGTGCGCGCCGATCAGAAGAATCTCAGGACGAGCGCCAGGAATTTCCGCCTCGATATTGTGGCAGGCTTGCCCGCGCATTTCATAAGTGTCTCGTCGCGGGTGAAAGCCAGCGCGCGCAAAAGAATTTTCGATGAAATCAGCAGCAGCATTGAGCTGCGGGTAGTGCCACATATTGCGCTCGCCGATTTCACCGGCGAGTTTTTGCACGTCGGCACGGAGCTCTTCGCGTAACGCAATTTCATCCGGCGAGAGCGGCGCCGCTTTCGAAATATTTTTCCCGGGCATTCTCACTCCAAACCACCAGAGTAACGCCAAAATCGCGGCGACGGCGATGGTAATGCGCAGCGCGCTCAGGAAGATTTTTAGCAGCACGTTGCCACGAAATTATAGAGACACCTCATAATCGAAAGCGCATTTGCGGGGCTTCCGGGTAGCGCACGCTGCCAATGCATACCGCGCTCACGCGATCTTTTTGCGGAATTGCAGCGCGCAGAGAATGAACAGCAGGTTCGACATCAGAATGAGAACTAGAAGATTGGGCCAGTATTCGAAGAAATTTGCGCCGCGTAAAATGATCGCGCGCATGAGCGCGATAAAATATGTCGTGGGAAACAGCGCGCCGAGCGCGTAAAAAATCCACGGCATCGTTTCCCTGGGAAAAATGAAACCGGAAAAGAAAACACTCGGCAGCAGGAACACCATCGACATTTGGAGCGCCTGCATTTGGTTTTCAGCCTTCGTCCCGACGAGCAAACCGAGGCTCAGCAACGCGAACACATACACCAGCGTTGAAAACATCATCGCAAAAACATTGCCTTCGATGGGTACGAAAAACACAAATCGCATGATCGTGAACAAAACCAACGCCATGGCCATGCCGATGCACAAATATGGAACGAGCTTGCCGAGCATCAGACCCGCGCGGCTTAATGGGCTCACCAGTAATTGCTCGAGCGTGCCGCGTTCCCGTTCACGCACGAGGGCCATGGCCGCAGCGACCGTCGTCCCGATTTGCAACACGACGCCAATCACGCCCGGCACAAAAAAATTCGGTGCTCGCATGGCCGGGTTATAAAGCATCTGGGGCCGAACATCGATCGGCATCCCTTCTCGACCGGTTTCACGCAAGAGCGATTCCATTGATTGCATCAGCGCCACGCCGAGTCCGGTCTGAAGTGCCTGCAAGGCCGTAGTGGAATTGGATCCATCCACAAGCAATTGCACCTGGGCGGAGTGGCCTGCCAACAGTTCACGAGTGAAGTTCGGCGGAATCTCGAGGGCGGCGTAGGCACGGCCTTTGCGCATTTCGCTTTTAAGCTGATCCAGGCTTTGCACTTCGCCGACCACGCGAAATGACTGCGTATTCACGAACCGATCGATCAGTTGGCGACTCTCAACCGTGCGATCTTCATTGAGAACGAGCATCGCCATGTGTTTCACGTCGTTATCGAGAGCGTAGCCAAACGCGACCATCTCGATGAGCGGCGGGAAAAAGAAGAAGAAGAGCGTCAGCGGATCACGCCAGACGACGATGAATTCCTTGAATAAGATTGCGCCGAGTCCGCGAAACAATTTGTGCTTCATACGTTTTTTTTCCGTCATCCCGAGCAAAGCGAGGGAGCTCTCATAGGGTCACGCTGCTTTTTGTTCTTCAGCGGCGTGCTTGGCTGAAAGCTCGACAAATACGTCTTCGAGCGAAGGACCCATTTCGTGAATCTCGGCATGACTAACGCCGACTTTGCGTAATTGTTCGTCGATCTGGGCGCGCTTGACGGTGTCATCGACCAGCAAGTGCATCGATTGGCCAAAGACCGTGGCGCTGCGCACTCCAGGCATATCATGCATCGCGTGCAGCGCCGTGGTCACGTGATCGCACGTTACGTCGAGCCGGCGCGTTCCGGGCGGATTCACTTCCGGCAGTTTTTTTAAGTCGTCAGGCTCGCCGCACACGATCAACTTCGACATGTAAATGTAGCCCACATGATCGCAGCGCTCTGCTTCGTCCATGTAATGAGTCGTCACGAAAAGCGTCATGCCTTTACCCGCGAATTCGAAAAGTAAATCCCATAGTTCGCGCCGCGCGACCGGATCGATGCCCGCCGTCGGTTCATCGAGAAAAAGCACGGTCGGCCTGTGCATGAGCGAACAAGCCATGGCCAGACGTTGCCGCCAGCCGCCGGAAAGCTGGCCAGCGCGCCTCTCAAGGTACGGCTCCAGATGCGTCGTAGCGATCATCTCGTCGCGCCGCTCGCTCAACTCGCGGCCACTCAAGCCGTAAAGTTTTCCTGCAAAGATGAGGTTCTCATTCACCGTTAACTCATCGTAGAGCGAAAACTTCTGCGACATGTAGCCGATCATCTCTTTGATCGGCTCGGCGTCTCGGACGATGTCGTGGCCTCCGATTCGCGCCGTACCGTCGCTCGGCTCCAGAATTCCGCATAGCATCCGGATCAAGGTTGTTTTTCCGGAACCGTTCGGCCCAAGAAAGCCAAAGATCGATCCTTTCCCAACGGAAAACGAAACATGATCGACAGCCGTGAATGTGCCGAAACGCTTCGTCAGCCTGTCAACTTCGATCATCGGCTCAGACATAAGAGGAAAATTTGGCAATCATGAAACCAAGAAGAAATGTTTGGTGAAACTCCTGGATTCCAGATTCATCTCAGTTGATTTGTCCCCATTCACTTAACGTTCGGAAAATAAACATCAGCAGCCATTCCGGCGCGTAAACGATCGTCGTCAGCGGGCAAACGAACCTTTACCCCAAATACCTGTTTGATCCGATCCGCAACGGTTTGCACGTTGCGAGGCGTAAACTCGGCCTGGCGATTTATCTGCTCGACGACACCATCGAAATCCGTATGCGGAAACGAATCGACACGGACGCGAACGTGCTCGCCGAGTTTGATCAAGCCCAGCCACGATTCCGGAACATAAACGCGCACCCAGAGATGTCCGGTCAGCAGAAGCGTGGCGGCTTCGCGATTCGCAGGTAGCACATCGCCGACTTTCACGCTGAGCACCTCTAGAATGGAATCGGCTGGCGCAATGACCTGCATCTCTGCGAGCTGCGCGTCCATATCGGCAAGCTGTGCGCGCGCTTGGGCGACGCGCATTTTCCCCGCGGCGACATTTTTCTCCTGTGTTTTTGCGGAGCTGTCCGCACGTTCAGCATCACTCGACGAAACGACTCTCCGCTTTAGTAAATCCTGCTGGCGCCGCGCTTCATCGCGAAGGAATTGCAACTGCGCTTCCTGCGCATCCGCGTCATGGACTGCCGTATCGATTTGTGCTGCAGCAAGATCTCGTCGCGCGCGCAGCTCTGACGCATCCAGCTGCACGATTACCTGCCCTTCGTGCAGACGATCGCCTTCCCACGCCAAAATTTTCTCGACGCGCCCACCCGCGCGCGGGCCGACATGCGCCTCATCCACTTCGATAGTTCCCGAAACGGCCTTGCCACGATCGCTGCAACCGGCGAGCAAGAGAAGTAACACCAAAGCTCCCGCTGCGCGCATCAACTCCGAAAATCTTGGCCAGCTCCGATTTTTTCGGGGTTGTGCGCCACGGCGAATCCGTCCCGCCGTACGGCGGGCGGATCGATGTTTCTCCACGAATGATGAATTCACGCCTTCCGTCCTTTCGATGTCAGCGCGCCTTCGAGAATAATCTTAAGAATCCCGGTGAACCCTTCTTTCGGCATCATTCCAAGCTCCTCCATCTTCGGGGGATTCATGATCGATTGAACCATCGCCAGCAAAATTTCGATGATCAGTTTGGCCGGAACGTCTTTGCGAACCATTCCCGCTCGTTGCCCCTCGACAAAAAATCTCCCGAAGTAGCGCTGGATTAGCGCAGCCCGGCGGCGTTCGACGAGTTTGAAAACGTCCGGCGCTTTCTGGCGCATATCGCGTACGAACGGCGGCTTGATCTCATCCAATTCGCGTTGCGTGCCGGCCAACAGAGCCTGCAAGGTCGCCGGGAAATCGTGCGGGTGCGCACGCGTAACCGCCTTCAGCGTCGCTTCGACACCTGCTAATTTATCGGCCAGCACAGCCTCGAGCAGATCGAACTTGCCCGGAAAATGCGCGTAAAGCGTTTTCTTGCTAATGCCCAGCTCCTCCGCCAGATCATCCATGGTCACACGGCGGAATCCGTGACTGAAAAAGTGGACCCGCGCAGCATCGACAATGCGCTGCCGGTTCGGATCGCGCTTGCGGCTTCGCGGCGGCCACAATTTGTGTACCGGGTTCATGTCCACGGTAGCCTTATCACAGTGTGGAAACTAATCCAGTATATTTAGTTTCCACGGTCGCCTGCCCATATTTGATGTGTATCACTCGCAATCAACCAAAAATGAGAAAGACTCGATACCTCGATCACATTGACTTGCGCGTAACCGATCTGAAGCGGGCGCATAAGTTTTACAGTAAACTGTTGCCTGCGCTTGGATTTATCCGCGACCGCTCAAGTGGGCGATGGGGAATCTTCTATGCCGCCGGCGGCGACAAGCCGGAAGCGTTCTTCGGTTTCACACAAGACCGACGCCATCAGCCCAACGGCACGCGAATCGCTTTTTGGGCTGATACCCGCGAGGAAGTCGACCGGCTCGCAGGGCTTATCCGAAAGATTGGCGGGAAAAATCTGGAAGGCCCGGAAGTCTGTCGCGCCTACAGCCGCGGCTATTACGCCTGCTTTTTTGAAGATCCCGCCGGCAACAAACTGGAAATTTGTTGCCGCGAAAATCCGGTCGTTGCCGGGTAGCAAGACACACAGCCCGGCCTAGCTATTGACCTTAAGAGAGTTGCCGCTTTCCTGTTTGTTCCAGTACAAGAGCTCCATCGATAACCCGATAAACAGCAGGAGTGTTGCAAAAAATGTATTCCCGTAGAGCTGTGCGCCGCGCGGGAATATTAATCCCACTGCGAGCAACACCAGAGCTGGCAAGCTCCACCACGCAATACCGAAGTGATTTACGGAAAGCACGCGCTGCGTGATTACTGCAAATGGCAGCATGAGCCAGGAATAGAAGTAGCCAAACGAAAGTGGTGTGACCATCAGCATCAGCAATAGGAGCAAAGCGAACTCGATCGCATCGGTCTCCGCCGTTCGCATTGCACGCGGAGGCATCACTGCGATGAACAAGATGCCGAGCGTTAGCGCGAGGGTTACGACAATCGCATTTACGACGGGAAACTTTAGGTCCGCAAAGTTCACGTAGATAGGCATGTGCTGAGCGGAAGCAGCATCGGCATCGACATGGCGAAGCAAGCGATTGCTCACGCCAACAAGAGATTGATTTTTCCATGTGTAGCTGCGCATCGGGCGCTGCCCCACGCTGGCCTCACTGTATCTCAGCATTCCGGCGCTCCACTTCTCGAGGTCGCGCCACGCCCGTTCAAGACCTCGGAATGGCGCCGGTAAAATGAGAAGTAAAAATACAAGGCTCACAACAAGACTTGCTGCTCCTGTCCAGTACCGCCTGTAAATTAGATAAACGACCGCGAGGACTGGAAAAGCTTTGATAGCCGCCGCAACTGCAATCAAGCCTCCGGCGACGACCTCCCGTTTGGCGCGCAGTGCGACAAACGCGCCAAGCATCAGCGCAAGCAAAACGAGGTTCGCTTGGCCGAGGTGGTAACTGGACCAGATGTAAACGATCACCAGCAGACTCGGAACCAGATACAGCCACACATTTCTCGCGCCGTTGTCCCCGCGGGCAAGAATGGCAGTCAGCCGCGCGCTGCAAAACCACCCCACCGAAGTGATCGCTACTAGGAGAAGAATCAATCCGCCCTGGCCCAGCAAACTCGCTCCCGCCAAAAAAAGTGCGCAGGGCGGCGGATACATGAAATCGTATTTCCCCGAACGAAAGAAATAAATTTCATGGCCGGCTAGCACGTGTTGGCCTGTCTCGTACCAAAGCTTGTAATCAAAGAGGGTGCGACCGCGGAAGTAGCGGAGTAGCGGGAGCGCAGAAAAGACAATCGCTGTCACGACAAAGATCACGAGCAATATGTGCAGCGCGGCCGGGCCGTTGAATCGGCGATTCAGCGTACGAAACGCTTCCGGAGCTGCGACTGAATCTTTCACCTCTTACGCCGCAGCAGCGATCGGGGGACACGCTTTGTGCCAATCAGTGCTCTGTTCGTAGGCGTGCGCGATTTGCAAGATGCGCCCTTCGTCCAGCGCCTTGCCCAATAACTGCAATCCAATCGGCAGTCGATGCCCATCCACTTCGGCGAAACCGCACGGCACACTGATTCCACAGTTTCCCGCCAGATTAGCCGCGATGGTGAAAATATCGGCGAGATACATTTGCAATGGGTCTGCGACGCGTTCGCCTAACTTGAACGCCGGCACGGGCGAAGTCGGCGAGATCAATGCATCGACTTTCTCGAAGGCTCTGGCGAAATCCTCGCGAATCAGCCCACGCACTTTTTGCGCGCGCAAATAATAGGCGTCGTAATAACCGGAGCTTAAAACATACGTGCCGAGAATAATGCGCCGTTTCACTTCCGCCCCGAAACCTTCCTCACGAGTGCGACCATAAAGATCGAGGATGTCTCTTGGATTTTCGGCTCGATATCCATATCGCACACCATCAAACCGCGCGAGGTTGGCCGAAGCTTCCGCCGTGGCCACGATGTAATAAACCGCGATCGCGTATTCAGTAGTAGGCAACGACACCTCAACAATTTCCGCGCCCAACGAACTCATCTGGTTCACCGCGGCATCGATTGCAGCTTTGATCTGTGAATCAATCCCTTCGGTCAGATATTCCTTCGGCAAACCCAACCGGACCCCGCCCAAATCGTGTCCGAGGCTCGCGGTATAATCAGGCACCGGCTCGTTCAGGGCGGTAGTGTCTTGCGCATCATGACCTGCAATCGCGTTCATGATTAGGGCGGCGTCCCGGACAGTTTTCGTCAACGGCCCAATTTGATCGAGCGACGAAGCAAACGCGACCAAGCCGAATCGCGAAACCCGCCCATAGCTTGGTTTAAGACCGACAATACCCGAGAGCGCCGCCGGTTGTCGAATTGAGCCACCGGTGTCGGACCCGAGCGCGCCGAAAGCTGCGTTCGCGGCGACTGCTGCTGCCGAACCGCCACTGGATCCACCCGGAACACGCGACAAGTCCCACGGATTGCGCGTCATTTTCATAGCTGAATTTTCCGTAGACGAACCCATGGCGAACTCGTCCAGGTTGGTTTTGCCAAATGGAATCGCACCCGCTGCGCGCAATTTGCGAATCACGGTGGCGTCGTAAGTGGCGCGATAACTCTGCAAAATCTTCGATCCACACGTGCATGGCTGACCCATGACGTTGATGATGTCTTTGATTGCGAGCGGCACGCCGCCCAGCGGAAGATCGACATTCGAGTTCTCTGCCTCCCTAGCAGCAGCCTCCACGTCGAGCCACAGATAAGCGCCAATCGCTGGATCGATCGCTTCAATGCGAGCCTGCAAAGCATCTATGACTTCTCGCGCGGAAACTTCACGACAACGCAACAGCAACTGCAGGTCGGCGATTGTCAGCGCCGGCAGATCTTTCTCCGTCATTCGACGACTTTTGGGACGATAAAAAGGCTGTTCGCTTTTAGGGGCGCGTTGCTCAGCGCTTGATCCGCTGTGAACCAGTCATGCGGCGCGTCCTCGCGAAGCACGTTAAAAATTGGAAGGGCGTGCGCAGCCGTTTCCACATGGCTCACGTCGGCTTGACGAAGTTTTTCGACGTAATTGAGCACGTCGTCCAACTGTTTCTGAAAAACTTTCGCCTCGGCTTCAGTCAGATTTATCCGCGCCAGCCTGGCAACGTAGGCGACATCGAGATCGGAACTCCTGGCCATGATTGTCCCTCAAGAGTGCAGATGGCTGATCAGCCACATGACAGCGACCGCGAGCGCCACCAAAAGAAAGAGAAAAATGATTCGGCCTTCCCTGCGCTCCTTGCGCAGCGAACGAGGTCTTCGGGTTGCATCGAGAGAATGTGCGGGTTCGAATGCCACCGAGACCTGAAACCGCTTGTCCGTCTTGTTACGTCTTGCACCTTGTTCCTCTCCGCGTGCCGACGATTCGTTTTGCGCGGTCGTCCCTCTTGTAACCATACGCTCGAGTTGTTCGAGCCTCTCACGCAGTTCGGCTTCTTGTCGCGCTATCTGTTGTTGCTTGTGACGAAGCGGCGAGGTCGATCTGCGCGAACGACGAAACATCGCCATCACTTGCTCGCCATCCAAAAGAAAATGGCAAGCGCGACGGCCCCAAAGAGAATTAGCGGCAGAGTGAGCGCGAGGCCGATCTGCAACCACTGACCAAACGAGCGTCCATCGTTGCTCCCATAAACATCCGCTGCGACGTCAGGCAATGCTGCGTCGCCACCGGTTGCGCCGGCTACTTGCAATCGGCTCCGTTGCTCGCTGTACTCGGTGCGCGCGTCGTCCACCGTGCTCAAAGCCCGGCTCAGCTCCTTGTGCAAATCTGAAGGATTCCAGCTTCTGGGATCGATCGCTTCAATCAATTCCAGGTGTTGCGAGAAACTTTCCCGGGTGGCTCGGATTTGTTCGAGTCGATTCTGGGCGCTGTACGCTTCTCGCTCCAGCACAACCAGCGCGCGTGTCAGCTTATCAGCCATTTCTGTCCGGCCATCTTCCAATTCCGCCTGGCGCCGGCTTAGTTCTTCCAACTCGCGTTTTTGCTTTTCGATTTGCTCTTGCTGGCGCTTAAGCTGCAGCAGTTGCTCCTGCGCTTTTTGCACCTGCGAGTCCAGTTGCTCAGCAGAGACTGCTTCGTCGCCGCTCAACTCAAGCATTTGTTCAACCGGTCGAATTTTTTCTGCCATGACAAATCAAGACGGCGTCCCCGTTCACCGAAGCGCACATTAAGTGGCTGATTTGAGAATTCCAGATATTTCCGAAAGGAAATTTTGATTTTGGCATTCATCGCCTGTCATTCCGAGCAGCCTAGATGTGCGAGGGAGCTCTCAACGCGCCGCAGATTACGTAAACGCTCATCACATGGTCGCTGAAGCGAGAATTATCGAAAAATGTAAACGCAATAATTTCCGGTGAGATCCTTCGCTTCGCTCAGGATGACGGCTCGGCGTTAGCGCCCTGGCATCATCTCGAGCAGAAAACCCCTGAAGTATTCGGTCTCAGGAATTGTAGGAAGAACCGGATGGTCGGGGGCTTGTTCGAATTGACGGACGCGTCGCGCGGAACGGCGGCTATCCACAAGAGCATCCGTGATAGTTTGCAAAAATGGGTCGGCGCTTACGTGATGCGAGCATGAAAAGGTCGCCAACAGCCCATCTTTCGATAACAGCCTGAAGGCGCGCATGTGCAATTCCCGATAGCCGCGCAACGCGTCGCGCAGTCCGCTCTTCGTTTTTGTAAACGACGGCGGATCGAGAATGATCAGATCATACTGCGCTCCCGCTTTTTCAGCTGCGCGAAGGAATTGAAACACATCCTGCTCGATCCATCGGGTTTTCAGTTCATTACGCGCTGCGTTTCGTTTTGCAGTGGCAATGTTTGCGGAATTTTCTTCAACGGCGGTCACATCTGCCGCGCCTGTGCGCGCACACGTCAACGCAAATGCTCCCTGATTTGCAAAGCAATCCAGAACACGCCGATCTCGGGCGTAGCCGGCGACGATTCCATAATTATGTCTCTGGTCCAGGTAAAACCCGGTCTTTTGACCCTGCAACAGATCGACTTCGAGCTTTACACCCTCGATTTCGATCGCGATTTCGGAAGGAGTCCCGCGCAAAACACCTCTACATAATTCTAATCCCTCTGCGTTGCGAACCGGCGCATCGTTTCGTTCGATGATCACACGATCGCCGAACAGATCGACCATCGCCGCCGTGATCGAATCCTTTCGAATGTCCATCGCGCACGTGAGCGTTTGCAAAACGAAATGATCGCCATAACGATCGATGATCACGCCAGGCAAACCGTCACTTTCGCTCCACACAACGCGGCGCAGTTTTGCATCGACGCTTCGCCGGTCGCGATACTCGGAAGCTTGCGTGATTCGGCGCCGAAAGAAATCAAAGTCGAGATCCTGCCGTCGCCGCGAGAAACGGCGAGCTACGATTTGTGATTTCGAGTTGTAAATGGCGCTCCCAATCAGACGATCCTTGCCGTCCTTCAGTGAAATCACCTCGCCATCCGCTGGATTGCCAAAAACCTTCAGGACTTCGCTGGAAAAGACCCAATCGTGTCCGTGCAAAA
>Ga0209156_10002703_pt1 | contig 13785 bp, 8 predicted proteins | sample GraSoiAngelo_124_FD_185881 | JGI IMG/M metagenome (GOLD analysis project Ga0209156, IMG submission 185881) | Grasslands soil microbial communities from the Angelo Coastal Reserve, California, USA - 14_0927_05_20cm (SPAdes) (version 2) | ecosystem: Environmental > Terrestrial > Soil > Grasslands ...
CACGCTCGTGATCAAGCGCCATACGCCGGCCATGGCGCACATCGACCGCCTCGTCGCGGAGCGCTGGCTGCCGGCGCTCGGCCTCGGCGACGTCTGCCCGCGGCTCCTCGCCGCCGCCGCGCAGCACGAGGGGCGCTGGGTGTGGCACGTCTACGAGGACCTGCGCGCCGACGCCCTCATCGATCACTGCGAGGATCCCCGCCTCGAGGCGGCGATCGATCTCATCGCCCGGCTGCACGCCCGCGGCGTCGGCCACGCCGTCCTGCCCGAGGTCCGCTGGTACGCCCGCGATCACGGCGCGCGGTCGTCGATCGCGAGCCTGCGCGACGGCATCTCCCTGCTCGAAGCGCTGGCGACCGTTCGCACCCCGGCGCGGTTTGCGGTGGCCCGCTGCCGGCTGCTGGAGCGACTGTACTGGTTGCTCGACGCGGCGCCCGGTCAGATCCGTCTCACGGAGGAGGCCGGGGAGCCCGAAACGTTGCTGCACGGCGATCTCGGGCCGAAGAACATCTTCGTCGCGCTGGCGGGCGACCACGCATGCGCCCGGCTCATCGACTGGGACCACGTGGGCGTGGGCCCGGTAAGCTACGACGTCTCGACGCTCCTCTACCAGGCGTCGCCCGACGATCGGCCCTGGCTGCTGTCCCGCTACCGCGCGGCCCTGGAGCGCGCCGGCCACCCGCTGCCGGAAGATCGGCAGCTGAACGCCTTGTTCTACGCCGCCGAGATCGCCCGCGGCGTCAGCAGCATCATCTGGCCCGCGATGGCGCTGCTCAACGATGGCGCCGAGTGGGGGCGGAGCGGCCTGGTGGACATCGATGATTGGTTCGAGACCCTGCGCCCGCCGCTCTTGGACGCGGTCGGGAGCGCCGCGTGAGCCTCACCGTCTGCCTCGCGCCCGCGAACACGATCGGTTACCCCCAGGGAGGCGGTCACCTCTGGGTCTACCTCAACTGGGCTCTGGCCCTGCGCGCCGCCGGCTGCCGGGTGATCTGGCTCGAAGGCGTGGACGCCGCGGCGGGCGACGACTCCGTCGCGCGCCGCCGCCGCTGGCGCGGCCGCGACGTGCGCGAGTGCGTCGCCGCCCTGAAGGCGCACCTCGGACGCTACGGGCTGGCCGACGCGCTGGCGCTGTACGCGATCGACGGCGCGCCGCTCCCGGACGACCTCGCGGCCGCCGGCCTGAGCCTGGACGCGGCGGCCGACGCCGATCTGCTGCTGAACCTGTCGCACGCCCTGCCCGCGTCGGTCGTGGGCCGATTCCGCCGCTCGGCGTTCGTCGATACCGATCCCGGCCTGTTCCAGGTGTGGATGACCACGGGCGACATCTGCGTGGCGCCGCACGACGTGTATTTCACGATCGGCGAGACCGTCGGAACGCCGGCGGCCCGTTTCCCCGACTGCGGACTCCGCTGGCACTACACGCCGCCGCCAGTGTTCCTCGCCGAGTGGCCGGTGGTGCGCGCCGATCCCGCGGTGCCCTTCACGACCATCACGCACTGGTGGGGCGGCACCTTCGAGTTCGCGGGCACGACGTTCTCGAACGAGAAGCGGGTCGCCTACCTCGAGTACGCCGACCTCCCCTCGCGCACGCCCGCACGGCTCGAGCTGGCGGTGTGCCTGGGGCAGCACTACGCCGAATGGCGGGAGCGCCTCGGAGCGCTGGGGTGGGGCGTGCGCGAGGCGTGGGACGTCAGCGCCACGCCGGAGCAGTACCGCGCCTACATCCAGTCGTCGCGCGGCGAATTCAGCTGCGTGAAACCGTACTGCGTCCAGTTCGTGAACAGCTGGACCAGTGACCGGACCATCTGCTACCTGGCCAGCGGGAAGCCCGCGGTGGTGCAGCACACGGGGCCCAGCCGCCTGCCCGACGCCGCGGGACTGTTCCGCTTCCGCTCGATCGACGAAGCGGTGCGGGCCCTGGGCGCCATCGAGGCCGATTACGAACGACACTGCCGCCTGGCGCGCCAGCTCGCCGAAGAGCACTTCGACGGGTGTCGCGTCGTGACCCACGTCCTGGAGCGTGCCCTCACATGACAACGCGCGACACAGCCGGTGTGCGCCAGCGCCTCGAGCGCTCGCTCGAGCGATGGCAGGAGCCTGGGGCGACGGAGCTGTGCGACGGCGTGGCGGAGCTGCTGGGCGACACCACGCGAGCGGACGCGCTGCAGCTCGAGCGGCTGAAGCCGGCCGTATACCGCTTGAAGGTGGGGAGCGACCCCGGGCGTGCCTTGGTCCTCAAGCGGCACCCCCCGGCCGTGGCCCAGACGGACCGGCTGGTGGTCGAGCGCTGGCTGCCCGCGCTCGGTCTCGGCGATGGGTGTCCGCAACTGCTCGCGGCCGTGGCGGAGCGCGAGGGGTGCTGGGTGTGGCACGTGTACGAGGATCTGGGCGACGGCAATCTCGCCGCCGGGCGACTGCCCTGGCGCCTCGATGCGGCGGTGGACTTCATGGCCGTGCTGCACGCGCGTGCCGCGCGCCACGCGCTCATCCCCGAGGCGCGGTGGCGTGCGCGCGACCACGGCGTGCACTTCTTCACGGCGAACCTGCGCGACGCCGTGGCGGCGCTGGAAGCGCTCGTGACGCCGCCCCGCGACGTGCCGCTCGAGTTCGCCGGGGCCCGCGAGCGCCTGTTGCAGTGCCTCTACTCGCTGCGCGACGACGCCGCGCGGCGCGTGCTCCTCATCGAAGAGGCCGGGGGGCCGGAGACGTTGCTGCACGGCGACCTCTGGCCCAAGAACGTGTTCGTGTCCATGACGCCCGCCGGTCCACGGGCCCGGCTCATCGATTGGGATCACGTCGGGGTGGGCCCGGCGAGCTACGACCTGTCCACCTTCCTTTATCAGTCCGCGCCCGAGGAGCGGCCGGCCATCCTCCGCCGCTACCGCGACGCGGTCGAGCGCACGGGCTGGCGCCTGCCCGACGACGCTACGCTGAACGTGTTGTTTCACACCATGGAGTGCGCGCGCTACGCCCACTGCGTCGTGTGGGCCGCCATGGCGCTGCTGCACGACGGCGCCGAGTGGGGCATCGGCGAGCTGATGGATTTCGAGCACTGGTTCCGGGCGCTCCGGCCGCCCTTCGCCGAATGACCGGCCCCGCGAAGGTGCTCATCGTCACCGCCGACGATTTCGGCATCAGCCGCGGCGTCAACCGCGGGATCGTCGAGGCACATCGCGACGGCATCCTCACGAGCACGAGCCTGATGGTGAACCGGCCGGCGGCCGTCGAGGCGGCCGCCCTGGGCCGCGCCTGCCCCGCACTGAGCGTCGGGTTGCATCTCGAGCTCGATTCCGCTGGAGCGCCCGACGTGCCCACCCAGCTCGACCGTCAGCTCGGCCGCTTCGGCGAGCTCGTGGGTGCGCCGCCGACGCATGTGGACTCGCACCACGATGTGCACCGCGACCCCCGCGTCCTGCCCCACGTGCGGGCTTGGGCCGACCGTCTCGGCGTGCCGGTGCGCGGGTGGTCCCCCGTGCGCCATCTCTCGAAGTTCTACGGCCAGTGGGGCGGCGAGACCCATCTGGAGCAGATCAGCGTCGCCGGCCTGCTCCGCCTGTTGGACACGGAGCTCGGCGCGGGAGTGACCGAGCTGACGTGTCACGCCGGCTACGTCGACGAGAGCCTGGTCTCGAGCTACACGATCGAGCGTGTAGCCGAGGTGCGCACCCTGTGCGACCCGCGCGTGCGCCCGGCGCTCGCGGAGCGGGGCATTCGCCTGGCGGGGTTTCGGGACCTGGCGGCGCTCTCAGCCGCCGCACCGGTCTCGGAGGGCGCCGCGTGATCGCCGTGATCTCGGTCTACAAGGTCGCGAACTTCCCGGACGGGGGCGGTCACTTCTGGGTGTACATGCAGTACGCCCAGGGGCTGCGCCGGTTGGGCTGCGACGTGTACTGGCTGGAGCAGTTCCGCCCGCCACCGGATGCCGCGGAGGAAACGCGGCTGCTCTCCCAGTTCTTCGACCGGATGAAGGGCTTCGGGCTCGAAGGCAAGGTGCTCCTCTATGCCAAGGCCGGCAACGACTTCCGGTTCGTGGGCTGCGAGTGGCCCGACGTGGAGCGCGTGCTGAAGCGGGCCGACCTGCTGCTGAACTTCCACTACGCCATCGACCCCCGCCTGCTCGGCGGCGCCCGGCGCACGGCGCTGGTCGACATCGACCCGGGGCTGCTCCAGTTCTGGATCAGCACGGGTCAGCTCAACGTGCCGGCGCACGACTGCTACCTGACCACCGGCGAAACGGTGGGGACGCCGTCGGCCCGCTTCTCCGACTGCGGCCTGCCGTGGCATCGCATCCGGCCTCCCGTGTGTCTCGATCTCTGGCCCTTTACCTACGATCCCCACGCCGAAGCGTTCACGACCGTCTCGAGCTGGTTGACGACCGATTGGCTCAAGGTCACCGAGAACGGCAAGGTCGTGCTGCGCGAGAACACGAAGCGGGTGGCATTCCTTGAGTTCGCCGAGCTGCCGCGGCACACGCCCCAGGCGCTCGAGCTGGCGCTCTACACCGACGATCGCGATGCGGGGGACCTGGCCCGGCTCACCCAGAACGGCTGGCGGGTGCGCCACTCGGCCGAGGTGGCGGGCAGCCCCGACGCCTACCGCTCCTACGTACAGCGCTCGCGCGGCGAATTCAGCTGCGCCAAGGCCTCGTGCATGCAGTTCCAGAACGCCTGGGTGAGCGATCGGACGCTCTGCTACCTGGCGAGCGGCAAGCCGGTCGTGGTGCAGCACACCGGGCCGAGCGCCTGTCTCCCGAACGGCGAAGGCATGTTCCGCTTCACATCGCTCGACGACGCCGCCGCGGCGCTCGATGCGATCAATCGCGACTACGGGCGTCACTGCCGCGCGGCCCGTGATCTCGCGGAGACGCAATTCGACTCGAAGCGCATCCTGGAACACGTGTTGAACGTCACGCTGACCTCGGACCCGGTGGCCCCATGATCCTTGCGTTCGCCGTCCTGCTGCTCCAGTCCGCCACGATCGACTCCACCCTGCTCCACACCCCCGGCGGACGCCCGGACCTCGTCACGGCGGTCCGCGTACCCGCCGCCGCCCGGCTGACGATCGACGGGCGGCTGGACGAGCCGGCCTGGGCGTCCGCGACCCCGATCACTCAGCTGATCCAGCGCGACCCCGACGAAGGGGCGCCCCCGTCCGAGACCACCGACGTGCGCATCCTGTACGACGGCACCGCTCTGTACGTCGGCGCGCGCCTGTTCGACTCCGCGCCCGGAGCGATCGTCGCCCGGCTGGGCCGCCGCGATGTCTCCACGCACAGCGACGAGTTCCGGGTGCTGCTCGACAGCTACCATGACCGCCGCACGGCGTTCGAGTTCGCCGTCAACGCCGCCGGCGTGAAGCGGGACATGCTGCTCGGCGACGACGGGGGCTACGACGACCCGTCCTGGGATCCGGTGTGGCGCGTCGCCACCTCGGTCGACTCGCTCGGCTGGACGGTGGAGATGGAGATCCCGTTTTCGCAATTGCGGTTCTCCCAGGCGCCGGTCCAGGTGTGGGGCGTGCGCGTCGAGCGCTGGATCGAGCGCAAGAACGAGCTCGCGCTGTTCCCCTTCGTCCCGAAGACCGAAAGCGGGATCGCGTCGCGCTTCGCCGATCTCGTCGGAGTCCAGAACATCCCGGCGCCGCGCCACCTGGAGGTGCTGCCGTACGCCCTCGCCCGCAGCCGATACGACACGCCCGACTCCCCCGGTAACCCCTTCGACGGGGGAAGCTCGTACTTCGGCGGCATGGGGGCGGATCTGAAGTACGGTGTCAGCTCGAACCTCACGCTCGACGCGACCGTGAACCCCGATTTCGGGCAGGTCGAGCTCGATCCCGCGATCGTCAACCTCACCGCGTTCGAGGTGAAGCTCGAGGAGCGGCGGCCGTTTTTCGTGGAGGGGGGAGACATCTTCGGGTTCGCCGGCGCGGGCGCGGGTCTCGCGAAGCTCGCCGACCGACCCCAGTACTTCTACTCGCGCCGCATCGGCCGGCCCCCCGAAGGATCGGTCACCTCGCCCGACGACTTCGTCGACATGCCGCAGAGCAGCACCATTCTCGGCGCGGCCAAACTGAGCGGCAAACGGGCGAATGGATGGTCCGTCGGCGTGCTCGACGCCATGACCGCACGCGAGTGGGCGACGGCGGCCGGCACCACGGGTCCCTCGCACCGCGACGAGGTGGAGCCGTTCACGAATTACTTCGTGGGACGGCTGAAGCGCGACCTACGCCATGGCAATACGACGGTGGGCGTGATGGCCACTGCGGTGAATCGCGATCTCGACACGCCGACCCTGGCTGGCATGCCGGCCGCGGCGTACGCGGGCGGCGTGGACCTGTTCCACCGCTGGCACCAGAACACCTACGCCGTGGCGGCGAGCCTCGGTGCGTCCTATCTGCGGGGCGACACGCTCGCGCTGCAGGACGTCCAGCGGTCATCGAGCCGCTACTACGATCGGCCCGACGCCGCGAGCTTCCACTATGACCCGCACCGTACGTCGCTTGCGGGCGTCACCGGGGACGCGTTTCTCAGCAAGATCGGCGGCCCGTGGCGCTGGAGCGTCGCCGGCGAGTTCGTCTCGCCCGGCTTCGAAGTGAACGACCTCGGCTTCCAGGAACGAGTGGACCGGATCTCGACGGCCATCGCCGGGCAGCGGCGCTGGACCCGCCCCGATAAGGTCTTCCTCCAGCACACCCTGGCCCTCTCGCTCGACAACGGCTGGAACTACGACCATGACCTGATCGAGCGCAAGGTCGCCGCGTACGCGTTCGGGCAGTTTCGCAACTTCTGGACCGCGGCCGTGAACCTGAGCTACTCGGGCGGCGCGATCGACGATCGTCTGACGCGCGGAGGACCGCTCGCGCGCACGCCGCCCGGCTGGCAAGGCAGCGTCGAGGCCTACACCGACGACCGCAAGCGGATGAGCGGCTACCTGTTTACCGCCCACGGCCGGGACAGCGCGGGCGGGTGGTGGTTCGAGTTCCTGCCGAAGATCACGCTGCGCCGCGGCACGGCGGTGTCAGTGAGCCTCGCGCCCGACTACTTCACGGGTCGCTTCGCGGCCCAATACGTCACGAGCGTCCCTGCGACGGCGACCGACAGCGCGCGCTACGTGTTCGCCGAGCTGATCGAGCACCAGATCAGCGCGACGCTGCGCCTCAATGCCACGTTCTCGCCCACCCTCAGCTTCCAGCTGTACGCGCAGCCGTTCACGTTCACGGGCGCATATCGCGGGCTCAAGGAGCTGCGGGCGCGCAAGACATTCGCCTTCAACACGTACGGCCGCGACAACGGCTCGACCATCGCGCGCAACGGTAACGCGTACACAATCGACCCCGATGGACCCGGTACCGACTCGTCGTTCACCGTCGACAACCCCGACTTCCGTCAGCGCTCGTTGAGCGTCAAGGCGGTGTGGCGCTGGGAGTATCGCCCGGGCTCGACCGTCTTCCTGGCCTGGACGCACAGTCGCTCGGGCTACTTCCCCTACGACGCGAGCTTCAATGTGGCACGCGACCTGGGCCGCGAGCTGTTCCTCGACCGGCCCACCAACGTGCTGCTGGTGAAATTCAACTACTGGCTGAGCCTCTAGTCGCCGGTCGCTTCCCTCGCGGCCCCGCGTGATCGAGATCACGCGGGCTGCTGCCGCTCCGCAGCGGCGGCGGACCTACATGGCGTTCAGCGCGTAACGCTGCAGACCCGCCGCACCGCAGCACGCACCAACCCTACACCCCGTTCCCGTTGTGCGGCAGGCACTTGCGTGCCCGTACCGTCACTCGCCGTGCGGCGCGTGCGTGACGGCTGCGGGCACACCGATTGCCCGGCGCCCCCGTGGCTTCCGGCCGATGAGCGATCTGAAACAATCGCACGACGTGTTGTGGGAGCGGCTCGCCTTCGCTGAGGGCGCGCGCGGTGGAACGTGAGCGTCGCGCCGTCGACGCGCGCCGGCGCGAGCAGCAAGCGACGGCGCGCGGTCGAGCCACGACCGGTCGACGAGCGGCTCACGCCCGCGATGCGCCGAACGCTCGAAGCCGGACTGACGCGACTCCGGGGCAGACCCGTCCGGATTCAGAATCTCCGTCGGCAGTTCTCCACGGGGAGCTCCAGTTTCCCCACCGAACGCCTGCGCGTTTCTCTCAAGGGCGAGAAACGACCGTTGCTCGTGTTCTTCAAGGATCTCGATCCGAACCATCAGATGGAGAAGGCGCGGGCCGTGCGTGCCCTCGACCTCGAGCCTGGGCGGCGGGAGTTGCAGATGTACGAGACGATCCTCTCCCCCGAGCGGTTCGGGACCCTGCACCTGTACGCCTACCGCTGGGAGCCCGAGCGCGCGCGCTTCTGGGCCTTCTTCGAGGACGGCGGCCGCACGGTGCTGCACAACTACCTCGACATGCCCCGCTGGACGGCGGCGGCCCGCTGGGCGGCGCGCTTCCATGCGGCCACGCGCGGCCTGCCCGAAACCCAGACGCGGTTTCTCCCCCGCTACGACGAGGCGCACTACCGGCGGTGCGCCGAGCGCGTCGCGCAGCTGCTGCCCCACCTCGAGGGCCAGGAGCACGACCTCGTGGCGCGCGGGCTCGAGTCCTTCGTGGAGCGCATCGAATGGCTCAGCGCGTTGCCGCAGTGCGTGCTCCACGGACAGTACTTCGGCAAGAACATCCTGCTGCGTCGCAGCAGGCGGGGCCCCAAGGTCGTCGTGATCGATTGGGAAACGGCGGCCCTCGGTCCCGGTACCTTCGACCTCGTGAGCCTCACCGCGGGCAAGTGGACCAGCGACGAGCGGGACGCGATGCGGCGCGCGTACTGCGAGCAGTATGAGGCGGAGACCGGCCGGCCGATCGACCGAGAGGCGTTTCTTGAGGAGCTGGCCGGCGTGGCCCTGTATCAGGCGCTCGAGTGGCTCGCGTGGTGGGGACCGCACCGGGCGCTGTCTCGGCATTTCGGCAACTTCCTGCGCGAGCTCGCGTCCTTGCTCGAGGGAGACTTCGGGTCGCGCATGGGCCAGACGGCGGAGGTCGCGTGACCGCCGCCCCCCCCCGTTTTGCAGCCGTGCTCGAGCAGCCGGAGCTGTGTACGGAGCTCGGCCGCCTCTCGTGCACGGAATGGGGATGGGGCACGCTGCGCGAGATTCAGCTGCGGGCCCTCAAATGGCATCGCGAACGCTGTACGTTCGAGCTGGTCATGGAGACGACCCAGGGACTTTACAGCGCCATCGCGAAGGTATTCGACGACGACCGCTCGCATGTGCTGCCGACGATGGACGCCATACGCCGCGCCGGCTTCGGCGCGGACGCCCAGTTCGCGATTCCACGACCCCTCGCGTACTTCCCGGCGTGGCGCGTGCTGGTGGAAGAGAAGGTGCCGGGACCGTCGGCCCGGGAGACGATTCTGCACGGGGACGCCTCGGAGCGCACAGCGACGGCCGCGCGCTGCGGGCAGTGGCTGGCGCGCTTCCATGCCGCCGCTCCTCGGCTCGGCCAGTCGGCGGCCATGGAACGCGAATTCACGCGCTTTGCGACGTGGCGCAACCAGATCGCTGACTTCGGCGAGCCGTTCGCCGACAAGTCTGAGTCGCTGTTCCGGCGGCTGCAGGCCGCGGCTCCGCCGCTCAGTACCGTGGACGCTCGCGCCGGACATGGCAGCTACATCCCCGAGCACGTCATCCTGAGCGACCGGCGCACGGTGACGATCGACCTGGACGAGTGTGACGTGGCGGACCCGAGCCGCGATGTTGCCTGGTTCGTCGTGTCCGTCCAACGCTTGGCTTTGACACAGCTCGGCTCGCTGCAGGCCCTGGACGACGTCGTCGGATCGTTCCTACGCGCCTACGAGGATGGGAGTGAGCCGGGCGCCGCCGGGCACCTGCCGTTCTACCGGATGCTGGAGTGCCTCCACCGCGCGCGGAACGACCTGGTGAAGCGGGTGCCGCCAGTGGCGGCCTGGGCCGAGGTCATGCTGGACGAAGGGCTGCGTCTCGCGTCACGTCCTCAGGTCGAGCCAGATGGACGTGCGCCACGCGCCGTCCCCGAGCGAGCAACGCCCGAATGTCCCCCCTCGCCTGCGCGCGCTTGAGCCGTCCAAACGTGAACCCCGTTTCGGGGATCTCGGCGTCTTCGGCATCGTCCGCGGTGACCACCAGGAAGAGGCCGGTGTCGGGACCGCCCTTGTGGAGCTGGCCGGTCGAGTGGAGGTAGCGCGGGCCGAAGCCGAGCGTGGTGGCACACCCCAGCGCACGTCCCCAGGCCGCACGCACCGCCTGGAGCAGGGCCGTGAGCTCGGGAGTGGGCGCCAGGTACGCCAGGATCGCAAGGTAGTCGCCCGGGCGGGCGCTCCGGCGTAGAACCTCAGGAGTCAGGGTAGGTAGGGGCGCAGCATGCTGCGCCCCTACACCGCCGCCCTGTGCCTCCGCCAGTTCGGCGCGCGCCAGCGCTTTCGCGTCCTCCACGTCCGGCTGATCGAACGCGTTCACGCCCAGCCGGACGCACAACTCCCACGTCGCGTATTCCCAGGCGACGAACGCCGCACCCAGGGCGAGCGGCTCGGCCGAGAAGTCCGTGACGATCTCGCCGTCGGGACCCGGTGCCGCGGCGGGATCGTCGACCACGGGGATCACGCCGCGTCCACCCTTCCCCGTGCTCTCGGCCACCAGCTGCTCGACCCAGTCGGCGAAGCGCGCGACCCCCGGCGGTGGGCGCAGCACGAGCTTGTCCCGCCCCGCGAGCGCGGCGGCGGCGATGCGCGCGCCCAGCGCGCGCCCCGCCGCCGGGTCCACCGCGAGCGCCCGCTCCAGCAGGACGCGACCGTCGATCCCGGAGAGCGCCGCGGGCAGCATCCCCACGACCGTCAGCGCGGCATAGCGCCCCCCCACGTCGGGGGGATGGGGAAACACCGCGCGGAAGCCCCGCTCGCGCGCCAGCGCCTCGAGCGGGCTCCCGGGATCGGTGATCGCCACGAATCGCCCCGGCTCCGCCCGCGTCGCCAGGTATCGGTAGAACGAGAGCGTCTCGACGGTGCTTCCCGACTTGCTCGTGATCACGAACAGCGTCCGGTCGAAGTCCGGCCCGCGCGCCACGGCGAGCACGGCGGCCGGGTCGGTGCTGTCGAGCACGGACAGGCGGGTCCGGCCGAAGCTCGTCGCCAGCACCTGCGGTGCGAGACTCGAGCCGCCCATTCCACATACCACCGTATGCGTCAGCCCGTCGCGCCGCGCTCCGTCGGCGAAACGCACGAGCTCGTCCCACTGCGCCAGGGACGCGCGGGGCGCGTCCTTCCATCCCAGGAGGTCCATATGGCCGCGAAACATAACGAACCCTCCCGGCCACCAGGGATGGCCGTTAGGTTAGCCCGGAGGTCGCACGTGCCCCCCCTCAACCGGCTGACCCGCACGCTGGTGGCGATCGCCGCCGTCTCGTTGCTGGTGATCCTGCTGGCCTATCTGCTCGCCCCCGCCGATCCGGCCGCGCGGACCCTCGGCGCCGCGGTGCTGATCGGCGTCGCGGTGGCCCTCATCGGCGTCCGGTTCACGTATTCGCTGCGCGCCAACCGCCGCTACGCGGCGGGGCTCGAGAACGAGGTCGCGAGTCAGACCCGATCGCTGATGGATTCGCTCGCGGCGACGGCGGCCGCGGAGCGCAACCTGCGGCTCGTGATGGACGCCGTGCCCGATGCCATCGTCGTGGTCGACCGCGCCGGCCGGATCCTCGAGGCCAACGAGCCGGCGCGGGGCATGGGGGCGACGCCCGGGGCCACGCAGCGGCCCACGCTGTTCGACGTCGTGAATCCCGACGCGGTCGCCCTCGTCCAGGAGCGGCTCGCCGCGGCGTTCCGGGGCGACCTCCAGCGTCTGGAGGTCCCGTTGACCCGCGCCGACGGGGGCCACGGCATCGCGGCGCTGCTGTACGCGCCGGTGCGGGAGGGGAGCGCGATCACCCGCGTGCTGATACTGGCGCGGGACGTCACCGACCAGCGACGCAGCGAGTCGCAGTATCAGCAGGCGGAGAAGCTGGCCGCCCTGGGCCACCTGGTGAGCGGCGTCGCCCACGAGATCAACAACCCGGCGGCGATCATCTCGGGCTTCGCGCAAACCCTGCTGCTCGACGAGCTCAAGCCCGAGCATCGCGACATGCTCCAGATGATGTACGACGAAGCCACGCGGATCGGGCGCATCACCTTGAGCCTGCTGGCGTTCGCGCGGGCCGGGGGCAAGCAGCGAGCCCTCGTGGACCTGAACGACATCGCCCGCCGTACGTTCGCGCTCCGCTCCTACCACCTCTCGACGCTGAATATCACGGTGGCCCTCGACCTCGATCCCGACGAGCCCAAGATCTGGGCCGACGGCTCCGAGCTGCAGCAGCTGCTCCTCAACCTGCTGATCAACGCGGAGCAGGCGCTCCTGACCGTCGACACCGCGCGCACGATCACGGTGCGCAGCCGCGCCGACGAGCGCGACGCACGGCTCGAGATCGCGGATTCGGGCCCGGGCATCCCCGCGGAGCTCCGGACCAGGATCTTCGATCCGTTCTTCACCACGAAGCCGGAAGGCGTGGGCACCGGGCTGGGGCTCTCCATCTGCTACGGCATCGCGCGCGACCACGGCGGCCGGATCTGGGTGGAGTCGGAGCCCGGAGGGGGCGCCCGGTTCTGCGTGACGCTGCCCCGCGACCAGCGCGAGGAAGCCCGTGCCCCCGCGGCCACACCTGAGCCGGCCCCCCCCGCCGCCACCGGCCGGCTCACCGTGCTCGTCGTGGACGACGAGGTGTCGTTGCGCGAGGCGCTGCTGCGGTTTCTCCAGCGCCGAGACATCCATTGCGAGGGCGTCGCCGACGGTTGGGAGGCGATCCGCCTGCTCGAGCAACGCGACTTCGACGTGATCATCTCCGACGTGCGGATGCCCGGGATGAGCGGCCGGGAGTTCCTGGAGCGGCTGCGCCGCGATCGGCCCGAGCTCGTGGGGCGCCTGGTGTTCACCACCGGCGACGCGTTCACGTCGGAGACGGCCACGCTGCTCAAAGAGTCCGGCGTGCCCACCGTGGCCAAGCCGTTCGACTTCGCCGTCCTGGAGCGGGTCGTCCGTGCGATCGCCGGGCGCGCTACGGCCTCGGCCTGAGCTCGACCTCGAGACCGGAGGCGCTCACCCCGTCCGGCGTGGGCGCGAGCGTGACCCGCAGCGGTGCCGCCGTCGCCCGCAGGGCGTCCAGCACGGCGGCGTCGACGGTGAGGTCGTAGTCCCCTGGCTTCACCCCCAGCACATAAAACGCTCCGTCGCTGAACGTGGTGAAACGCAGCGCGGCGGCCGCTCCGCGACGCCGGTCGGTGAGCCGCAGCGTCACGCCGGGAACCCCGACGCGCCGACCTCCCTCCGCACGACTCACCCGGCCCTCCACGACGCCCGCCTGCACGACGGGGATGTTGAGGCCCCGAAAACGGTTGGGACCGGGCTCGAGTAGCGCGCTCCCAAACGCCGGCACGAGCAGCGGGGACGACAGGGACAGCGAGTCGACCTGCACGGTGACGGGCTCGAACGGCACGATGTCCCACACGCGGAACTCGCCGTCCGCGTCGGAGACGGCCGTGCTCGTACCGACCCGCACCCGCACGCCCGCGATGCCCCGCTCGCCGGGGCTCTGCACGCCGTCCGCGTTCGCGTCCAGGAAGACGCGCCCCGATACGCCCGACCGCTCGAGCGAGGGGCCGGGCGCTGTGGTGAGCCGACCGGTCGCGCGATCCCACAGCACCGACCCCTGCACGTATTGCGTCCCGCTGACCGTCCCGCCGGCGGGCGCACT
>Ga0209156_10002707_pt1 | contig 13780 bp, 6 predicted proteins | sample GraSoiAngelo_124_FD_185881 | JGI IMG/M metagenome (GOLD analysis project Ga0209156, IMG submission 185881) | Grasslands soil microbial communities from the Angelo Coastal Reserve, California, USA - 14_0927_05_20cm (SPAdes) (version 2) | ecosystem: Environmental > Terrestrial > Soil > Grasslands ...
CGGGCGCCGCCGTCTCGTACGACGCGGTTACGAACTACATCGACAGGTTGCTCGTCACGGAGCGCTTGATGGCCTGGCTGTCCGGGTTCTTCGGTGTCCTGGCCCTGCTGATCGCGGCGATCGGGCTGTACGGCGTGATGTCCTACCTCGTGACGCGCCGGCGGATCGAGATCGGCGTTCGCATGGCGCTCGGCGCGGAGCCGCGCACGGTCATCCGTATGATGTTCGCGGAATGCGGCGTGCTGTTAGCCAGCGGGATCGCCGTGGGCGCGGTGCTCGCCGGCGTGACGCTGCGGTATGCGGCGGCGCTGCTCTACGGGTTGTCACCAATGGATGCGACATCGTTCGCACTCGCCATCAGCGGGCTCGGCTTCGCGAGCGTGCTCGCCACATGGGTCCCGGCACGCCGCGCTTCCAGGCTCGCGCCTACAGTGGCCCTTCGGGAATAGGATGAACGACCTCCGCTACGCGCTCCGCCAGCTCGCTAAGAGCCCCGGCTTCACGGCCGTGGCGGTCCTCACGCTCGCCATCGGCATCGGCGCCAATACCGCCATCTTTTCCATTTTGAGCGCGCTGTTCTATCGCCCGCTGCCGTTCGCGGCCCCGGAGCGCCTCGCCTCCGTCGTGAAGCATTTCAGCGCCTCCGACGCCGGGCAGATCTACATCGACCCGCCGAGTTTCTTCGATTGGACAGCCGATACGAACGTGTTTCAGGGCGCCGCCCTCATCGCACATCGGTCGGCCAATCTGAGCACGGCCGAGCACCCCGAGCATGCGGAAGGCAATGAAGTAAGCGTCGGGACTTTCGATCTGCTCGGCATCCACCCAGCGCTTGGGCGACCGTTTCTCCCGGAGGACGCGACCTCGGGCCACGATCACGTCGTCATCCTGAACGACGTCTTGTGGCGGCGGGACTTCGCGGCGGATCCCCATGTGGTGGGCCGGCAGGTCCGGCTGGACGGCGCTCCCTATCTGGTGATCGGCGTGATGCCGCCCGGGTTTGCGTTTCCCGAACTATCGGACTTCTGGACGCCGCGCCGGTTCGATCCCAACGAAGGGCGCGGGGATAATTGGGTCCACGCTTTCGTGCGCCTACGCGACGGGGTCACGCTCGCCCAAGCGAACGCGCATCTCGCGGGAGTGAGCCGCCGCCTCGAACGGGAGTACCCGACGTCCAACGCCGGCGTGAGCGCATCCCTCGCTCCGTTCCGGCGGCTGTTGTTCGGGGGTGCCAACCCGGACGACTTTCGTCCGACCTTCCTCGTCATGCTGGGTGCGGTGGGATTTGTGCTGCTGATCGCGTGCGCGAACATCGCGAGTCTGTTGCTCACGCGCGCCACGACCCGGCAGCGCGAGATCGCGATCCGCGCCGCCCTGGGCGCTTCGCGCCCCTCGCTCGTGCGCCAAATGCTCTCCGAGAGCGCGCTCATCGCGTTCGGCGGCGGTGCCATGGGGGTGCTGGTCGCGACGCGGGCGCTCGGCCTGTTCGAGCGCGGGGTCGGTGTCCTTGTCGGGGGGATCCCCTACTGGTTCGCCTTCACCGTGGACTGGCGCGGCCTGCTGTTCACTGCCGGTGTCGCGTTTGCAACGACGCTGGCGGTCGGCCTGCTTCCGGCGCTTCGAGCTACGGCCGCGGACCTGCACGACTCGCTGCGGGAGGGCGGGCGAGGCATGGGGGCTGGGGCGCGCACGAGCAGGCTGCGGGGCGCCTTCGTGGTCGCCGAGGTGTCGCTCGCGATGGTGCTGCTCGTGGGAGCAGGGCTCTTGATCCGCACGGTCGTCGGTCTGAGCCGCGTGGACCCGGGGTTCGATGCGGCGCACGCGTTCGCTGCGAGTGTGTCGCTGGGGGGCGCTCGCTACGATTCGGCGCGGGTACGCGCGCGCTTCTTGAACGAGCTCGCTCGGCGCCTCGAAGCGCTTCCCGGAGTGGAGGCCGTGGGTGCGATGAATTTGCCGCCGCTGCTTATCGCGCGCCCCTTGGGTGAGGTTCTGCGGGTCGAAGGGCAAGACGATTCAATGCGCACGACGCTCGTCAGCTCCATGGCGGGCCGTGCGCTGCGCGCCCTTGGTATCCCCTTACGGGAAGGGCGTGCGTTCACGCCGACGGAAGACGAGGGAGCGAGCCCCGTCGTCATCGTGAACGAGACGCTGGCACTACACTACTGGCCGACGACGAGTGCGCTGGGCCGGCGGATCCGCTTCGGCCGGAATCCGGCGGAGCCCTGGCGGACGATCGTGGGCGTGTCTCGGGACGTCCGGCAGCAGCCCGTCGCCGCAGCCGTGCGTGACGAGGTCTACTTCCCCTACGGACAGCGGTACTCCTGGCCTTCGGTGTCCCTCATCGTGCGGACGGCGGGCGATCCGATGCGCGCGGTCGCGATGGTGCGGTCGGAGCTCGGGAAGGCCGATCCGACGATCCCCCTGTACGGTGTCCTGCCAATGCGGGAAGTGGTGCGGCGGTCGTTCTGGGACCGCCAGCTGTACGGCGCGATGTTCTCGGCGTTCGCGATCATCGCCTTGCTCCTCGCCGCGGTCGGGGTCTACGGCGTGATCGCGTACGCGGTGACGCAGCGCACCCGCGAAATCGGCGTGCGTCTCGCGCTCGGCGCCGCGCGGCGCGATGTGATGCGGCTCGTCGTCGGACAGGGTCTCGGGCTCGCCCTTGCTGGTGTAGGCGTAGGAGCGCTCGGAGCGGTGGGCATCACGCGCGTTCTGGCGTCACTGCTGTACGGGGTCGGTCCGCTGGACCCGGTGAGTTTTATTGGCACGGCCGTGGTGCTGGCGGGCGTCGCGTTGCTGGCGAGCTATCTGCCCGCCCGGCGGGCGACGCGGGTCGATCCGATGGTGGCATTGCGATATGAATAGGGATCAGGGGTCGGGGATCAGGGGTCAGAGCGCTCGGCCGCTTTCGACCGCGCGGCCCTCTCCTCGGCACGTCCCCGACCCCCGATCCCTGATCCCCGACCCCTAATGAACGACCTGCGCTTCGCACTCCGCGTGCTTGCCAAGAGCCCGGGCTTCACGCTCGTCGCCGTCCTCACCCTCGCGCTCGGGATCGGCACGGCGACCGCGATCTTCAGCGTCGTCTACGGCGTCATGCTTAGGCCGCTTCCCTTTCGCGAGCCGGAGCGGCTGGTGAGCATCTGGTTGCAGCGGAAACTCGCTCGTAACTACCCCGCCGCCGCCGACGCGCTCGAGCTGCGTCAACTCCGCGGCGTCTTCGAGGATGTCGCTCTGTTCGAGGACGTAAACCTCAATCTCGTTGGCGACGGCGAGCCCCAACGACTCCAGGGCGCAAGCGTCTCACCCAACCTGTTCTCGGTGCTCGGCGTGGCCGCGGCACTGGGCCGGACCTTCGCGCAGGACGAGGATCAGCCGGGGCGCGAGCGGATCGTGCTGTTGAGCGATGCGTTGTGGCGTGGCCGGTTCGGCGCCGACCGCGCTGTCGTCGGCCGACGGATTCGCCTCAACGGATCGCTGTACACGATCGTCGGTATCATGCCGCCCGACTTTCAGTACCCGTCCGGCGCCCACCAGGCGTGGGTGCCGCTCGTTCTGAACCCCGGCGAGCTCACGCGCCAGGTGACGGAAAACTATCGCGTCGTAGCGCGTCTCGCTCCAGGCACGACGCTGCAGCAGGCGCGCCGAGAGGCGGCGGCGCTGGCGAAGCGGTTGGCGAGTACATATGGCGGCAATGCGGGCATGACGGTGGACTCGATGCTGGAGGACGCGGTGCGCGACGTGCGCCCCACGCTGACCCTCCTGCTGGGAGCGGTCTTGTTCCTCCTGCTCATCGCGTGTGTGAATCTGTCGAGCCTGTTTGGGGCGCGTGCAGCCGCTCGGAGCGGCGAGTTCGGGGTCCGGCTCGCGCTCGGTGCGTCACGCAAGCGCCTCATTACGCAGGCGATCGCCGAAGCGACGCCGGTGCTGTTGTTGGGCGGAGCGCTTGGCGTCGTCGCCGCCGAGGGGGCTGTCCGTGTGTTCGTTGCCGCCGCGCCCGCGGGATTGCCGCGTGTCGAGAGCATTGCACTCAGTGCACCGGTCGTCGCGTTCTCGCTCACTTTACTCGCCCTCGCCGGCTGTGCGGCGAGTATTGCGCCGGCGGTCCAAGCGTGGGGGTCGGACGTCACGACCATCACGAAAGAGGGGGGACGGTCGTCGACCTCCGGGCGCAGGCGCTCTGCGGCACGGAGAGTCGGTGTCGCCGCGCAGATCGCGTTCGCGCTTCCATTGCTCGTCGGCGCCACCCTGCTGCTTCAAAGCGCGATCAATGTCATACGGATGGATCTCGGCTTCAGACCCGAGCGCGTCGCCACGTTGTCGTTCGAAGTATCGCGGAGCAGGCACCCCTCGGACCAGCAGGTCGCTGACTATTACGCGCGGTTGGTCGAAGCCGTCCGGGCCGTACCAGGCGTTGCAAACGCCAGCCTGGTGAACCGAATTCCGCTAGTCGGCGGGCAGACCAATCCTGTGCAATTCGACAACGCGACAGGGACGACGGACGAGCTGACCAACGTCGACACGCGAACGGTGACCCCAGGCTACTTCACGACGCTCGGCATCAGGCTCGTCACCGGCCGCGGGTTTACCGAGCACGACGACACGAACGCCCCCGAGGTTGCGGTCGTCGATGAGCGAGTGGCCCGAATGATCTGGCCGGGCGAGACGGCAGTCGGCAAGCGCTTCCGCGCACCAGCGTGGCGGGGTGGCAGATGGGTCAATGTCATTGGTGTCGTCGCGCATGTGCGGACGGTCGATCCGTTGACGCACGTCTATTGGGGCTCAGGTCTACAGGTCTATTGGAGCTATCGACAGTGGACGCAGGATCGCATGGTGCTGGCGGTGCGAAGCGAGACTGAGTCGGGACCGCTGATCGCTTCGGTGATCAAGGCGATTCGTTCTGTCGACGCGGAGCAAAGCGTCTACGATGTACGTACGCTTACCGAGATCGTCGATCGTTCGCAGGCGCAGCTGCGCTTGACGACGCTGCTGATGGTGGGCTTCAGCGGCCTCGCGCTGCTCTTGGCGGCGGTGGGGATCTACGGGGTCGTGACGTACGGAGTCACGCAACGTCTGCGCGAATTCGGGATCCGCGTCGCCCTCGGCGCGTCGCGTCGCGAGGTCACGCGACTCGTGGTGTGGCAGGGAACGTCGATGGCGATCGCCGGCTCAGTCGTCGGCCTTATGTTCGCGATCGCGGCGGCCGGCGTCATGAGTCATCTCGTTTATGGGGTCGCACCGACGGATGTGGCGAGCATTTTCGCAGCGACCGCGCTATTGCTGCTCGTCGCGGCGCTGGCGAGCTACTTCCCCGCACGGCGGGCGACGCAGGTCGATCCGATGGTGGCGTTGAGATATGAGTAGGGATCAGGGGTCGGGGATCAGGGGCCAGAGGGCTGGCCAGCCTTCGTGCGCGCTTCGCCCTGCTCGGCACGTCCCTGATCCCCGACCCCTGACCCCCGAGCCTCGATGAACGACTTCCGCTACGCACTGCGCACGCTCGCCAAGAGCCCTGGCTTCACGGTCATCGCTGTGCTCACGCTCGCGCTGGGGATCGGGGCCAATACGGCCATCTTCAGCGTGTTTTACGGCGTGCTGCTGCGCCCGCTCCCATATGGCCACCCCGAGCGGCTCGTTGGCCTGGCGCAGGCGTTCCCCGGCGGCCGGAGCACGCAGCGCGTCACATACGTGCAGTTCCAGTTCCTCGAGCGATACAGCCACGTGTTCGAGGCGCTCACCGGGTCGTCCTCCGTCGGCTTCAGCGTCTCGAACGGCGCCCGGGCCGACCGTGTGCACGGCGAGCGCGTCTCTAAGGACTACTTCCGGGTGTTGGGCGTGACCCCGGCACTCGGCCGTGGCTTCACGCAGGAGGATGATCAGGCGACGGCCCCGAGCGCGATCATCCTGAGTCACGGGCTGTGGCAGCGAGGGTTCGGGGGCGATCCAGGCGTAATCGGATCGTCCGTCCTGCTCGACGGCGCGGCGAGCACGGTGGTCGGTGTCATGCCGCCATGGTTTCGCTCACCCAACGGCGCCGAGGCGTGGTCGACGCTCGCCCAGGTGGGGCAGACGGTCGGCGGCGGGAAGAACGTGACGGTGATCGGTCGACTGAAACAAGACCTGACGCTTGCCCAGGCGCGGGCCGGCATGGCGCTGCTGACCGACGCGTTTCGAACCGAGTTCCCGCGAAGCGTCTCCAAGAACGCCACCCTCGATGTCGACCCCTACCGGACCCAGATCGCGAGCGATCTCGAGGCGCCGTTACGCGTCTTGCTCGGCGCGATCGGGTTCGTGCTGCTCATCGCCTGCGCCAACCTGGCGAGCCTGATGCTGGGGCGCGCCGCTACGCGCGAGCACGAGCTGGCGGTGCGGACCGCCCTCGGGGCGTCGCGTGGTCGCCTGGTGCGCCAGCTCCTGACCGAGAGCGTGCTGCTGGGACTCGTGGGCGGCGCGGCAGGCTTGCTCGTCGCGGGTCAGGGCGTGGGCCTGGTGCTCGCGCTCGCGTCTGGGGGCCTGCCGAACATCACCGATGTCCGACTGGACGGCTGGGCGCTCGGGTTCACGGCCGTCCTCTCGCTCGCGACCGGCGGTGTGTTCGGGCTGATACCTGCGTGGCATGCGACGGGTGCCGGGCTGCACGAGGTGCTGAAAGGGGGGTCGGCGCGCGCGGCCGGCACCACGCGCCAGGGGCGCCTACGCCAAGTGCTCGTGGTGGGTGAGATCGGGCTGTCGCTCGTGCTGCTCGTGGGCGCGGGCCTCTTGATTCAAACGTTCGCACGGCTGATCCGCACCGATCCCGGCTTCGACCCGCGTCACCTCGCGGCGGCGGAGATCTGGCTCACGGGCACCAGGCACGACTCGACGCCCGAGATCTCGGCGTTCTACGGCGAACTCACCGCGCGGCTCGAGGCGCTTCCCGGCGTGGACGCGGTCGCAGTGGTCGAGGCCGGGCTGCCGCTCGAAGGAGGCGGCAACACGCCTGCGTTGGTGAACGACAGTGTGTGGTCGGTCGATTACCGCAGCGTCACGCCGGGGTTCTTTCGTACGCTTGGCACACCGGTGCTCGCGGGACGGGAGTTCAACGCGACCGACCGGACCGGAAGCGCGCCGGCCATCATCGTGAACCAAGCATTCGCGCACCGCTATTTCACAACCGGCCGTTCGCTCGGGCGGACGGTGGTGCTTCGAGGGTACGATGACCAGCGGCGTCAGGTCGTCGGGGTGGCGGGCGACGTCCGGTCGGTCGTGGGTGAGCCGGCGCGGCCGACGGTGTTCATCCCTTCCGCACAGACGCCCGCGGGACTGAGCCGGCTGTTCGGCAACTGGTTCCCCATTCATGTCGTCATCCGAACAAAGGGCAACCAGACCGTAACGGTCGCCCAGCTCGCCGCGGTCGTCCGCGCCGTGGATCCTCTCGTGCCGCTGGGGCGAGTCCGCGCGATGGACGAGGTGCTGTGGTCGTCGCTCTCGTTCCAGCGCTTCCTCATGCTGGTGCTCTCGGTGTTCGCGGGGCTCGCGATCGTGCTGGCGGCCGTCGGGATTTACGGTGTGATCTCCCATCTCGTCGCCCATCGTACCCACGAGATCGGCGTCCGCATGACCTTGGGCGCCCAGCGCGCCGACGTGCTGCGGATAGTGGTCGGTCGCGGCGCGACGCTGACGGGACTCGGCGTCCTGCTCGGCCTGGCGGGCGCGCTCGCCCTGACTCGGTTGATCGCCGGCTTCCTGTACGGGGTGCGCCCCACTGATGTACCGACGATTGTGGGCGTCGTGGTGCTGCTCGGGACCGTTGCGCTTGCGGCGACTTGGTTGCCTGCCCGCCGGGCGACGAAGGTCGATCCGATGGTGGCATTGCGATGAATAGGGGTCAGGGGTCGGGGATCAGGGGCCAGAGCGCTCAGCCGCTTTCGACCGCGCGGCGCTCTCCTCGGCACGTCCCCGACCCCCGGTCTCTGATCCCCGACCCCCGATGAACGACCTCCGCTACGCGCTCCGCCAGCTCGCCAGGAGCCCCGGCTTCACTCTCGTCGCCGTGCTCACGCTCGCGCTCGGCGCGGGAGCCAACAGCCTGCTGTTTAGCGTGATCTACGCGGTGCTGCTCCGGCCGTTACCGTACCCCGACCCGGACCGGATCGTCGCACTCGGCTTCCTCCCGCGTGACGAGCGGGCGGCGAGACAGATAGCGGACGTCGTGTCGCACACTGCGTACTTCGCGTGGAGGGACCAGAGCCGCTCGTTCGCCGCGGTGGCGGCGTACCGGCCGGATTTCGTGGACTTCGGGAGCGGCACCGCGCGCGAGCGGCTACGCGGTACCGCGGTCACGGCGGACTTCTTCCGGGTGCTTGGCGTTCAGCCGGCGATCGGTCGGCCGTTCACCGCGGACGACGAGCTTGGGAACGGCCCGCCGGCCGTGCTCCTGAGCTACGGCCTGTGGCAGGAGCGCTTCGGCGGCGATCGGTCGATCGTCGGACGAGCCGCGGACGTGGATGGCGCGCCCGCGACAGTAGCGGGCGTGCTTCCAGTCACCTTCGGTTTTCCGCTCGGCGCACGTTTCTGGAGGCCGCTGCGGCTGCCAAGAAGCGGACCCTGTCCGCCCCCAGCGCATCGCCCGGGAAAGACAACCTGTGAGACTTTGTTTGTCTGGGTCATCGGTCGGCTCGCCCCAAGTGTTTCGATCGCTCAGGCACGGGGCGAGGTTGCGGCGATCGCTGGAGCGGAGCCCGTGCGGGTCGCTGATCTGGCAGGTGCCAGGGTCGTAGTCGTGACGCTGCACGAGCGGCTGTATGGCGGCGCGCGACCGTTGTTACTGATTCTGCTCGGTGTCGTGGGCTTCGTGCTACTGATCGCCTGCGCCAACGTTGCGAGCCTGCTCGTGGCCCGCGCCGCTACGCGGGCGCGGGAGTTCGCGGTCCGCGCGGCGCTCGGCGCCGGCCGAATGCGGCTCGCGCGGCAGCTCCTGGCAGAGAGTCTGCTGCTGGCGATGTTGGGGGCGGCGGCCGGACTGCTCGTGCCGGTTGCGGGGCTCCGCGTCTTCATGCACGTGGCGCCGCTGGGCACGGGTTCGTCGGTGGATGTGCACCTCGACGCTGTCGTGCTCGCCTTCACAGCGGCGCTCGCCCTCCTCACGGGTGTGGCATTCGGGGTGGCGCCGGCGCTCACCGCTACTCGAGCGGACCTGCTCGAAGGGTTGAAGAGCGGTGGGCCGACCGGCACCTCGGCTCCGCGGGGCCGGATGCGGCAAGGCTTGGTGGTCGTGGAGTTGGGCGCGGCGCTGCTCCTCTTGACGGGCGCGGGCCTCCTGACCCGGAGCCTGCTCAACCTGTTGTCGGTGGATCCGGGATTCAGAGCCGGGCACCTGCTGGTCGCCTACTCGCAGGGGAAAAGGAGAATCGCCCTCAACTCCGAGCTGCTCGATCGGTTGAGCGCGCTCCCCGGCGTCGCATCGGTGGCGCTGGCCGGCGCGCCCCCGCTCGGCGCCATCATGGGCAGCATTGGCCCGATTCGTGTGGACGGCGGCCCGGCGGAGAGCAGCGGTGCGTCTTACAACGTCGTTTCAGTGGATTATTTCAAGACGGTGGGCGCGACCCTGATTGGAGGGCGCTCGTTCACGCCCGTCGACGGCCCCGGAGCCCAGCCGGTCGTGATCGTCAACCAGAGTTTTGCGCGGCGGTTCGTCCGAGGGGGGGACCCCGTCGGGCACTACCTCCAGGTTCCAGGGCGTTGCACGATCGTCGGAGAAGTGCATGACATCCGGCAGGAGGCCCCGGACGTTCCTGCGGTGCCCGAGATATTCTTTCCCGCGGCGCAGGTTGCGCAAGTCCCCCGGGCAGCAGTAATCCGGACCGTGGGCGATCCCACGGCGCTGGTCGCGTCCGTGCGGAACACCATGCAGGAGGTCGACCCCGAGCAAGCGACCCCGCTCGTATACACGCTCGAGAGCGAACTGGCGCGCCACACTGCCCCGCGCCGGGTAAACGCGATCCTGCTAGGAATTTTCGCCGGCGTGGCGCTGCTGCTCGCGGCGGTGGGACTGGCGGGCGTCATGGCCGGCCTGGTCGCCCAGCGCTCACATGAAGTCGGTGTGCGCATGGCGCTCGGCGCAGAGCGGACCGATGTGCTGCGGTTGATCGTGGGGGAGGCGGCGCGCCTCGTCGCGGTCGGCGGGGTCATCGGGATCGTCGCCGCGCTGGCGCTGACCGGGCTGCTGCGAAGCTTGTTGTTCGGCGTGCAACCGACGGACTTGGCGACGTTCTTGATCGCGCCGCTCGTGCTCGGGATTGTCGCTCTGCTGGCCGCAGCGCTCCCCGCGCGGCGGGCGACGCGGGTCGATCCAATGGTGGCGCTCCGATATGAGTAAACGGCGGCGGAATGCTCGCTATCGGGGCGCTGCATGAGACGCGCGGAAGCCGATCCTCGGTCGGGGTGGCTCATCCGGCGGCTCCGCCAGTCGACGGATCGCCGTGATGATCGCAGTGAGATCGCGATCGTGCCGGCCAACGCGATGCTCCAAGTCCGCAAGCCGGGCGGCGAACTCGGCATGGGCCACCGCGAGCCACCGCAGTCGCACGAACACCCGCACGACGAAGACGCTCATCGCGACGGCCCTGGGACTGTTCAGGACCGAGGCTGCCATCACCGCCCCGTGCTCCGTGAACGCTCAAGGGAGAACCGGCGAAAACTTGAGGTGGCGCAGGTGGTCACAGGTTGTGACCACATCGGTTCGCTCGGCTTTCGTGAGGTGGAATCGAAAGTCCGGCGGGAAGCGCTCGGTGTGACGTTTGACTGCTTGATTGAGAACCTTGGTCGAAACGCCGTAGATCAGAGCAAGATCGTTATCCAACAGCACCTTCTCACCCCGGATCGTCAACACGCGCGACTCGACTGTCAGTGCGGGCAGGTGTGTAGAAAGACGTATCCGCTTGATCGGCATTGGCAGTCCCAGTCCCATAGCATTTTGCGTCGATCCCTCAACGCGCGATCAACACCCTGCAGCGGATCCCGTGGTGTGCCGCGACTAGCGGCGAGCGGCGCGGGTCGATCCGATGGTGGCGTTGAGATATGAATAGGGGTCAGGGGTCGGGGATCAGGGGTCGGGGACGCGCCGCGAGCGTGCGGGCGCCGGCACCGGCTCTCGCTCTTAGACGCCCTGACCCCCGATCCCTGATCCCCGACCCCCGATGAACGACCTCCGCTTCGCGGTCCGGACCCTCCGCAAGAATCCCGGGTTCGCGGCCGCCGCGATCCTCACCCTGGCGCTTGCCATCGGCTCCAACACCGCCGTGTTCAGTGTGGTGAACGGCGTTCTGCTTCGCCCGTTGCCCTTCGCCGAGCAGGATCGCCTCTTCATGCTGGGCGAGCAGAGCCGCCAGGGCGGCTTCCGACCTCCGTCATACCCCACGTTCCTTGACTGGCAGGCTCAGAGTTCCGCGCTCCTGGACCTCGCGTACGTCCGGGGAGGAGGGCAGCGACTCGCCGGTCCGGAAGGAGTCCAAAGTGTCATCGTGTCCGTGGTTTCGCCGGGCTTCTTTGCGACCCTGAGCGAACGACCGCTCGTCGGGCGGCTGTTCACTCCGGACGAAGAGAAAACGGGGGCGCACGTCGCGGTTCTTTCGTACGGCCTGTGGCGGGATCGCTTTGGCGGAGACCCGCATATCCTGGGGACGACGCTGTCCCTGAGCAGCGGTGTGTCCACGGTGGTTGGCGTCCTGCCCCACGACGTGGCCTACCCACCCTGGGCGGACGAGCAGCTGTACATGCCGATCGCGACCGTCGCCGCCACGGAGCGCGTCCTCGCCCAGCGGGGGTTCCACGCCGACTGCCGCATCATCGGGCGTCTCAAGCCGGGAGTCACGGCCGAGCAGGCGAAGACGGCGCTCGACGGCGTGGCTCGGCGCGAGGCCGCCACGTACCCCGAGTTCAGCGCCGACTGGACCGCGGTCGCGCTGTTTCCACTGCGCGACGAGATCCTCGGCGAGACAACGCCGCGGCAGCTGCTCGTGCTCCTGGCCGCGGTCGCCCTCGTTCTCATGATCGGCTGTGTCAACGTGGCGAACCTGACGCTCGCGCGCGCCGGTGCGCGCGGCCGCGAGCTCGCGATCCGATCGGCTTTGGGAGCTGGGCGGGGACGGGTGGTGCGACAGCTCCTCACCGAAAGCCTGGTGCTCGCGTCGGTGGGAGCTGCGGTGGGCGTGGTCGCGGCGTATTCGGCTGTTGCAATGCTCCAGCGCGCTGCGCCAACGGTATTGCCCCGGCTCGAGACGGTGCGAGTTGACGGGTCGGTCCTCGGGTTCGCCCTCGGCGTCACGATCATCACGGCGGTGGGCGCCGGGCTTTTTCCGGCCCTGCGAGCGGCACGTCCCGACCTCACCGACTCGCTGAAGCAAGGCACGGGTGGAGCCGGCACCGGACGCGGGCGACAGCGCCTGCGCGCGGCGCTCGTCACGAGCGAGATCGCCCTGGCCGTGGTCCTCGTCGTGGGCGCCGGCTTGTTGATCAGGAGCTTGTGGCAGCTCGTGGCGGTGAATCCGGGGTTCGACCCTCAGGGGCTCGTGACGTTCTGGATCTCGCCGCCGCCGCTGCGGGCTCAGGACCCGGCGAGACTTGCGGCCCTGTACACGCAGGTCGAGGACGCGGCGCGGGCGCTTCCGGGCGTGACGAGCGTCGCCCTCACGAATTTCGCGCCGCTATCGGGCGGCGGACTCCCCTCTCCGGTCGAGATCCCAGGGCGCGCCCCGGACCCGCTGCGCGATCCGCGCGTCTGGTTCATGACCGTGTCCCCGGGCTATTTCCGCACCATGCGCATCCCGCTCCGCGCGGGACGCGAATTCACCGAGGCCGATCTCGCCCCCGGCGCGGCCGTGATAGTGAATGAAGCGTTCACGCGCGCGTTTTGGCCCGGCCTTGACCCGATCGGACGCCAGGTGACGCTGCACAAGGCGGTCCAGGGGCGCGCCGACTTCGGGGAGCCGCTCCCCGGCACGGTGGTCGGTGTGGTGGGAGACGTGCACCACTTCGGGCTCGACACGCCGGCCGAGGCGCAGGTCTACGTTCCGTTCACCCGGAACGTCTGGGGGCACATGAGTCTCGTCGTCCGCACGGCCGTCATCCCGGCGGGGTTCCTCGCGACGCTCGGCCGGTCGGTCCGCCAGGTCGATCCCGACATTCCGATGACGTTGAATGGTAGCAGGTCGGCCGCGGACACGATCGACATCACCGCGGGCCTCGAGTCACGCCAGCTGGACGCTTGGCTGCTGGGCGGCTTCGCGGCTGCGGCGTTGCTCCTCGCCGCGATAGGCATCTACGGGCTCCTGGCGTACGCGGTAGGGCAGCGGCGGCGCGAACTTGGGATCCGGCTGGCGCTCGGGGCGAGCCGCGGAGACGTGATGTCGCAAGTGGTGGGCGAGGGGATCCGGCTAGCGGCAGCGGGGATCGTAGTCGGCGTCTTGATCGCCCTGGCCGTCACTCGCCTGCTTACGGCCCTGCTGTACGGGGTCGGCGCGAGCGATCCCCTGACGTTCGTGGGCGTCGTGGCGCTGCTCGCGCTCGTCGCGCTCATTGCGAGTTATCTCCCCGCACGTCGGGCGGCGAAGGTCGATCCGATGGTGGCGTTGCGATATGAATAGGGGCCAGGGGTCGGGGATCAGGGGTCGGGGCGCACGCAGAATCGAACGGCCCTGGGCGGAAACGACAGTGCCGGGACGCACGACGGTGCGGTACATCGTGGACCTTCTCAAGGATGTGCGCTTCGCGCTCCGCACCATCCGCCACAATCCCATCTTTG
>Ga0209156_10002710_pt1 | contig 13777 bp, 8 predicted proteins | sample GraSoiAngelo_124_FD_185881 | JGI IMG/M metagenome (GOLD analysis project Ga0209156, IMG submission 185881) | Grasslands soil microbial communities from the Angelo Coastal Reserve, California, USA - 14_0927_05_20cm (SPAdes) (version 2) | ecosystem: Environmental > Terrestrial > Soil > Grasslands ...
ACTACGAAGTGATCGTGGTGGACGACGGCTCCACGGACGCCGCCGGCGCCATCGCCGGCGGCTACGACGTGCGCCTGATCCAAACCGCCAACCGGGGCCTGGCCAACGCCCGCAACACGGGCCTCCAAGCCGCGACCGGCGAGATCGTCGCGTATATCGACGACGACGCGCACCCCGACCCGCACTGGCTCAGCTACCTCGCGGCCACGTTCCTGAGCACCTCGCACGCCGGCGTGGGCGGACCGAACATCGCGCCGCCCGGTGACGGACCGATCGCCGAGTGCGTGGCCCGCGCGCCGGGCGGACCGGTGCACGTGCTCATCACCGACCGCGAGGCCGAGCACATCCCCGGGTGCAACATGGCGTTCCGGAAGTCCCGCCTCGAGGCAATCGGGGGGTTCGACCCGCAGTTCCGCACCGCCGGCGACGACGTGGATGTGTGCTGGCGGTTGCAGGAGCGCGGCTGGACTCTCGGCTTCCAACCGGCCGCGATGGTCTGGCACCACCGCCGCAACTCGGTGCGCACCTACTGGAAGCAGCAGATCGGTTACGGCCGCGCCGAAGCGATGCTCGAGCGCAAGTGGCCCGAGAAGTACAACGGCCCCGGGCACGTGCGCTGGGCGGGGCGCATGTACGGCGATGGACTGACTCACGCCCTCGGGTGGCGTCGCCCGCAGGTGTATCACGGCGTCTGGGGCGGCGCGCCGTTTCAGTCGCTGTACCAACCTGCCTCCAGCCTGTTAAGCTCGCTCCCCCAGATGCCGGAATGGCATCTCATGACGGCGAGCCTCGCGGGGATCGCGGCGCTGAGCGCCGTCTGGCGTCCATTCAAGCTGGCTGTGCCGCTGCTGGTGGCGGCCATGGTGCTCCCCGTCGCGCAAGCGTGGCTGAGCGCGGTCCGCGCCCGGTTTCCGGATGAACCGGCGCCGTGGTCGGCCCGGCTGCGACGCCGGCTGCTGACGGCAGCCCTCCACCTGATCCAACCGCTCGCGCGCCTGCGCGGCCGACTCACCGAGGGCCTGACGCCCTGGCGGCGCCGCGGAACACCGCGGCCCGCGCCGCTTTGGCCCGTCACCAAGGCGATCTGGAGCGAGCGCTGGGAGGAGCAGGACCAGCGGCTGCGCGCGATGGAGGAGGGCCTGCGGGCGGACGGAGCGTGCGTGCTGCGGGGCGGCCGACATGCCCGCTGGGACCTCGAGGTCCGCAGCGGATTCTTCGGCGCGGCCCGACTGCTGATGGGCGTCGAGGAGCACGCGGGCGGGAAACAGCTCATCCGGCTGCGCTGGTGGCCTACCGTGCCGCCGCGCGGGCCGCTCCTGACGCTGTGCTTCAGCGGCCTCGCCGTCGGCGCGGCGCGCGATCACGCCTGGGGAGCCGCTCTGCTGATGGGCCTCGGCGCCTTGCTGCTCGCGTGGCGCACTCTGGAGCAATGCACGGCAGCCATGGCGACGGTGCGATACGCCGTGGCGCGGCTGCGGGACGGAGAGCCCTGATGCACGAGCTCACGCTGTACCGGCGCCTGCTCCGCCAGGCCCGGCCGTACTGGCTCCACCTGGCGGGCCTGTTCGGGATCGGGCTGCTCGCGAGCCCGATCGCCCTTTTGAACCCGGTGCCCTGGAAGATCGTGATCGATTCGGTGCTCGGCGCGAAGCCCCTGCCGTCGTATCTCCAGCCGTTCCTCCCCATGGCAGCGACCCGCTCTCCCGCTGGCGCACTGGGCGTCGCGATCGGCCTGCTCCTCGTGGTTGCCGGGCTCAGCCAGCTCCAGGCGCTCGCGAACAAGGTAGTGCGCAAGTACGTCGGCGAAGGGCTGGTGCTGAGTTTTCGTGCGACGCTCGTAGAACAGGCGCAGCGCCTCTCCCTGTCCTACCACGACTCCACTGGCACCGCCGACTCGCTCTACCGCATCCAGCAGGACGCTGCCGCGATCGAGAACATCATGGTCGAAGGGTTCGTTCCCTTCATCTCCGCCGGGTTCACGCTGGTGACCATGATCGCCGTGACCGTGCGACTCGACTGGCAGCTGGCGCTCGTAGCGCTGGCCATCTCGCCGCCGCTGTTCGCGTTATCACGAACGTTTCGCCCGCGCATGCGTAAGCAGTCACGTCATGCCAAGAAACTCGAAAGCTCGGCACTCGCGGTGGTGCAGGAGACGCTCGGCGCGCTGCGCGTCGTGAAGGCGTTTGGCCAGGAGGCCCGCGAGACCGATCGATTCGTACGGCGCTCGCGGGAGGGCGTAGCAGCGCGTATCCGGCTGGCGTGGCTGGAAGGCCGCTATGGCACGCTCGTCGGCATGACGAGCGCGCTCGGCGAGGCGACCGTGCTGCTCGTCGGGCTGGGCCATGTGCGCAGCGGCGTGCTGTCGCTCGGTCAGCTCTACATGGTGTGGAGCTACCTGAAGCAGCTGTACGAGCCGCTCAAGACGATCAGCAGCAAGACGGCGGGCCTGCAGTCATACCTGGCGAGCGCCGAGCGGGCGTTCGGGCTCTTGGACCAGCAGCCCGAGGTCCCGGAGCGCCCGCATGCCCGGTCGGTGACGCGGGCAACGGGGGCCGTGGAGTTCCGGGGCGTCTCGTTCGCGTACGGCCCGGACCGGCCGGTGCTGCAAGACGTATCCGTCGCGATCGCGCCGGGGACGCGGCTCGGAGTGGTCGGAGCGACCGGGGCCGGCAAGACCACGCTGATCAGTCTCCTCACTCGCTTTTACGATCCGACGGCAGGGCAAATCCTGCTGGATGGTGTGGACTTGCGCGACTACAAGCTCGCCGACCTGCGCCGCCAGTTCGCCGTGGTGCTGCAGGAGACGGTGCTGTTTGCGGCCAGTGTCGCGGAGAACATCGCCTACGCCGCGCCGGGCGCGAGTCGGGAGCAGATCGTCGCCGCTGCGCACGCCGCCAACGCGCACGAGTTCATCGTGCGGCTGCCCCGCGGCTACGACACCCAGGTCGGGGAGCGTGGCGCGCAGCTCTCGGGGGGCCAGCGGCAGCGCATCGCGCTCGCGCGGGCCTTCTTGAAGGACAGTCCCGTGCTCATCCTCGACGAGCCCACGAGCGCCGTCGACGCTGACACGGAGGCGAAGATCCTCGGCGCGATGCGGCATCTGATGCGCGGCCGTACGGTGCTGCTGATCTCGCATCGGCCGAGTACGCTGCAGCGTTGCCAGGCCCTCCTGGTGCTGGAGAACGGTCGGGTCGTCACCGATACCATCCCAGCCGTCACGCGCGCGCAGCCGCCCGCCGCGCCCGTGGGAGTGGTCGTCGGCCAGCGGCGCTCGAATCTCAAGAGCCATCCGGCCGTGCGCGCCTGGTGCGAGTTGTATCCGCAGCTCGAGCCGGTATCGATCACGCCGCTGCGCGTCCGGAAGAAGAAGAGCAACGTGTACCGGCTCGAGGGCGTGGGCCAAGCCGGATCGGGGGTCATCGCCAAACGGTGTCGGGCGGCCGTCGCTCAGGTCGAGCGCACGGTGTACGAGGACATCCTCGCGGGCCTCACGATCCCGTCGCTCCGCTACTACGGATTCGTCGACGAGCCGGACTCCGCCTCCGCCTGGCTCTTCATGGAGGAGGCGAGCGGTCCCGACTACTCGAATTTGCTCCCCGAGCACCGTTCCCGGGCCGGCCGCTGGTTGGGATCACTCCATGCCGCAGCGGCCAGCGCGACGGCCGGGGGGCGCCTCCCGGATGGCGGACCCGGCCGATATCTGGAGCGCGTGCGGACGCTGCGCGAGACGTTTCGGCGCCATCTCGATAACCCCGTCCTGTCGTCCGAGGACATGGGCTTTCTCGAGGGGCTCCTGGGCCGGCTCGACGATCTGGCCGCCCGCTGGCACCTGGTGGAGGACGTCTGTCACGGTGTGCCACCGACCCTGGTGCACGGTGACTTCAACGGCAGGAACATGCGCCTGCGCAGCGTGGGCGAGGAACCCACCATCACCGTGTTCGACTGGGAAGACGCCGGCTGGGGCGTCCCCGCCGTCGACCTGGCCCAGCAGCTGACCGTGTCGTCGGGACAGCTCTCCGCCAACCCGGACATTCCGACCTACTGGTCCGCGGGGCGCGAGCACCGGCCGGAACTGAGCAGCGAGGGATGCTGGCGGCTGGCCTATTGCGGCACGGTGTTCCGGACGCTGTCCGCCATGTCGTGGATCGCGGACGACCTGGCGAACGACTGGGCGCACGCGTCGCTCCGCGATATGCGACTCTATGCCGCCGAGCTGGAGGGCGCTCTCGAACGGCTCGACTGGCGGGCGGCGTCACCGCCGCGGCGCGAGGTTGGCGCGACATGAAGCGACTCCGCATCGGCTTCCTCGTGGCGTCCCGCTTTGCGCAGAGCACGGGCCACCTGCCCGCGCTGATGCGCGCGGTCGCGGACGCTGGAGTGGATGTCGATGTCGTCCATCCGACGCAGGGAGCGCTCGACCTCTCGCACGTGCGGGTCGAGCACGATCTCTACTTCCTCAAGAAGTCCAGCCGTCTCTCCCTGAGCATCGCCGGCGCGTTGCACGCCCAGGGAGCCGCCATCATCAATCCCTACCCCGTGACCGTCGCGCTGCACGACAAGATCGTCACCGCCCGGATCCTGCAAGGCGCCGGCGTTCCGGTTCCCGCGACGTACGTGGCATCGCGCCCCGACTTGCTGGCGCCATTGCTCGCGCGCGGTCCGCTCGTCCTCAAGCCGTATCACGGCTCGGATGGGATCGGCGTGCGCGTGGTGAAGAGCGTCGCGGAGCTGGCCGCCGTGCCGCCCGGCAGAGACCCCGTGTTCGCGCAGCGCTACCACGCGCCCCAGGGCCGCGACCGGAAGATCTACGTGGTAGGCGGGCAGCTGTTCGGCGTGAAGAAGGTCTTTCCGATCCGGACCGAACAGGACGGGCAAGGGGAGCCGTTCACCCCCCGCCCGGAGCTGTGCGAGATCGCGCGCCGCTGCGGCCAAGCATTCGGCATCGATCTGTACAGCGTCGACATCATCGAGAGCGACGGCCGACCGTACGTCGTGGACATGTGCAGCATCCCGGGCTGCGGCGGCGTCCCGGACGCGCCGCGGCGTCTCGCCGCATACCTCATCGCCGCGGCGGAGCGGGCCGCCCGCGGAGAGCGGCTGCCGATGGTCGGAGCCTCCGCGTGATATCGAGCCGCCCGAGCGGGACCAGCGTCCTGCGCGAGCGACTCGCTCGCTCCCTGGACGAGCGGAGGGAGCCGGGGGTGACCGAGCTGTGCGACGCTCTAGAGCGCCTGCTGGACGGCGCTGCAGCCTCGGAAGACACCATCGGTCTCGAGCGTCTGCAAAAGGGTGTCTACAGACTTCGTCTCGGCGGTGGCTCCGGCCGCACGCTCGTGCTCAAGCGCCACACCCCTGCGATTGCGCACACCGACCGCCTCGTCGTGGAGCGTTGGCTGCCGGCGCTCGAGCTCGGCGACTGCTGCCCGCGGCTCTTGGCGGCCGCAGCGCAGCACGAAGGGCGCTGGGTGTGGCACGTCTACGAGGACTTGAGTGGCGACACGCTCGCCGCTCGGCCGGAGCGCCCCCGCGTCGAGGCCGCGGTCGATCTCATGGCCCAGCTCCACACCCGAGGCGTAGGTCACGCCCTCTTGCCCGAAGTGCGCTGGCACGGCCGCGACCATGGCGCACGGTCGTGGCTCGCGAACCTGCGCGACGGCATCGCCGCGCTTGACGCGCTGGCGACCGATGGCATGCCGGGTGGGTTCGCCCGAGCCCGAAGCCGTCTGCTCGAGCGACTGCATCGGCTGCTCGAAGAAACGCCTCGTCAGGTCCGCCTCATGGACGAGGCGGGAGGAGCCGAGACGCTGCTGCACGGCGATCTCGGGCCGAAGAACATCTTCGTGGCCATGGTCGGCGATGGCCCGTGCGCCCGGCTCGTCGATTGGGACCACGTCGGCGTGGGCCCCGCGACCTACGACCTCTCGACGTTCCTCTACCAGTCGACACCTGACGACCGGCCCGCGCTACTGCGCCGCTATCGCGCGGCCGTCGAACGGGCGGGCCAGCGTTTGGCGGCGGATGGCGACCTGAATCTCGTGTTGCACGCGACCGAGACCGCACGCGGCGTCAGCTGCATCGTCTGGCCCGCGATGGCTCTCCTGAACGATGGCGCCGAGTGGGGCTGGAGCGGACTGGTGGACATCGACGATTGGTTCGAGACCCTGCGCCCGCCGCTATGAGCCTCACCGTCTGCCTCGCACCGGCCAACACCATCGGCTACCCGCAGGGAGGCGGGCACCTCTGGGTGTATCTCAACTGGGCCCTGGCCCTACGCGCCGCCGGCTGCCGGGTGATCTGGCTCGAGGGCGTCGATGATGCGGTGGACGACGGCTCCGTGGCTCGCCGCCGCCGCTGGCGCGGTCGGGACGCGCGCGAGTGCGTCGCCGTGCTAAAGGCGCACCTCGGACGCTACGGGCTCGCCGACGCGCTGGCGCTCTACGCGATCGACGGCGAGCCTCTCCCGGACGACCTGGCGGCCGCCGGCCTGAGCCTGGACGCGGCGGCCGACGCCGATCTGCTGCTGAACCTGTCCCACGCGCTGCCCGAATCCGTCGTGCGACGCTTCCGTCGCTCCGCCTTCGTGGACACCGATCCCGGCCTGTTCCAGGTCTGGATGACCACGGGAGACATCTGCGTCGCGCCCCACGACGTCTACTTCACGATCGGCGAGACGGTGGGCACGCCGGCGGCGCGCTTTCCTGACTGCGGGCTGCGCTGGCACTACACGCCGCCCCCCGTGTTCCTCGCCGAGTGGCCCGTGGTCCGCGCCGATCCCGCGTCGCCCTACACGACCATCACGCACTGGTGGGGCGGGACGTTCGAGTTCGCAGGTACGACCTTTTCGAACGAGAAGCGGGTCGCCTACCTCGAGTACGCCGATCTACCGTCCCGGACGCCCGCACGGATCGAGCTGGCCGTGTGCCTGGGCCAGCAGTACGCCGAGTGGCACGAGCGCCTCGGGGCCCTGGGCTGGGGCGTGCGTGAGGCGTGGGAGGTCAGCGCCACGCCGGAGCAGTATCGCGCCTACATCCAAGCGTCGCGCGGCGAATTCAGCTGCGTGAAACCCTACTGCGTCCAGTTCGCGAACAGCTGGACCAGCGACCGTACCATCTGCTACCTGGCCAGCGGAAAGCCCGCGGTGGTGCAGCACACGGGGCCCAGCCGGCTACCCGACGCCGCGGGATTGTTCCGGTTCCGATCGATGGACGAAGCGGTGCGCGCGCTGGCGGCGATCGAGTCCGATTATGAGAAACACTGTCGCCTGGCGCGCCACCTCGCCGAGGAGCACTTCGACGGTTGCCGGGTGGTGGCGCGAGTGCTGGAGCGCGCGCTCGCATGACGACGCGCGGCGCGGCGAGTGTGCGCGAGCGGCTCGAGCGCGCGCTCGAGCGATGGCAGGAGCCGGGCGCGGCGGAGCTGTGCGAAGCCCTCGAGGACCTGGTGGGCAGCGCGGCACGACCGGGAGCGCCGCTGCACCTCGATCGACTGAAGCCGGCGGTGTACCGCTTGCAGATCGGGAGCACCCCCGGCCGCGCCCTCATTGCCAAACGGCACCCCCCGGCGGTCGCGCAAACGGACCGTCTGGTCGTCGAGCGCTGGCTCCCCGCCCTCGACTTGGGCGACGGTTGCCCGCAACTCCTGGCGGCGGTGGCGGAGCCCGAGGGCTGCTGGGTGTGGCACGTCTACGAGGACTTGGGCGACGGCAATCTCGCCGCCGAGCGCCTGCCGTGGCGCCTCGATGCGGCGGTGGACTTCATGGCGGAGCTGCACCTGCGCGGGGCGCGTCATCCGCTCGTACCGGAGGTCCGGTGGCGGGCACGGGACCACGGCGTGCACTTCTTCACGTCGAACGTGCGCGATGCCGTGGCGGCGCTCGAAGCGCTCGCGACGCCGCCCCGGGACGTGCCGCCGGCGTTCGCCGGCGCGCGCGAGCGCCTGTTGCAGTGCCTGTACGCGCTCTCGGACGATGCGCCGCGGCGGCTGCGCCTGTTGGAGGACGCGGGGGGCCCGGACACGCTGCTGCACGGCGATCTGTGGCCCAAGAACGTGTTCGTGTCGATGACGCCCGCCGGCCCGCGGGCCCGGCTCATCGACTGGGACCACGTGGGCGTGGGCCCGGCGAGCTACGACGTTTCCACCTTCCTCTATCAGTCGGCGCCCGAGGAGCGGCCGGCCATTCTGCGGCGCTATCGCGAGACCGTCGAGCGCCGGGGCTGGCGGCTTCCCGATCAGGGGGCGCTGAACCTCCTGTTTCACACGGCGGAGTGTGCGCGCTACGCCCATTGCGTCGTCTGGGCGGCCATGGCGCTGCTGCACGACGGCGCCGAGTGGGGCATCGGCGAGCTGATGGATTTCGAACCCTGGTTCCGGGCGCTCCGACCGCCCTTCGCCGAATGAGCCCCTCGTGAGGCTGCTCATCGTCACAGCCGACGACTTCGGCTTGAGCCACGGGGTCAACCGGGGGATCGTCGAAGCGCATCGCGAGGGGATCCTCACGAGCACGAGTCTGATGGTGCACCGGTCCGCGGCGGAGCAGGCGGCCGCTCTGGCCCGCGAATCCCCCGCGCTGAGCGTCGGCCTGCATCTCGAGCTCGATCCAGCTGCGGCGGACGTGCCCACGGAGCTGGACCGTCAACTCGGCCACTTTACGGATCTCGTCGGCGCGCCGCCGACGCATGTGGACTCACATCACCACGTGCACAAAAACCCACGCGTCCTGCCCCACGTGCAAGCGTGGGCCGAGCGCATCGGGGTGCCGGTGCGGGGGGGCTCCCGCGTGCGCCATCTCTCGAAGTTCTACGGCCAGTGGGGCGGCGAGACCCATCTGGAGCAAATCAGCGTCGAAGGACTGCTCCGGCTGCTGGATGCGGAGCTCGGCCCCGGCGTGACCGAGCTGACCTGCCACGCCGGCTACGTGGACGAGGGGCTGACCTCGAGCTACACGGTCGAGCGTGAAGCTGAGCTGCGTACGCTGTGCGACCCGCGCGTGCGCCCCGCGCTCGCGGAGCGGGGCGTTCGCCTCGTGGGGTTCCGCGATCTGCCGGCGCTGGCCGCTCCCGCTGTTTCGGAGGGCGCGGCGTGATCGCCGTGATCTCCGTCTACAAGGTCGCCAACTTCCCCGACGGCGGAGGGCACTTCTGGGTGTACATGCAGTACGTCCAGGGCCTGCGCCGCCTCGGCTGCGAGGTTTATTGGCTGGAGCAGTTCCGCCCGGCCTCAGGCGACGCCGCCCAGGAGGCGGCGCTGTTGTCACCGTTCTTCGAGCGGATGAAGCGCTTCGGGCTCGAAGGCAAGACGCTCCTCTATGCGAAGGCCGGCAACGACTTCCGGTTCGTGGGCTGCGAGTGGCCCGACGTGGACCGCGTGCTGAAGCGGGCCGACCTGTTATTGAACTTCCACTACGCGATCGACGCGCGATTGCTGGCCTGCGCCCGGCGCACGGCACTGGTCGACATCGACCCCGGGCTGCTCCAGTTCTGGATCAGCACGGGACAGCTTAACGTCCCGGCCCACGATTGCTACCTCACCACGGGCGAAACCGTGGGGACGCCGGCGGCGCGCTTCTCCGACTGCAGCCTGCAGTGGCACCGCATCCGGCCGCCGGTGTGTCTCGACCTCTGGCCCTTCACGTACGATCCCCACGCCAGGGCGTTCACGACGGTCTCGAGCTGGTCGACGACCGATTGGCTCAAGGTCACCGAGAACGGCAAGACGGTGCTGCGCGAGAACACCAAGCGGGTGGCGTTCCTCGAGTTCGCCGAGCTGCCGGCGCGCACCAGCCAGCCGCTCGAGCTCGCCCTGTACACGGACGAGCGCGACGCGGCGGATCTCACCCGGCTCACGGGGAACGGCTGGCGGGTGCGTCACTCGAGCGCCGTGGCCGGCAGCCCCGACGCCTACCGCTCCTACATCCAACGCTCGCGCGGCGAGTTCAGCTGCGCCAAGGCGTCGTGCATGCAGTTCCAGAACGCCTGGGTCAGCGATCGGACGCTGTGCTACCTGGCGAGCGGCAAGCCGGTCGTCGTGCAGCACACCGGCCCGAGCTCCTATCTCCCGAACGGCGAAGGCATGTTCCGCTTCACCTCACTCGACGAAGCCGCCGCTGCGATCGAGGCGATCAATCGCGACTACGAGCGGCACTGCCGCGCCGCGCGGGATTTGGCGGAGACGCAGTTCGATGCGAACCGGGTCCTGGAGGGCATCCTGAACACCACGTTGATGGCGAGGGAGACTACACCGTGATCCCCATCCTAGCGCTGCTGCTCCTGCAATCACGGTCCGTCGACCCGGCCCGCATCCCGGACCTGCCGGCGGTCGTCACCGCCGCGCGGGTCGCACCCACCGCCAGGCCCGTGCTCGACGGGCGGCTCGAGGACCCCGCCTGGACCCTGGCCACCCCGATCGGCGGACTGATGCAGCGGGACCCGCAGGAGGGCGCGCCCGCCACGGAGCGGGTGGAAGTCCGGATACTGTACGATGCCGAAGCCCTCTTCATCGGCGCCCGCCTGTTCGACTCTGCGCCGCAGGGGATCATCCGCCGGTTGGGACGCCGTGACGCGAACACGCACAGCGACGACTTCCGGGTGCTGCTGGACAGCTACCACGACCGTCGCACCGCGTTCGAGTTCATCGTCAATGCCGCCGGCGTGAAGCGCGACCTCCTCCTGGGAGACGACGGCGGCTATTCGGACGACTCCTGGGACGCCGTGTGGGAAGCCGCGACCGCGGTCGACTCGCTCGGCTGGACCGTGGAGATGCGGATTCCGCTCTCGCAGCTGCGGTTCTCGGGCGCGTCGGTGCAGGTATGGGGCGTGCGCTTCGAGCGCTGGATTCAACGCAAGAACGAGCTCGACATGCTCCCGCTCGTGCGCAAGACCGAGAGCGGCGTCGCGTCGCGCTTCGCCGATCTCCAGGGGCTCCAGGACCTGCCGGCGCCCAGGCACGTGGAGGTGCTACCCTACGTGGTCGGGCGCGGCCACTACGACACGCCGGACTCCCCGCGCGATCCGTTCGACCACGGGAGCGCGTATCTGGGAGACGTGGGCGCCGATCTCAAGTACGGCGTGACCTCGAACCTCACCCTCGACGCCACCGTCAACCCCGATTTCGGTCAGGTGGCCCTGGACCCCGCCTTCGTCAACCTCACGCAGTTCGAAGTGCAGCTCGAGGAGAAGCGTCCGTTCTTCGTCGAAGGCGGCAACATCTTCGGGTTCGCCGGGAACGGCAACGGCCTCGCGAAGCTGAGCGACCGGCCGCAGTACTTCTACTCGCGGCGCATCGGTCAACCGCCCCAGGGGGAGGTCACCTCCGACGGACAGTTCTCCGACATCCCGCCGAACAGCACCATCCTCGGCGCGGCGAAGCTGAGCGGCCGGCGGGCGAATGGCTGGTCGATCGGTATCTTGGACGCGCTCACGGGCCGGGAGTGGGCGACGACGTTCGATACGACCACGGGCCTCAGGCATCGCGACGAGGTGGAGCCGTTCACCAATTACTTCGTGGGCCGTCTGAAACGCGACCTGCGCCACGGCAACACCACCATCGGCTTCGTCGCTACCGCCGTGAATCGTGACCTCGACACGCGGGCGCTCAACATGCTCGGCAGCGCCGCCTACGCGGGCGGGGTGGATTTCTTCCACCGCTGGGGTCACAACACCTACACCCTGGCCGCGAGCCTCGGCGGCTCCTCTATCCGCGGCGATACCGCCGCTATCAATGCGGCGCAACAATCCTCCAGCCGCTACTACCAACGCCCCGACGCCAGGAGCTTCCGCTACGACTCGCTCCGTACCTCGCTCACGGGGACCACCGGCGACGTGTTTCTCAATCGCGTCGGCGGCCCGTGGAACTGGAGCATCGCCGGCGAGTTCGTCTCGCCCGGCTTCGAGGTGAACGATCTCGGGTTTCAGGAGCGCGTGGACCGCATTTCCGCCGAGGTCAAGGGACGGCGGCGCTGGAGCCGGCCGGGCAAGGTGTTCTTGCACGCCGTTACCGAGCTGTCGCTCGGTGGCGGCTGGAACTACGATGGCGACGCGATTCAGCGGAGGGTCGGCCTGTACGAGTTCGGCCAATTCCGCAACTTCTGGATCGGGGAGGTGACCGCGAGTTATTCAGGTGGAGCCATCGATGACCGGCTCACGCGGGGCGGCCCGCTGGCGCGCACGCCACCCTCCTGGTACCTGAGCGCCGACGGCTACACCGACGACCGCAAGCATGTGAGTGCCTACGCGTTCGCAGCCGTCACCCACGACACCGCCGGCGGGTGGTCGCTGGACCTGCTCCCGAAGCTCACGCTGCGGCCCAACTCGGCCGTCTCACTGAGCCTCGCGCCCGGGTACTTCACCGGCCGCTTCGCGGCCCAATATGTCACGCGCGTCAGCGACCCGTTCGCGACGGCGACGGACAGCGCGCGCTACGTTTTCGCAGACCTGATCGAGCACCAGGTGAGCGCGACGCTGCAGCTGAACGCCACGTTCTCGCCCACCTTGAGCTTCCAGCTGTACGCCCAGCCGTTCACGTTCAGTGGTGCCTATCGCGGCTTCAAGGAGCTCCAGGCCCGCAAGACGTTCGCCTTCAATACGTATGGGCGCGATAACGGCTCGACGATCGCGCAGAGCGGTAACTCGTACACGATAGACCCCGACGGTCCGGGGCAGGCGCCGGCGTTTGCGCTCGACAACCCCGACTTCCGGACGCGCTCGCTCAGCGTCAAGGCCGTGTGGCGCTGGGAATACCGCCCGGGGTCCACCATCTTCCTGGCCTGGACGCACAGTCGCTCGGGATATTTTCCCTACGACGCCAGCTTCGACGTGGCACGCGACTTCGGGCGCGAGCTGCTGCTCGACCGGCCGACCAATGTGCTGCTGGTCAAGTTCAACTACTGGCTGAGCCTATAGCGCCGCGAGCGCGCTCACGTCCTCGGGACGTGCCAGATGCACGTGCGCGACGCGGCGACCGCGCGCCAGCAGCGCGCGGATGTCGCCCCGCGCCTGGGCGGTCTTCAACCGCCCGAACGTGATGCCCAGCTCGGGCACGGCCGCATCTTCGGCGTCGTCGGTCGTGAGTACGAGGAACAAGCCCGTGTTCGGTCCGCCCTTGTGCAACTGCCCGGTGGAATGGAGGTAGCGCGGCCCGAACCCGACCGTCGTCGCGCAGCCGAGCGCCCTGCCCCACGCCGCGCGCACCGCCTGGAGCCTGGCCGTGACGTCGGCAGTGGGCGGCAAGTAGGCAAGGATCGCGACGTAGTCGCCCGGGCGGGCGCTCCGACGCAGCACCTCAGGAGTCACAGTGGGTAGGGGCGCAGCATGCCGCGCCCCCACGGGGCCAGCGTCTCCTTGCTCCAGTTCGGCGCGCGCCAGGCGCTTGGCCTCCTCGACGTCGGGCTGATCGAAGGCGTCGATACCGAGGCGCTCACACAGCTCCCACGTCGCGTACTGCCACCGCACGAATTCAGTGCCCAGGTCGAGGGGGTCGCGCGAGAAGTCGGCGAAGGCTAGGACATCGGGCCGGCGCTCGCTCGCGGGGTCGTCGACGACGGGCACCACGCCGCGGCCGTTCTTGCCGGTGCTCTCCGCCACGAGCTGCTCGATCCAGTCCGCGAGCCGGGCGATACCGGAAGGCAGACGCAGCACCAGCTTGTCGCGCCCCGCCTGCACCGCTGCCGCCAGCCCTGTTCCCACGGCTTTCGCCCGGTCCGGCTGCACGGCCTGCGCCCGCTCGAGCAGCGTCCGCCCGTCCACGCCGATCAAGGCCGCAGGCAGCATCCCGACGACGGTGA
>Ga0209156_10002713_pt1 | contig 13761 bp, 10 predicted proteins | sample GraSoiAngelo_124_FD_185881 | JGI IMG/M metagenome (GOLD analysis project Ga0209156, IMG submission 185881) | Grasslands soil microbial communities from the Angelo Coastal Reserve, California, USA - 14_0927_05_20cm (SPAdes) (version 2) | ecosystem: Environmental > Terrestrial > Soil > Grasslands...
AGGACACCGTCGTCGAGTTCGACCCCGCCGCCGGCACCGGAACGGGCTTCAAGTTCGCGCCGTACGGCACCGAGGCCTTCGTGGCGGCGGTGCGACGCGCGCTGCGGCTCCACGCCGATCCCGCCGCGTGGCAGCGGTTGATGCGGAACGGGATGGCGCAGGACTTCTCGTGGCATCGCGCGGCGCGGTCCTATGCCCGCCTGTACGGGCAGCTGCCGCCGCCGGAGGTGCCGCGCCTCGCGTGACGGCCGCCCGGTTCACCCCTTCTCGACGACGCCGATGAGCTCGGCCGGGTGCTCGATGATGCGTCCCGGCTGCGCGGCCGCGAGCGTCTCGGGGCTGAGACCCCACGCGACGCCGCAGAACGCCACGTTCGCCGCGCGCGCGGTGAGCACGTCGATGCGCGAGTCGCCGACCAGCAGCGTTCGCTCGCGCGGCGTCGTCGTGAGCGCGCGCAGGTGATCGAGCCCCGCGGGATCCGGCTTCCGCGACGGCAGCGAGTTGCCGCCGACGATCCCGACGAAGTGGTGCGCGAGGCCGAGACCCTCGAGGATCGTCCGGCTCATCGCCTCGGGCTTGTTCGAGAGCACCGACGCGGCGACCCCCCGCGCCTCGAGCGCCGCGAGCACCTCCACGATGCCGGGGTATGGCCGTGTCGCGTCGAGGAGGTGGGCCGCATAGCGCTCCATGAAGAGCGCCAGGGCCACGTCCAGCCGATCGACGTGCGCGGCACCGAGTGACCGCTCGACGAGCATCCGCGCGCCCTCCCCGACGTAGCCATACAGCGTCTCGGGGGGCCGCTCGCTCAACCCGAGCGTGCGCAGCACGTGATTCACCGCGCCCGCGAGGTCGGCGCGCGAGTCGACGAGCGTCCCGTCGAGGTCGAAGGCGACGTGCTCGTACACGACGCCCGCGGCGACGGTCACCGCGCGGCGCTCAGACGGCGAACGACGAGCCGCATCCGCACGTGTGGCTCGCCTTGGGGTTCGTGAACTTGAACCCGCCACCGTGCAGACTGCTCACGAAATCGATCTCGGTTTCCGCCAGGTACTCGGCGCTCGTCGGGTCGACGAGCACACGCACGCCGTCGTACTCGAGGACGCGGTCGTCGTCGCGCGGAGCGTCGTCGAAGTCGAGCTGGTAGCTGAAGCCCGAGCAGCCACCGCCGACCACCGAGACGCGAAGTGCGCGCGTCTCGGGCAGGCCTTCGCGGGCACGAAGCTGCTTCACCTGCTCCACCGCACGGGAGGTGAGCGTGAGGGATGTGGCGTGCTCGGCTGTCGCGCTCTCGGTCACACTCGTACGATAGGGCCGGCTTGCAGAAAAGTCAATGAAATGCGCGCGCTTGCACGATCGGCACGGCGGGCTTGCCGTTTCTCCGGTTCGTGCGGTTTTGCCAGGCAACACCTCGCGGAGCTGCATGCGGGACGCGCAGGAGGATGGCACATACGTTGCTCGGGAGAACGCGGGCCGGACCCATGCGTTCCGTCTCGCTACATCTCCCCTTTGGCGCACGCCGCCACGGCCCGCGCGCCGCGCCGCTCGAGGCCTTCTCGCGCACCGAGAAGATCATCGCGTTCTGCCGGCTGCTGCTGACCATCTACACGCTCGCGGTGGTCACCATCGACCCGCAGCAACCGTCGTTCAAGCCGAATTTCGCCGACGTCGTGCTCGGGGCGTACGTCGCGTACAGCGCGCTCCTCTTCTTCCTGGTGCGTGGCGCCTACGTCTCCGCGCAGCGCGTCGGCGTCTTCTCGACGGCCGTCGACGTCCTCTGGGTGAGTCTCATCGCGCTCTTCACGGAGGGCGGGACGAGCCCGTTCTTCGCGCTCCACGTCTTCGTGATCCTGAGCGTCAGCGTCCGCTGGGGGCTCGCCGCGACGCTCGCCGTCACGGTGCTGCTCGCGGCGTTCTACCCGGGCCTCATCGTCGCGGGGCGGGCAATCGACTTCCACGGCGCCGTGTTCCGCAGCATCCACCTGTTCCGCCCGATCTACCTCCTCGTCATCGGCTACCTGATCGGCTACCTCGGCGAGCACGAGCGGCGCGCGAAACGGAAACTCGGCTTCATGCTCGAGCTGCCGGCGGCGTTCCGGCGCAAGCAGCCCCCGGGCCGCGCCTTCAGCCGGCTGGTGCGACGCGCCCTCGACTACTTCCAGGCCGAACGCGCGACGCTCGCGCTCCGCGACCCCGAGAGCGACCGTTACTTCGTCTGGGCCTTCGCGCGCCGTCGCGGCCGGACCCGATTGTCGCTGCGCATCGCGGAGGCCGACCCGTTCCCGTTCCGCTTCGCGGCTCCGACCGAGGGCTTCATGGCCAACGACGTGCGCCCCGCCGGCAGCACGGTCACCTGCTACGACGTGCTGAACGGGACGATGGAGCGCAAGGCGATTCCCGCCGGGACCCCGGTGCCCGGCCAGAAATCCGCGCAGGCGCTCCTCGTCGCACCCGTGCTCGTCCAGCGCGAGCCGCGCGGTCACGTCACCGTCGTCCGGGAAACGCGCCGCAAGTTCACGCGCGACGATCTCGAGTTCCTCCTTTTGCTCGTCGGACAGGCGGCGGCGGGATTCGAGAACGTGCGCCTGCTCGAGAAGGCGGAGGAGGTAGCCGTCCTCGAAGAGCGCGGGCGGATCGCACGGGACCTGCACGACGGGTTCATCCAGTCGCTCGCCGGGATCGACCTGCGGGTCGAGGCCTGCAAGCTGCTGCTGCAGCGCGATCCGTCGCGCATCCGTCACGAGCTCGGCGAGCTGCACGAGGCCGTGAACCGCGGCTATCGCGAGGTCCGCCACTACCTGAGCATGCTCCGGGCGGCCAGCCGTCCCGCCGACGACCTGTGGTCGTCGCTCGACCGCCTGGCGGCGGAGTTCTCGATCCGCGAGCGGCTCCGCGTGCACGTGGCGCGCCCCGAGTGCGAGCCCGACCTGCCGACGTCGACTGCGTACGAGCTGACGCAGATCGTCCGCGAGGCGCTGCGGAACGCCGTCCGCCACGGCCACGCGACGCAGGCCGTCGTGAAGGTCGCGAAACGCGCGTCGCACCTCTACCTCGTGGTGCGCGACAACGGACGCGGGTTCCAGAACGGCCACGGCGCCAGCGACACGGACGGCTTCCTGCCGCCGGGCTCCGCCCCGTGGTCGATCCGCGAACGGTGCGCCGCGCTCGGAGGGACGTTGCGCGTCCGGACGCAGGCCGGTCGCGGCGCCGAGCTTTCCTTGACGATTCCCGCGGCGTCGCATGCCGCCGATCGGAGGATGGACGCATGATCGCTACGCAGCCGAACAGAAGACTCCGCCTCGTCATCGTCGACGACCACACGCTGTTCCGCGAGGGCCTGCGGACGATCCTCGAGATGGAAGACGACATCCAGGTGGTGGCCGACGCCGAGAGCGCCGAGGACATCGTCGAGCTCGTGTGGCAGACGAAGCCGGACGTGCTGCTCCTCGACATCCGCATGCCGCAGGGCAGTGGGCTCGACGCGGTGCCGGCCGTGCTACGGATCAGCCCGGGCACCAAGGTGCTCGTGCTCACCGCCTGCGACGAGAAGGAAGAGCACATGCGCGCCTTCAAGCTCGGCGCGAAGGGCGTCATCGTGAAGGACTCGGCGCGCCAGACGCTCATGCAGGCCATTCACACCGTGTGCACGGGACAGGTCTGGGTCGACCCGCGCATGACGGGGGCCCTGGTCGAGGAGCTGTCCCATCTCGGCCCCGAGGGCACGTCGTCGAGCAACCGGGACGAGAACGGCCTCACGGAGCGCGAGCGCGAGATCGTCCGGCTCGTCGCCTCGGGCCAGAAGAACAAGGAAGTGGGGGCGACGCTCGCGATCAGCGAGCGCACGGTGAAGACCCATCTCACCAACGTCTTCCAGAAGCTCGGGGTGCGGGACCGCGTGGGCCTGGTGATGTACGCCCTGCGCCACGGGCTGACGCGCGCGGCCTAGCGAGCGGTCGCCGGGCACCTGCAGCCGCGCATCGAGTCCACGGCCAATCGGTCGCCGTCGGTTTCGACCGTGACGGCGCCGCACCGATCGGTGCGGAGCACGCACGTGCCCCGCGCCCGGTAGCGGCGCTCGATCTCGGGCGTCGGCAGCCGGTACCGATTGTCCGCGCCCACGGACATCACGGCGACGACGGGTGCCACCGCCGAGACGAACCCGGGGGCGCTCGACGTGCGGCTTCCGTGGTGCGGCACCTTCAGGACCACGCTCGGCAAGCGCGCCGGATCGGCGAGCAGGCGCTGCTCGGCCGCCGCCTCGATGTCGCCGGTCAGCAGGAGCCCCACCCGTCCCGAATGGACGCGGAGCACGAGCGACGAATCGTTGATGGACGGCGTGCCGAGGTCCGGAGGCGGATGGAGCACGGCCACGTCGGGCGCAAGCTGCGCCGTGGTGTCGAGCCGTCGGACCCGAGCGCCGCTCGCCTGCACGGCGGCCATGAGCCGTTGCCATTCGACGCCGGTGCCCGGCACACCGCTCCACCAGAATTCGCGCGGATGGAAGTGCGCGAGGAGATACGCGACGCCGCCGAAGTGATCGGGGTGCGCGTGCGTGATCGCGACGGCGTCGACCCGGAGGATCTTGCGGGTCAGGAGGAACGGCGCGACCACGGCCGCGCCGGTGTCGAAGTCGCCGCCTGGAAAGCCGCCGGCATCGACCACGACCACTCGGCCCCCGGGGAGCTCGAGAACACCCGCGTCGCCCTGCCCGACGTCGAGGAAGGTCGCGCGGAGATGCGGACCCGATCGCTCCCGCACCCACCATCCTGCGTCGACGAGCAGGCCGGTGAGCGCGACCGCGGCCAGCACCCGTCCTCCGCGCCGAGGCAGGAGCACGAGGCCCGCGAGCGTCGCATAGAGCAGCGCCAGCTCCCCGACGGTCGGGATCGGCACGTCGACCGCCGCCCAGGGCGGAGCGGCGAGCCGGCGCACGATGGCGATGCCGGGACGGAGGACCAGACCCGCCAGCCGGAACAGCGCCTTCGCCGCGGCAGGACCGAGTGGCTCGACGAGCGCTCCGGCGAGCCCCAGTACGACGACGAGTGAGCCGAAGATCGGCACGGCGATCGGGTTGGCGACGAGCCCGATGAGCGAGACCTGGTGGAAGTGGAACGCCGTCAGCGGGGCCGTCCCGAGCAGCGCCGCGGGCGAGACGACGGCCGCGGCCCGCAGCCGCGCGCGCCAGCCGCGCGCATTGCGCGCGGGCCCGAGGCGACGCGTCCCGACGACGATCGCAAGGACCGAGACGAACGAGAGCTGGAAGGATATCTCGAGCGGCGCGCCCGGCCACGCGAGGGCGAGGATCGTGGCCGTGACCGCCAGGCTGCGCAGCACGTCGACGGGTCGCCCGCAGAGTCCGGCCAGGACCGCGACGACGACCATGATCGCCGAGCGGAGCGTCGCGACGCCGAGGCCGGAGAGCGCCGTGTACAGGACGACGGGACCCAGGCTCGCGACCGCTGCCGCCCGCTCGACGTCGACCGCGAGCACGAGCCACTCGCTCCGCGTCAGCAGCCACCGGAACAGCGCGAAGGCGGCGCCCGCCACCAGGCCGACGTGGAGGCCGGAGATGGAGAGGATGTGGACCACACCGGCGCGGCTGAACGCGTCGCGCAGCCCGGCATCGATGCCGCCCTCCTCTCCGACGACGAGCGCCTGCAGCACCGCACCCGCCGGCGGTGCGACCGCGCCGTCGATCGTGGTCGCGAGGCGGCTGCGCCAGGCTTCCAGCGCGTCGCGCAGGCCGGCGGCGGACGGCGGCAGGCGCTCGATCGTCTCGTCGTTCCAGACGAACGCGGTCACGTGCACCCCGCGACGGGCGAGGTGCCCGACGTAGTCGAAGCGACCGGGGCTCTCGAAGTTGCGCGGCGCCCGCAGGATCGTGTCGACGCGCAGGCGATCGCCGTACCGCCACGCCGGCGCACGGCCACGGACGCCGACACGAACGAGGCCGCTCGCCCGGCGCCGCGCCGTCCCGCGGCCGACCGCCTCCGCCGCGACGAGCAGGACGGTGCGACCGTCGCGGCGGTCCGGCGCGGCGGCGATCCGCCCCTCGAGCGCCGTGCGCAGGGGCAGCGTGAGACGGGCGACGTGGTCGGGCGGAAACTCCGGCGCCTGCACCACAGACATCCGCTGCGCCCCGACGCCGAGCGCCATCGCCGCGACCGCGATCCACGCGACCGCAGCCGACCGCCGTCGCCCGGCGAGCCAGACGATCGCCAGGGCGCAGGCCACCCCGAACAGCACCGGCGGCGACAACCCCGGCGCAGCGAGCTCGCCGGCGAGCACCCCCGCCGTCGCCACCCAGACCGTCGCGCGCACCTCCACCCCGGATCCTCCTGGGGCGGGACGCTGCGTCGGCGATCACGCGCCGGCCAGACGCTCCTTGATCTGGGCCGCGAGCGTGAGCGTGATGCCCGGCACGCTCGCGAGCTCCTCGGGCGTCGCCGCGCCGATCCGTTTGACGCTGCCGAACCGCCGCAGGAGGGCCCGACGACGGCGCGGCCCGATGCCGGCGACCTGGTCGAGCGGCGACGCGAGCCGCGCCCGCGTTCGCAGCTTCCGGTGGTACGTGTTCGCGAAGCGGTGCGCCTCGTCGCGCACGCGCTGGAGCAGGAAGAGCGCGCTCGAGTTCGGCTTCAGCACGACGGGGTTCTTCCGACCCGGCAGGAAGACGCGCTCGGGACGGCGGCGGATCTCGGTCGCCGTGGCGTCAGGCTCCACGCGCTCCTTGGCGAGGCCCACGACGTCGAGCTCGGTGATGCCGAGCTCGTGCAGGACCGCCGTGGCCGCGGAGAGCTGCCCCGGCCCGCCGTCGATGACGAGAAGGTCGGGCAGGTCGCCACGCTCGCGGGCGTCACGGAAGCGGCGCTGGAGGACCTCTGCCATCGACGCGAAGTCGTCGGCTCCCTCGACGCTGCGGATGCGGAAGTGGCGGTATCCTGCCTTGGCGGGCGTGCCCTCGTCGAAGCTCACGACCGAGCCGACCGACAGCGTCCCCTGGATGTTGGCGATGTCGACGCACTCGATCCGCTTCGGCGCGTTGGCGAGGCGTAGCCGCTGCTGGAGCTCGGCCGCCATGCGCGCCGCCTGCCGGCCGGCGTCGCGTCGCTCGGCGAAGCTCTGGCGGGCATTCTCGCGTGCCATCTCGATGAGCCGCAGCTTGTCGCCCCGCTGCGGGACGAGGATGGCGACCTTCCTCCCCCGCCGCTCGCTCAGGTACTCGGCGCGGACCTCGGCGTCCGAGATCGGCGTCGGCAGCAGGATCTCGTCGGGAACGTCGCGCTCCGTCGCCTGGTAGAACTGCGTGAGCACCTCCTCGAGGACCTCGGCGTCGGGGAATTCCCAGTCGTCGAAGGCGTAGGTCTGGTTCGACACGAGCTTGCCGTCGCGCACGAACAGCACCTGGACCTCGATCGAGCCCCCCTCGCGATACAGGCCGAACACGTCCTGGTTGGCCCCCCAGTGCTCCACGACCTGCTGCGGCTCCTGGGTCTTCTCGATGGCACGCAGCTGATCACGCAGCCGCGCCGCGTCCTCGAAGCGCTCCGCTTCGGCCGCCGCCTGCATGTGGCGGCGAAGCGTACTCACCACGTCGCGGTTCCGGCCCTCGAGCAGCAGCATCGCCTGGCGGAGATGCTCCTCGTAGACGGCACGATCGACGGGGAGCACGCAGGGCCCGAGGCAGCGCTTGATCTGGTACTCGATGCACGGGCGGCTGCGGTTCTTGAACACCGGATCGCTGCACGTGCGGAGCGGGAACACCTTGCGGATCGTATCGAGCGTATCGCGGACCGCCGACGCACTGGCGAACGGGCCGAAGTACCGGCTGCCGTCCTTCACGATCTTCCGCGTCACGAGTACCCGGGGCCACGGATCCTGCACGCTCACCTTCACGCTCACGTAGCTCTTGTCGTCCTTCAGGCGGATGTTGTAGCGCGGCCGGTACTGCTTGATCAGGTTGTTCTCGAGGATCAGCGCTTCCTTGTCGTTCGCCGTGACGAGCGTCTCGAACTCCGCCATGCGCTCGACGAGAAAGCGGATCTGGCTGCGCTCGTCGCCACCACGAACGTAGCTACGGACCCGGCTCCGCAGGTTCGCGGCCTTGCCGATGTAGATGACCTTCCCGTGGCGATCCTTCAGCAGATAGACGCCGGGACGCGGTGGGATCGCCGTCAGACGCTCCTCGAGAGCGCGTCCGTCCGCCGGGACGGCGACGGTCACCGGAGACGCGGCCTCATCCTGCGAGCTCACGATCCGAGATTATAGCGACACGCGGGGCGGAGCCTAACCATGGGTGGGCAACGCAGTCGAGTCAAGCGCGGCGGATCAGAGCGCTCGGTACAGCATGACAGCACAAGGAGCGCGAGCACCGCGAGCAGATGCCGCGGTAGCGCGCGCACGCGGGCGGCCGCCCGATCCCCCGACCCCGGGACGGGCGGCCGCCAGGCGTCGATTCAGCCCGTTGCTTCGCGCTCCACGCCCAGCACGCGCGCCTCGAGCGCGAGGATGCGGTCGCGGAGCTCGGCCGCCCGTTCGAACTCCAGCTGCTTGGCCGCGTCCCGCATCTCGCGGCGCAGCTCGGCAATCGTCTTTGCCGCGACGGCGGGGTCGAGCGCCTCTTGGTCATCTGGCGTCTCGGCAACGAGCGGCACAGTCAGGTAGTCCGCCTCGCAGACCGCGGCGAGCGGCTCGCCGATCGCCTTCTGGATGGTCTGCGGCGTGATGCCGTGCTCCTGGTTGTAGTCCTGCTGGGTGGCGCGCCGACGGTTCGTTTCGTCGATGGCCCGTCGCATCGACGCGGTGACCGCGTCGGCGTACATGAGCACCGTGCCGTGGACGTTGCGTGCCGCGCGGCCGATCGTCTGGATGAGCGAGCGCTCGGAGCGGAGGTAGCCCTCCTTGTCCGCGTCGAGGATCGCGACCAGCGAGACCTCGGGGAGGTCGAGCCCCTCACGCAGCAGGTTGATCCCCACGAGAACGTCGAACTCCCCACGGCGGAGGTCGCGGATGATGTCGACCCGCTCGATCGTCTCGATGTCCGAGTGGATGTACCGCACCTTGATGCCAACGTCGCGCAGGTAGTCGGTCAGGTCTTCGGCCATCTTCTTCGTGAGCGTGGTGACGAGCACGCGCTCGCTGACCGCGACGCGCTTGCGGATCTCCTCGAGCAGGTCGTCGACCTGGTGGCGCGCCGGCCGGACGATGATCTCGGGATCCGTGAGCCCCGTCGGGCGGATCAGCTGCTCGACGATGCGTCCCCGCGCCTGGCGAAGCTCCCATTCTCCCGGCGTCGCGGAGACGTAGACCGCCTGGTGCACACGCGCCATGAACTCGTCGAAGTTGAGCGGCCGGTTGTCGAGCGCCGACGGCAACCGGAACCCGAACTCGACCAGCGTCTCCTTCCGCGAGCGGTCGCCGCGGTACATGCCGCCGATCTGCGGTACCGTGACGTGGCTCTCGTCGATCACGAGGAGGCAGTCGTCGGGGAAGTAATCGAGCAGCGTGTAGGGCGGGTCGCCGGGCGCGCGACCGTCCAGGTGTCGCGAGTAGTTCTCGATCCCGGGGCAGAAGCCCATCTCGGCGAGCAGCTCGAGGTCGTACTGCGTCCGCTGCTCCAGCCGCTGCGCCTCGAGGAGCTTCCGCTGGTCGCGCAGCTCGTTCAGACGCCCCTGAAGCTCGGTGCGGATGGACACCACGGCCCGCTTCATCACCTCGTCGGTCGCGACGTAGTGGCTGGCGGGATAGACCGCGACCCGCTCGAGCTGTCGCATCACCTTGCCGCGCAGCGGGTCGATCTCGCAGAGCGCCTCGACCGTGTCGCCGAAGAGCTCCACCCGGATGGCCTTGGTCTCCTCATAGGCCGGGAAGATCTCCACGACGTCGCCCCGCACGCGGAACGTGCCGCGGTGGAAATCGAAGTCGTTGCGCTCGTATTGCATGTCCACGAGCTTGCGGAGCATGGCGTCGCGCTCGGTCTCCGCGCCGCGCTCGAGGAGCACGAGCATGTCGAAGTAGCGCGCCGGCGAGCCGAGCCCGTAGATGCACGACACGCTCGCCACCACCAGCACGTCGTTGCGCTCGAGCAGCGCCTTCGTGGCCGCATGGCGCATCTTGTCGATCTCGTCGTTGATCGACGCGTCCTTCTCGATGTACGTGTCGGTCGAGGGCACGTACGCCTCGGGCTGGTAGTAGTCGTAGTAGCTGACGAAGTACCGCACGGCGTTCTCCGGGAAGAACGTGCGGAACTCGTTGTAGAGCTGGGCGGCGAGCGTCTTGTTCGGCGCGATGACGAGGGTCGGCTTGTTCACGTTCGCGACGACGTGCGACATCGTGAACGTCTTGCCGCTGCCCGTGACGCCGAGCAGCACCTGGTGTGACGTCCCGTCGCGTACGCCCGCCGTCAGCGAGACGATGGCGTCGGGCTGATCACCCTGCGGCTCGAAATCCGCGCGAAGCGCGAACCGTCCCTCACGGCGCATCCGGCGATCATACCAGCGACGGTCTGCGGCTCAATGTTGACCGGACTTCCAGCGACGGTACTTCTGGCCGAATTCCTGCCGCTGGCCGGGATCGAAGCCGCGATACGTCTCGTAATTCTGGCGCAGCCGGTCGCGGTCCTGGGGCGGCATCGCCTGGAACCGCTGGTAGCGCTCCTCGAGCGACCGCTGCTTGTGCTCCGGGAGCTGCTGGTAGCGGCGATAGTTCTCCCAGGCTCGCCGCTGCTCGTCCGGACTCAGCTGATGCCAGGGACGAGGTTGCTGCGCCCGCACGACGGGTGCCGCGAGCACCGCCGTCAGGAGCGCGACGATGCCGAGGCGCTTCATCCGTTCGATTGCTCCTCCCCGTCGTCCAGCGTGGTCGTGCGAATGGTCTCGAAGTGCTCGAGCTTCTCCATGTTCCGGAGGAGTGGGAGGTCCACGAAGAGCTCCGGCGCGGCAGCAAGCTCCGGCGGCGGCTCCGCGGGAACGGTCGCCGTCGCCTGCGGGCCGCCCCGCTCGCGGCTCGCGACGAGCGGCGGCTTGTCCTTCGTCGGAGCCTGCGCGACCACGCGCCGCCCGCCGTCGCCCGGACGAGGCGCGAGCGGCCGCTCGCCCGACCCGCGCATCAGCCCCACGGCGACGGTCGCCACGACCGCGGTTGCGAATCCCAACGCGGGAAGGCGGAGACGCATCCACCACGCACGCGTGGCCGCCCGTTCCGCCTCGGCGGCCGCCAGGAGGCGGACGCGGCGGAAGGTCGCCTGCTCCAGGCGCCCCGGGACCTCGGACGACGTCGCCAGGCCGCCGACGCCCTGGAGCACCGCGGCGGTGGTCGCCATCTCGTGACGACAGGCCGGGCAGCGCGCCACGTGGCCATCGAGCGCGCGGCGGCGACGTGCCGGAAGCTCGCCGTCCAGGGCCGTCACCATCCAGCGGGTGGCTCGTCGACATCGCATCATCGCATCCTCCATCACAGATAGTCTCGGAGTCCCCGCTTGAGCGTCTGGGTGGCGCGGAACAGAAGCGCCTTCACGGCGCCTTCGGTGGAGCCGAGCGCCTCGGCCACGTCGCGGTACGCCAGCCCGTCCACCCGGGACAGCAAGAGGGCGGCCCGTTGCTTCGGCGGCAGCTCCGCCACGAGCGCTTCGAGCCGCTGTCCGAGCTGCCGGGCCGCGGCACCCTCTTCCGGCGTCACGGCGGCGGGGTCGGGCAAGGGCGGTCCTTCGGGACGCTCCTCGCCGTCGCGCCGATTCCACAGGTCGACCCGGAGGTGCCGCTCGGGACGCCGCACCTCGTTCAGGCAGAGGTTCGTGGCGATCGTGTACAACCAGGTGGAGAAGCGGCTCTGCGGACGGTAGCGATGTCGGAAGCGGAAGACCTGGACGAAGACGTCCTGCGTCACTTCCTCGGCCCGGGCCTCGCTGCCGACGAACCGGCGAGCGAACTGGAGGACGCGCGGGCTGAACTTCCGAAAGAGGTCCTGGAACGCCGCCTCCTCACCGCTCTGGCACCGGAGCATCAACGCGACGTCCGGGTCCGCTGCCGCGGCGGCAAAACCGCTCCCCGCATCGGGAGCGCTCTCTGCAGGAGCCTCGCGGGGCCTTTCCGCGCTCTCCGGGGCCGGCTCGTCGGCGTGCACGGTCGCCATCGGCGGCCACATTGTAGGGGAACGTAGCGGGGCTGCCCAGGTCGCGGCCGCGGCGGACATGCCGCGCCCAACACCAGAGAAGCCGCCAGGTTGCGTCGCGCCGCGGCTGGCTTGGACCTCGCGAAGCTGCTAAGCGCCGGGGCCGTGAGCCACGGCGCCCTCGATCCGTCGCTCGCCCGTCATCTGGCGCGAATCGAGGCCTACGTCCGGCATTCGGGCCTCCGGCCGATCCCTCCCGGCCGCGCCGACGTGCGGCGTGCCTTGGCAGCCTTCATGGAGATGCGCACCCGCGCACTCCTCGACGCCTGGCTCGAGGACATCGGGCCCGTGCTCGCGATCCCCGAGGCCGACTGGGCGGAGATCAAAGCGGATCAAAACGCCGCCGTCGTCCGATGGGCCCGGCACATCGCGGATCCGACCAACATCGAGACCTACCTCTTCCTTCGCGCCCACACCCGCCGCGGCTTCATCGGTCGGTTTCCGGCCTCGCGGTTCCTGGCGGCGCAGATGCGGTTCGTCGATCACCTCACCGAGGACCTGCGACGCGAGTACGCCGGCGAGCCGGAGCGGATGGCCGACCTGCTCGCGCTCCTCCGGCAGGAATTCCAGGCCCGGGTGCTCCACATCACGGACTTCTTCGTCGAGGCACGCGAGGAGGAGCTCCTCGAGCAAGAGGCGTCCTACCGGCGCGCGATCGATCACGCCCCGGCCTGCATCCTCATGGTGGACGCCGCCAGCGGCGTCGTCTTCGGGGCGAACCAGGTGGCCGAGCGGCTGCTCGGATGCGGCCGCGCCATCCTGGTGGGCCGGACGCTCGGCGAGCTCCATCCGCATTCGGACCGCGCGCGCGCCGCGGCGCTCTGGCAGATGGCTCTCGACCGGGGCCACGCGAGCCGCGACGATCTGCACCTCCTCACGAGCCACGGCGTACCGATTCCCGTGTTCGTGAACGCCGGCTACATGGAGTACGGCCCCCGCCCGTGGGTCCAGCTCATCTGCGTGGATCTCTCGGACCGGAAGCGGCTCGAAGGGCAGCTCGTGCAGTCGGAGAAGATGGCGGCGATCGGCCTGCTCGCCGCCGGCATCGCTCACGAGCTGCGCAACCCGCTCGCCATCGTGATGAACGCGCTCTACGACCTGCGCCAGATCCTGAACGGCCAGAATCCGGAGGCCAGCGAGGACCTGCGCATCGCCGAGGAGGAGATCGAGCGCGCGCAGGCGATCATCAAGAACCTGCTCGAGTTCTCCCACGAATCGGGCGCCGAGCTCGAGCGCCTGGACGTGAACGAGCTACTCTCCCGCACGTTGCAGCTCATGCAGAAGTACCTGCAGAACAACGGCGTCCGGGTCACCACCGAGCTCGGTCCGATCCCGACCTGCCTCGCCAACATGAATGCGATGCGGCAGATCTTCCTGAACCTGATCACGAACGCCGTCCAGGCGATGCCCGAGGGCGGCGACCTCGCCGTCCGGACCGCGCTGGTCGGCGAGAACCGCATCCGGCTCGACGTCCGCGACACCGGCGTCGGCATCCCGCGCGAGCACCTGCAGGACATCTTCAACCCGTTCTACACCACCAAGGCGCCCGGCCAGGGCACGGGGCTCGGGCTGTCCGTCGTGCACTCGATCCTGCAG
>Ga0209156_10002718_pt1 | contig 13742 bp, 3 predicted proteins | sample GraSoiAngelo_124_FD_185881 | JGI IMG/M metagenome (GOLD analysis project Ga0209156, IMG submission 185881) | Grasslands soil microbial communities from the Angelo Coastal Reserve, California, USA - 14_0927_05_20cm (SPAdes) (version 2) | ecosystem: Environmental > Terrestrial > Soil > Grasslands ...
CGCAACCGCCACACCGGCTGCACAAACGCGCCGCGCGTACCGCATGGTGCTGATCGACGGCCAGCGGATTTTCCGCCAGGCGCTGCGAGTCCTGTTTGCCACGGAGGAGGAGTTCGCCGTGGTGGGGGAGAGCGGGCACGCGGCTGAAGCCGTGGAGCTCATCGGCAGCCTGCAGCCGGACGTGGTAGTGACCGAACTGCACTTGACGGACGGCTCCGCCGTGCCGCTCATCGAGCAGATCCATGCGCGTTTCCCAAAGCTTGCGATTCTCGTGCTCACGGCAGTGCGCGCACATGACGTCGCTGCGACAGTCAGAAAAGCCGGTGCCCTGGGGTACCTGCTGAAGGACGGCGGCCGCAGCGAGCTGCTGACCGCGTTGCGCGAGGTGGTCGCGGGACGCTGGTACCGCTCGATCGCCCCGGAAGTACCGGTGATGGGCGGGCACACGGACCAGGCAAGCGTGAGCACCCGCGCGGCTTATCTCACCGAACGCCAGCGACAAGTGCTGCGGTCGGTGGCGCGAGGCTATGGTACGCGCGAGATCGCGCAAATGTTGGGCGTGAGTGTGAAGGCGGTGCACAAGCACCGCGAGCGGCTGCGCATCGCGCTGCAGCTGAACAGCACCGCGGCATTGACACGCTTCGCGGTGCGTGAGGGCTTTGCCGAGGACAGCCCCGCGAGCCGCTGATATTGAAAATCCTGGCGCTCGACGCTCGGGACATCTTCAGGGCATTGCGCAGCCCAGACGCGCACCAATCAAGCACCGCAAATTTCGCGTACTCTGACTCCATGCGATGCGACGTCGTGGCGCACACGACGTGATGCACGATTGGCGGCGGCGCCTCAGCACGTTGCCGGCCGCGCGCCGCGTCCGCTGTGCTTAAGTCAAGTCAAGCTGCGCGAACTGCGCACCTACCCACTAACCCCACTTCCGCTAGGGAATTAACCGGTGGCTCGCTTCAGCGTCGTGCCATCGTCCCGGTCGCCGCCAACCGGCATGTTAAGCCCCGTAAACAACAACCACGCGCTACAGGTCTAGCGCAGCGGCCACCGACGGGTGCCGCATTGGGAGCCGAGCGAAGCGGAGCGCTGAAAAACAGCGCTGGTAAGAATCGAACTTGTACCTGCATACAGAACGAACAGCGGGCGATACACGCCCTTCACAGTCACTCACGGGTGTTCACCGCGCTCCGCCTGCCGGCGGATCTGGTTGGAGGCGTTATGTTTAATACACGCGGTTGGATTGCATTGGGCTTACTGAGCGCTTTCGCGGTACCCGCGATGGCTCAGCAGTTTCGGGTTCAATGTCCGACCAGCACGATCACACACCCGGCCACCCTGCACGACAACAATTCGGAGCCGGCGTATGCCGGGCCGACCACGCTCAGCGCGGCCAGCGCGACGAGCTACCAGGCGCCGACGGGGAACGTGAACGGCGCCATCAAGTGCCAGCAGATCGGCGGCGGCGACGGCTATGCCACCATGGCCGACGGCACGCAGACGTACCTGTTCTCGTTCGGACCACTGTCGGGCCTCGCGGATATCGCGACGGGCAAGGCCGGCACTCAGTTCCCGAACATATTCAACAGCGCTTTCCCGGTCTCCACGAGCAACTACCTGGCGCCCGGTGATCCTGCCACGACGATCGCTGTGGCCCCCGTTGGGGCTGCGCCGGGGCTCATCCCGGCGCTGACGACCGCTCAGATGACCCAACTCGCCGGCTTCTACAACGGCGCGATCGGCCTGGATTACAACGTCGCCAACACGTTCAGCATTTACGACATCAGCGAAAGCGGAAACACGGTGACGGTCGTTCTGAACGCGCCATCGCCGTTCGTGGTTGGAGACCAGATCGTCATCGGGCAAGGGGCGGGGGGAGCGACCGACTTGACGGGCTACACGGGAACCTTCACGGTGACCGCCGTCAACATCACCAACGCGTTTTTCCCGAACAGCTACGCCTTCCAATACACCAACCCGAACATCGGCCTGGCCGAGGTGACCGAGTCGCCCGACGGCACCGCATCGTCCGCCCCGGCCCTCGACGGCCACGTCGACGCGCGCCAGATCATGGATGTGGGCGTGATGAACGGCAACATCCCGGCGCCGCTGATGGCGATCGACGAGGATGACGAGTTCTTCCTGACCTTGACCAACGTCGGCATGATCATGCGGCCCGACCTGTTCGAGCAGCACACGGTCCACTTCCACGGCTACCCGAACGCGTCCGCGTTCTACGACGGCGTGCCGGACGCGTCGGTCGCGATCAACATCGCCGCCAGCTTCACCTACTACTACCTGGCGCCGGACGCGGGCACCTACTTCTGGCACTGTCACATCACGCCGCCCGAGCACCTGCAGATGGGCATGGTGGGGCAGCTGTACGTGCGGCCGCGGCAGAACCGCGTGCCGGTCGGTACCAGCCTGTACAGCGCACGCGGCTTGCAGGACGCGGACCTGCGCACGGCCTGCGTCTCCGGCACCGACATCCTGTGCAGCAACCCGCTGCCGGCGGCGAACACGGTTAATCGGGCGGCGACCGGCAACTACGCCTACAACGACGGCGACGGCTCGACCTACTACGACGTCGACTACCCGATCCAGATGCACGGCTTCGACCCGAGCTTCCACTTCGTCGGCATGACCTTCAATCCGGAAGGCTTTGCCGACATGAAGGACAAGTACTTTCTGCTGAACGGGCGCAGCTACCCCGACACCGTGACGCCCGGACCGCTGGAGACGCAGTCGTCCGATGGTGTCAATCACTTCTCGCAGCCGCTGGCGACGATCGTGACCATCACGGCCGGTCAACGGGCATTGCTCAGGATCTCGGATCTGAATGTCTCCGAGTACCACACGCTGGCCTCGCTCGGGATCCCGATGCAAGTGATCGGCTATAACGCGAAACTGCTGCGCGACCAGGCCGGTAACAACATGTACTACACGACGAACTCGATCACCCTCGGCGGGGGCGAGTCGCTGGACGTGATCCTGGACACGTGTGCCGTTCGGTCGACGCCGACGGACCCGTCGTCCTCGTGCACGACGACCTTGGCGCCGGGTACGTACTACCTGTACACGCCCAATCTCGACCATCTATCGAACGACGCGGAAAACTTCGGCGGCCAGATGACCGAAGTCCGAGTCTTGTAGGGGAGCAGCCATGTTCGCAACGACCATCAAAAAGGCGATTTCCATGAAGCGACTGCTTCCTCTTGCCGGCGCTGCGCTGGGAGCCCTGCTGGCGGCCGCCGCGCAGGCCGCGGCTCCCGGCATCACCGGCCCTACGTTCAACCTCACCGCGCAGACGGCGTACCTGAGCCAGCCCGACGGGCTGTCGGTTTATTCCTGGGGTTACGGGTGCACGACGGTCCCCGCCGCAGGGAGCTTTGTGCCGGCAATGCCCAGCGTCACCCCGTTTTGCAACACGATGCAGGTTCCCGGCCCCACGCTGGTCGTGACGGAAGGGCAGGCGGTCAGCGTGACGCTGACCAACAACCTGCCCACCTCGGCCGGCAACACCTCGATCCTGTTTCCGGGCTTTAACGTGTCGGCCTCGGGAGGGGTCCAGGGCCTCCTCACAACGGAGGCTGCTCCGGGCGGCACGGTGACTTACACGTTCACCGCTTCCTCGCCCGGCACGCGCGCCTACTACAGCGGCACGCAAGGCGATCTGCAGGTCGAGATGGGACTGTACGGCGCGATCATCGTGCTGCCGGCAACCCCTCCCGCCGTATGCACGGCCGGGCTGCCCGCCACGAACCCGGGCGGGAACGCAGCGGCCAGAACCCAGTGGGGCGAGTCCGATTTCCGTCTCGCCCGCGCAGCGTACGACCACCCGGGTTCCTGCTACGACCGCGAGTACCTGTTCCAGTTCTCCGAGATGGACCCGAACATCCACATCCAGGCGCTGGCGCAGGTCACGGCCGCGGGTAGCTGCACAGCAGGAGCGGCCGGATGCAGCCTGAACGTCCCGACCGAGCCCTACCACCCGGTCTATTTCATGATCAACGGCCGCTCGATGCCGGACGACATGGACACCAACTATGCGGCCCAGTATCCGCACCAGCCCTACAACGGCAACCCGCACATGCACCCCGGCGAATTGACGCTGTTGCGGATCATCGGCCAGGGGCGCTGGCAGCACCCGTTCCACGAGCACGGCAACCACGTGCGCATCCTGGGGCGCGACGGCAACCTGATTCTGAGCGCGACCGACCCGAACAGCCTCGCCGGCCCGCTGCTGTTCACCACCACGACGACGCCCGGCCTGGCGATGGACGGGATCTTCTACTGGAGCGGCAAGGGCCTGAACTGGGATGCGTACGGCCACAATCCTGCGTCCGGCGATCCTGCGGCCACGCTGCCGTGCACTCCGGACGCCAACGGTTACAACACGAGCGCGACCACCGCGATCAACTACTTCGAGTGGTGCCAGGACCACAACAAGCCGCTGCAGGCCAAGCCGTTCGGCGATGTTGCGGCCGGCGGTCCGGTGACCCTCCCCGATCCGAACCTGTTCACGAACGGCGCGTGGTACGGCGGCAGCCCCTACCTGGGGCCGAATGCGACGGTGCGCGCCGCCGGCCCGACCGGGTCGACGCCACCCTCGGGCACGATCGCCAACTCCCCAACGGGCGAGGCCGGGTTCGCCTTCATGTGGCACTCCCATAACGAACGGGAGATCACCACTAACAATATCTTTCCGGGCGGCATGTTGATGATGATGCTGGTCGATTCGCGTGAATTCGTGATCGACGAATCGAACTAAGCGAGGACACTCCCAATGCGCTCCAACAACTACAAGTCGGTCCTGAAGCACGCGGGACTCGCAGCCTCGGTTCTGCTGCTGGCCAGCGGCGCGGCCTTCGGTCAGGTCAGCCTGACGGCGGGGCCGGCTAACGCGTTACTGCCTGATGGCACGTCCGTGCCGATGTGGGGTTACACCTGCACAGCGGCCACCGCGCCCACGACCTGCGCTGCGTTGAATACCACGGCGGCAACGGCTGGCCAGTGGTCGCCTGTCGTGATCACGGTCCCCACGGGGCAGGATCTGACGATCACCCTGACGAACAGCCTTACGTTCGCCGGGGGCAACATCCCCACGTCGCTGGTGATCGTGGGCCAGCTGGGCGGCGGACTCGGGACGACGGCGACTTCGACCGCGAGCCCGGATCACAGCAACGCGCAGCCATTGACCTGGCCGATCGCGGGGGATCCGGCGGGCGCACCGTTGACTGGCGTCGGGACGCCGCCGGTTCAAGGCACTCGCGTGCAGTCGTTCTCCACCGAAGTGGCGGTGGGCACGCCGGCCCCCTTGTGCTGGGGAGTTTGCGGCACTGGCGGGCCAGCGCTGAAACCCGGCACCTACCTGATCGAGTCCGGCACACACCCGTCGATCCAGGGCCCGATGGGCCTGTATGGGATCCTGGTGGTGACCGATACGACCACCACACCGGCGGCGACGGCGTATCCGGCCGTCGGGACCACCGCGGCGGTGACCTACAACGCCGACATTCCGCTGCTGCTGAGCGAAATCGATCCGGTCCAGAACGCGGCGGTCCAGGCCGCGGTCGGGACGACGGGATTCAGCGAGACCAAGGTGTGGTCGGGTCTGTACGGCGGCTGCGGCAATCCGGTTCTTGCCAACGGCAACACGAATCCGACTTTCCAGACCTGCTATCCACCGGCCGTCAACTACACGCCGCTGTATTATCTGATCAACGGCCGCGGATTCGACAAGACCGCGCCGGCCGCTTCGGTGTACGCGCCGACGCCGGCCACGGTGGCCGCCGGCGGCACGGTTCTGGTGCGCCTGGTGAACGCCGGCCTGCGGATGCACGTGCCTTCGATCGTCGGCGCGCAAACCAGCGGCACCGCTGCGGTTTCCGGCTTCTCGCTGATCGCCGAGGACGGCAACGTTCTGCCGGGCTTGCCGCGCGTGCAGAGCGAAGTGTTCATGCCCGCGGGCAAGACCCAAGACGTGATGATTAACGTTCCGGCCGCAGGCGCGACGGCGCTTCCGATCTTCGACCGGGAGCTGAGCCTGTCTGGTAATGCGGTGGCACGCGACGCCGGAATGCTCGCTTACATCGGCGCCAATGGCGCCGTGGCCCCGGTCGCTGCAGCAACCGCGACCGCCAATGCGGATACCTACAACTCCGTGCTCACCGGCCAGACGCTCACCGTGTTGGATCCCGGCAAGGGCCTGCTCGCCAACGACATCAATGTCTTCGGAGCCCACGTTGTAGGCACCGCCCCGGCAGGACTGACCCTGAATTCGGACGGTACGTTTACCTATACCGCAGGCACGCCGACCAGCTTCACGTATTGCGGAAATGGAGCAACCTCGGGCGCGGCCTGCGCTCTGGTGAACCTCGGTGCGGCGCCGCTCGAGGCGGGCAGCGGCATCACCATGAACGGCACCTCGTACACCGCGCACGGGACGTTCCTCAAGATCCAGCCGCCCGGCGTCCTGGCCTTTGACAAGGACGGGGCGGGCTATCCGCTGACCGTGAACGCCGCGAGCGTGGCGGGAGCGGGTTTCACGACCCTGGCGGTGGACCCCAATGGGGGATTCAGTGCGTCGGCGGCGTGCACGGTCGCCACCGGTTGCCCGGTCAACTTCACCTACAACGCGCAGAACTCGCAAGGCACGGTCAGCAGCGCCAGCGCGACCGTAACCGTGACCTTCTTCCCAGCCACGGGTCTCAGCGTGACGGTTCTGGACGGCAAAGACGTTCTGGCTGCGAAAACCAACTCGTCGATCACGCCGACCCACATCACCGACTATCGCTGGGTCATCGAGGAAGATCGCACGTTCTATGTGGACCCGAACTGCACGACGAACCCGCCGGCCGCGGGCTGTCCGGGCGCGACCACGCCCGGTGTCGGAACCACGGGCATCGTGCCGACCTTCGGCGCCAACTTCCATACCAGCTACATGCCGCTGATCGCCGCGGGTTGCACGGGAACCCTCTCCTGTGAGGGGGGCCAGTCGATCTTCAATCCCGCCACCGGAACGCACGACCTCGCCGTGTGCGACCTCGGCAACGGCGTGTGCCGGCCCGACACCGGCGGAAACGGCTTCGCACAGCATTTGCCCGGCGAGGTGAATCTGGATCCGACCAAGCGCTACTACCTGACGGTCTTCCCCGGCGACGCCGGCAATCCGTTCGCAAATGCGAATGGGTCGGCCGATTGCACGAACGGCGTCGCGAGCGCGACGGCTCCCGGCTCCTGCGGGCACGGCATGGGCGGCGCTCCGGTCCGGTGCACCATCACCCCGCCCGCGACCACCTGCTCGTTTCCGACCACTGCCAGCCCGCTTACGGTGCTGACGCAGCCCGATCCATTCCCACCCTCGAAACTCTCCGTGTTCATATTCGAGGATGACTTCCCGCTGAACGGCGAGCAGGACGGCGGCGGCGGCCTCAACGTGCTGTCGCAGAACGAGCCGGGCCTCGGAGGCTTCAACATCGTGCTGTTCGACGACGCCGGCGGCACGGGCGATGCGACCGGGCAGATGACCTACGACATGTTCAACCAGCCGCTGTCGAACAGCCTGGCGGGAACGATCGATCCGGCCACCGGGCTGGACGCCTGCCCGGTTACGAAGATCTCGCGGATCGGGCCGCAGTTCGATGCCAACGGCAACCCGATAGCCGGCACCCTGGACCCGACGCAATTGGGGATCACCGGCACGATCGTCACCTGTCCGAAGTACGAATCGGACCAACAGACGCTTTCCCCGCTGGCAGGCCAGGCAGTCATAGCCAACCTGATGCCGGGTCGGTACGGCGTGGTGGCTACGCCGGCCGCCGACCGGATCGCCCGGGGCGAGGAGTGGCTGCAGACCAATACGCTGGACGGCCAGAAGGCGCACGATTCGTTCCTGCGGGTCGGCGAGCCGAGCTTCTTCCAGGAGTTCGGGCCGGCCGGCTACCACGTATCGATCGGCTTTGCCAATCCGGCAATCATCAACGCCCGCCTGGCGGGCGTGTGCGGCACGGCCGGTACCGATCCGAACATCACGGGCAACTGCTCGCCCGGCAACACCTTGACCGGTCAGGTCACGACCGAGCGGATGAGCCGCACGCCGGATCAGCGGCTGTACAGCAGCGGAACGATCGACAGCTTCGCCTTCACCCAGTGCTATGTGAGCCTCGGGGATCCGGACGGCGAGGACTTCGCGTTCACCAAGTGCAACGCCGATGGGACTTTCACGCTGTCCGGACTCCCGGACGGCGACTGGCGAATCACGGTCTTCGACCAGTGGAACGACATGCTGGTGGACGGGCTGTCGACGCCCGTCAGGCTGGGGGTCGCAGGCGCGGCCAACCTCTGCCCCGGCGCGGGATCCACGCAGCGCTCCTGCAATCTGGGCGACATCGCGATGAGCCAGTGGCAGGCGAATATCTACACCTCGACCTTCTTCGACGCCGACGGCAACGGGGTGCGGGGCCCCACCGAAACGGGGCTGACGCTGGTGCCGACCAACATCCGGTTCCGCGACGGCAGCTTCTCGAATTTCAACAATACGGACCTCTCCGGCGCCGCCGGCTTCAACGAGATATTCCCGCTCTTCAGCTGGTACGTGATCGAGACCGATTCGACCCGCTACAAGAACACCGGAACGCATGTGGTGTACGACGCGGGCGGGCCGGCCGACGGCACCTGCACCGCGGCGACGGCGCCCTGCAAGAGCTCGGCGATCGCCGCCAACATGGCTAACACCTTCGAGACGGTGTCGGTGCCCGCGGCACTGCGGGTTCCGGGCGCGGTCTATTGCAACAACGCCGATTGCACCGGCCATTCGATTGCCGCCGGTCCGGGCAGCAGCGATGCGGCCAGCGCGTGCACGATCAGTCCGACCACCGGTGCGACGAGCTGCACGGGCACTGCACTATCGACCGGACGTATCGATCCGCCCTGGGTCCTGAGCGAAGGCTGGCAGGGCTTTTCCGGGCAGAACTCGTTCATCGAGTTCGGCAAGAGGCCCTTCGCGGCCGGCGAGAACGGCGGCATCCGCGGTGAGGTGATCTACGCCTCGACCCGTCCGTTCGACGATCCGCAGCTGCTCCTTCATACGAGCTGGACGCCGGACGTACCGGGTGTGACCATCAATCTGTATCAGGTGGGCACGGCCCCCGACGGCAGCCAGTCGCTGACCCTGGTCGACACGACCAAGACCAGCAGCTTCGACGATTGGGCCCAGGGGTTCTACCCCGGCACCGACAAGCCGTACATGAGCTGCCCGGGCCAGCTGCCCGCGCCGACCACGTCGGCTTCCGGCGACCTGTTCTTCTTCACCCTGTACAACCAGCCGATGTACCTGGACGTCTACAACAACGGCGGGACTCCGGCCCACCCCGCGACTGCCTGGAACAACGCCCAGTCCAAGTGCTACGACGGCATGCACAACTGGAACCAGGTGCAGCCCGCGCCGTATGACGGGGCGTACACGTTCCCGAGCATCGCCGGCAGAGACCCGACGACGGGTGCAGCCATCGGTGGGACCGGATCCGTCACCGGCACGAACTGCACGGTCTGCGTCGCCAGTCCGGGTGACGGCACGCCGATGCTGCCCAATGGCCAGTACGTGGTCGAAATGCTCGTGCCCCCGGGCTACGAGCTGGTGAAGGAAGAGGACAAGAACATCCTGATCGGCGACAACTACATCGCGCCGGTGACGGTGCAATTCCCTGGCCTGGCAGGAGCCGTCTACATTCTGCCCGACCAGGCGACCGTGGCCGCGGTCTACAACGCCAACCAGGGTGCGGCGTCGGGCTTCAATCCCACCAACGCGCAGAATCCGACGCAGTCTTTCGGAAGACAATCGTCCCTGCCCAGCGGCGAGGGTGACACCGGAAGCGTGGAAATATTCTGGCCGTGCGTGGGCACCACGCGCATCGTCCCCGACTTCATCAGCCTGTTCCCGCAGTCGGCTGAAGTGGCGCCGTTCGCCGGCGCCAAGCGCAACCTGTGCGACCGCAAGCTGGTGACCCTCGGTGACCAGACCTCCGCGTTGGCGAAGTTCTGGGTCTTCACCTCGGCCCACGTCGCCGCGCACTTCACGGGCGTGATCACCGACGACTTCACTTCCGAGTTCGATCCCTTCTCGCCGCAGTTCGGCGAGAAGTTCTCCCCGGCCAACCTTCCGGTCGCGCTCAAGGACTGGACCGGCCAGGAGATCTCGCGCGTGTATGCCGACCAGTGGGGAACCTACGACGGCCTGACCTACTCGAGCTGGGAGGTCAACCCGCCGAATCCCACCGGCTATGCGCCGACGATGATGGTCACGTGCATGAATGACCCGGGCACCGGTGCGACCCCGGATCCGCTCTTTAACCCGCAATACAGCCAGTTCTGCTACGAGATCCCGTTCATGCCGGGGCAGACGCAGTACATGGACACGCCGGTGACGCCGACCTCGGCCTTCGCCAGCGCGGGCTACAACAATCCGGACTGCTCCTATCCGGATGCTACGCCGGCCGTCAGCGAGGTGGATGGCGCGGGGATCGGCCCATGGGTGAGTGCAGCGGGTAACACGCTCACGATCCACGCATTGGGCGACCAGATGGTGCCGAACAACGCCTACGTCGGTCCCTCCGGCACGACGGCTCCATACAATCAGAAGACGGTCCGGCGCCACTACGGCTTTGGCGCTACGACCGGATCCGTCTCCATCGGCGGGGTCACGGCAAGCGTTAGCAGCTGGAACGACTCGCAGATCGTAGCCACCGTACCTTCAGGGGTACCGTCCTGTGACGTTCAACAGCAAGCGATATACGGCGGCTCTGCCGCACAGTGCGGCGAGCTGGTCATCACGACTGCCGCCACCACTTCGGGCACAGGGACCGTCTCAGGCGTGACCGTCACCAACGCCGGCAATGGCTATACCGGCCGGGCTACGGTGGCTTTCGCTGGCGGCGGTGGAACCGGCGCGGCGGCAGCCAACTCTGCCACGACGGGTGTCTTCATGGGCGTCGCCCGGGTAACCATACCCGCTGCCGGCACTGGCCGCGGTTACACCAGCCCGCCAGCCGTGACGTTCACTGCGTCCCCGGCAGGTGCAGCCGCGACGGCGACTGGAACAGCCGTCCTTGGGTCAGGCACCACGGCAGGGAGAGTCGTCGGCGTCACCGTAACCAGCTCAGGCTCGGGGTATACCGCCCGGCCGACGGTGACTTTCGCGCTGCCCCCTTGCACGATTAACGGAACGACGTGCGTCCGGGCAACCCAAGCCAACTCTGGCACGGCGGGCGTCTTCACGGACGTCGTCTCGGTGGTCATGAGCTCCGGCGGAGCCAATTATACCGCTACGCCTACGGCGACTTTCAGCCTGCCGCCATGCACGATCAATACAACGACGTGCGTCAGGGCGACCGGAACTGCCATCGCCTCGCCCCGCCAGACCTTCGCCGCGAGGCGTTCGATTGACACCGTGACCGTCACGATCGGCGGCAAGGCGCCCACTCACGTGGCGCCCACCCACAGCATCCAGGCGGCGATCGACGCGGCCCGTCCGGGCGACATGCTGATGATCGACCCGACCACCCAGGCGACCGCCACCACGGCGGCCGTGCCGGCGATCCACGAGGAGCTGTTGCTCATGTGGAAGCCGGTCCGGCTGCAGGGCGTCGGTGCGGTGAGCAGCGTGATCAACGCCAATACCCATCCGGCAGGCAAGCTGGATGCGTGGCGCCGGCAAGTGAACTGCCTGTTCGGGCTGGCGATCAACGGTCAGCCGATGACGAGCGGCAATCCCTACGACGCGAGTGGTGCCTACAGCTGCGCGAACGGTAGCGGCAATTTCTCGGGAGCCAGCACGACGCTGCGGGACTTCGTCGCATACAATGGAACCACCCAGATCAATCCGCAGATCGATCGTCTTCCGCTCGAGGCCATGGTGGGCTGGGACGCCACTCAGAACGGCAACCTGGCGGAGCTCCTGCAGGAGCCGTCCCTGATGGGCGCCCTGGAAGGGGCCGGCATCACCGTGCTGGGCAAGGGCATGCTGTTCCCGGCCGGATCGGATCCGTTTGGAACGACTCCGTCCGCCGTGGAAACCGGGGCCTTGCCGGCCGGCACGGTGCTGATGGACGGCAGCACCGACCCGAACCACGGGTGCGGGACTGCAGCGAATCCGTACCCGAGCAACTTCTATTGCAACCCCTCGAGCATCGACGGACTGACCATCGAGAACAGCTCGCAGGGTGGCGGCGGCGTCTTCGTGCACGGCTGGGGGCATGAGCTGCAGATCGCGAACAACCGGATCACCAACAACTCCGGCACGCTCACCGGCGGTATCAGCGTGGGTCAGGGCGAATTTGGTCCCTCCTACCTCCAGGGGGACGCCACCAACTCGGCCCCCGGCTCGTGCGAGGAAAGCCCGGTAGCGGGTATCCAGCTGCCGTACTGCTTTAACGTGAACGTGACCATCCAGAACAACTATGTCGCGTTGAACTCTTCCACCGGCGACGAGCTGTTCTCGGCCACGCCGGCAGGAGCGGGCGGCGTCAGCATCTGCACCGGCTCGGACTACTACGAGTTCAACTACAACTGGCTGTGCGGCAATCTGAGCACCGGGGATGGCGGCGGGTTCGGCCACCTCGGGTTCAGCTACAACGGCGACGTCGAGCACAACTCGATCCTGTTCAATCAGGCCACCAACCCGACGATCCCGACCAACGGCGGCGGCATGATCGTCATGGGCACGCCCGATGCGGATATCGTTTGCGGCAATGGCGCCACCGACAACGATTGCGCGCCGCCTGCGGGGACGCCGGCTATCGTGGCGGCCGCGATTGGGCCGAGCGACGGCGTCGGTCCGGGGCTCGTGATCAACGCTAATCTGATCATGGGGAACGGCGCCGAGAGTGGCACCGGTGGCGGCATTGGCTTCCAGGCCGTCAACGGATCGGACATGGTCGCTTTCCCCGACGATCCGGGGCAGTGGAACTCGGTGGCCGTCACGAACAACATCATCGTCGACAACGTCGGATGGGGCGGGGATCTCGCTGTTCGATTCGCCCAATGTGAACATCATCAACAACACGATCTCGTTCAACGCCAGCACGGCCTCGTCAGGGGTGCTTTTCAACACCCTGGGTGCTCCCGTTGCCAGCCAGCCAGGGCCCACTTGCACGGCAAACTGCGGCACGTCGTCGCACGCACAAGTCGCCGGAGTGGTGGCGCTGCAGAACAGCGCGGTCTTGACGGCGAATCTTGCTGCGACGCCCGTCGTCTGCCCGCCGGGTCATTTCCAGGGTACCGGCACAAACGCCGCCACCAATGGGGCCTGCAGGCGGTACTCGTATCCGAAGCTGGAAAACAACATCATCTATCACAACAGCTCGTACCAGATCGGCGTGGGTGCTCTTGGTATCGGCGCGCTGAATCAGCAGAACGTGGTCGCACTGTATAACGCCGTGTTCACCGGCACTGGCCACGGCACGGCGGCGGCGAACCAGACGACGACCGGTGCATGCGTTGGTCCGGCCACCAGTTACTGGGACATCGGTGTACGCGGCGACACGGGACCGGCCAACCATGGTTCCGGGGTCACGCTCACGGCGTCGGATACAGTGTTCTCGCCTGGCGGCGCGAGTGTTCTCGGCGGGGGTAATTCCACAGCCAACCCGAACTTCGTCAGCTTCTACTGCGACGGTTCGCGCACACCGCCGGAAGCTAAAGCGTCGGGCTGGCAAGTGCCTCCTGGGATTTCGGACGCGACCGTG
>Ga0209156_10002719_pt1 | contig 13739 bp, 16 predicted proteins | sample GraSoiAngelo_124_FD_185881 | JGI IMG/M metagenome (GOLD analysis project Ga0209156, IMG submission 185881) | Grasslands soil microbial communities from the Angelo Coastal Reserve, California, USA - 14_0927_05_20cm (SPAdes) (version 2) | ecosystem: Environmental > Terrestrial > Soil > Grasslands...
ACCTTCCCCAGATCGCTTCCGTCGTCCGGGCCCGCACCAGACCAGGGGGGCACGATGAGGGTACGCATCACGAGGCGTGGTGGCACTGCGCAGATGTCGTGGCTGTTAAGTGCGGCCGTAACGAGTGGTTGTCTGGCGGCCGCGCTGGCGCTGAGCGGGGGCCGATCCAAAGCGTACACGGCATATTCGCTGGCCGTCCACAAGGCCTCGGCCATTCCCGCGTTCGCGCGGAAGTACGGACTGCGTTGCTCCGCCTGTCATACGGTGTGGCCCGAACTGAACGCCTTCGGTCAGCGGTTCAAAGACAACGGCTACCAGCTCGGCAACGACCGCGACTCGCCGATGTGGCAGTCTCCCGCGTACTGGCCCATCGCCATGCGCACCACGCCGCAGTGGCACCTGGAGAGCACCACCCATCAGATCACCGACGCCGCGCCGGCGGGGAAGACCCTGAGCCAGACCGGCTTCGATCTCTCCGGCGTCGATTTTCTGCTGCTCGGCACCCTGCACAAGAACATCACGTTCGGCCTCGTGCCGACCCTGGACGCTGACGGCACCACGGGACTCGAGGCGGCCTTCGTGCGCTTCGACAATCTGGGCCAATCGCCCTGGGCGAATCTGAAAGTCGGCAAGTTCGAGCTCGACAATCTGCTCTCCGAGAAGCGGTTCACCTGGCTGTCGAACAACGGCGGGTTCCTCTACGCCTACCACTACCTGCCGAGCGGCAGCGCCAACAACTTCGGCTTCGGCGACAACCAGATCGGCGCCGAGTTCTCGGGCCATTCGTTCAACAGCTACACGCGCTACAGCGTGGCGCTGCTCACCACCGACGACGGGGAGCCGGGGTTGCCGGGCGGCAAGAGCATGGACGCCATGTTCACCTTGAGCCAGGCCTTCGCGCCGGGCGGCGGTCTAGGACCGCAGCGGGTCGGCGTGTTCGGCTATCTGGGACACCGTCCGACCACCTTCGAGACGGTCGTCGGCGCGCCGATTCCCGGCACAGGCGCGGGCAACAAGTCGTTCTACCGGATCGGGGCGACGGCACAGCTTTGGCTCGGCAACCTGGAGCTGCTCCCGCTCGTGTCCCATGCGCAGGATGACGCGGCGCTCGGTCCCGGCCCGGAGAAACCGACCTGGAACAACGCGCTGCTCGAGGCGCACTACGTGGCGACGCCCCGTTTCATGGTGCAGGGACGCTACGAGCTGACGCGCATGTCGACGCAGGGTGATCCCGCCACGCCCCAGACGCTCGGCGACGCCGACGCCTTCGCCCTCGGCTTCCGCTACTATCCCTTCATGATCAGCCGCGACGGGATGGCCCTGCACGGTGAATTCGCGATGACGAGGACGACCGGGACGGCGCCCCTCAGCGGGGACGGCTCCGGCGTCGATCCCGCGGACCCTGCGACGAAGGTGTGGAGCCGCAGCTTGCTGCTCGCCTTCGATTTCGCCTTCTGAAAGGGGGGCGCCGATGAGATCACACACGCGATGGCTGGCCGTCGTCTCCGGGTGGGGCGTGCTCCTGTGCGCCGCCGGGGGAGGGGCAGCGCCCGCTCGGGCGCAGGAGTCCCACATCGGCGGCATGACGGGGCACGCCGCCGCAGCCAAGCCGCTGTACGAGCGCTATTGCGCCGGCTGTCACGGTGACGAAGGCGACGCCCGCGGCGAGAACGCGCAATGGATCGATCCCAAGCCGCGCGACTTCACCATGGCCGTCTTCAAGTGTCGCTCGACCCCCACCGGCACCCTGCCGACGGACGCGGACTTGTTCGATGCCGTGACCCGCGGGTTCGTGACGACGAACATGCCCCCCTGGGTGGCCCTCACCCCCGGGAACCGGGCGGATCTGGTCGCGTACATCAAAACGTTTTCGCCGAAATGGAAGACGGGCCACGCGGGAACGCCGATCACGATTCCTCCGGAGCCCGCGCTCTCGATCGAGAGCATGCGGCACGGCCGCGACCTGTTTCAGAAGATGGAATGCTGGAAGTGTCACGGCACGAGTGGGCACGGCGACGGGCCGTCCGCCGCGACGCTCACCGATAACAAGGACCTGCCGATTCACCCCTACGATTTCTCCAGCGGTTCGCGCTTCATGTGCGGCGTCACGAACCGCGACCTGTACAAGATCTTCATGACCGGGCTCGACGGCACGCCCATGCCGTCGTTCGCCGACGACATCAAGCCCGCGGACGGGTGGGATCTCGTGCACTTCCTGCGCACGTTGCAGCCGCTCGATACGCCGGAGGCGCGGATGTGGAAGGCGTGGCTCGCGACCCACGCCCAGGAGCTCAAGCCGATCGGTCCACCGGGGACAGGGCAGTGATGTAAAGGAGGCCGTTCGTATGCGCGTCCGCGATCTGATGCTCGTCGGTGGTGTGGGGCTCGGGGGAACCGCGATGATGATCGGACGGGCTGCGACGCCACCGGGCGCCACGATCAGCGGGAAGGTGACGTTCACCGGTACGCCCCCGAAGATGAAACCGATCGACATGGCCAAGGAGCCGTTTTGCGCCCGGCTCCACGCCGCGGCCCCGGTGCTGACCGAAAACGTGACTACGGGCCCGAGCGACGCGCTGCGCTGGGTGCTGGTGTACGTCTCCGCCGGCGACCAGGGCTCCGCACCGGCGACGGAGACGGTGCGGCTCGATCAGAAGGGCTGCCAGTACATCCCCCACGTGCTGGTCGTGCAGCCGAACCAGCCACTGGACATCTATAACGACGATTCCACGTCCCATAACATCCACCCGCTCGCCAAGGTGAATGCCGAGTGGAACAAGTCGCAGCCGATCGGGGCGCCGCCGATTCACGCCAAGTGGGAGAGCCCCGAGTTCATTCCCGTGAAATGCAACGTGCATCCGTGGATGCACGGCTGGCATCTGGTGCTCACGACCTCCCATTACGCGGTGACCGGGGAGGACGGAGCGTTCCGGCTGCAGGGGCTGCCGCCGGGCAAGTACACGATCACCGCGTGGCAGGAGCAGTTCGGCACGCAGAGCCAGGACGTGACCGTCACCGGGAGTGAGACCAAGTCGGTCAGCTTCGTCTTCAAAGCCACGCCGTACTGAGCGCCTCCGTGGGCAAACTGTTCGCTGTCGTGGTCACGATCATCACGGTCGTCTCGACCGCCATTTTCATCGCGCACACGTGGTGGCTGCCTCCTGATATCTCCGCCCACGGGCACGCGATCGATCGTCAGCTTTCGGAGACGATGATCTCGTCCGGCGTGCTCTTCGTGCTCTCCCAGCTGGCCCTCGCGCTGTTCGCGTGGCGCTTCGGCGACCGCGAGGACGGACGCCGGGTCAAGCCGTTTCCGGGCGGCGCCACTCCCATGGTCGTGTTCGCCGCGGTCCTGGTGGGTGCCGAGATCCTGACGCTCACGCTCGTCGGCGCGAAGGTCTGGGCCGGCGTCTTCCAGACGCCGCCCGATCCGAACTCGCTGCAGATCGACGTGCAGGCCGAGCAATTCGCTTTTTATTTTCGATATCCGGGGCCCGATGGCCGGTTCGGGGCCACCCACCCGGAGCTGATCAACGAAGCCAGTGAAAACTTTTTCGGACTGGATCCGGCGCGAGACACCTCGGCGCGCGACGACATCGTCGTCCCGACGCTGACGATCCCGCTCAATCGGCCCATCGCGCTGACCCTGCGGGCCAAGGACGTCAACCACGCGTTTTACGTGCCAGAACTGCGGATCCAGCAGGACTTCGTTCCCGGTCTCACCATCCCTCTGCATTTCACGGCGACCCAGACGGGGAGGTACGAAATCGTGTGCACGCAGTTGTGCGGCCTGGGGCACTACAACATGCGCGCGTACATCGAGGTGTTGCCCCAGGCGCAGTTCGACCAGTGGCTGAAGGACAAGGCGGCGCAACAATGACGCACGCCACAGTCGCAGGCGCTCACCGCCACGCGCCTCCGCAGGGCTTTCTCCGGAAACATGTCTTCAGTCTCGATCACAAGGTGATCGGGAAGCAGTACCTGGATCTGGCGCTGGTCGCGGTCTGCACCGGGATGATCCTCTCCTGGTTGATGCGTTTCCACCTGGCCTGGCCCGAGACGCCGATTCCGGGCCTCGCGAAACTGTCGCCCAACGGGGCCGCCGGCGGCGTGATCACGCCCGAGTACTACCTCTCGCTGATGACGATGCACGGCACGATCATGGTGTTCTTCGTCCTGACGACGGCGCCGTTTGCGGGGTTCGGCAACTATTTCCTGCCCATTCAGGTCGGGGCGGAGGACATGGCGTTCCCGCGCATCAACATGATGTCCTTCTGGGTCACCCTCGTGGCGTTCCTGGTCCTGATCAGCGCCTTTGTCGTGGGGGACGGACCGCCCCTGTCGGGTTGGACCGCGTACGCGCCGCTCTCCGCCGTCGGCAAGGACGCCGGTCCCGGCCAAGGCGTCGGCCAGACGCTGTGGGCGGTCTCCATCACGCTGTTTTGCGTCGCGCAGCTGCTTGGCGCCCTGAACTTCGTCACGACGACGCTCGATCTGCGGACGAAAGGGATGTCGCTCGCCCGCATGCCCTACTCCACCTGGGCGTGGTTCATCACCTCGGTCATCGGCCTCATCGCGTTCGCGGTCCTCATGCCCGCCTGCATCTTGTTGATCCTGGACCGCGTGGCGGGCACGAGCTTTTTCATTCCGGCGGGGCTGGTGATCAGCGATCGCCTGCAGCCGCATGCGGGGGGCTCGCCGCTCCTGTGGCAGCACCTTTTCTGGTTCTTCGGGCACCCGGAGGTGTACATCGCGATCCTGCCGGGGTTCGGCATCATTTCGCACATTCTCCCGGTCTTTGCCCGGAAGCCGCTGCTGGGACCACGGGTCATGATCGCCTGTCTGGTCGCCATCGCCTTCCTGAGCTACACGGTGTGGGGCCACCACATGTTTTTGAGCGGCATGAACCCGTTCTCGGCGACGCTGTTCTCCGTGCCGACGCTGGTCATCACGATCCCCGCCACGATCGTGACCCTCCTGTGGATCGGCACGATCTACGGCGCCCGGCTGCGGTTCACGACGCCGGCCCTGTTCTGCCTCGGGTTCGTATCGGTGTTCGTGAGCGGCGGCATCAGCGGCTTCTTCCTGGCCCAACCGTCGATCGATACCTACCTGCACGGCACCTATTTCGTGGTGGGGCACTTCCATTTCGTCATGGGGGTCGCCGCCATGTTCGGCATCTTCGCCGCGACGTATTTCTGGGCGCCGAAGATGTTCGGCCGCATGATGAACGAAACGCTGGGGAAGTGGCACTTCTGGCTCACCTTCATCGGCGTCTATTGCGTCTTCATGCCGATGCACTACCTCGGCCTCGCCGGCAACGTGCGCCGCTACTCGGCGTTCACGGACGACTACCTGAAACCCCTGATCCCGCTGCACCGCTTCATCACCGTCGCCGCTCTGTTCACTGGCGCGGCCCAGCTGATTTTCCTCTTCAACCTCATTCGCAGCCGGTTTCGTGGTCCCCAGGCCCCCGACAATCCGTGGGAAGCGACCTCGCTCGAGTGGTCCACCACCTCGCCACCCCCCTTCGACAATTTCGGGGGACGACCGCCGGTGGTGGAGCGGGGTCCCAACGAGTACGGCATCGGGAGCGGCGCCCGCGGGGTGGATTATGGAATGCAGGCCGCGGCCGCTCGGGTGAGCGCGCGGTGACGGAGGCGCCCGTGACGACCGTCGCTTCGTCCCCGGCACAGCCACCCGGGCCACCCACCCCGGCGGCGCCGCCGGTCGTCGAGCAGCCCCGGCCCAGGCCGGCCCAGACGGGCGTGTGGATCGCCATCGCGGCGATCTCGATGACGTTCGCGGCGCTCACCAGCGCCATGGTGGTGCGGGGGAGCGCCGCCGCGGATTGGCGGCACTTCCGCTTGCCGCCGATTCTCTACCTCAACACCGCCCTCCTGCTTGCCTCGAGCGCCGTCCTCGAAGCCGGCCGGCGGCGCGTCGCCGCGCACCTGGTCTGGGTCACGCTCGGCCTGGGTCTCGTATTCGTCGTCGGACAGGTAGTGGCGTGGCGCCAGCTTGCCGCCCAGGGCCTGTTCCTCGCGACCAGTCCCAGCAGCGCGTTTTTCTATGTCTTCACCGCCCTGCACGGGCTCCACGTGCTGGGCGGCCTCGGCGGTTTGGGCTACGTGCTGCGACGCTTCGACGCGGCGGGTCCCGCGCCTGTGCCCGCGCTCGGTGCGGCGGCCTTGTACTGGCACTTCATGGACGTGCTGTGGCTGTGCGTGCTCGTGCTGCTGGTGCTTCGAGTCTAGGGCGGCGGGATGACGCGACATGAGTGAGGCCGCGACTGCACAGGCGGGGACCCTGACGGAAGGCTCACCCTACGGCATTCCCTCGCGCAAGCTCGCGATCTGGCTGTTCATCATCGCCGACGCCGCGACGTTCGGGGCGATCCTGTTCGCCTACGGGTATCTCCGCCTCGCGAACCCGGACTGGACCAAACCGTTCGCGTTTTCACCCACCATCGTGAACGGCATCGTGATGACCGTGGTGCTCCTCACGAGCAGCCTGACCATGGTGGCGGCGCTGGCCGCCGCTCAGTCGGGCCGGACGTCCACCGGTATCCGTTGGCTCGGCGTGACCATGCTGCTGGGGACCGTGTTCGCGACGCTGCATTTGCGAGAATGGTTCGCCATGATCGCCGCAGGCTGGCGGCTGTTTCGCAACCCGATGGGCGGCTCGCCGCTGTTCGGCGCCACCTTCTTCGGCATCACCGGCCTGCACCTGCTGCACGTGGTTTGCGGCGTGATCGTCATCGGAGTCATCGCGCTGGAATTCCGACGGGGGCGGTTCGGCGCAGGCCACGTCGAGACGACCGCTCTGTACTGGCATTTCGTCGATCTCGTGTGGATGTTCGTCTTCCCGCTCGTGTACCTGATGAATGTGCGCTGAGGACCGATGACCGCCATCGCCCCGCGACGCCACCCGACCATGAAACTGTACGTAGTCGTGTGGATCGGCTTGATCCTCATTGTGGGACTGGAGGTGCTCCTGACCTACGAGCGCCTGCCGGCTGGAACGCTGCTGGCCTGTCTGCTCGCCCTCGCGCTCGTCGAGGCGGCGCTGGCGGTGATGTATTTCATGCACCTGAAATACGAGCGGCCGGCGCTGTTCTGGAGCCTCATTCCCTACCTGCTCTTCGCGCTCGTGCTGATGGACCATTTTTGGCCGGACGCGCTGCGTCTCATGCGGCAGCGGCTGCACGGACCGTAGCAGCCGATGGTCCTGGAGTGAGCATGGGCGCGCTGCTGAGCGGGATGCTCATCCTCATGGTGGCGGCGTTTCTGCTCGTGACCGGCATCGCCGTCATGGCGTATCGCAGGCGCAAGCACGGAGCGGGAGACTAGCTCGGCCCGGTCCGGGCCGACAGCGACACCGTGACGCTCGCGGGGTGTTTGAGCGACTGATACACGACACAGTAGCGCTCGGTGAGCCGCAGCAGGGAATCGAGCTGCTCCGGGCTCGCGTCGGTATCCAGGTCGAACCGCAGGCGTATCGCCTGAAACCCCACCGGCACGTCCTTCGCGACGCCCAGGGTGCCGCGAAAGTCCAGATCGCCCTCGGCCGACACGGTCCCGCCGTCGAGCGGCAGGGCGAGCGCCGTGGCGACGGCCTTCAGGGTGACTCCGGCGCATGCGACCAGGGCTTCGAGCAGCAGGTCGCCCGAGCAGGCCGCGCGACCGTCACCGCCCGTGGCCGGGTGCAACCCGGCCTCGACCAACGCCTTCCCCGTTTCCACGCTGCACGTGACGTTCTCCTCACCGAGTCTGCCCCGTGCGTGCAGCGTGACCAGTGCTGCCGCGGGCTCCGTGCGGTAGCGCTCCTTGAGCGGCGCCTGCAAGGCCCGAAGCTCCTGCGCATCCATGGGGTCACGTTCCTTCCCGCACGGCGAGGGCGACCAGGGCAATCCCGCCTCGCACATTCTGGTTGACGTGTACGCTGAGGGTCCTGGGGCGGATCGCGTACACGATATCGTCCGCGATCCGGGCCGCCAGGCTCTCGCAGAACGCTCCTTCATCGCGATACGACCAGAGATAGTACTTGAGCGCCTTCGACTCGAGGCAGCGCTCACCGGGCGTGTACTCGATGGTCACGCTGCCGAAGTCCGGCTGGCCGGTGCGGGGACAGATGGATGTGAATTCCGTGGCCGTCAGGGTCACGGTCCGCACGTCCGGAGCGGGAAAGGCTTCGGCCTTGAGGTACTCCCGAGCTTCCGTCGGGCTCGAGGGCCGGGGGAGCGGTCCCGTGCGGGGCAGCCTGGGCGGTTGCGAGGTCATTGGTCGGCTCCTCAACTCGTCACTGTACCGGTGTGCTCGGGCGGATACCTTTCGGTAATAATGGAGCCCCTGGCGACCAAGCCGAAAGCCATCGCCCTGTTGAGCGGCGGGATCGACTCGACCACGGCTCTGGCCCTCGCCCAGCGACAAGGGTTCGAGGTCTACGCGCTCACGTTCCGCTACGGCCAGCGCCACGAGGTCGAGATTGCGGCCGCCCGTCGTGTCGCCCGCGCCCTCCACGTGGCCCGGCACGAGATCGTCGAATTCGACTTGCGGCGGTTCGGCGGGTCCGCCCTCACGGACGAGATCGCGGTCCCCAAAGACCGGACCCCCGCCGAGCTCGCGGCCGGGATCCCGGTCACCTATGTGCCCGCGCGCAACACGATCTTTCTGTCCTTTGCGTTGGCGTGGGCCGAGGTCGTGGGCGCGGCGGATATCTTCATCGGCGTGACGGCCTTGGACTACAGCGGCTACCCCGACTGCCGGCCGGAGTACATCGCGGCGTTCCAGACCATGGCGGGTCTCGCCACGCGGGCGGGCGTCGAGGGTGGGCAGCGTCTCCGAATCCATACGCCGCTGATCGCCCTGTCCAAGCGGGAGATCATTCTCACGGGCCTCTCGCTGGGCCTCGACTACGCGCTCACCTCGAGCTGTTATGACCCCGCGCCCGGCGGCGAGGCCTGCGGGCGGTGTGATGCCTGCCTGCTGCGCCTGAAAGGCTTCGCCGAGGCGGGCACGCCCGATCCGATCCGATACCGGGCGGCGGCGGGAGTCTCGCAGTGAGCTACGGCGTCAAGGAGATCTACTACACACTGCAAGGCGAGGGGGCCAACGTCGGGCGGCCCGCGGTGTTGTTGCGATTCGCGGGCTGCAATCTGTGGTCCGGGCGCGAGGAAGATCGCGCCACGGCGCGGTGCGGCTTCTGCGACACGGACTTCGTCGGCACGGACGGTCCCGGTGGTGGGCGGTTCGACTCGAGCGCTGCCCTCGCGCGAGCCGTGTTGGCGGCCTGGCCGGCCGCGGCTCCGCCTCGCGCCGGCCGCTTCGTCGTGTGCACGGGCGGCGAGCCCCTGCTGCAACTCGACGAGCCCCTCACCGCCGCCTTGCACGAGACGGGGTTCGAAATCGCGATCGAGACGAACGGCACGCTGCTGCCGCCACGCGGTATCGATTGGGTGTGCGTCAGCCCCAAGGCCGGAGCCGAGCTCGTGCTCCGGAGCGGGGACGAGTTGAAGCTGGTGTTCCCCCAGCAGGGCATCTCGCCCGAGAGCCTCGAAGGTCTCGAGTTCCGGCACTGGTTCCTGCAGCCGATGGACGGGCCCGACCGGCTGCGGAACACGGAGCTCGCCGCGCGCTACTGCCTCACGCATCCCCGGTGGCGCCTCAGTCTTCAAATGCACAAGCTGCTGGGCATCCCGTGACGCGGTGATGCCACGACCCAGGTCGGCGAAGTGATGGGTCGTCGCAGCGGGTGTTGCTTGAAGTCCGCACTGCTGAGTTCCAGTCCTAGACCGTGTTCAGTTTGCGAAGTTGTGCCGTTGGTGTGGTCCGGGTGTTGCGGTGATGCATGGCGACACGATCCACGTGTTGCGGCAGTGCTCACCCGCGCTCGGGGACCCGCCCATGAAGCTCGTGCCGCTCGACAAACCCGACCTGATCGACCTCGCCGGTCAGTGGCTCGGACGCGAGGAGAACTATAAGTGGCTGGACTTCGGGGATGGCGTCCACCCCCTGAGCCTCGTCTCCCTCAGGATCATGGCGCAGCGGGATCTCCATGTGCTGCGCATGTTCACGGCGCATGATTGCGATCTGCCGATCGGCATCGTGGCCTTGTCGGACATACGTCGCCAGTGGAAGACGGCCGGTTCGCTCTGGGCGGTGCTCGGTCGGAAGCGCTACGGGGGCCTTACGGCCCGTGCCGTGTCCCAGCTGCTCACGTTCGGCTTTGTCGAACTCGGGCTGGAAGCGGTGAGCGCGTGGACGGTCGAGTGCAACGTGGCATCACGTCGTGTGCTGGAGCAGCTCGGGTTCAGGTATGTCGGGCGGCAGCGGCGGCGCCACTGGATCGACGGCCGCCCGCACGATCGACTCCTCTACGACCTCCTGGCGACAGAGCACCACGAGATCCCCGATTTCTATGTGCATCGAGCCGCGGGAGTGTCGTTGGCGACACCTCACCTTGCACCCCGCACCGTCGCCCGGCGCCCGCGAGACGGCCGCGGGCCGCCCCTCGACGCCGCCTGAGGCCACGAAGCCCCGCACGCCGGACATGGTGGACGGGGCTTCATGATGTCCGGATGCGCCAGGCGGGATTCGAACCCACGACCTTCGGCTCCGGAGGCCGACGCTCTATCCAGCTGAGCTACTGGCGCCTATCCATTGCGGATTGTGGATTTCGGATTGCGGATTGGCAAGGCACGCCACGAGGGACAGGGTACCTTCAATCCGAAATCCGCAATCGCCAATCCGCAATTGACAAGTCGGGGCGAGTGGATTTGAACCACCGACCTCCTGGTCCCGAACCAGGCGCGCTAACCGGGCTGCGCTACGCCCCGAAAGGCTAGACGCCGAGACGCCTAGTCGCCTAGACGCCGAGCAGTTGCTAGCCGAGAGTCACTGGGCGTCTAGGCGTCTGCACGTCTAGGCGTCCAGCCGTCATGCGCCCAGGAGGACTCGAACCCCCAGCCTCTTGATCCGTAGTCAAGCGCTCTATCCAGTTGAGCTATGGGCGCGAGTGGGCGGTACTAGACTCGAACTAGTGACCTCCACGATGTCAACGTGGCGCTCTAACCAGCTGAGCTAACCGCCCGAACAAATAGCGGATTGCGGATTGGCGATTGCGGATTGAACTGATGCCCTCAATCCGCAATCCGCAATCCGCAATCCGCAATGGAAGTAGCGGGGGTGGGATTTGAACCCACGACCTCCGGGTTATGAGCCCGGCGAGCTACCAGACTGCTCCACCCCGCGTCGTTGTGTCCTCAAGCCATGGCCCCGGCCGCGAGGCCGGGTGAGAGCGGGAAACGGGACTCGAACCCGCGACCCCAACCTTGGCAAGGTTGTGCTCTACCAACTGAGCTATTCCCGCGAACTACTAGACGCCGAGACGCGTAGACGCCCAGACGCCTAGGGTGCCAGAACTGCTGCGCGAACGAATGTAACTGTCCGGGCCCGCCTCGGACTAGGCGTCTGGGCGTCTCGGCGTCTGAGCGTCCAGCCTTCTATGGAGGCGAGGGGGATCGAACCCCTGACCTCGTGAATGCCATTCACGCGCTCTCCCAACTGAGCTACGCCCCCCGTATATTGGGCCCGGCAAAACGCGTTCCGGCGGGAACACGGCATCTTACCGGGACGTTCCAGTGGTGTCAAGCGATTTCACGCCCAGGCACGAACTTTTCGTCCTGTGGTCGGTATCACAGGCTGATCCGGGACCATACCGATGCCCAAGCGCACTCGACGGAAGAAGACCACCTCCCCCGCCCGGGCGAAGCCCCGAACGGTGCCCCGCCCCACGGCGGCGGCGGCCGCAGCGGCGCCCGAGGCCAAGGCGAAGCCCGCCAAGAAGCGCGGGCGGCGCCGGGGGCTTCTGGCCGGGCTCGGCACCCATGAGCACGAGCGCGACATCCTCGACCAGTATCTCCATGAGGTGTCGAAGACACCCCTGCTCACGCAGAAGGAGGAGATCGCGCTCGCTCGCAAGGTGCGCGCCGGCGATCAGGAGTCGATGCAGGAGCTCGTGAAGCGCAACCTGCGCTTCGTGATCTCGGTGGCCAAGAAATACCAGAACCGCGGTCTGCCCCTCACCGACCTGATCGGCGAGGGAAACGTGGGCTTGCTCACCGCGGCCCGGAAGTTCGACCCGGACCAGGGGGTGAAGTTCATCTCTTACGCGGTGTGGTGGATCCGACAGGCGATTCTGGCGGCGCTGGCGCGCCAGGGCCGCACCGTGCGCGTGCCGCTGAACCGCACGGCCGACCTGTCGCGCATCGTGCGCACGGCCGAGTACCTGCGGCAGACGCTGCGGCGCGAGCCCACGCCGGAGGAGATCTCCGACGCCACCAAGCTGTCGCTCGAAGTGGTGCAGTCCCTCGCGGCGCTCAACACGGGCGACGTGCGGCTCGATGCCCCGCTCGATCCGGACGGCGACCGGTCGCTGATCGAGCGCTTTATCGCCGAAGATCTCCCCGACACGGAAGACCAGGCGATGGACCGGTTCCTGTCGGACGAGATCGAGCAGGCCCTCGGCACGCTCCAGCGGCGCGACGCCAAGGTGCTGCGCCTGTATTTCGGGCTGGATGGCGGCCGCGAGCACACGCTCGAGGAGATCGGCGGCATGCTCGGCGTGACGCGCGAGCGGGTGCGCCAGCTGCGGGACCGCGCGCTCAAGCGGCTGCGGGATGGTGATGTAGGCAAGGCGCTCGCGAGCTTCGCCGCCTGAGACGTTGCACGACGCCACGACGCCACGTTTCACGAGGTGGCCGGCAAGCTTTGGTGCCGGCCATTTTCGTTTCCTGGAGCGTGGCGTCGTGTAACGTGGCGTCGTAGTTTAGACCCCGTGATCGAAAGCCTCGGCCGAAGGACCGTCGACGCGATCAAGGCCGTCGGCGGCTTCGGCCATTTCGTAGGGGATCTCGCGCGCGCCGTCCCGGACGTCGCGGTGTGGGGACGATTGACGCCCGTGCAGATGCGGCGCGTGGGGGTGGACTCGCTTCCCGTGGCGCTGTTCATCGCCGCGTTCACGGGCGTCGTCCTGGCTCTGCAGGCGTCCTACACGTTCACGGGGACGGTCCCGCTCTATTTCGTCGGCACGCTCGTCGGCAAGACGATGATGCTCGAGCTCGGACCCGTCCTCGCGGGGCTCGCGTTGGCGGGCCGCGTCGGCGCGAGCATGGCGGCCGAGCTCGGCACCATGAAGGTCACCGAGCAGGTGGACGCGCTCGAGACCCTCGCCTACGATCCCCAGAGCTTTCTGGTGCTGCCGCGGGTGTTGGCCGGGACCACCATGTTCCCGGTCATTGTGGCCCTGTCGATCCTCACGGGGATCGTCACCGGGTGGATCGCCAGTCTGGTGCTGCTCGATCTCTCCACTCAGGAGTTTCTCAAGGGTCTGAAGCTGTTCTATCGCTTCAAAGACACCTGGTTCGGCCTCTTCAAGAGCGCCACGTTCGGGTGCACCATCACCCTGGTAGGCTGTGTGGTAGGGCTCTCGACGCGAGGCGGTGCGGAAGGGGTGGGCCGGAGCACCACGCGCGCCGTCGTGTATTCGGCCGTCCTGCTGCTCGTGCTCGACGCCTTTTGGGCGCTGGTGCTGTTGCGGTGATCGAGTTCCGGGATCTGCGCAAGGCGTTCGACGGCCGCCCGGTGCTCGACGGGTTCACGCTGCGCGTGCAGGACGGCGAGACGACGGTCATCATCGGCTATTCGGGCACGGGGAAGAGCGTGGCCTTGAAGCACGTC
>Ga0209156_10002722_pt1 | contig 13723 bp, 13 predicted proteins | sample GraSoiAngelo_124_FD_185881 | JGI IMG/M metagenome (GOLD analysis project Ga0209156, IMG submission 185881) | Grasslands soil microbial communities from the Angelo Coastal Reserve, California, USA - 14_0927_05_20cm (SPAdes) (version 2) | ecosystem: Environmental > Terrestrial > Soil > Grasslands...
TCACCACCGGTGTTCGTTATCGTTCGTTGGAAGCCGGTTTACGGACACTTAAAGTCAGGACGGATAACTATTTGTTTACCGGCGGTCTCAAAGGCAATCTGGGCGAGTTCGCCAACGCCTGGGACCAATTGAAGACCTGGGAGTGGGAAGCCGCGGTTCGCTACAATGAAAGCTATCGGACTGTCCGGTTTGGCGGCCTCGTTAATAACTACGCCCTGCGTAATCGCCTGCTCGATACTGATCCTGCAACGGCGTTTAATCCATTCGGCATCAGCCAAAATTCGAGGCAGGTAAAGAACGAGATTTTCATTACGACGCACGAGTTTGAAGATTCGGTTCTCGTGACCGAAGACTTCACTCTGCGCGGCGATTTGTTTAACCTCCCTGGAGGTGCGGTCCGTTTCGCGATCGGCGGTGCGCACCTGGGCAATACATTTTTCGATCAACCGGATTCTTTGACTGTGGCCGGACAGACTACCGGCGCGACGAATTCCGAGCCGACTCGCGGCAGTCGCGATTCCTGGTCGGTGTTCTGGGAAGCACGTGTTCCAGTGACTGGACCGACGTGGAATTTCCCCGGCGCCTACAGTTTGGAATTCGGCTATGCCGAGCGGTATGAGAACTATAGCGACTTCGGTTCAACCGAACGTCCCAAGTTCGATGTTCGCTGGCAGCCGATCGATCAATCATTGACCCTGCGCGCGGCTTATATCGAAGCCTTTCACGCTCCGTCATTATTTGAATTGTTTGGTGGAACCACCCAAACCTTCCCGATTATCGTTGATCCCTTCACGCCGGAAGTGCAGGTCGAACAGCATATTCAGGGTAACCCCAACCTGAAGCCGGAAATTGCCTATGAGTACACCTATGGCGGCGTGCTTACTCCCGGTAAATGGTGGAGTCCTTTGCAGGGCTTAACATTGTCCGCGGATTTCATCCACATCGATATCCGTGGATTCACTACCACCTTGGATCCGCAGTTCTTGGTCGAGCACGCGGGCCCGCAGGATCCCGTGACCGGTACCCAACACCTCGGGGATTCGACCATCACGCGCGACGGACCTAACGGTCCGATTCTTCTGTTGTTCACGCCGGAGCAAAATCTCGGCCGCGAAATTCTGAGCGCGTGGGATTTCGAAGCGGTCGAGATCTTCGACACTTCACGTTTCGGTCACGGAGATTGGGGAACGTTTACCGCGACTTGGAACGAAACCTATATGGCTGACGTTGACGTCCAGGCCGTACCGAACGGCAAGCGATTCACGGCCGTTGGCAAGTTCGGTGGCGGCTTCCAAGGCAACAATGGCGGCGGCTCCTATACCCACAATCGCTGGTACACCAGTCTATTCTATGACGGCCCATCCGGATCGTGGATGCAAGGTATTGATGCCGGCGCTGTAGTCCACTTCGTCGGGCAGTACTGGGACAACTCCGCCTTCACCTTCGTTGATTTACGGCCTCGGCCGGGCTTCCCAACGGATCCGGCAACGGGGGATTGCAGCAAGTTTGATTTCCTTGTCTTTGGCGGGACAGCAGACCCAAATACAGGGCTTATAGTCCCAGGCCGTCTGATACCGCCTCACCGTGGGCCGATTTCGAAGGACCCGGCCAATCCATTCTTCCCTTGCCAAGGCACTTTCGACCGCAAGGTGCGCGAGTGGGTGACCTTGGATGTGATCGTGAATTACACGTTCAACCTGCCACCGCCTGCCGCGCAAAACGAAGTGGCTGGATATGCCAAGGATGGTGGCAAGAACGTGAAGATGAAGGATGGCAAGGAGAAGAACGTGATGCCGGTCTCGACCGCCGAGTACAACCCGTGCGGATGGAGGTCCTGGCTGAACAATGTGACGATCACGGTGGGCATGGACAACGTAACTGACGAACAACCGCCATTCGTGGCTGCTGCTTTCGAAAACGGTTACGACCAGCAGACCGCCAACAACAAAGGCCGGCTCTGGTACGTCGGGGTCAAAAAGAGATTTTAGTACTGTCTCTTGCACAGTAGCTAGTCAGGCGGCCGGGTTCGGTTAGGGAACCCGGCCGCATCTCATCTGTAAGTCTGGTGCGTTTGCGGTTATCTTGTTGTGAGTGGCGCCGTGATCAGCATCCAGTTGAAAACCACCCACCGGCTCACTGAGCGGCGTCGTCCTCCATCGCCCCGCGTTTTTTGCGGAAGAAATCCTGCAGAATGGAAGCGCACTCGGTCTGTAAAACGCCGCTGGTGATCTGACTGCGGTGATTAAGCACGTTGTGCTGGAGCAAATTCATCACGGTGCCGCCGGCACCGGCGCGAATGTCCGTGCAGCCAAAAATCACCCGGCGAATTCGGGTGTGGACAATCGCCCCAGCGCACATTGGGCAAGGTTCCTTTGTCACGTAAAGATCGCAGTCAGTCAGGCGCCAGTCGCCGACAGCTGCTTCGGCTGCTGTTAATGCGAGCATCTCGGCGTGAGCCGTCGCATCTTTGAGCAGCTCGACTTGATTGTATCCGCGCGAGATGATTTTGCCTTGCCGGACAACCACCGCGCCGATTGGAACTTCGTCGGCGGTACGCGCCTTCTCTGCCAGGCGTAACGCCTCTTGCATGAAGGTTTCGTCCAATTCCATCGTCAGCGCCGTTCGCCTAACAATCTCGGAAGATCGACATCTTTATTGAAAAGACACGTCCACGCACCTTTAAGCTGGCGAAGTACTTGTACTGCAATGAAAAAGCTATTCTTCATCCTAACGATCTTTTCTTTATCACTAATTGGGGCGAACGCGACCGAGCAAGACACGGTCGATCGCTCGGCGGTCACGATCCGAGAGTTCCGCCACATGCCCGAGAAAGGCATTCCGCCGCGTATTCTCCGGAATGCGCGAGGTCTCGCCATTATCAGCGTCGTGAAAGCCGGCTTTATTTTTAGCGGAAAGGCCGGCGAAGGCGTAGTGGTCGCGCGAACTGGACACGGCTGGTCTGGGCCGTCTTTCATCGGCACCGGCGGCGCAGGTTGGGGACCCCAAATCGGCGCGGAAGTGACCGATTTTGTGATCGTGCTTAACAACGAAAGCGCTGTTCGCGCCTTTTCGAAGGGCGGAAATGTGACGCTCGGAGCGGACGCAAGCGTTGCCGCGGGACCAGTGGGACGCGCGGCTGAGGCCGATGTGACTCCGAGAGCGGCAATTTATACCTACAGCAAAACGAAAGGTCTTTTTATCGGCGCGTCGCTGGAAGGCGCTGTGATCGGCACACGCAAAGGCGCGAACGATCATTACTATGGGCGCCCCGTCTCTGCTTACGACATTTTGCATGGGCGTGTCGCCGCACCGCCGGGCGCTGCGAATCTGCGGGCAGCTCTTGCCCGTTGAGGCGGTCGAGCCTAAATCGAGAAGGACGGCCGGCTCCTCCTCCCCGGTTGGAAATCGTCTGACTGCCGATAATTTGCTTTACAAGCGAACCGCCGCTTTACGAGTTTAAGAGGCGTGCGCTGGTTGCAGACAATTTATCTAACCTGCCTGTGTGTCTCGGCAAGCTCGGCGCAGCAGCAAGAGCCCAGCCTGGTCGATCGCCTGCTTAGGCCGAACCTGGAGCTGCAGAACAATGCTCAGGGTAAAAAATACGTCGCCAGTTCTGCTGTGGTCAAACATCGAGGCAGCGTGGGAACATTTTTGCTGCAGCCGAACCGTGCGGAAAAATCATTCGTCAACACGCACGCGCTTACCACCAAGGAGTATCCTTCTCGCTCGGTCGGGACCGAACCCAAAATTTCCTCGACCCAGAATCGAACTGCAAACATCCCCGAACCGGTAGGAACATCGTCCGTTCGCGACATTCACAGTGCGAACAATCCTCACAACGTGACCGCGAGCCGAATCTTCGCCGATCAACATCAGTTTCGAGACCAGGGTAAAAGTCAAAAATCGTTAGACCGGCAGAATCCGCCAATGACCATCGACCAAGTTCGGGACCTGCTGAATAAAAATAAATAGCGCGCTTCGGCAGGACGGCTGTCTTCAGCCGCAATATTGGAAATCTTTGCCGCCGAGGACGGCGGCCACTACAGTTGCGAATCATGCGACCGGATGAAGCCTTGGCGTTTCTAAAAAAAGGCGCCGCGCAAGTCATTAGCGAAGCGGAGCTGCGCGAAAAACTGGCGCTCGGCCGCCCCCTCCGCGTCAAGCTCGGGGTCGATCCCACGACTGCCGACATTCACCTTGGTCACGCAGTTGTGCTGCGAAAGCTTCGACAATTTCAGGACCTCGGACATCAAGCAGTTCTCATTATCGGTGATTTTACCGGGATGATTGGCGACCCAAGCGGTCGGTCCGCCACCCGGCCGCATCTCACGCACAAAGAAGTGATGCATAATGCGCAAAGCTATCGTGAGCAGGCCTTCAAGATTCTCGATCCGACTCGGACGGAGACCGTTTGCAATGGCGATTGGTTTCGCAGCATGTCCTACGAAGATGTGCTTCGCTTGAATAGCCGGGTCACACTTCAACAGATGCTGCAGCGGGAAGATTTCCGCGGGCGGATCGATAATCAACAGCCGATCCACGCCCACGAAATTCAATACCCGATCATGCAAGGCTGGGATTCTGTGATGGTGCGGGCCGACGTGGAGCTCGGTGGTACTGATCAACTTTTCAACATTTTAGTCGGACGCGGTTTCCAAAAGGAGGAAGGTATGCCGCAGCAAATCGTTTTTCTTCTTCCGATCCTGGAAGGTTTGGATGGCTCAAAGAAAATGAGCAAGAGCTTGGGCAACTTCGTTGGCGTAAGCGAGCCGCCCACGGACATGTTTGGCAAACTCATGAGCATCTCAGATAAATTGATGGTGCGTTATTATGAGGTTTTGCTCGGGCGGGAGCTACCGAAAGGCGCGGACCCGTTTGAAGCAAAAAAGCAGCTCGCGTTTGAGATCGTGCAGACCTATCACTCGGCCGAGGTCGCGCAGAGGATACTTACCGATTGGAATGCGCGTTTTAGCAAAAAAAACCTAGCCGATGCTGAGTTGCCGTACTTACGGCCCGGTAACTACACGAACTTCGTGGACCTTGTCGGACACGCATTTCAGGAAGCATTCGGAATCAAAAAGTCGCGCTCTCAAGTTCGCCGGTTAATCGAACAAGGCAGCGTTCAACTCAACGGTAACAAGATCACCGACCCGAACATGCCAATTCTGTTTCGCGGCGGCGAGATTCTGCGTCTCGATAAAACTCACGCCGTGCGAATCAAATAAAAAAGCACGGAGCGGAAGCTTCGTGCTTTTCATGGAGGTCCGCTTTGGAAACTTTACGCGGCGGCAGCGGACTCAAACAACGGCAGAATAGGCATACGTTCAACGTAGGAGGTGGCGATGCCTTCAAAGTGCGCGCGAATGCTGCGCAGTTCCGCATTCACAAATGTATCGACGAAGTGCAGGCGCTGATCGAGCCAAGCGAAGAGCCGATTCTTTATCCGATAGTGGATCGCGAGCGTGATCTCGGTGCAGGCCGGCCGGATCTCGGTGAAGTCGACCAACCCCATCACTTCGATATTTCCGCCCGCTGATTCAAAGGCGAATTGGTTGTCTGAATCGCCATCCACCGCCAGCAGGACGGTGCGCGCCTCAAAACCGAGTGGACCGCGAAAACTGAATTCCACCGTTTTTGAAGAGGTCACCATTGCTTTCGTGACCATCAGAAACTGCCGTTTATAGGATTGAATGCTGGTCAGCCGGGCCTTGGATTCAGCCAGCGGCTGGCTCATATGAAACGTTTTTTCTAGGAGCATATTAATAGGGTTGTTGCCAGAAGGTTTAGCAACGCAGATGCCACCCTGATTTGCCTGGGGAGAGCCGCTACGGGCTCGCGATTTGTGTAGGTTTAAATTACACTTATGTCGAATTAATTTACAGATACGCTTACCTGCCAAGACCCAAAATTTGCCGCCATGCTGGGGGCAATTCTTCTGCATTTTCCGCCAATTCGGGCAGTAGCGGAACATCAAGAACGCCTGCTAAAATGTCAGCATTGGTGGTTTGGGCGATATCCGGGTCTCTAGAAGGATTGTTTAAGACCACGCCCGCGCAGCGCAAGCCCGCGACCTGAACACTGCGAAGTGTCAAGAGAGTGTGATTCAGGCAACCCAGTCGGTTCTGAGCCACAACCGGCACCGGCAGACCAATCTCAACGGCCAGATCTTTGACAAAGTAATCCGACCGCACCGGCACCATCCAGCCGCCGACACCTTCGACAAATACGTCGTCAACTTGGGCCACCAGTTTCCGAAACGCATCGAGCAACCGTTCGATGTTGATATTCACGGCTTCGATTTGCGCCGCGGTCAACGGCGCGGCCGGTGTTCGTAGCCAAAGCGGATTAATTTCATCTATGGTCAGACCATTTGCGCCCGCCGACAACAGAAGCTCGGCGTCCCGGCGATCACCACAGCAAATCGGTTTGAATCCGGCGCACGATCTTCCATTTGCGCGCAACCGTCGGAGCAATTGCACGGCAGTGTGCGTTTTTCCAACACCGGTGTCGGTGCCGGTAATGAAGAAACTCACAACGCCGATCTTATGCTGCGCGTGCGTGCTGAGCGACGATGGTCTCCATCATCGAGCGAAAAATCTTTGCGCCGTCAGCGCTTCCAAGGCGCGCGTCGCAGGCACGATCCGGGTGCGGCATTAGCCCGAGCACGTTTCCTTCGCGATTGCAGATGCCAGCAATGTTCTCGATCGAGCCGTTCGGGTTCGCCTCGGGAACAATTCGGCCCCGATCGTCGGCGTAGCGCATAATGACTTGCCGGTTGTGATTCAGCTCATGCAGTGTCTTATCATCCGCGAAATAACAACCCTCGCCGTGGGCGATCGGCATTCGGAGCAGAGTTCCTTCTGCACACCCATGGGTGAACGGCGAATCCGGGACTTCTACGCGCACCGTCACCATCTCGCAGACAAAACGAAGCGATCGATTGCGGACGAGCGCACCCGGGAGAAGGCCGGCTTCACACAAAACCTGGAAACCGTTGCATGTGCCAAGAACGAGTTTCCCCGCGCGCGCGTCGCTGATCACCGCCTTCATGATCGGTGAGAAGCGTGCGATCGCGCCGCAACGTAGATAGTCGCCGTAAGCGAATCCGCCTGGCAAAACGATCGCATCGTAATCGCGGAGCGACGTTTTTTTGTGCCAGACGTAGTCAGCCTGCAGACCTTCGATGCTGTTAATACCCGCGACGCAATCCTGATCGCAGTTAGAGCCGGGAAATTGGATGACGGCAAACTTCATCTCGATCTAATGAGCGATCGCCCGCGCGCGTTGTTCCTCATGATAATCGTTCACGACCAGTGCGGCATGAATGACTCCCGGTATCCAGCCCAGCAAGGTCAGGAGGATGCTCAGAAAAAAACTCGCGATCCGTCCGGTCATCAGTACCGCCAGCGGCGGGAGCACCACACAGAAAAAATACCGCAACGATTTCATTTCTGTTTTTTTCTGATCGCTGACATCTTGCGCGCGCCGTTGGTCTTCACCAGTTCGTAGTCTTCAATTACCGGATTGGAGAGAAGGTCGCGACAAAGGCGGTGCAGCCGCTTCTCAAGATCGGCATCTTCTCCTTCGACATTGATTTCCATATATTTGCCGATCCGAACGCTGCGGACTTCCGGCATGCCAAGGTGACGCATTGCATCGCGAACCGCATTTCCCTGCGGGTCGAGCACAGCCTCTTTCGGTTTGACGATTACGTTAACTTTCACGTGTCACACGCTAACGCGGATTTTCTCCGCAACAAGCCCAAGGCCGTGCCTTTACGGCATTGACGATCCGCGCGAGTATCGCGGCGAATGCAACGCATCGGTTGGCGGATTCCAGCGGCGTGGCTCACTCTCTGCATCGTTTGGAGCTCTACCTGGCTCGCAATCAAAGTCGGGCTGCGCGATCTGCCACCGATTTCCTTCGTTGCGATTCGCTTCCTGATCGCAATCATCGTTCTCACCGCCGTCTCGGCCAGTCGGGTGCGACTTCTGCCGCTGCATCGCGCTGATTACGTTGCGCTTGCGTTTACCGGTATTCTAATGTTCGCGATCAATTACACGCTCCTGTTCTGGGGCGAGCTTCACGTTTCTTCCGGCCTTGCGGCGGTGTTACAGGCCACTATTCCGATTTTCGGGATGATCTTCGCACATTGGATGTTGCCGGATGAGCCATTGCGTTTGCAGAAACTGATGGGCGCATTGCTCGCCCTCGCCGGCGTTGCGTTGATCTGTGCGCGTTTGCTCACTTTCAGCGGTCTGCTCGCGTTTTGGGGCGGCGTTGGAATTTCGTTAGGCGGCGCGGGCGCTGCTTTCTCAAATGTCGTCCTCAAAAAGCGTGCGATTCAAATTGCGCCCGCAATGCTCGCCGCCTGGCAAATGATTTTCGGAACGGTGCCGCTTCTCTTTCTTGGATTCTTTGTCGACGGTAACCCAACGCGATTTCATTGGACGATGGTGTCGATCTTCTGCTTGCTTTATCTCGCGGTCATTGGCTCGGCCCTGACATTTCTGCTTCTCTACTGGCTGTTGCCGCGCATGTCCGTAACAAATTTGCAAACCATTTCCCTGATCACGCCGCCGGGCGCGGTCATGCTTGGTTGGTTAATAGGCAGCGAGACCTTTCCGCCTTGGTCTTTATTCGGTGCCGCATTTGTCCTTCTCGGAGTGTGGATGATTTTCCGCCGGACAAGAGATCAGAGACTGGTCGAGGCCGCAGCCGGCTTTCCCGATCGCGGGTGATGCAATCGGCCATGGCTTTCAAAGATCGCTCCGGCGAGGGTCTGAGTTACGGTCCGTGGCTCGTCGGTCTCGGCGCGGCCCTTTGGGGGACGGAGAGCGCGTGGCGAATTCCACTGAACGAATTATTCGACGCCGAGGTGATCGTTTTTTGGGAACATGTCCTGATTCTGCTAATGTTTCTGCCGCTCCTCCTGCCGAATCTCGGCGAGCTTCGCAAGATCAACATCTCGACGTGGAGCTATTTGCTCTTTTCCGGTTTCGCCGGCTCGGCGGTCGGCACGATCTTTTTCACGCTCGCGCTCAAACACGGAAACCCAACTGTTGTTAACGTCATTCTGAATATCCAGCCGGTGATCTCGACGTTGGGTGCGTTTCTCCTTTTCGGCGATCGCCTCGCGCCGCGCTTTTTTCTCTATGCCGCGATCGCCGTCCTCGCCGGTATTTTTCTTTCGGTGGAATTTCCCACGCTCATTACAGTTTCGTTTGAGCGCGCTGGGCTCACTCTTGGCACCGGCTACGCTCTCATCTGCGCTTTTTTTTGGGGCGGTTCAACCGTTGCTGGTCGCGGTGTCATGATCGGCATGCCGCTTCGGCTTGCAGCCAGTATGCGCGTTGTGGTTGGACTGATCTGCATGACGTTGATCCTGTTCGTTTACGGCAAACTCCATGGCGCCGCGCTTTGGCCAACTGCTGCGCAAACTCACGCCTTCAAAGCGATCGGTTTGCTCATTTTGCTCGCCTCAATCTCGGGCGCTATCCCGCTTCTCATTTACTTCGAAGGATTGCGTCTCACTCGCGCTTCCACCGCCGGGTACTTCGAGATGATGCAAACGCTCGCCGCGGTCTGTGTCACATGGGGATTCTTTCACGCGACACTGCGGGCCCATCAGATCGTCGCCGGCGTCGTGCTCATGGCTGCCGTTGCCATGGTCCAGCGCGTCCAGGCAAACGTCGGAAACTAAATAATCACGCGGCGGCGTGGCGTTTTTGTTTTACCAACGAAGATGTCGATCTCCGCCGACCGGTTGCACCATTGCCTCCGCGCTTTATCCGCCCAGATTGCGACCGGTTGATGCTTTCTTGTAAAACTTTAACAAGATCGACCACGTTCGTGCTCCGCGGCGCCGCAACCGGTGCAGCCGGCAATGCTTTATTTTTCGCCTTTGTCTCGATCATCTCCATCACCGCATCGCGATACTCGTCGCGATATTTTTCCGGCTGCCACTCCGAAGACATGCTCTCGATCAGCGTATTCGCCATCTTGAGCTCCTTGTCGTTCAACTCCGTCTTTGGGCGATTCAATTCTTCCGGGGTCAGCACCTCGCTCGCGAAATGCATCAGCTCGAGAACGAGAAACAATCCGTCCGGCTTCACCGCCGCCAGGTACTCCCGATTTGCGATTACGACTTTGGCAATGCCGATCTTACCCGTTCCGCTCAACGCCTTGTGCAGGAGCGCGTACGCTTTTTCGCCACCTTTCTGTGGCTCGAGGAAGTACGGCTTGTAGAAAAATTTCGGGTCCACCAGCTCAAGATCGACGAAGTCGGTAATGTCGATTGAGTGGGTGGATTCGATCCGTACCTTTTCGAAATCTTCGTCACTTAAAACGATATAGCGGCCGCGCTCGTACTCGAAACCTTTTACGATTTGATCGGCCGGCACTTCTTTCATGTCCGCCTCGGCAACCTTTTTGTATTTGATCGGGCTGAGGTCGCTTTTGCGCAGTTGTCGAAAACTGAGCTTTTCTTCGCGGGTCGCCGGATAAACCGAAATTGGAATATAAACGAGACCGAAGCTGATACTGCCCTTCCAAGTTGGACGCATAATCAATCTCCTTTTGTTGTTAGACTGGGCGCGGGACTGTCGATTTCCGCCAATTGTGAACAATTGTCAATAACTTCCGCGTTCGAAGCACGAAGCGTTCCGACCTTCCTCAGCTAGCCCGCTTCCCGCCTTACTTTGGTGGCTTCTTTGTCTTCGCGCATGCCGAGGAAGACCGGTTGGCGAAGTTTCCCGTCGCGGGTCCACTCCGCGAACTTGATTTGAGCGACGAATTTAGGATTCACCCAGTGCATTTTTTTCATCATCGACGGAGTGATTCCCTGCACCCATTCACCGCCATGTTTCGACGGAAGATCGACAAAGGGACAATGGTCGCGTTCTTCTTCGCGAAATTTCTTGGACAAGATTGACAAAGCCTTTGCCGTAAAACCGCTTCCGACTTTGCCGGCAAATTTGAGACAACTGTCTCTTTTCTTGTTCTTGCCTTCAAAGTAGCCAACGAGGATCGCGCCGAAGTGTTTGCGCGAGCCGCCGGGCGGCGTGTAGCCGCCAATTACGAATTCCTGCTGGTTGAGACATTTCAGTTTAATCCAGGTCCCGCTGCGCCGCCCCGGCTCATAGACGGATTTGCGCTGCTTGCCGATCAATCCTTCCAGTGAGCGGCGTTTTACTTCGGCAAGCAACGATTTCACATCGCCGCTGATTTCGCCGGAATAGCGGATCGGGTCGCCGGCGTTTTCACAAACTTTGGCGAGAACTTGCTTGCGTTGTTCGAGCGGCAGGCCGAGCAAACTTTTGCCGTCGAGTTGGAGCAGATCGAAAACGTAAAAGCGCAAAGGCGCTTTTCGTCCTTCCATTTCGAGCGCCTGCAAGAGTTGAAACGAGGAACGCCCCTCTTCATCGAGCGCGACCACTTCGCCATCGATCACGCAGTCGCGCACGGGCAAATTTTTTACCGCCTCGGCAATTGCAGGAAAACGCGCGTCTAATCTGTTTCCGTTGCGTGAGATTAACGAAATCTTGCTCTTGTTCTTAACGGCGATGGCGCGGATGCCGTCGAACTTTAATTCATAAAGCCAATCGCCGTGCGTTGGAGGATTATCGACCAGACGCGCTTTCATCGGCTCGATGAAGCGAGGCTTGGCCGTTGGTACCTTCTTCAGTAGCTCGGGTGCGGCCTGCGCGCTTTCATTTTCGGCGTCGTCGCGTCCTGCTATTCCTTGGTCTTTTTTTTTAAGCGCGGCCTTAATTCGCGCCTTAAATGTCGATCTCTCGCTCGGATTTTTTTCTTTGCGATTCGATTCCCATTCTGCATCGCGCTCTTCCGCGATCTGTTTCATGGTCCGACCTGTCTTGACCGACTGGTCCTCAGCTTTCTTCGAGGGCGGCTTGGCGCTTCCGCCGGTTTTCAATATCAACCACTGGTTCTTTTCCCCATTCCGGCCGCGAATTCGCACAAGCGTCCATTCGCCTTTCGCTTTCTCCCCGGCCAGAACGAGGTGAAGTTTGCCCTCGTGCAGTGATTTCAACGGCTGCTCGCCGTAAACATAATAGGCGCCTTGATCCCAAACCATGACCGTGCCGCCGCCGTACTGGCCTTCAGGAATGATGCCTTCAAAGGTTTCGTATTCGATCGGATGGTCTTCCACTTCGACCGCGAGATGCTTCTCTCCTTGATGCCAGGGCAAGCCTTTTGGCAGCGCCCATGATTTGAGAACGCCCTCCATTTGCAGCCGGAAATCGTAATGCAATCGGCGCGCGTCGTGTTTCTGAATGACAAATCGGGAAGCGCCGCGGACTTGCTTTGGTAACGGCTTCCCGCCTTTCGGCTCGGCGGTCTTCGAGAAGTCGCGCTTCGCTTTGTATTTCTTCAGGCCCACCGCTTCAACTTACCCGCGGATTACGCGGATGAAACGGATTTTGCTCAGGATGACAGAACGATATTACGCTTCGGCGGGAAGCGGCTCGCCGACGAGGTAACGGGTGAAGCGGCGGATCACAATGTTCTCGCCAAGTTCTGCAATTTTTCCCTTGAGCAGATCTTTGATCGTGACGTCGGGATTTTTGATGAAGCCTTGCTCCAGCAAACAAACTGTGCTGTAGAATTTATCGAGTTTTCCGTCGACAATTTTTTCAGTCACGTTTGCGGGCTTGCCTTTGACCTGCGCCTTGTAAATCTCGCGCTCGGCCTCGATCAATTTTCCGGGCACGTCCTCGCGACTGACGTAAAGCGGATGCGCGGCCGCGATGTGGAGCGTGATGTCTTTGACGAAACCACGGAAATTTTCGTTTTTCGCGACGAAATCGGTTTCGCAATTCACTTCCACCAGAACGCCGACCTTGCCCTGCAAATGAATGTAAGAAGCAACGATGCCTTCCTTGGTCGCACGCGACGCCTTCTTACTCGCACTCGCGATCCCTTTGGTTCGCAAAATCGTCTCTGCTTTCGCAAGATCTCCCTCTGCCTCGGCCAGGGCGCGTTTGCAGTCCATCATGCCCGCGTTTGTTTTTTCGCGGAGCTGTTTAACTAATTGAGGGTTGATGTCGGTTGTCGCTTTCATTGAAAATCTTGAACGTTGAGCGTTGGCTTAACGTGTCGCCGGTCAGGCAGAAACGCCAGCCATCTCGATTTGCTCGCGAATCCGTGCTTCGCCGCTTGCCGAAACAATCGCATCGACAAGTTTCTGCAACACGATTCGAATCCGCGCGAATCGCATCGTCGTTTCCCGGAATCGGATAATCGATCATTTCCGGATCGGCATTCGTATCAACGATCGCAACGATTGGAATGTTCAGGCGTTTTGCTTCATTGACCGCGTTCTGCTCGCGAGTCGTGTCGATTATGACTACGGCATCGGGTAACTGCGCCATTTCGAGAATTCCCTCGAGGTTGCGGCGAAGCTTGGCCGCTTCGCGGTTCAGCGCCGCCAGCTCCTGCTTGCCCATCTTTTTGTATTCGGGCGATTGCTCGATCTGCTCGATGTATTTGAGCCGGCCGATGCTTTTCCGAATCGTTGCCAGATTGGTCAAGGTACCGCCAAGCCAGCGCTGATTGACGTAGAATTGGCCGCATGCAAGCGCCGCTTCCTTGATCGCTTCCTGCGCCTGCTTTTTGCAACCGACGAAAAGAATTTTGCCACCACGGCGCGCCACTTCCTGAAGAAACTCGGTTGCGCGATGAAGTTGCTTCACCGTCTCAT
>Ga0209156_10002724_pt1 | contig 13717 bp, 11 predicted proteins | sample GraSoiAngelo_124_FD_185881 | JGI IMG/M metagenome (GOLD analysis project Ga0209156, IMG submission 185881) | Grasslands soil microbial communities from the Angelo Coastal Reserve, California, USA - 14_0927_05_20cm (SPAdes) (version 2) | ecosystem: Environmental > Terrestrial > Soil > Grasslands...
TTCAGCGGCGCGTTGATTGCTATCTTTACCTTGCTTCATCATGTTGGCGGACTGGGTGAGGTCATCCGGGTCGTCCCGCAATTGACCACCCACGAAGGCTACTTCCTCCTTGGCTTCGAATCGAGCGCCGTGGCGGGCTGGAAGGAGAGTCACCATCTCACCGCGATGGGTCTGTGGGACTACGGGAAGCTGATTCTCGCGAGCGACTACACCTTGTTCTCCGCGCTGATCGGGACGACGATCGGTAACATGGCCGCCTTCGGCACCGATCAGGACATGGTTCAGCGGATGCTGACGGCCGAAACCCACCAGAAGGCGCGTCGCAGTCTCGTGACTGCGGCCTTCATGGACCTACCAATCGCCTCGGCCTTCGTGTTCATCGGTATCCTGCTCTTCGTCTACTACCAGAAGGACCCCACCTACCAGCCACAGGCCACGGCGGACGTCTTTGGGTCCTATATCGTGAACGTGATGCCGGTGGGTATCCGGGGTCTCGTGCTGACTGGCATCTTCGCCACCGCCATGGGCTCCTTCTCTGCGGCGCTCAACGCTCTGGCGACGAGCGCCACGAACGACTGGTACATTCGGTGGGTTCGTGGCAGAAGCCAGGCGCACTACGTCCTTGTCGCCCGCGGGTTCACGGTCCTCTTCGCCGTGCTCATGATCGTTATCGCCGGCGGGTTCGCCTATGCGAAGATCACGAACCCAGACTTGAGAATCATTCCGGTCGTGCTCGGCATCGCCGGATTCATTCTGGGTCCGATGCTCGGGGTCTTCCTCCTGGGAATGTTCACCACCCGGCGCGGCTCTGACGCTGGAAACATGCTCGCCATCCCGGCCGGGCTCGTCGCGACCGTGGTCGTGGGCCAGTTGCATATCACCATCCTGAACACAGTGGCCCCCTGGCTCGGCATCCAACGGACGTTCCAGCAGCCGGTCTGGATCCCAGAAGTCTCCTTCACCTGGTGGGCCATGATCGGCGCGCTCGTCGTCTTTGGTGTCGGCGTCCTCTTCCGCACCCCGGACCAGGTGAGGGAAGCTGCCGCCCGCCACGCCGACGAGGCTCAAATGGGCGGAGATGTGCCACTTGCCTTGCGTGAGTCGCCGGTGGTAGAGGGGGGCAGAATCCCCCGATAGTAGGAGTAATGAGATGACCGTCGGCCGTCCTCCCACCAATCGCGACGAGCCGCGACCGGAAGGTCCGACACGGTGAGCACGCGCCGTGACCGCGGCGCCGTCGGGGACGTCGAAGTCAAGCAGAAGCTCGCCACGGCGCTCCAACACCTCCCTCTACCTCGGGTACCTCGTGAAGAGAGGGAAACCCGTGACCGAGGGACGGCGCGAATCAGTGATGCCTCGCGTCCACCGCTCAGAGCCGCAGGAAATCGCGCACCATCTGGGCGACTTGGTTGGGCTGCTCGAGCTGAGGGGCATGTCCGCAACCGTCCACGGTCTGCAGTCCGGCTCCGGGGAGGCGCCGCACGAATTCGTCGGCGTAGGCGGGAGGCACGAGCCGGTCGTCCTGGCCCCAGAGGAGTAGCGTGGGCGCCTTGACCCGGTGGATGCGCTTCTTTAGCCCCTTGTCCGGGATGGGCCAGATAAATTTCCCCGTGGCACCCATGGACCACATGAGCCGGACGCGGGTCGCGGCCACCGCGTCAGGCGGTTCGGACGGCCCGAACATTCGCTTCGCGGCGTCGCCGGCGGGATCGCGGAAGATGCGGCCGCGTAGCGCGTCGAGGTCGAGCATCATCCAGTTGACGACCGGCTCGGCGTCACGCCAGAAGCCGATCGGGGCGATCAGGGTCAGGCTGCGGGCCCGCCTGGGATATGCCGCGGCCACTTCGCACGCGACCATTGCGCCGAACGAGTGACCGACGAACGCCGCGTTCTCGAGTCCCAGCGCCTCCAGCAACTCGTCATAGCAGAGGACGAGATCCCAGAGTCCGTCGAGGTGATAAATGTCGTCCGGCGCGGCGGGCGTCGTCCCGGGATGCTCGGGAGCAACGACGCTGAAGCTCTGGGCCAGCTCCTCGAGGAACGGGTCCCAGGTGAGGCCCCATGGGCCGTGAAAGAACACGAGCGCGGGCCCGCGTCCCTTCGACAGCACCCGGATGCGGACGCGGCCCTGCCAGACGGAGTGCGTTTCCTCCCGAATCATGCCGGGCGCGCTCCGAGCGCCGCGACGCCGCGTGGTCGCGCCGACTCGCGCAGCCGCTCCGGCCACCAGTGGTTGACCCAGCCCTCGTCGTCCCAGACACCGCGAAGATGGGGGAGGACGTCACGGGCGAAGCGGTCGATGTTCTCGAGGGCCAGTTCGTGCGGCATCGAGCCGATCTGCAGGAGCACCATGAGGTTGCCCACGCGGAGGCCGTCGATCACTTCCTCTTTCAATCGATCTCGCACTGTGGCCGGGCTGCCTGCGATGACGTATCCCCGTTCGACGAAGTCCCGGTACCGCAGCGTCTTGGGATTCTCTGCCCGGCGCACGGGATTGCTCATCGTTGCCACGAGGCTTCGGTAGTCCTGGTTGCCGGGTGGCGAGAACCAGATGCCAGGCACGTGCAGACATTTGTGATAGAAGTACTCGACGTGCCGCGCGTACAGTTCCTCGGCGCGAGCGTCGTTCTCGGCCACCACGACCAACTGCAGGAACCCTGCGCGATACGGATTGAGGTCACGTCCCTTGTCCGCGACCACGCGCCAGTAGCCGTCCATCATCGTCTTCGCCGATCGAGCGCCCGAGTAGCTGAGGAAGCAGTAACAGACGTCGTGTTCCACGGCGAAGTCGAACGTGCTGATGCTGCCCGAGCCCGGGACCCATATCGGCGGATGCGGCTGCTGGATGGGTCGCGGCCAGAGATTCACGTTCGCGAGCTGGAAGTACCGCCCATTCCACGCGAAGATCTCCCGGGCCTGCCAGGCCTTGAGCGTCAGCGCGAACGCCTCGCGGTACCGCTCGCGATGCTCCATCGGCGTGACGCCGTAGCACAGGTTGACGTCCATCGGGCTGCCCAGCGGCAGGCCGGCCACGAGTCGCCCGCCGCTGATGCAGTCGAGCATGGCGTACTCTTCGGCGACACGGAGCGGCGGATTGGAGGTGGGCAGGGTCGCACCCATCTGCACGATAGCGACGTCGCTGCCGTTCGTCAGCTTGGCCAGGACGCTCCCCATGATGTTGGGGCTCGGCATGAAGCCGTAGGCGTTCTGGTGATGCTCGTTGGTGCAGACGCCATCGAAGCCGCACTTTGCCGCATAAAGCAGCTCGTCGAGCGTCCAGTTGTAGTACTCGCCGACGCGGCGGGCGTCGGCCAGCTCCCACCACGGCGGCGTCACCCAGACGGATTCGTAGCGCTTCTCGAAGTCCACGGGCAGCTCCCGGTGCGGCATCAGGTGGAAGGCGCTGATCTTCATTTAATTCCCTCGGTGGGCGGCCTATCTCGTCCCGTTCATGGTCACGCCTCGGCCATCAGCTATCGAAGTCTACTCCTCATGACGTGACAGATCCGGCGCAAAACTGCTCGAGGGCGAGGACACCGCTTGGGCGCGACGGCGCTGGCTCAGAAGGTGATGGGCGCTCCAGCTCCTCCTTGACGTATGCCCGCGGTGCGGTCTAGCATCTCGGCCACTTAGCGATCCATCCCAACTGGGGACCGCCTCCGAGCCTTGCGGCAAAGGAGCAGGGGGTCGTGGGACGAATCCGGCGAAGCCTTCCGCTGGGGTATGACGGGGCATGGAGCCGCGCGCCGCCCCGGTCCGCGTCATCATGTCGGCGTTCTCCTCTTCCGACACGCATGAAGGAGGTGCGAGCCATGACGACTGCCGTTGGGACCGCGAGCGCTATCCCCTGGTGGAAAGAACCAACCAAGGACCAATGGCTGGCTTGGTGGGCCGGCTGGTTAGGCTGGACACTGGACGCGTTCGACTTCACGGTATTCCTGCTGATCATGGTGCCGATCGCCAAAGAGTTCGGCGTCTCCTTGACGGAAGTGACCGCTGTCTTCACGATTACGCTGTGGATGCGTCTCGTCGGTGCGTGCGGGTCGGGCTGGCTCGCCGATCGCGTGGGGCGCAAGACCCCGCTGATGATTTCGATCGCGTGGTACTCACTCTGTAACTTCATCGCAGGCTTCGCGCCTAGCTTTTGGTTCCTGTTCCTCTTCCGCGCGCTGCTGGGCATCGGCATGGGGGCGGAATGGCCCGCGGGCGCGGCCCTGGCCATGGAGTCCTGGCCGGCGCGGTCGCGTGGGATCATGAGCGGCATTCTGCAGGGATCGTGGAGCTTAGGCTTTCTCCTGTCGAGCGCCGTCTACGGCCTGTTCTATCAGTACCTCGGTTGGCGCGGCCTGCTGTGGATCGGCATCCTACCGGCGCTCGCCGTTGTCTTCGTGCGCTACTGGGTCAAGGAGCCCGCGGTCTGGGTCGAGAATCGTCGGCTGCAGCGGGCGCAGCACCGAGAGTGCCGGACGCCGCTCTTCAGCATCTTCAAGCGCGAGCTGATCGGCAACACCCTGACCGCGTGCTGGTGGATGACGAGCGCCTTTGTCATCTACTACTCGATCTGGTCGCTGTTCGCCACGCACCTGCAGAAAGACCTGAACTTCAGCCCGGCACAGGTTGCCGTCCCGATCGCCATCGCCAACTTTCTGGCCTTCCTGGCGAGCGGGTTCTGGGGTTGGACGGCTGACCACATCGGCCGCCGCTGGTCGATGATCATCCCGGGCATCATCACCATGTTCGTGGCGCCGCTCTATCTTCTTACCGACAACCTCACTCTGATCATCGCGGGCTTCGTGCTCCAAGGGCTGTTCGGCGACGCCCTCTATGGACAGAACCCGAGCTACCTTTCCGAACGGTTTCCCACCGAAGTACGAGCGACGGCCAGCGCCTTCTGTTATCACCAAGGGGCGATCTTTGGTGGGCTTGTCGCGCCGACGCTGACCTACTTCGCCATCAACCACAACATGGGCTTTGGCGTGCCCATGCTCGTGGGAACGGTGGTGGGGGCGATCAGCTTTGTCATCGCGCTTCTTCTGGGTCCCGAAACAAAGGGCAAGGTGCTTGTGCCGGATCTGGTGGTGGCCTGAGGGGCGATCTCAGACTGGCTGTTCGGGCCGCTAGGCGCACAGCCGTGGCGCGACAGGCTTTTGACGGTGATCGGCGGACCAGCGCCGGCGGCGGGCTCTACCCGCCGCCGGTTCCCTCGGTCTACCTCACCGACGTCATCGCTTTTGCCGAGTTGTTCGCCGGCGTGAGAGTTACGGCGATTCGCCATTCGCCTCTTGTTGTGGGCAGAACAGCTTGAGGATTGGGAGAAGAAGCCCCAGCGACGTGGAAGGCACCGGGCTCGGGTTGGCCCTCTCCCAGAAGTTCATCGAACTCCATGGCGGCAAGATCTGGGTGCAGAGCGAGGTCGGCCGCGGCTCGACCTTCACCTTCACTCTGTCGCTCCGGTGGTGAGAGCCGACACGATCATCGCCCAGTGGGAACGACTGACGGTTCGCCAGAAAGGAGGCGCCGACGCGACAGTAAACTCACGCACCCACTGTCTCATCCTGGTTGACAGGTTCCGTGGGCCAAATAACACCTGAGGAGGAACGACAGATGATCGACCGAGTGCTCGATAGGCTTCCCCGGCGGATGCGATCACCCCGGCAAAGGGTGAGCAGGGGAGCATCCTTCGCTGCAACGAAAGAGGAGAAGACGCCTATGGCATCGAAGCTTTTCGCTGGTGTGCTGATCACTGTCATCGTTCTCTTCGCGGCCCCGATCTTCGCGCAGTCCGGGTGCGGAGGACTCCCGAATCACGACACCCTTAAGAGTGCGCTGAGCAGTGCTGTGGCAGTCGAGAGTAGCGGGCTCAACAACCAGATGTGGGCAACAATAGTCGACCGCGACGGTGTCGTGTGCGCCGTTGCGTTTTCAGGAGCCGATCGGGGTGCCCAGTGGCCAGGCAGCCGCGTCATCTCCGCGCAGAAGGCCAACACGGCCAACGCCTTCAGCCTGGACAGGCTGGCGCTGTCCACCGCAAATCTCTTCTCCGCCGTCCAACCCTTCGGCGGAAGCCTCTATGGCCTCCAGCACAGCAATCCGGTCGATGCCGCAGCCGCCTACGGCACCGCCGCCGACACCGTGAACTATGGTCAGACGGCTGACCCCATGGTCGGCAAGCGAATCGGCGGCGTCAACGTATTCGGCGGAGGTCTCGGGCTCTACGTGAAGGCCAGCCCGGCAGAGAAGGTGATTGGAGGGCTTGGTGTGAGCGGCGATACTTCCTGTGCCGATCACATGATCGCCTGGCGGGTGCGCAACAACCTCGGTCTGGATCACCTCAAATTCGTCGGCGGCGTCAGCGGCGATCCGGACCGTCCCGACAACATCATCTATGACATTTCCCCCGGTGCAACGGCTGGCGCGATCGGCATCAGCCCGAGCGGTTTCGGTCATCCCAAATGCCTCAATACGGCTGACCCCAGCACACTTCCCAAGGTCGTACCGTAGGGACCTCATAATCGTTCACGGCGAGGAGCGGTACCGGCTGCGGCGCCGGTACCGCTGCCGACGCCGGCTCAGAGCCGAGGTTTCAGGGGCCCGCGATTCGATGCACATCATGCGCTCGGTGCATGGCAAACAAAGGAGCAGTGCGAAACGAGTGCCCCGACACCGTGGACCCGCGCAGTCGCTGCCTGGCACGGGGGATCGACGCTGTGGTATAGGATGGCGCCGATGGGCAAGAAGCTGACCGAGGCGCAAATCGAGTGCTACCACCGCGACGGCTTCGTCTACCCGATCGACGCGTTCGCGGCCGAGGAGGCGCGGCGGTACCGACGCGCCATGGAGGAGTTCGAGGCGGCCCAGGGCAGAGAACTCACCAAAGGGCACAATTTCAAGCCGCATCTCCTGTTCACCTGGGTCGACGAGATCGTCCACCATCCAGCCATCCTCGACGCCGTCGAGGACGTCATCGGTCCGGATATCCGTCTGTTCCATCTCTCGGTCTGGCCCAAGAACGCTGGCGACGCGGCCTATGTGAGCTGGCACCAGGATGCGACCTACTTCGGCCTCGAGCCGCCCCTGCAGGTGACCGCCTGGGTCGCGCTCACCGACGCCTCGATCGAGGCCGGCTGCATGGAGGTGATTCCGGGCTCGCACAAGCTCGGCCAACTCCATCACGCCGAGCACAGCGAGGCCACACACAATCTACTGTCGCGCGGCCAAACCATCACGGCCGAGCTCGACACGAGCCGCACGGAATTCATGCCGGTGCGCGCCGGCCAGTTCTCGCTGCATCACACCCATCTGGTGCACAACTCGCGCCCGAACCTCTCCGCCGACCGGCGCATCGGTCTCGGCCTCAGCTACATCCCGACCAACGTGCGCTGCACGAGCCGCACACGACTGACCGCCATGCTCGTGCGGGGCACCGACCGCTACGGGCATTTCGACGACGAGCCGCGGCCACGCGTTGATGTCGGCGCGGCCGAGCGGGCCGTCCACGCCGACGCGGTCACACGCTTCCGTGCCTCCAATGCCGAGCAGACGAACCGCTACGCGTCGGCGGCGCGATAGGGAGTTAGGGCGGGATCTCGACTTCGGACCGTTCGCGCGCAGACTCTTGCTGCCCGGCTTCCCTCGGATGTCACGGTGGGTCAAAGGGGATATTCATGAGGCTGGTTAGGCTGAGAGCGCCGGGAGGCTTGGAAAATCTCAAATTGGTCGATGAAGATCCTCCCAAACCAGGGCCGGGTGAATTGCTGGTCAGGATCCGGGCCAGCTCGATGAATTTCCATGACGATTTGGTGGTGCTGGGGAAAATACCGTGCGCCGACGGCCGCATTCCGATGTCCGATGGCGCTGGAGAAGTGATTGCGGTCGGGGACGATGTCGCTGAGTTCAAGGTCGCAGATACCGTCGTCAGCACGTTTTGGCCCTATTGGCTGGGAGGCGACATGACACCCGCTACCAAGCGGGATATACCGGGAGATAGTGTTGACGGCTATGCCCGCGAGTACGTGTGCATGCCGGCGCACGCCTTCACGAAGGCACCCGCAGGCTACACGCATGTGGAGGCGGCAACGCTCACCTGCGCGGGAGTCACCGCCTGGAGAGGCTTGGTGGTGTGCGGCCAGGTGAAGCCCGGTGATACGGTACTGATCCTTGGCACGGGTGGTGTATCACTGTTCGCGCTGCTATTCGCGAAAGCTGCGGGCGCCCGAGTAATCGCTACGTCTTCCTCCGAGGAGAAGTTGGAAAAGCTCAAGCGTCTCGGGGCCGACACCGTCATTAATTACAAGGCCGTGCCGGACTGGGGCCAGAAGGCAAAGGATTTGACGGACGGACGCGGTGTCGATCATGTGATTGAGGTCGGCGGACCTGGCACGTTGACGCAGTCGATAACAGCCTGCAGGACGGGCGGGCATATCGCCCTAATCGGCGTCTTGACTGGTTTTGCGGGAGAGGTGGCAATCCCGGCACTGTTTTCGAATCAGATTCGTATCAGCGGGATCTCTATTGGTAGCAGAGCAGATCAAGAGGACATGATTCGGGCGATAACGGCCAATCGTTTGAAGCCCGTTATCGACCGCCGTTTTCTGCTGCAGGAAATCGTCGCTGCCTTCAAGTATTACGAATCCCAAAAACACTTTGGCAAGGTTTGCCTCGAACTTTAAGATCTCCCCTGTCGACTGCTGGATGCGGCAGGCGGTGGGGTCTGACCTCGAAAGCCGACAGTTGAGGTGACGTCAGCGTCTGTCGCAGGGGATTCAGGGTTCGAGTCCCTGACGACGGTCGCGTCTTCTCGGGTGTGCAGTCCTCGAGGAAGTAATGGTCGGTCGACGGGTCCAGGCGGGACCGGGCGATCTTCACCGCGGAGCAGGGCGATGGACATGCCCGGCCGGCGTCAGCGCCGTCGTCATCGGATCGGCCACGCGCGCCACCGATGCCACCGCTCGTCCTCGGTCAGCGGAGGTCGGGGTGGGGCGTGGGGATCCACCACTCGTCCCCGCGCGGGGTCGTCACGTATTCGGGCCAGCGGAGGTCGATGGGCGGAACGAAGTCGGACGGTAGGAGCGGGGCCACCCAGCGACCGCCGCGGATGCCTCCACCTGTGCGCTCCTCGAACTCCGCCCGAGCGCGCGCGAGATCCTCGGGCCGCGTCAGCAGGTCGATCAGCGTGGCCGCGATGGTCTTGCCCGCGACGAACGTCATCGGGTCGATGCAGCCCGGGACGCCGCCCAGCGCGTTCCGCGCCCAGGCGGGGTACTGGTAGCCGGGCGTCGGCGGCCGGAGGGTCGGCCGGCCAGTGAAGAGCCGCACGGTCGGCGCGTGCCAGGTGTACTCGACGTAGTCGTCGGAGGTGAAGTTGAGCTGCCAGCCGGGGAGGTTGAGGCGAAGCTGGGCCTCGTGCTCCTCGGGGGTCACGAGCCGCTGGCAGGCGTCGTCGAATGGGTCCGGCATCGGCTGGAGCCCGAGGTTCTTCTGGATCTCCCGCGCGAAGGCGCGCGCCTCCTCCCCCGGAACCGGCGGCCCCACGAGCTCCAGGTTGCGGTAGGTCAGGTCGGCCAGCGCATGGTTCCCGAGGCCGACGCGGGTCTTGGTGATCCAGCGGACCGAGAGCCGACACCCCGTGCTCTCGGCCGCGTGCCGCGCGTTCTTCTCGAGCACCCGGCCGATTTGCTCCTGGATCCCGAGCGTCGGCGAGCGCCAGGCGTACTGGATCTGCGCCAGACGCGGCGGGAGGTTGTCGGAGGTGCACTGGCCGCCCACCAGGATGAACTCGTTGAGCGTCCAAGTCCCGGCATGGGGAAACATCGCCTCCTTCGTGTACTTCGTCGTGGTGTACATGAGGCACGCGGCGTCCAGCGCCGCCGGGCACCGGGCTCCCGCGTGAGCCCGCCCGGGAAAGGGCAGGAGGGACTGGTCGATCCAGGTCTCCGGGTCCAGGCACTCGAACGTAAAGACTGCGCTCCAGTAGGCGCCGCAATGGGTATCCCAGACGGTCGTGCTTGTCGCGCCGGGATGGTAGGAAATGTAGGCGTCAGCCCCGTCGTAGTACCCCTTAGCGGCATGCACGGGCTTGGAGCCGCAGACCTTCTCCGCAGGCTCCCCGAAGAATCGCAGGGTGCCGCGCAGGCCGTGACGCGCCATAGCGGCCTTTGCCCCGAGTACACCGGCGAGCGCCGCGACGCCGAGGGCTGAGTGGGGGTCGGTGTGACCGGGGGCCCAGGGGTGCAGCCCCTCGCGAGGCGCCCGGTAGGGAACGGGCTGCTGGGAGTTCTCCGGCACGGCGTCGTACTCGGCGTACGTTCCGAGGACGGGCCGGCCCTCGCCGAACGTCGCCAGGAACGCCGTCGGCATCCCGGCCGAGCCTTCCTCCACCTGGAACCCCTCGGCCCGCAAGAGCTCAAAGTAGGCGCGCGCCGACCGGTATTCCCGGAAGGCCGTCTCGGCGTAGTGCCAGATCTGTTGGTGGAACTGCGACAACCGCTTCTGGTTCGCCTCGACCCAGTCAAGCGCGGTCTGCTTCTCGCTGCCGATACCGATCATGGCGACCTCCTCCTCCGGCACTCGGAACCGCCCCAGCGCGCTACTTCAAGATCCAGGCGTCGAAGCGCTTGATCACCTCCGGCCGGTGCTGTACCCACCACTTGACGTCCGCCAGCAGCATCTTCTCGAAATTCTGCGGCGCGCTCGGGAGCTGGGCGGCACGCTCCGCCGGGATGAACTGGAACGCGTCCTGATTCGTCGGTCCGTAGTGGATCAGCCGGGTCAAGTGGGCCTGCCGATCAGGGCGCATACAGGACGCGACGAACTTCATGGCGCCCTCGAAGTTCTTCGTCCCGCGCGGGATGATCCAGAAGTCGGAGCTGATCGTCCCGTGGTTCCACTCTAGGTCCACCGGCACCCCCTCCTCGCGCATCTTCTGGATCCGGCCGCTGTAGGCAATCCCCAGGTTCACCTCCTTGTCGGCGAGCATCTGGATGGGCAGCGCGCCCGGCGACCACCACTTCACCACCTGGGGCTTGACGCGGTCCAGACTCGCGAAGGCGCGGTCGATGTCGATGGGGTAGATCTTATCGAACGGGACCCCGTCGGCCAGAAGGGCATGCTCCAGCGTCATGAAGAGGCCGCTGACGTTGGCCAGCGTGCGGCCGCCGGGGAACTTCTTCACGTCCCAGAACTCGGGCATGGACCGGGGGTGCTTGCCCTTCGGGTACACGTCGGTCCGGAATGAAATGTTCATGGAATAGTAGATCGTGCCCAGCCCGTACCTGTCCCGCTGGGAGGCGTGCACCCCATTGAGGGCCTTGGGGTCGATCATGTTGTAATCCAGCGGGTGGAAGTAGTCCCCCTGCGTCTGGAGCTGGTAGACGGTTGCGAGCCCGGTGGTCACCACGTCCCACTCGACGTTGCCGCTGTCCACCATGGCTTTCATCTTGGCTACGTCCGGCTGGGACGTGTCGACCACGCGGATGCCTGTTTCCTTCTCGAAGGGCTTGAAGAACGCCTCGCGTTGCGAATCCTGATAGGAGCCGCCCCAGGAGCAGACGACGATCTGGTGCCTGGCGGCGTGGGCCAGGTGGGGCACGAAGACTCCATGGGCGAGCGCGCCACCGACGCGCGCCGCGGTGGCCTTGAGGAAGTCCCGTCGCGAGACGGGTTGTCGGGTGGGAGTCATGGGCTGTCCTCCTTTGCGCGAGTCTCCTGACCGTTGCGGCTCCCCGGGCCGCCCACCAGGCGCTGGGCCTGGCCGCGCAGCACCTCGGCCAGCAGAAGCAGGGCGACCGAGCCGACGATCACCAGGGTTGACACGGCCGCGATGGTCGGGTCGATCTCCTGTCGGATCCCGTCCCACATCTGTTTGGGAAGCGTCGCGGTGGTGGGGCTCGAGAGGAACATCGCGATGATGACCTCGTCAAACGACACGATGAAGGCGAAGATTGCTGCGGAGATGACGCCGGGTCGGATGATCGGCAGCGTGACTCGCCAGAAGGTCCGGAGCCGGTTGGCGCCCAGGTTCATGGCCGCGTGTTCCAGGTTCGGGTCCACCCCCTGCAGCGTGGCCGACACGATGACGACCACGATCGGGATGGCGAGCACCGTGTGGGCGAGCGCCAGGCCGGCCAGCGTCCCGGTGAGCTCCCAGCGGGCGAAGAGGAAGTAGATCGCGATGGCCGTGATGATGACCGGGATGATCATGGGCGAGAGCACGAGCCCGTAGAGCAGGCCCCGGCCGCGGAAGCGTCCGCGCGCGAGGCCGAGGGCGGCCAGCGTGCCGAGCCCGGTGGCCAGCACCATGGTCAGCGCCGCTACGCGGACACTCAGCCAGGTGGCGGCGAGCCAGGCCGGGCTCGTGAAGTACTTCTCGTACCACTGGAGCGACCAGCCGGGCGGGGGGAAGGTCAGGAACTTGGCCGAGCTGAAGGAGATGGGGACGATCACGAACATGGGCAGGAGAAGGAAGAGGAGAATCAAGCCCGTCAGCGTGTAGAGGGCGAGCCTCGCGATGTCCCAGTCGCCCGGCCCGGCCCGCCCGTCGCGCCACCCGTTCACCGGCCCTCCACCACGCTGCCCCAGGCCGCGGTCCCCAGGAAGCGCCGGAAGACGATCAGGACGAGCAGGGTCAGCCCGAGCAGCACCACCGCCAGCGCGGACCCGAAGCCCCAGTTGGTGAGGTCGTTGACCTGTCGCTCGATCAGCATCGAGAGCAAGACGTCGCGCGGACCGCCCAGCAGCGCCGGCGTGATGAAGAAGCCCAGGGCCGAGACGAAGACCAGCGCCGCGGCGCTCACCACCCCCAGCAAGCTCAGCGGGAAGAACACGCGGCGAAAGGACTGCCAGCGGTTGGCGCCCAGGTTCTCGGCGGCGCGCAGGAGGTCTCGGTCGATGTTCTTCATCACGCTGTACATGGGTAGGACCGCGAAGGGCAGGAGCACGTGCGTCATGCCCACCAGCACCCCGACGAAGTTGTGCATCAGCCTGAGCGGCTCCTCCACGACGCCCAGCCGGAGGAGCAGCGTGTTCACCAGTCCACCCCGTCCCAGCATCACCATCCAGGCGTACGTCCGCACCAGCACGCTGATCCAGAACGGGACGATAACCAGGATGATGAGCACGCCTGCCAGCCGTCCGGGCACGGTGGCCATGACGTAGGCCAGCGGGTAGCCCAGCGCGAGGCACAGCAGGGTGACCAGGGCCGCCGTCTCGAAGGTGATGCCGAGCACATGGAGGTACGTCGGGTTGGTCACGACCTCGAGGTAGTGCCGGGCTGTCGGCGCGGGATCCAGGAGGCTCAGGCGCAGGATGGCGGTCAGCGGGGCCACGAACAGGACGAGCAGGACGACCAAGGTGGGCAGGACGAGGAGAAGGCGCCGGAGGCCATCGCGTTCGGCAACGGCTTCCCACGCGCGGATCCAGGGACGCGCATCCACGATGGATCCGGCCACCCGGCTGATCGCCGTCACCGTGTCTCCTCCGAGCGTGACGCGAGCAGCTTCACGTCTGCCGGATCCCAGCCCAGGCGCACCTGGTCGCCCCGCCGGATCGCCGGGAGCCCCGTGCTGTTGAGGCGGACGAGGGTCACGGTCTCATCGCTGTCCTCGAGTCGGACCATGAGCTTGATGACGCCGCCGATGTAGATCGTTTCCTCCACCACCCCTGCGTAGTCGGAGCCCGTTCCGTGCTCCACGGCCACCTTCTCGGGTCGGAGGCTCAATCG
>Ga0209156_10002726_pt1 | contig 13714 bp, 10 predicted proteins | sample GraSoiAngelo_124_FD_185881 | JGI IMG/M metagenome (GOLD analysis project Ga0209156, IMG submission 185881) | Grasslands soil microbial communities from the Angelo Coastal Reserve, California, USA - 14_0927_05_20cm (SPAdes) (version 2) | ecosystem: Environmental > Terrestrial > Soil > Grasslands...
CCTCATTGCGCGAGGTGGACCACACGACCTGCGCCCGAGATTCTAGTTGTTATACTGGCATGGCGCCCGCTCGGCATGCGAATTAATGTCGAGTTTGTGCGCTGGATCACGGGCGGCCCCGCCCCCATGTCAGGCAGCCATGGCCTTGAGAACCATCCTCGAGTTCCCCGACCCCCGGTTGCGCACGCGTGCGCAGCCGGTGACCCGCTTCGATGCGGCCCTCGGCACGCTGGTCGCTGACCTGCTCGAGACCATGTACGGCGCTCCGGGCATCGGGCTCGCGGCGACCCAGGTCGATGTGCACCAGCGCGTCATCGTCATCGACGTCTCGGCCGAGCACAACCAGCCGCTGGTGCTCATCAACCCGCAGATCCTCGCGCGCGAAGGGGAGGCGAGCAGCGAGGAAGGGTGTCTGTCGGTGCCGGGGATTTTCGATGAAGTGAAGCGCGCGGCGAAGATCCGGCTGCGCGCACAGGATCGCACCGGCGCGCCGTTCGAGCGCGATTACGACGACATCCTGGCGGTGTGTATCCAGCACGAGATCGATCACCTCGACGGCAAGCTGTTCGTCGACTACCTGTCGGATCTGAAGCGCGAGCGCATTCGCAAGAAGCTCGAGAAGGAGCGCCGGGAGCGCGTCTCGCATGCGGCCGCGGCGAGCCCGGGCAGCGCGCGCCGCGCGTACTGACGTTGCGCGTCGCCTTTGCCGGCACGCCTGAATTCGCGCTGCCAGCCCTCGCGGCGCTGCTCGCGCGACACAGCGTCGTCGGGGTTTTGACGCAGCCGGACCGGCCCCGGGGCCGCGGCCGCAAACTCGCCGCGAGCCCGGTGAAGAGCGCGGCGCTCGCCGCTCATCTGCCGCTCGCGCAGCCGCAGACTCTCGACAGCCCCGAGGCGCGCGCGGCGCTCGTCGACTGGCAACCGCAGGTGCTCATCGTCGTGGCCTATGGACTGATCCTGCCACGCGAGGTTCTCGCCCTGCCCCCCCTGGGGTGCCTCAACATCCACGCGTCGCTCCTGCCGCGCTGGCGCGGAGCGGCGCCCATCCAGCGGGCGATCCTCGCCGGCGACACCGAAACCGGGGTCACGATCATGCAGATGGACGCGGGTCTGGACACGGGCCCCGTGCTGCTGCAGCGCCGGCTCGCCATTGCCGCGAGCGACACCAGCGGCTCGCTCCACGAGGCGCTTGCAAGCCTCGGCGCCGCGGCGCTCCTCACCGCGCTCGATGGACTGGCTGCCGGCCTCGCGGCCCGCCCGCAGCCGCCCGAGGGCGTCACGTATGCACCCCGGATCGAAAAGGCCGAGGCCCGCATCGACTGGAGCCGCGACGCCCTCGAGATCGAGCGCCAGGTGCGCGCTTTCAATCCCTGGCCGGTGGCCGAGACGGCGCTGGACGGTGAGGCGCTGCGCATCCTGGCGGCGCAGGCAGAGCCCGCCGCGGCCCTGCACGATAACGACCCTACAAAGGGCGATAAAAGCGCCGATCCTGGCGTGATCATCGCCGTACACGATGACTTCATGCGCGTTCGATGCGGTCGGGGCTGCCTGCGCGTGACCCACGTGCAGCGCCCCGGGCGCCGGCAGGTCGCCGTACGCGACTATTCGCACAGTGTGGCCCTCGCCGGGCGGCAGCTTGGCTAGGACTCCCTGGGCCCCTGGCGCGCCGGCCCTGGCGGGGGCGGCGCGGGCGGTCGAGGAGGTGATCGGATGCGGCCGCTCCGCGGACGCAGCGCTCAAGCGCCTCGCGAATGCGCACGACCGCGCGGCGATTCGCGCCATCACTCTGGGGACGCTGCGCTGGTACCTGCGCCTCGCGCCCGCGGTCGAGGAGCTGCTCACGCATCCATCCGGTGTGCCAAGCCCCGTCCGGGCGCTGCTCGCCGTAGCCGCCCACCAGATCGAGTACTCGCGCAACGTGGCCGAGGCGACCGTGCATGCGGCGGTCGATGCTGCGCGCCTCCTGGGCGCGCAGCGGGCCACCGGGCTCATGAACGCGGTGCTGCGACGGTTCGTCGCCGAGCGTGCATCGCTCCTCGCCCGCGTGGATGAGCAGCTGCCCGCGCGCACCGCACACCCGGCCTGGCTCGTGCAGCAGATCGCAGGCGCCTGGTCCGGGCAAGACCTGGCCATACTGGCAGCCAACAACGGCCATCCACCCATGACGGTGCGTGTCGACGCCTCGCGCGTGGACGCGCGGGCTTATGTCGCCGAGCTGGCCGAGGCGGAGATTGACGCGTATGCGGTGCAGTGGGTTGAGAACGCGGTCACTTTGAATCACCCGGTGCCCGTAAGTCGCCTGCCGGGCTTCGGCGACGGCCGGGTCTCGGTGCAGGACGCGGGCGCGCAACTGGCGGCGCCCCTGCTGCAGGTGCGCGGCGGCATGCGGGTGCTCGATGCCTGTGCCGCTCCCGGGGGCAAGACCGGCCACCTCCTGGAGCAGGCAGGCGCAGGCGCGGATCTGACGGCCGTGGACATTGACCCCGACCGGGTGGCGTTGCTCGAGGAGGGTCTGCGGCGACTGAGGCGCACCGCGCGGGTGGTGGCGGCAGACGTTCGCGATCCGGGCAGCTTCTGGGACGGTCGGCCGTTCGAGCGGATTCTGGTGGACGCTCCCTGTTCCTCGACCGGTGTGATCCGCCGTCATCCGGACATCAAGCTCCTGCGACGCCCGGGCGACCTGGGTGCGCTCGCCGCCGGACAGCTCGCGATCCTCAGGGCCGCGGTCACCATGCTCGCTCCCGGCGGGCGCCTGCTGTACTCGACCTGCTCGATACTGCCGGCCGAGAACGAGGAGGTGGTGACACGGCTGCTGGCGCAGGAGCCGCAGATGAGACGCGCCGCGATGCCGAGCGGCGCCGCGCTCGCGCCGGGTGCGCTCGATCGCACGGTGGGCGTGCAGCTGCTGCCCGGAGCTGAGGCAGGGACGGACGGCTTCTATTATGCTTGTCTCGAAAAGACAACGGCCGGAACCTGAGACCGGTTATCCGGTCGCAGATCCATTACAGGCTCTGTCGCATCCATGCTACGCGGCGATGCAACAAGGGATGGTTTGATCCGGGGCTGGCTGCTCACGACGACCTGCGTGATGGCCCTGGCGAGCTGGCGTCCAGCTTACGGCGATGCGCTCGACGGGGTGCTCGAGGTGCGTTCCGCCTACGTGAACCTCGACAGGGGGGTGTTTGTGCTGTACGCGCGCATCGGCTATCCCATGAGTCCCGCCATCCGCCGCGCGCTGCGGGACGGCCTGACACTCACGTTCGACCTCGAGGTGCGCGTGGACCGGGAGCGGCGCTTCTGGTTCAGCATGAACATCGTCGACCTGACGCTGCGGCGCGAGCTGAGCTACCACGCGGTGAGTGACCGCTACGTGGTGCGCAACAGCAAGAGCGGCGCCCAGGAGAACTTCGCGACGCCGGACGAGGCGCTGGAGTACCTGGGCAAGGTGGACGCCTGGCCGATTGTGGTGGAGCCGCAGCTCGATGGCGGCAACTACACTATCAGCGTACGCGCCGGCGTGCGCCGCGGCCACCTGCCGGCCAGCTTACGCGCGATTCTCTTCTGGACCAACGACTGGGCACGGGTGAGCGAGTGGTACTCATGGTCACTCCCGGTGTGAACGGGCGCCCGCGGCGCTTGCGCTGGGTCGCAGTCGCGCAGGCGCTGCTGTGGAGCGCCATCGGGCTGGGAGCGTTCCTGCTGCTCGCCGAGAGCGTGCAGAACTCGTCCGCATTCGACCGCCTGCGGCCCTGGATTCTGCTGGTCGACTTCGGCGGCGTGATCGTCCTCAGCGTGCTGCTGGCGCGCAAGCTCTGGCGCCTGGTGCGCGACTATCGCGCGCACGTGCCCGGCTCGCGTCTCACGGCGCGCACCGTGGGCATCTTCGGGGCGCTGGTCATTGCGCCGCTGCTGATCGTGTATCTGTCGTCGCTCGAGTTCATCAATCGCGGCATCGACAGCTGGTTCAAGGTCGAAGTGAAGCAGGGACTGAACGACGCCCTCGGGTTGTCGCGTGCGGCGCTCGACCTGCGCATGCGGGAGTACTCGGTGAGAACGGTGGCGCTCGCCGCGGCCCTGAGCGACGCTGTGCCCGCCGAGGTGCAGTCGAGGCTCGATGCGGAGCGGCGCGCCAGCCAGGCCACCGAGATCGCCCTCTTCGGTCCACACGAGCACATCCTCGCCGCAAGCCTCGACGGTCCCCTGGAAGGCCTGCCCTCGCAGCCGCCCGCGGACCTGGTGCGGCAGGTGCAGCAGCGCCGGCCTTACGTCAGTCTCGAGCCGCGCGCCGGCGGACACTACCTGATCCGCACCGCCGCGGCGCTCGGCGATGCTGGCGCGGGCCACGACGCGCGCTTCCTGGTGGCGGTCTACCCCGTGCCGGCGCAGCTTGCCGCGCTCTCGGAGGCGGTGCAGAGCTCCTACCACCAGTACGGCGACCTGGCGGCGCTGCGTGAGCCCTTGAAGACCAGCTTCCGGCTCACGCTCACGCTGGTGCTGCTGCTCGCCATGCTGGCGGCCATCTACGGGGCGATCTTCTCGGCGCAGCGCCTGGTGCGTCCGGTGCAGGATCTCATCGAGGGCACGCGCGCGGTCGGCAAGGGCGACTTCGGCACACGGCTGCCGCTGCCCTCGCGCGATGAGATGGGGTTCCTGGTGCACTCCTTCAACGACATGACCAAGCGCCTGCGGCGCGCGCGCGCCGAGGCCACTCACAGCCAGCAGGCGGTGGAGCGCGAGCGCGAGCGCCTCGCGATCATCCTGGCGCGCCTCTCGACCGGGGTGCTCGCCATCGACCGCAGCATGACCGTGCGCACCGCGAACGAGGCCGCCGGCGCGATCCTGGGTACCGACCTGTCGGCGGCCAGCGGGCGCTCGCTCCCCGAACTCGCCGCGGGCAACGAGCGCCTCGGACAGTTCGTCGCCGCGCTCGCGGTGCGCTTTGCCGGCGGGCGCGAGGAGTGGCGCGAGCAGCTCGACCTGGACGGCGCCACCGGACGCCGCACGCTCATGTGCGCCTGCACCCCGCTCCCGGGCGAGGACGCCGATACGGGCTTCGTGATCGTGTTCGACGACATCACCACGCTCCTGCAGGCGCAGCGCGATGCCGCCTGGGGCGAGGTCGCACGGCGCCTGGCGCACGAGATCAAGAATCCCCTCACCCCCATCCAGCTGTCCGCCGAGCGCCTGCGCCGACGCCTGCTCGCCGGCATGAGCGAGCGCGATGCCGAGATCCTCGAGCGCGGCACGCGCACCATCGTGCAGCAGGTGCAGACCATGCAGCAGATGGTGAACGCCTTCAGCGAATACGCGCGCGCACCGGAGATGCAGATCACCCGCTTCAGCCTGAATCAGCTCATCACCGAGGTGGCGGACCTGTACCGCTCGCAGGCGCCGCGCACCCGTATCCGCCTCGACCTGGATGAGCACCTCGAGGGCATCGAGGCCGATCGCGGCCGGGTGCGCCAGATACTCAACAACCTGGTGACCAACGCCCTGGAGGCCCTCGATGGCGTGGGCACCCCGACGCTCGAGATCGCGACCCGGCTCGAGCCCGGCGCCGATGCCAAGTACGCCGCCGTGACCGTATGTGACAATGGCCCCGGGTTTCCGCGCGAGCTCCTCGGCAAGGTATTCGACCCCTACGTCACCAGCAAGCCGAAAGGCACGGGACTGGGGCTGGCCATTGTGAAGAAGATCATCGAGGAGCACGGCGGGCGAATCGATGCCGACAATCGGCCCGAAGGTGGAGCGCGCGTGCGCATGGTGCTGCCGGTCAAGGACAGCACCCGGTCTGCCACGGGAGGCGCGCGCGAGCGGTTGGATCAGTTGCGGAGGGAGCGGGCATGAGCAGTCCACACATTCTCGTGGTCGATGACGAGGCGGATATCCGCGGTCTGCTGAAGGAGATTCTCTCCGAGGAGGGCTACGAGGTGGACGTGGCCGCCAACGCCGCGCAGGCGCGCGCCTCGCGCGCCCGCCAGATCCCCGATCTCGTGTTGCTCGACATCTGGATGCCGGACGTGGACGGCATCACGCTGCTGCGTGAATGGTCGGCCGCCGCCGCCGACGGCTGCCCGGTGGTGATGATGTCCGGGCACAGCACGGTCGAGACGGCCGTGGAGGCCACGCGGCTCGGCGCGTTCGACTTCGTGGAGAAGCCGCTGTCGCTCGCGAAACTGCTGCGCACCGTGGAGCGCGCCCTGGATGCGGGCCGGCGCCATCGCCAGGCGGGCAAGCTCCTCGGCTCCCCGCTCGCGGTACCGATCGGCAAGAGCCGGCTCATGCAGCAGCTGCGCGCGGAGCTGCAGCAGATGGCGGCCCTTCCTTCCCCGATGCTGCTGGTCGGGGAGCCCGGCTCCGGACGCGAGGCCTTCGCGCGCTACCTGCACGAGCACGGACCTCGCGCCGGCGCGCCGTTCGTGCCGCTCATCGCCTCGAGCCTGCGCGAGGCGGACGCCGAGAGCCGGCTGTTCGGCCGCGAGCCGGCGGACGGGCCGGCGGTCGCGGGCGTTCTCGAGGAGGCGGGCAACGGGACGCTGTTCATCCACGAGCTCGAGGACCTGCCGCCCGGGGCGCAGCGACTGCTGGTGGGCGTGTTCGAATCGGGGCAGTTCACGCGCCTGGGAGGAGCTGAGCCGCTGAGTCTGCGCGCCCGCCTGCTGGCCTCCGCCCAGCCCGGCGTCGAGCAGCGTGCCGGCACCGAGGCGCTGCGCCGCGATCTGCTCGCGCACCTCAACGTGCTGCTGATGCGCGTGCCGCCGCTGCGCGAGTACGCCGAGGACGTGCCGGAGCTGCTGCGGCATCAGGTGGATCGCCTGGTCGACGCCGACGGGCTGCCCTACCGGCGCTTTTCCGTCGCGGCGCAGAACCGCCTGCGCAACTATCCCTGGCCGGACAACGTGCGCGAGCTCAGGCACCTGGTGCACCGGCTGCTGATCCACGGTGGCGCGGAAGAGATCCGCCTGGAGGAGATCGAGCGCGAGCTCGCGGTGCAGACCCCGCCGGATGAGCCGCTGGTGAAGCAGGACCTGCTGGCGCTGCCGCTGCGCGAGGCGCGCGAGCAGTTCGAGCGGGCCTACCTGCAGCAGCAGCTGCTGCTGTGTAACGGCAAGGTGGGACAGCTCGCCAAGCGCGTCGGCATGGAGCGCACGCACCTGTACCGGAAGCTCCGCTCCCTCGGCGTCGACTTCCGCAACATCAGCGAGGAGTGAGAGCCACGCTCGCATGTGCGCAGCCGCGATCGCGAAAGAGGCCTTTCGGGGCCGCCGCAAGTACATCCCTGTAGGCTGCGGGCGCGCCGTCCCTGGCGCGCACGCCCCCGAAAGGCCTCTTTCGCGCTCACAGCTCCGTTCGTGACATGGCCGTCAGCAGCGATTACCTCGACTACGTTCAGGATCAGCTCAGCGGCCTGGGCGGAGTGAGCTCGCGGCGCATGTTCGGCGGCGTCGGCCTGTACTGCGATGAGTTCTTTTTCGCGCTCATCGACGACGACACCCTGTATCTACGCGTCAACGATGCCAACCGCGCGGACTTCACCACCCGCGGCATGGGTCAGTTCCGGCCCTACGCCGACCGGCCCGAGCTCAGCATGAGCTACTACGAGACCCCGGCGGATGTGCTGGAGGATGCCGCGGCGCTCGTGGCATGGGCGCGCCGTTCGGTCGCGGCGGCGATGGCCGCGGCGAAGCTCGCCGGCAAGCCGGCCGCCAAGGCCGCGAAACCCGCTGCCAAGCAGGCTGCGAAAAAGGCCGCCGGCGGCGCGGGAGGCGCCGGTACGCCCAGGTCGCGCCCGCAGAGATGATCGAGGCTGCCCCAGAGATGATCGAGGCCGCGATCGGCCGACGTTTCGCCCTATTTCTCCAACACAATCACGTTCGAAGTCCACTCCGGATCGCCGATCGAGGAATCCTCAATTACTTCCCTGACCCTGCAGTCAGCTTCGTGTGCGATTGCGGACACGGCGGATTGCGGCAGGCAATGCATCTCGAACACACCTGGGGTCGGCGTACTTTCGAGATAGGAGTCGATATCGAACCGGTACTGCCGCGCGTAGGTTGGAATCTGGAACACCGCGAGCCCGCGCGGCACCAGGGACTTCAGCGCGCGACGCAGGATTGCAGCCATGATCGGTGGTGGATTGTGCTGCAGGACGATAACCGAGAACCAGAGATCAAACGGTTGTGCCATTCCAAAATCCGGCGGCATGGCGAGGCCGTAGTCGATGTTCGTCAAGCCGGCGTTAGCCGACCGGGCCTGGGCATGTGCGAGATGAGGGCGGGAAATGTCGCGCGCGATGACTCGCGTGAAGCACTCGGCCAAATGGTTGGTAACGCGCCCGAGGCCGCAGCCATATTCAAGTACCGTCGTGAAATCGCCGGGCTTGCGGCCCGCACGAGCGAGTGTCGCGACCAACCAGTCACGATCAACATGGCCGGAGGCGAAGAATTGGTCCTCGGTGCTCGCGATCCGAGCAGGCAAATATTCATCATGACTCAGGACCGACCAATGTGGTTTCGTTTCGCCCAGCTCGGCCCAGGTTGCCGCGACCCGGGACGACAGACGCTCGAGCGTCGCTCCGGTGCACTGCCACTCAACCTGAAGAGGCGGCGCCGCGCGGTCGAACTTGCCGCGGCTAGCCGGCATATGGGAGGTCGCTGCCGGCTCAGACGGCGTGGAGACCTGAAGGTCGGTGTCGGGCGGGCGCCCATAAAGCTCCCACTCGACTGCCGGCACTAACCCAAGCGCTGCCCAGGGCTGAGTTTCCGAATTGGTCTCGCCAGAGCGAGCCGAGGTCAGCACCTCAATTGTGTCACCTTCGCGGCGCAGCGCCGCGAACAAGCCTCTGCGCGCAACCTCGGTCAGCTCGTTCATGTACGCCAAGATCTCGCTATCGAGTGGCAGCAAGCCGGCTGCGTGAACCTGGCGGATCGCGTTGAAAGCACGAAGAGCGAGACCCAACTTAAACACCCAGAATCCGCCGTCCTGCGGCGGAACACCCGTGCGACTCCTGACCCATAGGGATTCAAAGCTCAGGCTCGGGTGCCCGTATTGTTCGGCGGAGGCGAGGAAAATGAGAGTGCCCCGCAGCGCGCGGTGAATCGCCTGCGATATGCGATCTCCCGGGTCGCCGTATACGGCAGCGCGGGCCAGCGCCAGAAGCGCGGAACAATGACAGTCGAGTTCTGGCGGCTGTGGCACCGAGAACACCGTCTCGCCCCGCCCCCCTTCAACCGCCCGTTCGAGCCGCAGCAGGAGCGCCACGCATGAAGAAAGAAGAGCTCCATACTGCTGCCAGCCGAAGGCTCGGATCATGCAATCCAACGACAGGATGACGAAGCTTAATCCGCGAATAAAGGCCGGTTCGCCGGCGCCGGGCTCATCGGGGCGATGCGTTTCAATATAGATGCCGAGGTGCCGGTCATACCATTCCTTGAGTGCGTCGAGTCTTTCCCGGGCTGGAGCAGATCTGTAGCGGCCCTGCTTGGAGAACAGCAGGGTGACGGCAACGGCATTCAGCTCCGCGCCGATGTCATACGACATGCTCGGATCGACGTTGCCGTTCTTGACTGCGTCCTCGAGAACTCGTCGATAGATATCGGGCTCGCGGTAATAGCCGCCGCCGGTGAGCAGTCGGTCCTCAGTGACCGAGCGCGTTTCCTGCGGCGCGATCCGACCCAGGAAGTAACGCGGGTAGATCCAGTGATAGCGCCCCGAGCGCGAACCCTCAGCTATGATGTCGCCGAGCTGGCTTCCGTTCCGCAAGCGCACATGAAATCCATGCGCAAAGCCAGGTACTGCCCCCGTCTCACTGATGCCCAGATAATCGGCGCCGCCGATATGCAACTTCGTGGCCGGTTCGCCTGTCGGAGCACGCCGCTCATACCGTCCCTCAACTCCGACAACAGCGCTGTCGAAATTCCCGCCGCTGCTCAACTGGTCGAATGCCGTGGAGAGCTGCACGTCCTGCAAAGTGATGCCCGGGAGCGTGGTGATCTCAGCCTCCACCTCGATCGCCGGACGCGCTTTCCACAAGCTGTAGCGGTAAGTCAGGTTGCAGACACGCCGGCGCCGGCCGATGAGTGGGCGTGCCTCGATCACACTGGTGTGGCTGAAAACAATGCGTTCGGGCTGTTCGTCGATCGAGCAGTGTGTGATCGCATCTTCGACGTCCACAACCTGCCGTCGTCCGCCATAGCGGAAGCGCAGCGCGTTCCCGCCGTACTCGCCCAGGAAGCGGGTCCGGTCATCATTGAATCGGATCGAAGGACAGACTCGACCCGTCTGCAGATTGCCGGTCAAATTGAAGAAACTGTTGTATGCCTTGAAGGAGTCCGGGCGCCCATCGAGGAGACGAAGTTCCGGGACTGCCGAGCGGCGTTGGATGATGCGCTCAGGGGACAGGCGCAGGACATAGTCCAACGTAGCGTCGGCGAGGTCCGGATATGTGTCATGCAATCGCGGTACCGCGAAAAGCTCGGCGGTCTTGCCAGAGTCATCAGCCCAGAACCAGGCAGTGTCGTTGATGCGCTCGGCGGTCTCCGCAATCGCAATAGAGGAGCCCGGTCTAGCGGGCTCGAGGGGCTTTGCCAGGTTCTGAACGATAAACTCGGCCATGCCGGCGAGAGCCGCGTCGGCGGAGAGACGCAGCCCGCCGCGCTCGGTACCAGTCTGACGTGCCGCCCACTGCGCAATGTCTCGCAGGGCCCCGAGGTGAATATTGCTATTGCGCAATTTGAGCGGCGGGCCGTCCGTGCGCAGCACGATGAACACTTCGTTGGCGAACGTCGGCTTCGCGCGTGAGAGAAATTCCTGGAGAAAAGACGGTTCGATCTGTTCGTAAAGGCCCTTGTGGATCACCAGCCCCTGAAAGAATTCAGGCTCATGTGAACCGATCTCACCATAGGGCACGACGGAGGGTAGTATCGCCTTGAAATCTTCGTGCGCCGCAACACCCAAACCCCGGGCAGACACTGTTTGCAGATGATCGATTACCTCCAGCCAATGTCTATCCATTCGTTTTTCCGTTCGACCGGCGACTACTGCGAGAGGGTAATCGCGCGATCGATCGGGTAGATGGTCGAGACAATCAGTGTCATGAACTTCTGCAGCTCGGCGGCCGGCGCGTTGGCGACATAAAGGACGTCGCTGTTCCGGATCGGGAAAGTCTGGGCCACGAAGAACGATCTTGGGTCCTTCAGATCGATACTGTATATAACCGGCACCTTTCCATCGGGCGTTGTTCCGGGCGTCTTTGGCCATTCCAGAGCATCCCTTGACTCGAATCGGAAAATGAAGACACCGCGCGCATTCGCGCGCGAGTCGACTACGCCTCCGACGCGCGCCAATGCTTGCGCAAGGGAAATCCCCTGCGCTTCGAACTTCACCTCGTCGCTCTTGCCGGTCGCCCCAAGCGCCGTGAAGCTGAGGGGCTGGAAGAGCGCTGTGACGACATCACCGGGCCGCAAGGCGATGTTTTGCCGCGGATCGCGGATGACCGTACCGAGGGGCAGCGCATGCACGCTCGCCCCGCGGGTGACCTGCAGGGTTACTTTCTCCACGTCTTGCTTCGTACCACCAGCGGCAGCGAGCGCGTCCAGGAGCCGTTCGCCACGAGGAGTGAGGGCCATGCGTACACTGTTGGCGACTTCGCCAACCACGGTTACGTAGCTGGTGTTGTTGACCACGAGACGTACGAGGACCTGTGGCTGATTCGCCTTGCCATGCAACTGGCGTGCGATTTCCGTCTCGATGTCCTCGAGCTTCTTTCCGCCAGCCCGGATCTGACCGGCGAACGGAACGTAGATAGTGCCCTCGGCACTCACCATCTGTGTGGGGAAGACCGTCATGTTCGAGACCGCCGGGAGCGCCGAATCCCGGACGGTTGACGAGAACAGCGCTGCGGGAGGCGCCTCCCAGACGGACACCTCCAGAATGTCTCCCGGTCCGACAGTCTCGTTGCTGCCGGGAGCGCCCTGGAATAGCTCCGAGAAGAGCCCCTGCTTGCGCGATTCAGCGAGTGCCCTGGCGACGGAATCGGTGACCTGAACTACCTGAATGTCCCTGGCCGCTGCCAGTTGCACCTCGTGGCGCGACGGGCCGCTGTTCGGTAACTCTGCGCACGCGCAGACTGCCACCGTGAGCAGTAGAACTGCGATCGCCTTGGCGGGGTTGCTCATGACTGCCCTGGGCTGGTGTGCCCTGGCGGCTGCGGGGTGAGTCCCTCGGGTAGTGCGTTTGGGTGGCAGGCAAGGAGGCTGAGACCGGACAAGGCGACGCCTCTCCTGAGGACGCTCGGATCGTCGCTCAGGTGCCGAAACGCGAACAACGTGCTGACACGGAAGCCGATAGTCAGTGTTTCCGTGTCTGAGGCCGCGAGCACCGCGGCGTACACCTCCAGGTCGTCACCCCCGCGCGCAAAGACAGATATGACAGAGATCTCTCGTCCGTTGCTCAGCACCGAGAAGCACTCCTTTTGCAATGGAGTGACAAAACGTTGCACCGAGAACACCAGCGTGTAACAGACGCCGGGCCGGACCGCGAACTCCAAAGTGGCAGTGGGGCTCAGGCTCCAGAGGTGTCTGTTGCGCTCATCGGCCATCACATCTGACCAGCCGTGACCCCAATACGGCATGCCGGCAACCCATTTGAGAACCCCGTCATCCCCAACGGTGTTGGGATTTCGGGGTTTGGCCATGGACACATGAGGACGCGGCGCCTCTGGGCGCTTTCTCACGTACTCGTACAGCTCGAAGTCCGCCTCGTTCAGGGCGCGGATTTTTCGCAGAACGTCATCCGAAACAGGGGTCGACAAACGGTAGGATCGGTGCTTGGGCAGCTCATGCTCGGGAAATAATCCAAAGTACTCACTCAACCTCGACATCAGGGCAGGCAGCTCCTCTGTCACCCCGACCACGGCGCAGGAATCCACGAAGGCCTTCGCGACCTCAAGATTAACGGGCGCGACTTCCTCGAGGATACGTAGCTCGCCCGGAGTTTCCGTGGGAGGCTCGGATTCGGCGGTCGCCGAGAAGTTAGCTGTCTGGTAATTCGCCACCAGGCACTGCGTCGCGGGATGCTCTATGAACTGTTCGATGGAGAAGCCTTCGGCCCGTACCATGGGAAACGGGTGTTTCTCGGGGGAGAATTTGAGATGCCAGAAGTGGGAGACGACGCGCTCTACGGGGTCGCGGAGCACTGCAATTGGCGTGAAACCCTTGTCCTCTCCGAAGAGCTTCATGATTGCAGAGCCGAAATGCCCGCGAACAAACTTCTTTCCGACCAGCGAACCACGCGGCAGCCGCAGCAACTCAGGCCAGGTGGTCGCGGCAAGCAAAATCTCATGATAGGCGTAATGTCTCTGAATCCAACTGATCAGCGAGGTGCCGGCCGTCTTCATTATGTGAGGAAACACCATTCTCCTGGTCGAGCTACCATTGAGTAAGGCCATCCTTCGATCCCGAGTAGCTGACTTCATATAAATTTCCCGTACATCGCGCTCAAACGGCTCTGGTAGTTATCCATGGAAAAGAGCTCGGCGCGGGCGTGTCCGCGTTGAACCAGCGAGTCTCGCAACCCATCGTCGGCGTCGATGGCCCGGATTGCCTCGGATATCTCTCGCGTGTCATACGGATTTACCAGGATGGCCGCGTCACCTGCGACTTCCGGGATCGAGGCCGTCGTGGCGGAGATAACCGGCGTACCGAGCGTCATGGAT
>Ga0209156_10002727_pt1 | contig 13707 bp, 14 predicted proteins | sample GraSoiAngelo_124_FD_185881 | JGI IMG/M metagenome (GOLD analysis project Ga0209156, IMG submission 185881) | Grasslands soil microbial communities from the Angelo Coastal Reserve, California, USA - 14_0927_05_20cm (SPAdes) (version 2) | ecosystem: Environmental > Terrestrial > Soil > Grasslands...
GCAGGAGGAAATCGATTATTACTGGGAGAAACTCACCGCTGACGGCGGGAAGGAACTGGAATGCGGCTGGGTCGCGGACAAGTACGGGCTCTTTTGGCAGGTAGTGCCGGCAAAGTTTTTTGCCGAATGGGTAAAGGATCCGGCCGGGCTGCAACGGGTGACGCACGAGGTGTGGCAGATGAAGAAACTCGATCTCGCGAAACTACAGAAGGCATTTGCAGGAAAGTGACGAGTGCCTGTTTGCGATTCATGTTCCTCTTATGCAAAACATTCCAGGCCTGCGCAGTTGCTACGACAAAGTCGGACGCCTGATCTATTTCGGGCGGATGCTGGATAAGATTCGCCTGCACGCCGCCGGTCGGCTCCCGCCGGATTACGTGGAGAATCTCGGCGAGCACCAGTTCACGCTCGACGGGCGCTGCTGTCGTTTCCTCGGCGTCCCCTATTCGGAGATAAAAAAACGCACGCTCGCCGGCGAGCCCGACGAAGCCGTCCTGAACTGGGCGCACGCCCACGGCGCCTCGCGCACCGACGAAGAGTGCAACGTCTGGAACCGCTTCATCGCCAAACTCGGCTGGCGCGACGAACGAAGCCGAGTCCTCTCGCAGCGAATAAAAGAGAGCGGCCTAACGGGTAAACCGATCGAGACCCTCATTGACCACATCGAATTCGATGAAGGCCGCGACCCGGTCGCCTCGCGGGCTTGGGAAAAGATCTGAAGGCGACTCGCGCGCTTGGGAACGTCTGGGCGAATCAGGGCGCGCGCCCAACCCACTGGGCGCGCCAGGCAGGAGCATCAAATGAATCGGCGAAATATTGTGTTTCGCGCGACACTTTTCCGTCTCGGAATTCCATGACACTCACGGTAAAGAGACGTTTGCCGCCGTAGTTAATCACGTACTCGCTAACCCAGAGGCTACCTTCCCCTACGATCCGCCTGACGCTAAATTCAGATGGCTTATCAGGGTGATGGCTACGCAGCGCCTGCAAATTTTGGCGACCGTAAATGATCTCGCCTGACTGCGGATACTCGCAAACAGCGTCATCATGATAGATTTCGTGTTCGCCAACTTGATCGCCCGCGGCGGAGGCCGCCCAATGTCGGTCTATCGCCGCGCGAATATTTTGCTCGTCCATCTGCTCGATAATTACCCTCTCGACATCATCGCCCATCCGGCGATGGTTCCGGTGAGAAACTGCAGGCGTTGTTGTCGCAACGCCAGGTCATGCTTCAATTGCCGCTCCACTCGCGACCGCAGATCCTCCGATGGACCTGTGCGTGCAAAGTTCCACGAATCTTCCCGCCTGGCTTCGACCAGGCTTAACTCCAGAGCGCGGACCGACCGGGTCAATTCGCTAAGAACCGAGCGCATCTGCGACAGGGTTGTACTGGCGCCGGGCGCGTTCGATAAATCGCTGAGCGCCAGCAAAAGTTCCATCCGGGCAACGTCACCGGCCGCATACGCTTCCTGGACTTCATGCCAACGCGAAGAAACGGTGGCATCGCCATCGGCGCGCAAATCGGGATGCAATCGACGCACCAGCCGTCGATAGATTTCCTTTACCCGCGGATCAATTGTTCCCGGTTCCGTTGCGCTCGCGGGTTCCTCATCGACCGCAGAACGCCGGACATCCTCCGGTCGGGGATCGGATCGGCCCGGCGCGCTTCCCGGCCTAACGAACATATGTGATTTAAAAACTTCAAAGCTGGTCGAATAAGCCTCGTCATCCATCTTGGCCGGGTTCGTGCCCAGAAATGTTTGCACCCATTCCTCAAACAGAGCTTCCTGCTCGAATTCGCTCAGGTGAGGCGTCGATTGCGATCCGTTAGAGGAAGTCTCCCTATCTTCGGCGACGCCGGGATTTTCTCGCCGAAACAGCGTTCTCCGATAGGCGCTGTGCGGATCCTGGATTTTTCTCCGCATTTCCATCTCCACTTCATGAATGAGGTTTTGCGCGTCCCGAATCTTATCCTCGACATCCCGCGCGGTGCTAAGCAACGCGCCAAACTCGCGGGCCCGCCAGCGAACGAACGCGGGCTTATCCTGCCGTTCAAACTGATGCCAGCAAAGTCGCGCTTGCTCCAACCGTGCCATCATGTCGGTGCATTTGCCTGCTGCACTGGCTCGCAGCGGAGCCTGCTCGATCCAAACAATCTCCAGCCGATCCCTGCCGGGGACTGTCACCGCCCGTCCGCGACTAACGCGTTCAGCTAAGCGTACGCGAATCATTGCCGAACGTTACCCCGGCCATGCCGGTCAACAACAGGTGGCCGTCATCGAAATCAAAGAAGTGACCCCAGCGACTGCCGACAGCGAAGAGTTAAGGCTTCGCCAGAAGCATGTGCGCCCGCCAACCCGACGAGCTTTGCGATCCCGTTTATCGCGGCGAGCAATCGATAGTAAGCTCTGACCCTTGTTGATCCCTTTGATCCCTTGTTGACCCTTACGTCCGCTCGAAAACCAATGCTATACGTGATTCACGTATAGCATCAATTCACGCTTGTTCGGTGATTGTTTGAAATGCAACTCCCAGCTAGCCTCCGGCGAGGATGAGACATCTCTTTATCGCTGCCACTCTGGCCACCGCGCTCCCTTTCGCTGGCTTGCCAAGTCAATTCGAAAAGATTGCTCCCGCGGCGAAAGGGCCCGTCGGCGTCGCGGCCCAGCTCCTCGAGTCGGGCGAAACGGCCAGCCTTCATGGCGACGAGCATTTCCCGATGCATAGCGTTTACAAGCTGCCGATCTCGATGGCGGTATTGCAGCGCGTTGACCGCGGAGAGCTGAAGCTCGACCAGCACGTGAAGGTCGAGCCAAGCGATTTCGCGCGAAAAGGAATGTCTAGCCCAGTGCGCGATAAATATCCGGGCGGTACCGAGCTGACCATAGCGGAACTTCTTCGCTACACCATTTGCGAGAGCGATGGCAGCACCAGCGATGTGCTTATGAAACTGATCGGCGGTCCGGCCAAGGTCATGTTGTTCCTGGAGGGGATTCACGTGTCGGACATCCAGGTCGTTAACTACGAGAAAGAAATCGGCCGGGATTGGGAAACGCAGTATCGGAACTGGGCGACTCCCAAAGGCGCGCTCGCACTCCTCGCGGCCTTGCAATCTCAGCGTGGCCTCTCGCGGGAGAGCCAAGGCCTGCTGTTGAAGCTGATGACCGAAGCCATTCCGGGCGCGAAGCGGCTCAAAGGAGAATTGCCCGCTGGGACCGTGGTCGCACACAAGACCGGCACCGGCGGCACTCAAAACGGCATCACCTCCGCGACTAACGACATCGGCATTATCACTCTGCCCGATGGTCGACACCTCGCCGTGGCCGCATTCGTCTCCGATTCCGCCGCCGATGATAACACGTGAGATGCGATCATCGCCCGCTTGGCCAAAGCCGCCTGGGATAGCGCTCAATCGTTAGGCGAATGAGACAGGTCACTCATCATTATTGATGAACTTCTTAATTGAAACTCGCTCGCCTCCCGGGCTTGCTCGCTCCTACCCTCGTCACTTTACCTTCTATGTCGCGCGTCCCGCGCGCTTCATTCTTACTTCTTAAATCTTAATTCTTACTATCTTCTATCACGCATTCGCGACCTGACATTCGATGCCGTCCGGATCGGCAAAATACACACGCCCGTCTTCGCGTCTGGGCGCGAGACCGGCGGCTTTGAGTCTCGCGACCGCATCGGCTGGATCATAATTCGCGATGCTGTAGCAGTAGTGATTCAGACCGGGCTTCTCGCCCTGAAAGAGCGCCAACCAGCCTTTGCCGGTGGTAAGGAAGCCTTCTCGTCCCGTCGGTTTCAAGCCAAGGTGTTTCTCGTACCATTTTTGCGAACGCTGCACATCGGTCACGTTCAGCGCGATGTGATTAAGATCGATGGCATCAAAGGTGGAGGCCGAGTCCGCCGACTGCGGTGCGGCGCGTCCGTCTTGCTGATCGGCTAGGCCGATGGTCGCGCCCAGGCTCGCCGCAAACATGCCGGTCAAGTACGCGATCAGTTGCCGCCAGCTCAGCCGGCCGTGCTCGAAATCGTTGATCATTTTGACAATTTGAGTTTGCATGGTGGCTCCTTTACCAAGGTTATCTCGTTCAGGATCGAACTGTTTAAGTCAGGCTGACCTTGTTTAAACACAAGATTTTGGTTGGATCTGATGTGTGACTTCTGACTTCAAACTCGTCGCAGATCACTTGTTACTCTTCCAGAGTGCAAAGGCTTGTCCGCCGCACAATTTAGCGAATATCGGCGAGGGCGTGCTAATATCTAACGCCGAAGGCGCACGAATTCTGCTGGGGAGCACTGTGCCAGTCCGGCTCGGACCGCCTCGCGTGCTGCGTCCGGCGCCTCGCCGAACAGATTCTCTCTGGGAGCATGCGCGGTCTCGGGCGTTGGTTCCGGCGTCTCGCCAAACGTTGTCCCCTTCTTCTTCCGCCCCCGCATTGGACGTTGAGCGTTGGACGTTTGGCGGATCGGTGATCCGCCGCTACCTCTTTCCTCTTCGCCAAGGGACGGCTCGCGCCATGCCTTGCGCGTAGGCGGATCAGCTCTCGTCTTTTCCGTGGCTCGCCGTAGCCGTGTGCGCAGCCGGCAGCGTTTCAGGGGACACTCGTTCCTCGGCGGCAGCCAGCATCTCTTTGAAGCGTGGGTCATCCCGGATCAGGTCGAGGTCAGGGTCTATCTTGGCGTGATGAATCAGACCAGCGCCCATCTGTTCGAATGCTGGTCGAAGCATCTCTAAAGCCGCATCTCTATCTTTCAAATAATTGGCCAGTGTGCACACAAAGTTGTAGCGCGTCGTTATGTTATCGGGACCGACCAGCAACGCGCGCTCCATGCGTTCCTTGGCTCGCTCACGCTCACCCAGTACCGCCAGTGCAACACTTGATTGGTCCAATGCCGCCCCGTTACTGGAATCCCGGGCCAGGATTTTCTCACATCTCTCCAGCGACATTCTTGCAGCCCGCTGAACGGCGTCGTGCTGGCCGAGAACGCTATAAATGGTAACCAGCATCCCAACCGATCCAATATCACTCTCCTCGAGTGTCGCCGATTTTTCCCAGTATATCGCGGCTTCTTCGATTTGCTTCTGTCGGAATCTCAGAAGACCGGCGGACCGATTAACCTGATATGACTCTGGATCAAGCCGAAGGGCAATGTCGATTTCGTGGTCGGCCTCATCGAAACGATTTTCTTCGGCCAAAATTCTCGCCTTTACCGCATGGGCTTCGGCCAGCTCCGGATTGAGCGCGAGAGCTCGTTCCGCCGCTGCCAGCCCCGCGTCACCCCCCTTCCGGCCTACGCTCGCGCGCAATGCCATTTCGGCCAATGCGATCAATGCCCAGGCATCGGCATAGTTAGGATCGATCTCCACCGCCCGCCGGCACATCCGAATAATGGCATCGAGCCGCCGAGCATCGCCTTCTAATGAGGTGGCGTAAGTCTGGCGCGCCATCAAAAACAAATTGTAGGCGTCGACGTTTTCGGTGCCGTGCTGCTCGATCGCCTTCTTCTCTTCCGGAAGAAGCCTCACCTTCAGCGCGTCGACAATGGCGTGAGAAATCTCATCCTGAATGGCAAAAATGTCGTGCAGATCACGGTCGAAGCGCTGGGCCCAGACATGACTGTCATTGGAACCATCGATCAATTGCGCGGTAATGCGCACGCGACCGGCAGCTTTGCGAACGCTGCCTTCGAGCACATGGCTCACATTGAGCTGGCTGGCAACCTGTCGCACATCCACGGGTTTGCCTTTGAAGGTGAACGCGGTATTACGCGACACAACGTGCAACGCCGAAACGTTGCTCAAATCGGTGATGATATCTTCGCTGATTCCATCACTGAAATATTCCTGCTCGGCGTCGCCACTCATGTTGGCAAACGGCAATACGCAGATGGAGAAACGGCGTACCTGACTTGTGGCTTTGTCAGGCGCCGATCCTCGAGTCGCCCGATCATCACGCTTTGCCTGACTGAATTTTGCCGGCGGTTCTGACTTGCCCGCGTCGCCGTCGTGAAAGTTAAAAACATGAACGCGTTCGCCGTGCTTCACTTCCACTTCGCCCAAATCATGCAGATGCGGTCGCCATCGTCCGTTCTGTTGCAGATCTTCAGCCACTCGCTTGGACAACAGGATGTGACCGGCGTCCCCGCAATCCATCAAACGTTGGGCGACATTGATACCGACTCCGGCGGCGTTGAAGCGACCGTTAACATCAGTGACCGCGCTAACTGGGCCGCTGTGCACGCCCATGCGCACCGGCAGATCAGGATGACGTTTTAGAACGCGGCTGATCTCCACCGCGCACTCGATCGGTTGCTCGGGACTATCCTGAAAAATGAGCGCCATGCCGTCCCCGGTCGGAATCTTCTTGAGTCGCCCGGCGGCGGCCGCTCGACTGAACTCGTCCGAGCTGCGAACCGCCTGGTTGAGTTGGTCGACCAGGTCCCGTTGTTCATCCGTTGGGCGGGCGGAATAACCGACGATGTCAATAAACAAAACGTGTGCGATCTCGAGCCGCACATTCGTTTTCGATGCTTCCGCCATGCCGCCCTGATTTTACGCGGCGTTCGGTGCAGGCTCAAACGATTCCGCGTTTAACCGGCGCAATTCGGAGCGTCACGATTTACAGATCACGCGCCGGTTTTACTACACGCTTGCGGAAGATTTCCGAGGCCATCTAACCTGCCGACTGGTCGACGAGCTCGAGCCGATCGTGCAAGGCCACACCATTTTCGCGAACGCTGCACATCGGTCACGTTCAGCGCGATGTGATTGAGATCGGTGGCATCAAAGGTGGGGGCCGAGTCCGCCGGCTGCGGTGCGGCGCGTCCGTCTTGCTGATCGGCTAAGCCGATGGTCGCGCTCAGGCTCGCGGCAAACATGCCGGTCAAATACGCGATCAGTTGCCGCCGGCTCAACCGGCCGTGCTCGAAGTCGTTGATCATTTTGACAATGTGAGTTTGCATGGTGGCTCCTTTACCAAATTTGAAATTTTATCTCGTTTAGGATCGAACTGTGTAAGTCAAGCTGACCTTGTTTAAACGCAAGGTTTTCGTTCGAACCTCTGCGTTCTCGGGAGAGGATTTTCATCAAGAAAACAATCGATCGCAACCGGAGAATTCGCTGAAAGAATTGTAGTCGCGGATTCGAACTGCAGAAATGCTTCTCATTTCAGGCGGTCTACGTTAGATTGTACAGGCAAACGGCTCAGCAACAGAAGGGAAACGAAAACATGAAAACAAAATTGTCTGCCGTCGCGCTTGTTGCGAGCGCGGTCACGATTGCTCAAGGGAACCCAGGAGCTGTTCCCGCCGCGAAAGTGGGAGGGCGAGTTACACGCAGTGCCCCGGCGGTTCATGCTCCGATGCGGCCCGGCGGTGTTTCATCGTTCCGCTCGACGCCGATGCGGTCATACGGCAGTAGACCCTTTTATTCAGGCCAACGCTCTCCCTCGTTTGGGATGCGTTCGTCACCATCCTTCGCGTACCGGCGGCCTATTTATTCGAGTCGACCTCTCGTTACGCGTTCCGGTCCATACACGATAGCAACTATCCCGCAACGCAATCGTGTCGCGCCAATGGCGAATCGCAGAAATCCAGCTGTCACACGCGTTTGGAACCAGCGAAACATCGGAACGCAATTCCGAAATGGAAATAATCTACGGAACGCGAACAATTTCCGGAATAGAAGCAATCATCTGCGGCGTGACTGGCAAAAACACGTGTTCGCTCACTCCTCAGGGGATTGGCATCGCGATTGGAACCGCAATTGCGACCACTGGTGGAATGGTCACCGATGCTCCTTCATCAATGGAACGTGGGTGATCTTCAATCTGGGATTTTCTCCGTGGTGGCCTTCGTATTACCCGGACGATTACTACTACGACGATGGCTTTCCAAATGATGGCTACGGCTCGTCGACCTACGGGTACGATTATCCGAACTCATACAATTACGACGCCGGCGACTACAACTCAGGCAATGACCAGGGCCAGATGTATTACGATCAAAATAGCTATCCCGACCAATCGCAGGGCTATTACGACTCCGGTGTTTACCAAAGTGAAGTGTACGACGATCCGAATGGCTACAGCGATAAATCGCAATCAGACGATTCGATCATTGTCGCGGCGCAGGAACGACTGGCTCTCCAGGGCTATTACCGCGGCGAGACAGACGGTGTGCTCAGCGCTGAGATGCAGAAAGCCATCAGGCGTTATCAAAGCACCAACGGCTTGCGCCAGACTAGCGACCTCGACAGCGACACGCTCGCAGTTATGGGACTATCCAAAGGTACGAGCTACTAAAATTGAGATCGGCCAATGTGGGGGAAGGAATTGGGGCCAGATCTCAAGGACGTGTTGCCCAAATCGTTTTTGAAGAAAAAGGGGCCGGCGGCGATCTGTTAAGAGAGTGGTCCCATGATGTCATTATGATGGGAACACAGAAGAGCGAAGCGCAGCTCTTTTAGTTATGCGCTGAACTTGGCGAAGCGGGTGCGAGCCAATCATCCTCTGCGACTAACGACATCGGCATTATCACCCTTCCCGATGGTCGACATCTCGCCGTGGCCGCATTCGTCTCCGATTCCGCCGCCAATGATGACACGCGGGATGCGGTCATCGCCCGCCTGGCAAAAGTCGCCTGGGACAGCGCTCAATCGCTAGGCCGATGAGGCGTTGGCGGCGGCTCTGGCGACCGCCTTCAGCGAAAAATGTCTTCTAACATCGCTGTAACGCCTAAATTTCCTTTAGGTTAATCCGCGAATCCGCAGTGTGCCTCGAACGTGTGGGAGACAGGCAACGCGTCATGCTGCGTCGAGTACAGCAAGTGGCACGCTTTGGGAAAAAATGAAAACTGACCGCCGTATCAACCGCGCGCAAGATCAACATCGCTCATACTTGTTCGATCTACTAGTTGATCTATTCTTGACGCGTCAGAAAATGGAGACAGAAAATGAGTATTAAAGTTACGGGACTCGATCAATTCCGCAAAAAACTAGATGAGCTGAAGAACAAGGTTGAGTCGATGAGTGGAGAACATTCGATTCCGATTAACGATTTGTTAACGCCGGATTTTCTCGCGACGTGTAGCACTTTTGCATCGGCGGAAGAAATGTTCGAGAGAAGTGGTTTCAAAGTAGACTCGCAAGAAGATTTCGCGGCGATTCCGGACGATGCTTGGGATGATTTTATTTCTGCGAACACGAGCTATCTAAACTGGCAAGAAATGTTAAAGGCAGCAGGTGCAGCCTGGACGAAGGCTAGATTAGGTTTCTAACGATCGTCGTGCGACGAGAGTTCTGCGAGATATCCTGTTTCAATGTCGATTTCAGCGCGTGATTATCGGTACAGAGCGAGCGAACTAACGTCATTAGATTTTCAAGACGCAACTCATCGACTAGGCGGATTCGTCGAATGGCTCGAGTCAGACTCCGAATCCGCAGCGGTGTTGAAGGAGTTGCGACGTCGTAATGGCAGCGATCTTTTGGACGCAGCAGGATACAATGCTCCTCCGAAGGCGAAAACACCGGAGGAAATCGCCGCAGTCGGGCTCGAAATCGTGGACCGCGCGACGAAGCGAGGCGTAGGCATTGAGGACGTCGGATACAGCATTGGCGTTCGGTCTACCTCAAGTCATATCCAAGACACTTGCGATGAAGTCATGCGACGCTACATCCGTCCACTCCTAAAATATATCGACAGGCATCTGTTCACGATGCCAGACACTTCGTTCGTAAAACATCTGTCTCCCCTGGCGGACGTAACCAACTTCGACGACTCGCTCAAGCAGCGCTGCTTGCCAATGCTCGGAGCAGGCGCGGCCGATCCGATGCTTTGGGATTCAGCCGTTAGAACAGCGGGGGTAATACTAGAAGAGAGACTCCGTGACGTAGGAAAAATTTCCGATTCAAACATCATCGGTCGCGACCTAGTTAATCGTGTCTTTGGACAAGCCGGCACCTTGGCAAGCAAGTTTACGAGCTCTGCAGAGCGTGATGGCTATCGCGACCTATTTGCCGGTGTCGTTGGAACAATCCGCAACCCTTCGGCACACCGGTTTGTCGACCCAACTCCAGACGAAGGCGGCGCTACACTGGTGTTCGTGAATTTGCTTTTGAAGAAACTCGAATTGCTTCGCTGATCCCTAGGGGTGTAACAGTTCTAGTCTGTTGAGACCTCTTAAGGTTTGTCGAAGAGCAGAAATCGCTTCGTCCGAGCCTACTTCAGCTCCGTGCACGCCACGATTTGCTACCTGAATTGCGTACTCCAAACTCTTCCCTACATCAGGAGGCAAGACTTCGCGTTCTATTAGTAAACGCACTAAGCGCCCCGCCCCAGGTTGCGAAGGTATTCTAACACCGCGATCTCGAGCGAAATTGGTTAGCCGAATTTCGATGGCTCTGCGTAGGGTGGCGAGCGCATCCCACAACTCGCCTTGCTCGATGCGCATTTCGACTTTTTCCAACTCTGAATCTGCGAGTGGCAGTTGAATTGGCTCTTCCTGAACAGGTTTCTCTGGCTTCGCGCTAACGGCTTCCGGCAATCCAACAAAGTCCTCAAGTCGGCCCAGAAAAGTGGTGACACGTTCCCTTACCTTTTCGTTCTCTGCGAAATCTCGAACGCCGAATTGACCGACAGCGCTATCAAGGTATCCGCCCAATTCTTTCAGCGAATCTGATTCAAGAACGGCTTGAAATCGCTTTTCATCGGCAGCTTCAAGTTGTTTGCGCCGTTTCTTAAGTTCTAAAAGTTTTCTTAGACCGAGAGCGAGGAGATTGACCGCTGCGCCGCTGAGGATTCCAAAGATCCAAGGGCTAATCATGCCTATTCAATCTCCCGCCGATATTTCTCTATGAATGAAGAGATTTTACTGATTTCTCCTAGAAGCGTTTGGGCAGCCAAGTACGTGCGGTAAATGCGCCGGCCTCGAATTAACATTCCTAAGCCAAAGACCGTTACAGAAAATGCAACAGATAAAGTTATCACGACCCAGACTGGCGAAGCTTTCGGGTCGAGCGCTCCTTTAAATTCACCAACAGCCACAGCGCCGAAAAGCGCAGCAGCAAATGCCAGCAACCATTTGACGACTTCAAGATGGCGCGCATGAGTACATTCAAAGACCTTTTCGAGTCGTGATTCGGGGCTCAGGAACGTTAGAGGCCACTAAGTTTATAAGATCGCGAATAACCAGATTCGTCATGGTTTGCTCTTGGCTTCTCCGCGCTTCGCTTTTCGCGCCGCCAATTTTTCGACCGCCTTCTTTAACTCGTCTGATTGAGTTTTCGCCAGCGCAATTCGTTCTGCCAGATTGATCAAAACCAAACGTATCTCCGCCGCAATCTCCAAGGCTTCTTCATCGGAACGATCATGAATCGAATCACTAAGTACGGGATGTAGCAATTCGAGGGGATTCTGACCCTCGATTAGAAGTATCTGCGGTAGAGACCCCTTCAGCTCGTCGATCGACTGCTGAAAACGCCAATGATCGCGCAAGTACTTAGGGCGTTCGATCATCGCAGCTTCTGCGCCGACATGCTCGGCCGCTGAAATTATTTCGTCAAAAATATGTGTCCGCTGATTTTCTACTACGCGGCGATAATATGCGAAAGCAGCAATACCCAATCCCTGCGACTCGGCTCTGTGTCCTTTCAAAAAATAGTCGGCGTCATTACCGAGAAGCTCGGTGACTCGGGCTGGAAGATGCGGACCGAATAGCGGGCATTCTCCGATTTTTAGTGCCGATCCGCACAGCGTTCGACCTGGGGGTGAACTGATTGCGATCCCGTAGAGTTTCAGATGTGATTGGCAATTTCGGCAGCTGTAATCGCACCAAGCGTACTTTTCCTGCTTGGAAGCGCTAAAATCGACCGTGGAAACGCTCGGGTCTGCGAAGCGAAAGCCTCCACATTTTTCATTTGCACAGTAGAGCTCTATTGCTGGCCAACGAAATGAAGGGTACCCACGAACATCATACTTAAACGCCTCCTTAGTCAGTTCTCTTGCTTCACCCGGCGGCACGTCCTGCAGGAATTTGGCGGCAGAAATATTTTCAACGGCTGGCGCGTTCTCGGTGGATTCGTTTTCCATCGCGGATACGATCGTGACTACGCTTTCGCGTAAACGTCGGCGCCTTTTTCGACAAACTGTTTCGCTTTTTGCTTGAGGCCGACTTGAAGCGCTTGCTCCTCGGAGATTTTTTGTCCGGCAGCGAATTTCCGAACGTCTTCCGTGATTTTCATGAAGCAGAAATGTGGACCGCACATGGAACATCCTTCTTCGTCAAAGCTCCCATCTTCGCTGAAAAGCTACGACCTGGGGAGACGGCGGGACAGGGAATTGGGCGAAGAAAAGTCATTGGGGATCAGTGGTCAGCCTGATGATGATGAAGGATTCGCTTCGCTCGCACAACTCGAATCCGCGTAAAAAGGCTTCGTCTCACGCGGCTCCAAGTTCGCGATCCGCGGCAGCGCGACATGACAACGGGTTGCGCTCGGGTCGCCACCGCAGTCTCTTGGCGAGGATGCCCAAGCCGAATGCCAAGAAACGCCGCGTAAACCGCGTAAAAGGCTTCGCCTCACGCGGTCGCGGGAAAAAATGGATTCTGGTTCTGCTCGTGGTTTTGCTCCTCATCCCGGCAATGCAGGTTGCGGTGGTGCGATTCATCAATCCTCCGTTGACGCTGCCGATGTTGATCGATCAGGGCGGCGCGATGTTCTCGAGCGCGCCAACGCGTCCGCTCCGCTACCGCTGGATCGATCTGCCGCAGATTCCTGAGATGTTCCTGAAGCACCTATGGATTTCGGAAGATCAGCGATTCTTTCAGCACGAGGGCTTTGACTGGAAGGAGATGGACCTCGCAGTGGAAGAAGCGGAGCGGAAAGGGAAACCGGTTCGCGGAGCTTCCACGATCACGAACCAATGCGCCCGGTCGATCTTCCTCTGGCAGGGCCGCTCCTGGATCAGGAAAGGATTGGAATCGTACTACACGATCTGGATGGAGGCGCTGTTGCCGAAGCGGCGCATCCTGGAGCTGTATGCAAACGTGATCGAGATGGGGCGCGGGATCTACGGGGTCGAAGCAGCCTCGCAGCATTATTTCGGCGTCAGCGCGCGCGGTCTTACGCGGGATCAATCGGCAATGCTGGCGGCCGCCCTGCCGAATCCGAAAGGCTGGGATCCGACGAAGCCGGGCAGGATTCTCCGATGGCGTCAGCGCCGTATTCTGCAACGGGAACGGAACGCGAACTTCCCCGAGAAGTTGTTGCGGAACCCAAAATGATTGCGCATCTCATCGACGGCACCTACGAGCTCTTCCGTCATTTCTACGGGCTGCGCCGGTTTACCAAAGGCAAGGACCGCCCTTACGGCGCTGTCGTCGGCGTGCTGCAGACCGTTCTCCAAATGATCGACCGCGTAAAAGGCTCCGCCTCACGCGGCCTCGTTAACACGTACCTCGGCGTCGCCACCGACCACGTGATCGAGTCGTTTCGCAATCGGCTTTGGGCGGACTACAAGACCGGTGCCGGCATCGAGCCCGCGCTGCTCGCGCAATTCCATCCGCTCGAGGAGGCGCTTGCGGCGATGGGCGTTGTCGTCTGGCCGATAATCGAGCTGGAAGCCGATGACGCGCTCGCTTCGGCCGCGCATCTCGCGTCGAAGGACAAGAGGGTTGAGAAGGCCGCCATCTGGACGCCCGACAAGG
>Ga0209156_10002731_pt1 | contig 13701 bp, 12 predicted proteins | sample GraSoiAngelo_124_FD_185881 | JGI IMG/M metagenome (GOLD analysis project Ga0209156, IMG submission 185881) | Grasslands soil microbial communities from the Angelo Coastal Reserve, California, USA - 14_0927_05_20cm (SPAdes) (version 2) | ecosystem: Environmental > Terrestrial > Soil > Grasslands...
GTGCGCGCGCACGGCGCCGAGGTCGTGGGGTTCACGTTCTTGATCGAGCTGGACTTCTTGAAAGGGCGCGAGCGACTCACGGGCGAGCGAGTGGAGGCCTTGCTACACTACACGTAACCCCGCTACATTCCGAGGTTTACGCCCCTGTAGCTCAGGTGGATAGAGCAGCGGTTTCCTAAACCGTTGGCCGGGTGTTCGAGTCACCCCAGGGGCACGGCGAAAAGCAGGTTGTGGAGGTTTGGGAGGTTCGGGAGGACCTCCCCCAACCTCCCCCAACCTCCACCAACCTCCACAACCTCCAAAACCTCCCGCGAGGGTAAATGGCGACAACGGCGACGAGCACGGGACCGGCAGCGGCAGAAGGCACCGCGCTGACCTGGCTCACTGAATGGATCAAGGGCCACCGCCAGGCGGCGACATATGCCGGCGTGGTGGTGGTCCTCGCCGCCGGTTTATTCGGGTGGAATCTGCTCTCGACCAAGACCGCCGAGCGCAACGCCGGCAGCCAGCTCGAGCAGGGCCGGTTGGCGCTCGATTCCAAGAATTATCCACTCGCAGCGAGCGTGCTCGCGCAAGTCGTGGAGAACTACTCCGGCACGCACGCCGCGCAGGAGGGCGCCATTCTGCTCGCACAGGTGCGGCTGGCGCAGGGCCAGACCCAGCAGGCGATCGATGTGTTGCAGCGTTACGCGCCGAAGGTCGACAAAGATTTCCGGGCGCAGGCGTACGGCCTGCTCGGCGCCGCGTACGAGAACGCCCTGAAGCCCAAAGACGCGGGCGAAGCGTACGAGCAGGCGGCCGCAGCGGCCCAGTATCCGTTTTTGCGGGCCCAGTTCCTGGCCGACGCGGGGCGTGCCTGGATCGCAGCCCGGGACAGCGCCAAAGCGCTCGTGGCTTACCGCACGATCGTGCAGCAGCTGGACTCGACCAGCGCGGTCGGGGAGGCCAAGGTGCGACTCGGCGAATTGACCAAGGGAGCGGCTACGAATGTGGCCAAGTGACTACAATTCATGCCTGAGAACTTCGTATAATAGATGTTATGTTAAGTTGAAGCGCGTGACGATGTGGAGAAGCCCCTCAGTTAATCACACCGCGCACCACAAGCCTCGCCTCCCCCCCTAGCCATATGTCGTCGTAGAGGCCTTGGGGGCCCATACGGGCCTGGACGGCCAGCGGGCGGCCACTCCAGGTCCAGACGGTCACCGGGGGCTCGGCCAGGTCCCATTCGGCCAGGGTGCACGCCGCCGCCACCGCCCCGGTGCCGCAGGCCAGTGTCTCCCCCTCCACCCCTCGCTCGTACGTCCGCATGCGCCATGTGCTTCCGCCGCCGCCATCACCCGACAGAAAGTTGACGTTCGCCCCGGCCGGTCCCACGCACGGATTCGACCGCAGCGCGCGACCGCGTGCCTCCACGTCCACGTGCGACACATCCCCGACGAGCACCACGAGGTGCGGCACGCCCACGGTCCCCAGGACGGCGCGCTCTTCACCGGCGGCGAGGATCAATCCCGGGACCGGTGCCGGTGGCGGCACGGGGGCCAGATGCAGCTCGGCCCCTTCCTCCGGGCCGGCGCAGCGGCTCTGGTAGACGCCTGCGTCGGTTTCGAGCGTCATGCCCTGGGGGCGCGCCAGCCCCAACCGCGCGGCGAGCCGCGTGCTGCAGAGCGCGGCATTGCCGCACATCGCCGCACGGGATCCGTCCGAGTTGAAGTAGATCATGCGCACGCTGTCGGGGCGCGTGCCCGGACCGACGAACACGAGCCCATCGGCGCCGACGCCGGTGCCGCGCGCGCACACCGCCCGGATGTCCGTGGCGGACCACTGGTCGGGCGCCGTGTGCCGCGCGTCTACCATGACGAAGTCGTTGCCCGACCCCGTCATCTTGTAGATCGCCGTGCCGGCTAGATGCGGCCGAATAACGTCATGAATCTCAACCGCGGCACCATCCACACGGCTTCCCGCACGATCGACCGGTTCATCTTGCTTTGCCCCTCGGTTCGGTCGACGAACACGATCGGGATTTCCTTCGGCGTGAACCCTTTGCGCCATGCGCGCACGCTCATTTCGATCTGAAACGCGTAGCCATTGGACCGGACCTGCGACAAGTCGATCGCTTCGAGCACCCGCCTGCGAAAGCACTTGAACCCCCCGGTCAGGTCCCAGATCCGCAGGCCCGTGATCCAGCGGGCATAGATATTCGCGCAATACGATAGCACAAGTCGGCCCATCGGCCAGTTGACGACGGCCACTTTGCCCCCCACGTAGCGGGAGCCGAGCACCAGGTCGGCGTCGGCGATGGCCTTGAGAAAGTCCTTTAAGTACGCCGGGTCGTGGGAGAAGTCGGCGTCCATCTCGAAGACGTACTCATACCCCCGTTCGAGAGCCCACTTGAAGCCCGTAATGTAAGCGGTTCCCAGACCGAGCTTTGCCTCGCGGTGCAGCACGTGGAGCCGGGGCTCCTTTTGCGCCAGGGCCTCGGCCAGCTGGCCGGTGCCGTCGGGGGAGTGATCGTCCACCACCAGGATCTCAAGGCGGGCGTCCTGCGCCAGCACCTGCTCCACGAGCGGTGCGAGATTGCCGGCCTCGTCGTACGTGGGGATGACGACGAGCCCGCGCTCACGCATGGCGCGCGCGCCCGCCCGCCAGCGACGCCACCAGGGCGATGAGAAGCAACGCGAGGGACGCCAGGGTAATGGCTTTCCCGATCTCGTACAACCTCGAGTGAAACGTGAGGTCCACGGTGCGCGCGCCCGCGGGCAGCGGGACCGTGATAAGGCTGTAGTCCCCGCGGAGCAGCTGGCCGCGTTGGCCGTCGACCGCGACCTGCCAGTCGGGATACCAGTTTTCGGCGACGACGAGATAGCTCGGTTTCGGGGGTGCCGGGTCGAGCGTGACGGTCATCCGTCCGGGTTGCCAGGCCGTTACCGTCGCGTGCGACGGGCTGGGCGCGGGCATCTGCTTCAGCGGCTCCGGCGTCACCGGCTGATCGTTGGTGAAGAGCACGATCCGGGAGACGTCCATGCGAGGATCGACGAGCGTCGGGACGACGGTTGTCGAGTCCGTCTTGATGGCGCCCGCGACGACGCGAGCGTACGGCGCGGGAGCTACGCGCTCGAACAGGTTCGCGCGGCCGCCGTCGAACGTCGGCACGGAATCGAGCACCCGCCGGAAGCCGGGGATCGAATCGACGCCCCGGCCCCCCCTTCCTACCGGTAGGATCGCGTAGCGCACCGCCCATAGGTCCCACAGCGGCAGTACCCCCAGGTTTCTCCAGCCATTCTCGCGATCCCACAGCTCGTCGTAGTACCGCAGCTCGTTGCCGTGGTAGCCGAACATTTCGGGGATATCGAACGCCATTAGTACGGACCCGGGGTAGGCCCCCCCATTGGGCGGCTGGAGCACGCGGTACGGGACGGGCGTCGCTCCAACCCGGTCGATCAGCTGGTCGCGCTCGAACGGCTTCGTGTACATCCAGAACTGCCGCGCGTTGAGCCACAGATCGGTGCCCACGATCAGGACCAGCGCCAGCGCGGTCAAGCGGGGCGTCAGGCGGGCGTGCGCGGGGCCAAGCAGGGCGGCCGCGGCCACGAGTGCGAGTCCGCTGGTCGTCGCGCCCCACAGGATCGCCGCCTCATCGGCGCGCGCGGCCGCGGCCCTCCCTCCGGCGAGCGCCTCGGCGATGTGGCCGAACACTCCCGTAACTCCGAGGAGCGCGACGATCCCGCCCACGATCAGTGCCGGCGCCATCACCCGCCTGCCGTCTCCCTTGAGTGCGCGCTCTACGCCCAGACCCGCGAACACGGCCGTGACCAGGGCCACGACGTAGAAGGCCATCCCCGGGGCACGCGTCTTTTTCACCAGTGGCATGAGGGTCCACCACACTCGGTAGAACGGCGTCGCGGCGCCGAGGCTGATGAGCAGAAACAGCAGCCCGATCCCGCCCAGCCACAGGATCTGCCGCCGGCGCTCGGGTGCGGTGACGCCCAGCGCCGCGAGGACGACGACGGGTAGGCCGAGATACTCGGAATGGAACTTGAGCTGGTTCGAACCCCAGTACGTGTCCCACGACCGGCCTACGAAGTTCTTGAGGAAGAACTCAGGGACATGGTCCCACGGGATGGCAAAGGACGTGGACCCCTCGAATCCGTGGTACCCTTGCGCGCGGGGCGAGTACGGGATGTACTCGAAGAACGGCACGACCTGAATCGCGGCGACCCCGAAGCCGATCAGCACCGCCACGAGCGCGAGCCCGAGTCGCGAGACGCGCACCCCCGCCCCGGTGTCACCCGCCTCCTCGAGGGTCAAATAGAGCGCGAACAGGCCGGCGACGATGAGCGAGTAGTAGGCGAGCTGGAAGTGGCCGAGCAGGGACAGCGCGGTCGCCGCGGCGAGCAGCACGTAGCCGCCCCAGCGGCGCTCGCGCAGCGCCAGCACGAGCGCCAGCAGCAGCAGCGGCAGCATGGTGGACGCGAACAGCTTGCCGTCGTGCCCGGGCGACGGATACGAGGCGATCAATCCGGTGAGCTCGTACGCGAGCCCGCCGACCACCGATCCCGTCCAGCCGACCTGCAGGCGTCGCAGCAGCAGGTACGTGAACAGGCCGGCGAGGATGTAGTGCGCGAAGAAGCTCACGTTGCCCGCCGTCGTCACCGGGAGCACGTAGCGCAGCAGCCAGGTGGGATAGAAAATGTCGCCGCTGCCGGCGGCCACGAACGGCAGGCCCCCGAAGATCTCGGGATTCCACAGTGGCAGATGGCCGCTCCGCTTGAACCACTCGGCGCTCCACGCATGGAACGAAAAGCCCGCCGTGTATTGATCGCTGCTGAGAGGGTTGGCGAGCCACATCCCGCTGAGCATCGGCAGCGACAGGATCACCGGCCACAAGGCGAAGGCGGCCGTCGCAAGCAGCGTTGGCCGGGCCGGCTCGTACGGGCGCGCCGCGTCGGCGGACCGGGGGTCGCTCACGAGGCGGACTCCTGCGGACGGTGGCGCAGCGGGAACGTGAGGAGCGCGGCGGCGGCCTCGAGCACGGTTAAAAGCACGCGCGACGCGACCCCGCCGGGAGCGAACAGCGCGAGCAGGCCGAGAATGTAGCCGAGCGTGAAGGCGGCCACGGCGCTGGTGAGTGGCAGCGGCGCGCCCGGGACCAGCCCCCGGGCCAGCATCCAGAAGGCGGCTCCATAGGTCCACCAGCTGACGACGGTGAGCAGCGTGCTCGTGAACACGGCGCCGAGCGCGAGCGGCGCGAGCGGCGGCGTGGCATTGACCAGGCGACCCAGCCAGGCGGCCGTGGGGCGCCACGCCAGGGCGCCGATGGTCACCACGGCGACCAGGGCGGCCGCCGCGAGACGGAGCGGCGGGGCGCTATGCGGGGCCGCCGCGGCGACCACGGCCACCCCGCTGCCGAGCGTCACGGCCTGGATCACGAACGCCGACGCGGCCGCCGGCCCGGGCGCGACGCCGGCGCGCTGCGCCAGCACCACCAGGCCGGCGACGCTCCACACCTTTCCCGGGACGTAGCGACCGAGGTTGGCGAGGCTCCAGGTCCGGGCCGCGGCGGCGAAGGGGAGGCGCTGGTGCCACCCGGCCAGAATGCGGCGCCAGGACTCGATCTGCATGACGTACGTCGCGAGCACCGTGAGGGCGGCGGCGGCGATCCACGCGGGGGTGACCGTGAGCGCCACGTGGAGCGAGCGGAACTCCGACCAATTGTGCGCGATCGAGCGGGTGACGAAGATCACGACCGCCAGCGTGACGAGGCCCTGCGCGGCCCAGAGCCACCGCCGTGCGTGTGTCAGCTCAGGCCTTGACGAACTTGTAGACGACCGACCGCGCGAGCATCCACCACGGCGCCGGAATCGGCGGATAGAAGTACGTGCCGCCCCAATCCGCGAGGCGGAACCCGTTCATCTCGCCCAGGCGGCTGATCGTCTGACGCGTCCAGCTGTAGATATGCCCTTGCCGGTCCGGGACGCGGAACAGGTTCCAGAAGATCTCCTTCATGTGATACGGATTGGGTACGGAGACCATCCACACGCCGTCGCGCCTCAGCACCCGATGAATTTCGCCCGCCGTCGTATACGCCGTCGGTGTGTGCTCGAGCACCTCGACCATGAAGACGTAATCGAACGACGCATCGGGAAACGGCAGCCCGCTCGTGATATCGTGAATCAAGATGTCGGGGGCGGCGAACTCGGGCGCGATGTCGAGTCCCTGATACTTGACGTCGCGCGGCAGGTAGTTGCGGAGATCGCCGTTGCGAGAGCCGATGTCGAGCACCGCGCTGCCGGGGCGTACCTGCGCCAGCCGCATGTGCTTGCGAAACCGCATGCGCTCTTCGCCGGAATTGCGCCAGGCGTGGCGCTCGCTGTAGAACTTGGTGAGCTCGGGTGACGCCGGCGCGATGCGATTGGCCATGGGTCCCAAAATTACCATGGCTCGGAACCCCTGGAAAGTCGTAGCTTTGTGCAGCCTCCATGCGCATCCTCCACGTGGTCACGGCGTTCCCGCGGTCCCCGGACGACGTGATCGTGCCCTGGCTGGTCGAGCTGCTCAAGCGACTCCGGGCCGCGGGACACGAGGTGGAGGTGTTCACCTCGTCCTATCGCGGCGCCCCGGACCAGGTGGTGAGCGGGATTCCCGTGCACCGGTTCCGCTACTTTCTGCGCCGCTGGGAGCGCCTGACGCACGAAGAGGCCGCGCCCGACCGGATGAAACGCTCCTTGCTGTACCGGCTCATGCCCGCGTGCTTCGTGGTCGCCGGCATGATCGCGGTATGGCGGCTGTGCCGGCGGCAGCGCTACGACGTGATCCACGTGCATTGGCCCTTCCCGCTGGCGCTGTTCGGTTGGGCGGCGCAGCGGGCTCGCCCGGCCGCCCTGGTCACCACGTTCTATGGTGTGGAGCTGCGATGGGTGAAGACCGCGATGCCCTTTCTCAGAGGGTTCCTGAAGTGGGCGGCGCGCCGCTCCGATCGGGTGGTGGCGATCTCGTCGTACACGGCCGACGAAGTCCGGGAGCTGGTCCAGGTGCCGATCGAAGTGATCCCCTACACCACCAGCCTCCCCCCGCCGCCGGTGCCGCGCGCCGCTCGGCGGTCCCCGGGCGCGCCCTTCACCGTGCTGTTCGTGGGCCGGCTGGTGGAGCGCAAGGGCGTGAGCCATCTCGTGGATGCGGTGAGTCTGCTCCTTCCCGGGGCTGACGTCCGGCTGGTGATCGTGGGCGACGGCCCGGAGCGGGCGCGGATCGAGGCCCGCGTACGGGAGCGGGGTCTCGACGGCCGCGTCGCCGTCCGGGGACAGGTCTCGGATGCCGAGCTGCAGGCGGCCTACGCCGGGGCGGATGCGTTCGTGCTGCCGGCCGTCGTGGACCGGCGCGGCGACACCGAGGGGCTGGGCGTCGTGTTGCTGGAGGCGATGAACCATCGCGTGCCTGTGATCGCGAGCGCGATCGGCGGCATTACGGACATCGTGGAAGACGGGGTATCGGGATTGCTGGTGCCGCCGGGCGATGCGACAGCACTGGCCGCCGCGCTGAGCCGCTTGGCGCGCGCGCCCGACCTGGCCGCGGGCTTGGGCGAGGCGGGCTACCGGCGGCTGCGGGAGCGGTTCGACTGGGACGCGATTACGCGGCGCTGGCTGGATGTCTACACGGCCGTCGTGCGCCGGCGCTAGGAGTCTCGAGGCCTTCCGTCTCCGCCGCTCGGTCGGTCCGGCGGCCGCCGCAGCGCCCGCACCTCCTCGCGCACCCCCGCGAGCATCTCGCCCACGAAGCCGAAGCCGAACAGCATCAGACCGGCCAGCACGAGCAGCAGCACGAGGTACAGAAACGCGCGATTGCCCTGGGTGTACACGTAGCGCTCGATCAGCGCGTACACCGCCACCAGAAAACCGAGGAAGATGAGCACGGCGCCGGGGACGCCGAAGAACAGCAGCGGCTTGCGCCCGAACCGGAGCTGGAACCACACCGACACGAGGTCCAGCACGCCGACCGGAATGCGGGCGATGCCGAACTTCGACTTTCCAGCCCGGCGGGGCAGCAGCGGCACCGGCCGCTCGGCGAGCCGGAAGCCCTGCGCCGCGGCGATGACCACCATGAAGCGATGCCAATCGGGCCGGGTGGTCAGGCCGTCCATCACCTCCCGGCGGTACGCCTTCACCGAGTTCAAGTCGGTCACCCGGACGCCGAACAACCAGCGGCACAGGCCGTTGTAGACCCAGGACACGAAGCGCTTGTCGTAATGGCCCTGTTTGGTGCCGGTGACGATGTCGGCGGCGTCGTCGAGGATCGGCTGCACCAGGGAGGGGATGTCGCTCGGGCGGTACTGCAGGTCCGCGGGATAGAACACGAGAATGCGGCCGCGCGCGGCGTCACCCCCCGAGGACAGGGCGTCGGCGATGCCGCGCTGGCTGCGGTGCGTGACCACGTGCACGAACGGGTGCTTGGTCGCGAGCTCGCGCAACGTCTCCGCGGTGGCGTCGCGGCTGCCGTCGTCGACGATCACCACTTCGCAGCTGTACGGCAGCGGCAGCAGCGCCTCGCGCGCCTGGCGCACGAATTCCGGCAGATTCTCGGCTTCGTCCTTGGCGGGCACGAGGACGCTCACTTCGGGAGTGGCCGTCCCCGTGGCGAGACTCACAGGCGCTTGCGCATCCGCGCGGGCAGGATGCTCAGCTGGTCGCGGTACTTGGCGACGGTACGCCGGGCGATCCTGACGCCCCGCTGCGCGAACATCTCGACGATCTGCTGGTCGGTCAGCGGGTTCTTGGGATCTTCGTCCCCCACCATTTTCTGAATCTGCGCCCGGATGGCGCGGGCGCTCGCGTCCTCGCCGGTGGTGGTGGAGAGGCCGCTCGAGAAGAAGAACTTGAGCGGCAGCAGCCCGCGCGGCGTCTGCACGTACTTCTCGTTCGTCACCCGGCTCACGGTGCTCTCGTGCATGTTGATCACGTCCGCGACCTCGCGCAGGGTGAGCGGCTTCAAGTATTCCACACCCTTTTCGAAGAAGTCGCGCTGGCGATCGACGATGAAATTCATCACCTTGAGCATCGTCTGCCGTCGCTGCTCGATCGCCTGGATCATCCAGTGCGCGCTGTTCATGCGCTGGTTGATGAAGTCCTTGTTCTCGCCCTGGAATTTTTTCTTGTCGCGCGCGATGTCCTGGTAGGTTTTCGAGATGCGCAGGCGCGGCAGCCCGGCGTCGTTCAAGAACACCTTGTACTCCCCGTCGATCTTCTCGACCACCAGGTCCGGAATGATGTACGCATCGTTGGCGGCCGAGTGCTGCAAGCCCGGCTTGGGATCGAGCTTGGCCAGGTCGTCGGCGACCCTCTGCACTTCCGTGGCGTCGAGCCCGAACCGCTTGCCCAGGTCGCTCCAGCGGTGTGCCTTGAGGTCCTCGAAGGCGTCGCGCACCAGCCGGTGCGCCAGCGTGTCGGTTTCGGCGCGCGCCTCGAGCTGGAGCAGGAGGCACTCGCGCAGGTCGCGGGCGCCGACGCCTGGGGGGTCGAGCTTTTGGATGATGCGGAGCATCTCCTCGGCTTCGGCCAGCGTGAACAGTTGTGCCCGGACGTCCCCGTCCGACTCGGCCTCATGCTCCTCGATCAGCTGGTTCGCGCCGCGCACCATCTCTTCGAGCGTGGCGCCGAGATAGCCGTCCTCCGCGATGTTCCCGATGAATTCTTCGGCGAGGAGCTGTTGGCGCGGCGTCAGGTCGAGCAACCGCATCTGGTCCCGCAGGTAGTCGGACAGGTCCTTGCTTTCGACCGGCACGGGCTCGACGTATTCCCGCGCCTCGCTCATGTCGCGGGGCGGCGCGCCCGAGTCCGAGCCGTCGTCCAGCAGGATCTCCTCCCAGTTGGGCTCGTCGTTGGCCTCCGCCTCTTTCTTGTCCGCCTTGGCCTCCTCGGCCAGGGGCACCTCGGTCTCCTCCTCGGGCTCGACCAGCTCGAGGAACGGGTTGCCCAGCAGCTCCTGCTTCAGATGCTGCTGGAGATCGAGCAGCGGCATGTACAGCAGGTCCATGGCCTGGTACAGCCGCGGATTGATGCGGAGCTGCTGCGAGAGTCCGGTATACTGCTGCAGGCCGGTCTTCATACGGGTTGGAGCTGGCCCCCTCCCAGGCGCGCGCGCAGGCGCGCGGTCAGGGTGGGCCCGAGGTAGAGGTTGGCCACACGGTCGTCGAACACCAGCTCACGCACGGTGCCGGCGACCTGCACTTTTCCTTCGAACATGATGTACGCGCGGTCCACGATGTCGAGGGTCTGCTCGACGTTGTGATCGGTGATGAGGACGCCGATGCCCCGGTGGCGCAGGCCCGCCACGATGGTCTGGATGTCGTGCACGGCGATCGGATCGACGCCGGCGAACGGCTCGTCCAGCAGCATGAACTTGGGCTCGGTGACGAGCGCGCGGGTAATCTCCAGGCGACGCCGCTCGCCGCCCGACAACTGGAATCCCTTTTGGCGCCGCAGGTGCTTGATCGCGAGCTCGTCGAGCAGGCGCTCGAGGCGATCCGCCTGCTCCGCGACGCCGAGCGGCAGGGTCTCGAGAATCGCGCGCACGTTCTCCTCGACCGTGAGCTTGCGGAACACGGACGGCTCCTGCGCCAGGTAGCCGATCCCCATGCGCGCGCGGCGGTACATCGGCTCGGGCGTGATGTCCCGCCCGTCCAGCACGATCTCACCGCCGTCGGGACGGATCAAGCCGGTGATCATGTAGAAGCAGGTGGTCTTCCCCGCCCCGTTGGGGCCGAGCAGGCCGACGATCTCCCCCTGCTCGAGCCGCACGCTCACGTCGTTCACCACGCGGCGACCCTTGTACGTCTTGACCAACCCATGGGCCTCGAGGCGGCTTCCGCCGGAGACCACGGCATGCTCGCCGCTGGGCGAATCGGCGCGCGCCACCGCCCGCTCCGCGGCCTCGAGCAGCCGGTCCGCCACGCCGGCGCGGTCGGCCGCGAGCTCGGCCCACGCCTCGGCGGTGAACGCCACCGTCGGCGGGTCCTCCGGCGCCTCGCCCCCCGCGTAGGTGACGATCTTCAGGAGCGCGAGCCGCGGCAGGACCGACGTCCGGAGGCTGGCGCGGAACTCCTCGACCGACAAGGCGCCGAGCTCGGGCAGGCCGGCGTCCCGGGAGTGGGCGCGCAGCTTGAGGAACTCCTCGCGGTAGGCCACGGCGAGCTCACCGAACGGCGCGCGTCCCTCGGCGTCCCCGATGCGTGCCAGCGCCGCCGCCGCCAGGGGCAGCGACGAGTCCCGCGCGGCCAGGAGATTCGCGAGTGTCGTCATCGAACGGGCGCCTTCGGCTTCTTGGTGTCCGCGGCCTTCTTGGTGGTGTCCGACGGTTGTTTCTTGGTCGTGTCGGGCGGCGCGGGCGGCAGCGGCTCGAGCTGCACGCCGTCGGCGCGCCCGGTGACGAACACGCGATCGACCTTCCCTGCCGCGAGGGTGATGTCGATCATCGCCCCGCGCGAGTAGTTGACCGACGGCAGCGAGTCGCGCTGGTTGTACTGATGCGTGAGGACGCGGGCCGATCCGCGCGAGACCAGGTGGCGCAGCGCGCTCTTGGGCTGCCCTGAACGGGCGGGATCGGCCTGCTGCGTCCAGTGCGCCGTGAGCGAATCGCCGGCAATCCAGTCCGGGGTCGTATCCCGCTTGGCCGTGGTATCCCGCTGCCCGGTCGAGTCGTGTTTCAAGGTCGAGAACGCATGCCTGAAGGCCCGCACTTCGGTGAGCACCTGATCGGGCACGTCGAGGGCGAGCGAGTCGGCCCGGATCGTCGTGACGCTCGAGATCGCCCGGGCGTGGACCGAGTCCTTGGGGCCCCAGGCGAACGCCTGCTGCAGCTTCTTCCGGTCGATGTGCAGATGAATGGTGTCGGCGGTGAGGCGCCAATCGGCACCGGTGGCCACGCCGTTCTCGAGCGCCTTGACGAGCCGGATGTCGTGCCCCCGGAGGCCGAGCTCGATACGCGTGCCCGTGAGCGTGTACGACTCCGTCCCCTTGCCCTCGACCCGCGGTTTGCCGAGCAGCAACCCGAACCCCGTGAGCTGGTCGAGCTGCATCGAGTCGCCCCGGGCCGCGAAGTCGCTGCGATCGATCGTCACGGCTCCCCCGCCCCACATGCGATCGTTGCCCTTGAAGCGTACGCGATCCGCGACGATGACGTACGGCTCGGCGGAATCGGCGGCGCCGCGGTAGTCGATCGTCGGACGCCCCGTCGCGTACATCTCGAGCGTGTCGCGCACGCCCTTCAGCGCCCGGTAATACGTCAGGTTGGGCCCGCGCAGCACCGAGCCGCTGGTGCGGTTGACGGCGACGACGTTGCGGTGCGCCTCGAGCCGCTCCTGGCGCATGAAATACGCCGCGGTCGTCGCGTCCAGCGTCATCGCCGTGTCTCGGATGTGGACCGGGTTCTTCTGGCCGATCATGTCGAAGCGGCCAACGCCGGCGTACCAGGCGACGCTGTCGGACTGCAGGGAGCTCCCGGTGCCCCGGCAGTGCGCGAACACGCCGCCGCCGGCGAAGACGTTCGTCTCTCCCTTGCGCACCTCTACCTGCTGCGCCGAGCCACGGACCGAGTCGATTTCTACCGTGCAGGGCCGTCCCCCGGTCGTGTCCGCGGGCGAAGTGGGTTGTTGGACGAGGGCGACGAGGAACATGGTGGCCATCATTGGTTCGGGAGGGTGAACTTCCCGCCCGTCCCCTTGGGGCGGACCGCGGTCACGACCTTGAAGTCCGGGTCGGACGTGAACCCCTCCCCTTCGATGTGGCGGGTGGGCTCGTCGAATACGAAGTCGCGGTCGGAGCTGACCTGATTCTTGGCCTGGCTGAAGCGGATCACCTCGGTGCGGAGCGTCGCGCTGTCGATTCGGACCACCACCACGTTGCCGCGCGCCTCCATATCGCCCGAGCGCCAGTGATAGGTGCCCTCGCGCGAGGTGAGGGTCGATGTCTGGGCGCCGCGGGTATCGTAGAACGTGATGTGCACGTTGCGGAGCTCGGCCGTCTGTGAAGGCGAGTAGAAATATGCCGTATCGGCCCGCACATGTGCGCGCTGGATGCCGTCGTTGGTGACATAATGCGACATGCCGAGCAGCACCTGATCGGCGGAATCGGCGGCGGAGATGGTCGCCGTTGGCTTGATCCCCGAGTCACAGGCCCCCGCCACCCCGCCCAAGAAGACGTAGCACAAGACCACGTAGTTGCTCGACGCCCTTTTTCTGTTCATGCTGCTCCTGCTTTCATCAGGTCGTGCAGGTGTACCATGCCGATCAGCCTGCGCCCGCCGTCCAGCACGGGCAGCGCCATGATGCCGTGCTGCTCCATGACGCGCACGGCCGCGCCGGCGAGCTCGTCCCGCGTGGTGGTTTTGGGCGTCCGCGTCATGACGTCGCCCACCGGCAGGTCGAGGAAGGCGTCGGTCTTTTCCATGAGGCGGGTGAGGTCGCCGGCGGTGACCACACCGACGAGGCTCCCCGCCTGATCCACCACCGCGACGGTGCCCCGCTTCTCCGCCAGCAGCACAACGCACTCGCGCATGGGGCGGTCGGGCCCGAGGGTGGGGATCTGGTCGGCGAGCATCACGTCCGCGACGCGCAGCAGGAGGTTCCGGCCCAACGCGCCCCCCGGGTGCAGCGCCGCGAAGTCCTCACGCCGGAATCCCTTGACTTCGAGCAGCGTCACGGCGAGGGCATCGCCC
>Ga0209156_10002734_pt1 | contig 13693 bp, 11 predicted proteins | sample GraSoiAngelo_124_FD_185881 | JGI IMG/M metagenome (GOLD analysis project Ga0209156, IMG submission 185881) | Grasslands soil microbial communities from the Angelo Coastal Reserve, California, USA - 14_0927_05_20cm (SPAdes) (version 2) | ecosystem: Environmental > Terrestrial > Soil > Grasslands...
GGCCGCGGCCAACGAGCTGAGCCGGAAGATGGCGCGCGCCGAGCACCGGGCGCTGTCCCCCGTCGAGCTGACCGAGGCCGTGCTCCAGCGCATCGCCGTCGTGGACAAGAAGTTGAACGCCTACATCACGACGTGCGGCGACCAGGCTCGTGAGGTCGCTCAGGCCGCCGAGAAGATGATCCGGGCCGGCTACCACCTGGGCCCCCTGCACGGGATCCCCGTCGCCCTCAAGGACAACATCTACACGCGCGGCGTCCGGACGACGGCGGGGTCCAAGATCCTCGGCGACTTCATTCCGACGGAGGACGCGACGGTCACGGCTCGCCTCAAGCGCGCGGGTGCGGTCATCGTCGGCAAGACCAACATGCACGAGTTCGCCTGGGGCGGCACCACGGACAATCCGCACTACGGCACCTGCCGCAACCCCTGGAACCCGGAGCGCTTTCCCGCCGGCTCCAGCGGAGGCTCGGGCGCCGCCGTCGCGGCGCGGACCTGCCTCGGTGCGCTCGGGACCGACACGGGGGGCTCCATCCGGTTGCCCTCCTCGGTGAACGGCATCGTGGGCATCCGTCCCACCATCGGACGGGTCAGCAATCACAACGTGGTGCCGCTGGCCTGGACGATGGACACGGTCTCGCCGATGGCGCGGACCGTGGAAGACTGCGTCCTCATGTTCGGCGTGATCGCCGGCCACGATCCCCTCGACGACCACTCCGCCCAGGTCCCCGTGCCGAACTACGTGGGCGAGCTCACGCGCGGGATCCGGGGCCTGCGCGTCGGTCTGATCCGTGACTACTCGCTGGCCCACGTGCAGCGGGCGGTGGGGGACACCGTGCGTGCCGCGCTCAAGACGATCGAGTCGCTCGGCGTCGAGGTCGAGGAGATCGCCATGCCGTCCATCCAGGGCAATATCTCGGCCCAGCTCACGATCGAGTCGTGCGAGCCGAGCACGTACCATCAGGAATGGCTCCGCACGAGGGCGACGGACTATGGCGAAGACGTTCGCACGCTGCTCGAGCTGGGGGAGATGTACCTGGCGACCCACTACCTCCAGGCGCAGCGCTACCGGAGCGTGCTCCGGAAGGAGTTCCTCGACGGCTTCAAGCGCGTCGACGCCTTCGTGACCCCCACGCTACCCTTCACCGCCACGCCGTGCGGCGCCACGACGGTGGTGATCGAGAACGGCCAGGAAGAGGACATGCTGTCGGCCATCATGCAGTTCACCGGTGTGCCGAGCCTCGCCGGCCTGCCCGCCCTCTCCGTCCCCGTCGGCTTCGATGCCGACGGGTTGCCGGTCGGCGTGCAGATCATCGGGCGTCCGTTCGACGAGGGAACGCTGTTCCGGCTCGGTCACGCCTATCAGGGCGCCACCGACTGGCATACGCGCGCCCCGAGCGTCTGACGCTCGGGGCGCACGGGCGCGCGTGCGCTACTTCGCCTGCTCGAAGGCGTGGCCGGCGCGCAGCACCGTGCCATCCTCCCAGTGGCGACCGACGAGCATCATGCCGACCGGGAGACCCCCCGACATCCCACACGGCACCGTCAGGGCCGGATGCCCGGTGACATCGAAGGGACAGGTGTTGGGGATCATCTCGAGGGCCCGGGCGACGTACTCCTCGCGGCTCGCCGTGGGCGACGGAATGGGCGTGGCCTTCATGGGCAGCGTCGGCATGACGAGGAGGTCCGCCTGCTGCAGGGCCTCGTCGTAGGCGCCGCGCAGGCTCCGGGCGATGTTCTGCGCCTTGGCATAGTAGCGGCCGTGGTAGTTGTCCTGCATGTACTGGCCCAGCATGACGACGAGCTTCGTCGTCTCGGAGAGGTCATCGGCCCGGGACTGCCAGCCCTTCGCGAAGACGTCGAGCAGGCTCGTCGTGTAGTGACCCTTCCAGTTGGTGCCCATGCTGTTGCCGCGCACCATCAGCATCGTGGCGCCCTCGACCGCGATCGCGTTCCAGATGTGGATGCCGTCGCGATGCATCGGCAGCGAGATCGTGGTGACCTTCGCGCCCAGCCGCTCGAGCTTGTGGACGGCGTCCTGCACCATCTGGTCGACGTCCTTCTCGGAGGCGCCCTCCCAGCCGAACCCTTCCTTGACGATGGCGAGCCGGAGCCCGCCCACGCTGCCCTTGATGGCCTCGGTGTACTTGTCCGTCCGCACGTCGCGCTGCCGCGGATCGAGCCCGTCGGGGCCGGCGATCGCCTCGAGGAACACGGCCACGTCGGCCACGGTGCGGGCCATGGGACCCGTGTGGTCGAGCGTCAGCTCGATCGGGAACACCCCCGTGTAGGGGACGAGGCCGTACGTAGGCTTGTGGCCGGCGATGCCGCACCAGGAGGCCGGGATCCGGATGGAGCCGCCTTGGTCACCGCCGATCGCCATGTCGACCTCGCCCGCCGCCACGAGCGCGCCGCTGCCGCTCGACGAGCCTCCGGCGGTATATCCGCGCTTGTGCGGGTTGTGAACGGGCATCGGGTCCGACGTGTGGCTGCCGCCGGAGAAGCACAGGCTCTCGCAGACGGCCTTGCCCGCGATCTCACCCCCGGCGTCGAGGATCCGCGTGACCACGGTGGCGTCGATGTCGGGGACGTAGCCCTCGAGCACCGCCGTCCCGTTCATCATCGGAATGCCGGCGACACAGACGTTGTCCTTGATGGCGAACTTCTTGCCGGCGAGCTTCCCCGACGGCGCGCCCTTGATCGAGCACTTCCAGTACCAGGCGTTGAGCTTGTTCTCGTCGGGACCCGGGCGGTACCCGGTCGTTCGCGGATACCTGACGGCCGGGCGCGGCTCACTCAGCTCGTCCAGTCGGCGGTACGAGGCGATCACGCCGTCCGTCAACCCCCGGAACGAGGCGAGGTCGTCGGGCGTCAGCGTGAGGTGGAACGCCGTGGCCGCTTTGCGCAGGTCCTCGATCGATGGCTTTCTGACCGGCATGGGTCAACCTCCTGGGTGTGGGTGTCTTCAAACCGCGAGGTAGTCGCGGACGATGTCCTCGTCCATGACGTGCTCGGGCGCGATCTCGCGGGCGATGCGGCCCTTCTCCATGATGTAGATTCTCCGGGCGAGCGCGATGGCGAGCTCGATGTTCTGCTCGACGAGGACGATGGCGAGCCCCCGCGCCCGGCTGATCGAGGCGATCTTCGCCTCGATCTCCTGGACGATGCTCGGCTGGATGCCCTCGGACGGCTCGTCGAGCAGCAGCACCTTGGGGCCGCCCACGAGTGCCCTGCCGAGGGCGAGCATCTGCTGTTCGCCGCCGGACAGCGTGTCCCCGCGCTGCCGATATCGCTCCCGCAGGCGCGGGAACTCCTCCAGGACTTCCTCCAGCAGGGCGCGGCCGTTCGCGCGGTTCAGGTCGGCGCCGATCAGCAGGTGCTCCTCCACGCTGAGGCCGGCGAAGATCATGCGTCCCTGGGGCACGTATCCGAGGCCCCGCCGGGCACGCTCGTGCGCGGGCAAGCGCGACAGGTCCTCGCCATCGAGGCGGATCGTCCCCGACGTCACGCGCAGGAGCCCGATGATCGCCTTCAGGAGCGTGGTCTTGCCCACCCCGTTGCGGCCGATGATGGAGACGATCTCACCCGCGTCCACCCGGAGACTCGGTCCCATCAGGGCGGGCGTCCTCCCGTACTCGACGTGGATATCAGCGACGGACAGCATAGTGGGCCCCCTTGCCCAGGTAGATGTCGCGGACGCCCTCGTTGCGCTCGATCTCCTCCATCGAGCCCTCGGCGAAGACCTCCCCCTGATGCATGACCGTCACCCGGCGCGCGATCATCCGGATGAAGTTCATGTCGTGCTCGACCACGATGACGGTGGCCGTCTCGTTGAGCCGCCTCAAGAGCCGGACCGTCTTCTTCACCTCTTCCACCGTCATGCCGGCCGTCGGCTCGTCGAGCAGGACCAGGGTCGGCTCGCCGACGCTGGCCATGCCGACCTCGAGCCACTGCTTCTCGCCGTGGGAGAGCCACGTGGCGGGATGGTCGGCCCGCTCGGTCAGACCGATGACCTCCAGCATCTCGGCCGCCCGCCGCCGCCCGCCGCGATTGCCGAAGCGGAATTCGGCCGCGACGTGCAGGTTCTCGAACACGCTCAGCTCCTCGAGGACGCTCGCCACCTGGAACTTGATGCTCATCCCGAGCCGCGCGACGCGGAACGCGTCCCATCCCGTGATGTCCCGGCCCCGGAAGCGCACCGTCCCCGCGTCGGGTCGCATGCCGCCGCTGAGGATCCGGAAGAACGTCGACTTGCCGGCGCCGTTGGGGCCGATCAGGCAGCGCAGCTCACCCGCGTCGATGGTCAGGTCGAGGTGGACCGCTCGCAGTCCGCCGAACTGCTTCGTCAGGCCGCTCACTTCGAGGATCGGCTCCGACATGCCCGCCCCCGCGTCAGAACACGCAAAGGTCAGCCTGCTGGCAGGCGACCCGGTGGCCGAAATAGACGAGGACAGCGGGCAAGAGCAGCCACCACCCCCAGCGGCGGTGACGGGCGAGGACCCGGAAGAGCGGCGGCGTGACCCCGTCCTTGAGCACGAGGACGACGCCCACCAGGACCGCGCCCTGGACGAGCAGCGGCGCCTCGCGCACGATGCGCCGGCCGGCCTCCATCAGGAAGGTGATCCAGGGTCCGGCGTCGGGGGGAATGGTGGCGAAGGGAACGACCTCGGCGAGATAGCTCGTGAGGTGCCCGATGATGGCGGCGCCGACGAAGCCGCCGAGGAGGCTCGCGCGTCCACCCAGCTGGACGTAGACCACCGTGCTCGCCGCGAAGGCGAGGCCGAACCGGAATGGTGAAGAGCGCGAACTTGTAGAAGCGCGTGTCGTAGCCGAGGCTCGCCACGCGCGCCTCGTTCTCACGGATGGCGACGGCCACGCGCCCCAGCCGTGAGCGCACGAGCGCGCGCGTCAAGACGTAGACGGCGACGCTCACGCCGAGCACTAGATAGTAGCCGGCCGCACTCTCCCGATTGATCTTGAACGCGAAGGGCTCGGTCATCCCGGGCAGCCACAGCGTCACGGGCGGGATCTGGAAGTTGGCGATGTTCTGGCTGCTCTCCCCCTGGCCGAACATGCCGTTGAACCCGCCGAGGCGCGCCACGCCGATCACCCACTCGTCGCCGCCGGTGGAGACGGCGAAGGCGAAGAGGACGAGCGTCAGGGCCATCGTGATGATGGACGCGTAGACGTCCGAGATGCGGCCGTAGAACATGAAGTAGCCGACGATGGCGGCGAGGAGGGCGGCGGCGGCGAGGCCGCCCAGCAGGGCCGCGTGCGTCTGCTGAGTCCGGTTGATCAGGTTGAGCCCGATGGCGCCGTACGCGTAGGCGCCGATCCCGAAGAAGGCCGTCTGCCCGAAGCTCATGATTCCCGCCGCGCCCCAGATCAGGCCGAGGGACATCGCGAGGAGCCCGTAGATCATGTAGACGGCGAGCACGTTCGCCGTGTAGGGCTTGAAGGCCCACGGGACGGCGAGCAACGGCAGCAGGAGCACGAGCGCCGACAGCAGCTCCGCGGACGACCCCCGCCTCATGGCCGCGGTCTCCAGAAGCCCGAGATGCCCTGGGGCAGGAGGCGGAGCAGCAGGATGGCGAAGATCAGCAGCGCGATCTGACCGAAGAAGGCCGAGCCGCCGATGCTGATCTCGCACGGCGGCGGCGTGCAGTGTCCCGCCGTCGCGATCGTGAAGAGCGGGAAGTGCGAGATCAGCGCCTCGATGAGGCCGAGGGCCGACGCCGACGAGAGCGTGCCGAGCAGGACGATGGGGCCGCCCACCACGACCGTGATGAACGCACGGGCGATGTAGAGGACGCCCATCGTCGGCACGACGCCGACGATGGGCGCCATGATGGCCCCCGCCGCGCCGGCCAGGCCCGCGCCGAGGCCGAACGTGAGCATGAACATGCGCGGGGTGTTGATCCCGGCCGCGGAGGCCATGTCGGGGTTGGCGATCGTGGCGCGGGCGCGCCGCCCGAACGCCGTGTACCGGAAGAGCAGGTAGACGGAGAGCATGAGCCCGGCCGCGACCGTGGTCATGACGATCCGATACTCCGGATACTGATACCGCCCGACGCTGAAGTTCCCGAGCGCGAACGGAATGCCCTGCGTCACGGCCCCGAACGTGACCGTGATCAGGCCGATCAGGAGCAGGCTCACGCCCCACGTGGCCAGCATGACGTCGAGGGGCCGGCCGTAGAGCCGGCGAATGATGGCCCGCTCGATCGCGATGCCGAGCCCCGCCACGACGAGCGGCGCCAGGAGCATCCCGACCCAGAGCGGCAAATGAGCGTACCGGGTCGACGCGAGCACCGTGAACGCGCCCACCGTGAAGAACTCGCCCTGCGCGAGGTTCACGATGCGCATCATCCCGAAGATGAGCGCGAGCCCGAGCGCCAGCAACACGAGGATCGTGATCGAGTTGAGGATCTCGAGCACCATGATGACCGCCGTGTCGAGGCTCATGGGGTCAGCGTGCGCGCGGTGGGTGGCCCGGGCGACGGCGCCGCCGCCCGGGCACGACCGTGCATGCTCCGGCTACTTCGGCTGGTACTGCGTATGCTGATTCGGGTTCTTGATCAGGTCGCACAGCTGCATGGTCTCGGTCGGTGGGATGTTCGGGAAGCTCTCGAGGACGTTCCAGCCGCGCTTGCTGTTCACCGCGGCCAGGTGCATCGTGAAGATGGTGTGGTGGCTCGCCGGGTCCATCTTCACGCGACCCATCGGCGAGTCCCACTCGATCCCGCTCTCGAGCGCCTTGGTGACGGGCTCCCGCTCGAAGCTCCCGGCCTTCTGGACGCCCTTGGCCCAGAAGTGCCAGCCGTTGTAGCTCTCCGCGCCGGCGTCGCCGATGTAGTAGTTCGGGTTCCCCATCTTCTTCTTCATGCCGGCCTTGAGCGCGCGATTCTGGGGGTTGTCCAGCTCGTCGAAGTAGGGGTAGCAGGCCACCAGGCCCTCCACCTCTTTCGCGTCGAGGACAATGTGCTCGTTGCCGAAGCCGAAGGTCGTCGAGATGATCGGGATCTTGTTCTTGAGCCCCGCCGCCGCGAACTGGCGGTAGAAGTTGATGTGCGCCCCGCCGACCAGGAACGACATGAGGACGTCCGGCTTGGCTTCCTGGATCCGGTTGATGGTGGCGTTGAAATCCGTGACGTCGAGCGGGATGAACTCCACCTTGCCCACGTGCTGGCCGCGCTTGGCTCCCGCAACCGGCTCGAGCCCGCCCCCGTTCCGCCAGAAGATGTCCCACCACTTCCAGGAGATGTGACCGAAGTTGTAGTCCGCGGCGACGGTGTAGGCCTTGGTCCCGTACTTCTTCAGGGCATACTTCGCGAGCGGACCCATCTGCTGGCTCGGCGTCTCACCGGTCACGAAGACGTACTTGTCGCAGACGCCGCCTTCATAAATGATGTTGTAGAAGTAGAGCTGCTTGTACTCGTCGATGACCGGCCGGAAGCTCTCCCGCGACGCCGACGTGATGCCGCCGTGGATGACGGCGACCTGGTCTTCCAGGATGAGCTTCTTGGCGAACTTCGGGAAGTTCGCGATGTCGGACTGGGTGTCGTACTGGATCAGCTCCAGCTGCTTGCCCAGCAGGCCGCCCTTGGCGTTGATCTCGGCCACCGCGTACTCCGTGCCGGCGATGGCCGGGAGCCCATAGATGTTGATACCCCCGGTCTTGTCCAGCAGGCTCCCGACGGGCACCGTGTTCGCCGCCGCCCACGACGGTCGGTGCCGGAGGACCGCCGGGAACACGCTGACACCCCCGGCCGCGGCCGCGGTCCGCAGAAAGTCACGTCGATTCGGTCGTTGTCTGGCCATCGTGTCCCCCGTTCGCACACCAGAGTGTGAGGTGAAGTCACCGCTTTGCGACCCGAAGGTCGCTGCACAGCCCACCGCGCGTGGTCGGACCAATATGAAGCCTTCGCCCGAGGTGTCAAGCGCGAATTGCGCCGGCTCCGCAGAGATCGCCGCGCCGGTACGCTTGACAAGCCGGGCCGCGCGGCGCTATCTCTTCGGCCGCCGGGCCCGACTCCACAGGAGGCGCAGGTGAAGAGCGTCGAGATCGATCGGAGCAAGCACCTGAAAGACGAGCCGTCGACCGGACACAACCGGTTCCATCCGGATATCGAGCCGATCGTCTCCGTCGATGAGGGCGAAGAAGTGGTTCTCGCGACCCGCGATGGCGTGGACGGCCAGCTCGGCCCCTCCGTCTCCGAGGCCGGCCTCGCCGGCATGGACGCCGGAGCGGTCCATCCGCTCACCGGGCCCGTCTTCGTGAAGGGCGCGCGGCCAGGCGACGTGCTGGAGGTGGAGTTCCTCGACATCCTCCCCCAGCCGCACGCGTTCACGGCGATCATCCCCGGGCTCGGGTTCCTGCGCGACGTCTTCACGACGCCGTTCCTGGTCCACTGGCAGATCCGTGACGGGTGGGCGACGTCGCCCAAGCTCCCGCGGGTCCGCATTCCCGGGGCGCCGTTCATGGGCGTGTCCGGCGTGGCGCCCTCGCACGCCCAGGTCCGCGCCTGGAGCGCGCGCGAGCAGGAGCTGCTCGGCCGCGGCGGCTTCGTCTTCCCGCCCGACGCCGCCGGCGCGGTGCCGAGCCGCGGCCCCGCGGCCACACAAGGCCTCCGCACGCTGCCACCGCGCGAGAACGGGGGCAACTTCGACGTGAAGCAGCTCACGAAGGGATCGAAGCTCCTGCTCCCCGTCGCCGTCGACGGCGCCCTCTTCTCCACCGGTGATGGTCACTTCGCCCAGGGCGACGGCGAGGTCTGCGTCACGGCTGTCGAAATGGGTGCGACCGTCGGCGTGCGCTTCCGCGTGCTCAAGGGCGCCGCGGGGTCTGGCGCTATGCGCGGGCCGCGCTTTTCGCACGGCGGCTACTTTGCGCCGCCGGAGTGGGCCGCGCCTCGCGGCTTCGTCGCCGCCATGGGCATGCCCATCCGGGACGACGGCGTGAACGATGGCGAGAACCTGACGCTGGCCTGCCGGAACGCCCTGCTGAACATGATCGACCTGCTGCAGGATCGGGGATGGAGCCGAGAGCAGGCGTACGTCATCTGCAGCGTGGCCGTGGACCTGCGCATCAGCAACGTCGTCGACGTGCCGAACTATGTCGTCTCGGCCTTGCTGCCGGAGGCCATCTTTACCGGCTGACGCGCGGGGCGACCCAGAGCGAACGTGCGACCGATCGAGGAGGGAACGATGGCGAGCCGAGATTTCACTGACCCCGTCGAGCGGTTCCTCGGTGTCTACGGCAGACGGAAGGACGAGCTGCTCGGCCCGGAGGTGCTCAGCGCTCCGGGCGTCTTCGAGGGCGAGCGCCGGTTCCTCGAATTCGCCGACCGCGACTACGACGTGGACCGGCACTGGGCGTTCCGGATCGAGCGGGAGCGCTGCGCCCTCGTCGTGGTCGACCTGCAGGAGGACTTCGTCAACCCCAAGCACCCTATGTGCGTGCCGGAGGCCTACCGACAGATCCCCAGGGTCAAGCGGCTGATCGAGGCGTGCCGCGCGCTCGCCGTGCCGGTGATCTACAGCGCGCACAACATCGCGAGCGACTGCTGCGCCGACTTCTACGAGTTCTGGGATCCGATCGCGGCGGGCGCCATCAAGGAAGGGACGGCGGGGGCGGACATCTACCACGAGATCTACCCGCGCCCGGGCGATCGGGTGATCCGGGTCAAGCACGCCTACGACTCGTTCGCGGGCACCGACCTCGACTACGTCCTGCGCGATCGCGACGTGAAGACCGTCATCGTCTGTGGCACGCTGACGAACTTCTGCTGCGAGTCGACGGCCCGGACGGCGTACTTCCTGAACTATCACGTGGTGTTCGGGAGCGACGTCAACGCGACCGACAACGCGCTCGCCCACGAGGCGACGATCCGGACGATGCGCCGCGGCTTCGCGCGCGTCCTCGACCACCAGACGATCATCGACATTCTCGCGAACGGCGATCGGATGCATGACGAGGCGCGCCGGGAGCGAGAGCGTCGGAAGGCGGGCGCGGCGGTGGGCGCGCCGCGCTAGAGGTTCGGCAGGACCGTCTCCGAGAACAGCAGGGTCCCGTCCGGGCGGGGCGCGTCGGCGAAGTTCACGGTGAGGCGATCGGCGCCCTGCCGGACGATCCGCTGGAGCGCCCCGGTCACCTGGGCCGGCGTGCCCGCCAGAGGAATGTCCGCCATCGGCCGCACGAAGGGCTCGGCCCTGAGCCGCTCCACGTCGCGCTCCGTCTCGGCGATCAGGATCCCGACCCGGACGACCTGCTCGATCTGGTCGTAGTCCCGACCCACCTCGCGGCAGTGCGCCTTCAGGACCTCCTGCTTGTGGGCGTGGAGCGCGTGGTCGCGGAAGCTGTAGTTCCACCAGTCGGCGTGCTGCGCGACGACGCGCAGCAGATACTTCTCGCCGTGGCCGCCGACCATGATCGGCGGCGTCGGGTGGGGCCGCGGCTCGCAGTGGGCGTTCACGATCCGGTAGTGCTGCCCCTCGTAGCTGGCCGGCGCGTCGGTCCACAGGCGCCGGATCAGCTCGATCGCCTCGGCGAGCTGGGCGATGCGCACGCGGGTGGGCGGCAACGGCCAGCCGTACGCGAGATACTCCTCGTCGTTCCAGCCCGCCCCGATGCCGAGGATCGTCCGGCCGCCCGAGAGCGCCTGCGCGGTGGCGATCATCTTGGCCAGGTGCGCCGGGTTGCGGAAGCTGTTGCACAGCACTTCGTGGCCGCACCGCTTGTCGGGATAGCGGGCGAGCGCCCAGACCAGGAGCGTCCAGCCCTCGGCGACCTTGTGGCCGTCGTACTGGACGTGGTCCGGGAGCCAGAGCGAGTCGAAGGGGCCGACCGTCCGATCGAAGTATGGGAAGGTCGCCGCGACCAGGCGCGACCAGACGTTGAGGCCCACGGGGACGGACATGCTCAGAACCAGCTCGCCTTGTCCACCACGTTCCGAAGCGGCTGGCCGGCCAGGAAGCGCCGGCAGTTGTCGAGCAGGATCTCGAAGCGCCGGTCGTCCAGATGCGGCCCGTAGCCGGCGGTGTGCGGCGTCAGGAGGACGCCGGGCATCGCCCACAGCGAATGCTCGGCCGGCAGGGGCTCCTGCTCGAAGACGTCGAGCCCGGCGCCGGCAATCTCCCCGGCCCGGAGCGCCTCGACGAGGTCGTCGAGCCGCGTCGTCCGGCCGCGCCCAATGTTGATGAAGAACGCGGTGCGCTTCATCCGACGGAAGCGCGCGCGGTTCATGAAGCCCTCCGTGGCGGGCGTGTGGGGCACCGTCAGGATGACGAAGTCCGCGCGCGGCAGGAGCGAGTCGAGGGCGTCGGGCCCGTCGAGCTTCAGCACGCCCGGCGGCGCCTCTCGACGGCGCGCGTCCACCCCGATCACGTGCATGCCGAAGGCCGCGGCGAGCCTCGCCGCCTCCGCGCCGATCCCGCCCACGCCGACGATGAGCGCCGTGGCGCCGGGCAGGTGCACCACGCCAGTGTCGAGCGGCTCCGGGCGCCATTCCCGGCGGAGCTGTCGCGGGATGTAGTCGTGGAGCCCCCGGGCGAACGCCAGGACGAACGCCATGATGTGGGCGCCGATGTGGTCGTTGTAGATCTCGCGGAAGTTGGTCACGACCACGGGATGCGCGATCAGCGCCTCGGTGTAGTAGCCGGCCGGCGGCGCCGCCTGCGGCGCCTGGAGCCAGCGGAGCCGCCGCGCCTTGCCGAGCACGGCATCCGGCATCCTGCCGAACGCGGCATCGACGTCGCCCGCGGCCCGCGCGCCGTCGGCCTCGGTCTCGGCGACCACGATGGACAGCTCGGGCAGCGCGCCCGCGAGCCGGGTGGCCCACGCGCGCGTCGTCGGCGTCTGGGGCGGCAGCATCAGGAGCGTCGTCGGCATGGGGCTCTGGCCCTCCCGGGCGCTCGATTGTCGCACAGGCGGCGGGCGGCTCGTGGCTCGGTCGGACCCGCCGCCGCGGCGCGCGATAGCACTGCGCGCGGACTTCTGCTATGGTCCTGAGACTCTCGCGACAGGGGGCAACGATGAGCGATCACGTCGACCGTCGGACCTTCCTCAAGCGCGCGGGCGCCGCTGGCGCCGGCGCGGTCATCGCCTCGCGGCTTCCAACGCCCGGCTCGGCATCCGCGCAGGACGCCACCGTCAGGCCCGATCCCGCGGAGAAGCGCGGCGGCACGCTGCGCTTTGGTACCCTCAGTGCTCCCGTCCACTTCGACCTCCATCAGTCGGGCACCGTCAGCAACATCAGCGGCCAGGCGCCGATGTACGATTGCCTGATCCGCCGCGACCCGCGGGACGGCCAAACGATCATCCCCGACCTCGCCCAGCGCTGGGAAGTGGCTCCCGACGGCAAAAAGTACACGTTCCACCTGCGACACGGGGTGAAGTTCCACGACGGCGCCGAGTTCACCGCGGAGGACGTGAAGGCGACCTACCAGCGGATCGCCTCACCCCCGAAGGGCGTCGTGATCCCGCGCACGCCGCTCTTCTCCGCGGTGAGCGACATCGTCGTCCTCGACCCTCATCGCATCGAGTTCCGACTCCGCGAGGCGCGGCCCAAGGCGTTCATGCTGGGCGCCTTCGCGAGCGGCTGGAACGTCATCGTCCGGAAGAAGACGCTCGAGGAGAACGGCAACGATCTGCGTCACGTGCTGGCCGCGCCGGGCACCGGACCCTTCCGCCACGTCTCGCGGAAGGACAAGGAAGTTTGGATCATGGAGCGGAACCCGAGTTACTGGAACAAGGGGCTGCCGTACGTGGACAAGCTCGAGGTCTACCACATGCCGCCCTTCTCACCGGAGCTCGGCTCCGCGCTGCTGACGGGCAAGCTCGACTATGCGCGACTGCTCGACCCGGTGAGTTGGCGCCGCGCCAAGGAGACACCGGGCATGACCGCCGTGGACTTCAACCAGAGTGTCATCCAGGCGGTCTTCATGAATAACAAGAAGCCGCCGCTTGGCGACCCGCGCGTCCGCCGCGCCATGCACCTCGCGCTCGATCGCCACGCCCTCGTGGACGTCGTCAAGGACGTGGCGCCCATGAGCGTCGGCGGCTTCGTGTACCCGTTCCACGAGCTCTCGACGCCACGCGACGAACTGGTCGCCAAACGCCTCGGCTATCAGAAGGACACGAGGGCGGCCGTCCAGGAGGCGAAGAAGCTCATGGCTGAGGCCGGCCACGCTCGTGGCCTCAAGAACCTCGTATTCCTCGTCCGTGACGTGGCCACGTTCAAGCTCTGGGCGGTGGCCATCCAGGCCATGCTCAAGGAGACGCTGAACATCGAGACGAATCTGAAGACCGTGCAGGTCTCCCAGTGGTTCGAGGAGGCCGCGGCCGGTAACTTCGATCTCGGCATCAGCGCCATCGTCTCCACGCTCATGGACCCGTCCGACTACTTCAGCGCCTGGTACGGGAAGGACGGCCCGCAAAACTACTCGAACTGGACCAATCCCGCCTTCCACGACCTCGCGCGCCAGATCGAGCGCGAGGTGGACGAGGGCCGGCGCAAGACCATGGTGCGTCAAGCCGAGGAGGTTCTCGAGAACGACCCGCCGCTCCTGCCCGTCTCGTACGAAAAGATCAACGACGGTTGGCATAATCGCGTTCACGGCCAGAACCCCTCCACGTTCTTCGGCATCTACGACGTCGTGCGCTGGGACAACGTCTGGCTCGCGAGCACCTAGGCTCGAG
>Ga0209156_10002739_pt1 | contig 13674 bp, 10 predicted proteins | sample GraSoiAngelo_124_FD_185881 | JGI IMG/M metagenome (GOLD analysis project Ga0209156, IMG submission 185881) | Grasslands soil microbial communities from the Angelo Coastal Reserve, California, USA - 14_0927_05_20cm (SPAdes) (version 2) | ecosystem: Environmental > Terrestrial > Soil > Grasslands...
AATTGGGGTATGGACATAAACGAAACCGCGCTCCTGGAAAAACTGATGAACGGCAAAGGCCAGCCGGCTGCGCGCGCGAAAAATGCTACTAAAGAGATTTGAGCGAGGGCGCAGATGAGCGATTTCGCGGAGAAACTCAGGCGTGTGCCCCTTTTTCTGGAGCGGGTAGGAATCGTCGGCTGTTCCCACAATGTCGATGTTGTCCGCGACCAGTTCCCATTTTTGTCCTTTGCCCTGCGAAGCGACGAGCGCGCCAGTGACAGTGATTGATGCGCCGGTGCTTAGCCGTTGCACCGCCGCGTAATTCGGCAACGTATTTTTCGCGACGATCTGAAGATTGCGCAGGGACGAGCCATCATTCAGCTCGATAAAGGAAAAATCTTTCGAATCGCGTCGGGTCCGTATCCAACCCTGGACCTGAATTGCGCCGATGGGCGCAACGCTTTGCAAGGCATCCTTGATCGAAGTCGGAGAAAGAGGCTTATCCATACGTCGAAGCAAACGTTCAACGCTCAACACTCAACGTTCAACTGTGGTCGTTTCGCTTTGCGAAATGCGCCGTTGGAGTGTTTGACACGCGCGCCACCGCGCCCGCCCAAGAGGCCGGCGGCTAAAAGAGTCAGCTCAGTGGCACTCAATTGCGCGTCGATTTCGCGAAGAAGTCTTGCGATCTCACGGTTTCGCTTCTTTGATTAGTTTCTGAAATAACGGGTCGTCGCGCAGTGGATCCCAGACGGGGTCGATGCGCAACAGTGCTGGGGTCAATGGAGCGAACGACAGCCAGCTAAAGTAATGGGCATCGAGAAGTTTGGGCAGTCGGGCTACTGCGCTCGCTGTTTCACCGGTTAGAACTTCGATGATCGCGAGCCCTTCCCCGGCGGCAGGAGCGTAGTAGGTGTCATCACCTTCTAATTCGACCGCACGCTTCGCTTCGCGGAGCGCGTTTGGTTTGTCGCCGACTCCGGCATACATCTCTGCAATCGTGGCGTGGATAGCACCCTGCGGCCCGCCGCTTCTCTCAATGGTCGCTAGTAAGAAATCGCGTCCCTGCGCAAAAGTAGACCGGGCTCCCTTCAACTCACCTGTGAGCTTCTGAGCCATTCCGAGTAGCCAGTAGTAGCCGTCCTGGTTTATCGCGGTTGGTGGAGCGCGCTCGGCCAGAAGCGGCCGCAGCCTCGAGATCATGTCGGCATAATTGCGTTCCAACATCAGGTGGCGTAGCTGCAAAGGATAAGCGCGGGCGGTCCAGGGCTGCGAAGAATTCTCCCCAAATGTTTGATGGGCGCGATCCAAATCGCCTTCCGCCTGGTAGGTGATAGCTTTGAACGCCTTCAACTCCTGGTCGTTGGGAGTGATCAGGAGCGCGTTATCCGCCGCTAGACGCTCTTCGTCAAACCGGCGCAACGCAGCCAAGGTTTCCCCTTGCTGGAAGAACAAGCTGGCGTTCCGCGGATCGAGTCGAAGGGCTTCGGTTTGCAAGGCCAGCGCCTTGTCTGGTTGTCCCTGACTACGATCTACGATGCTGAGCGCGAAAAGGACATCCGAGTTGTTAGGCAGACGTTGCCGGGCCTTCTCGAAGGCGGCACGTGCCAGCTTACGATTGCGCTCGCAATATAAATGATAATAACCCGAGGCCAGCCAACTCTCGCCCAAATCGGGCTGTAGACGGATGGCTGTTTCGACGGCATTGCGCGCCGCGTCGAGGCGCGCCGGATGAATGTCAATATCCTGGAAGTAAAAACTAGCCTCCACTCTTCCCAGCCGGGCCCAAGCCAGCGCAAAGGTAGGATCAAGCTTCACTGCCAATTCGAGGCATCTTTTCGCCTGCAGTAAATCAGCCGGCAACTCAGTTCGGCGATCGAACTCTATACCGTGAAGATAAGCATCATAGGCGTCCAAGTTAACGGTCGGTTTGCTCGCCAGCGCTCGTTGTTCGCTCCCGGTCAAGGCGGCTTGCAATTTATCTGCAATTGCGGTCGCAACTTCACTTTCGGCCGCAAATATATCGGTTAGCTTGCGATCATAGGTGTCTGCCCAGAGATGTGAATCGTCAGCCGCTCGGATCAATTGCACATTGACCCGCACTTGATCATTCGTTTTCTGGACACTGCCCTCCAGGAGATTGGCAACACCGAGTTGTTTCGCAAACTCAGCGAGACGTAGAGATGTGCTCTTATAACGCTAGGTTGACGTGCGCGAGATGACCTTCAGATCTCCAATCTTGGAAAGGCGAGTCAGAATCTCATCCTGTACACCGTCCGCAAAATAGGCGTTGGATTTATCTTCGCTGCGATTCTCAAAGGGCAGAACCGCAATCGATTTGTCCGGAATCAATGCCGTTCCCGCCAGAAGCACGTTTGACGGCAGGATTCGACTGACGAGCTTTTCGAAGCGTGGATCCCCGTGGAGCAGAGCCATGCGCCGGTCTAGTCTGATCCCCTGAAGGTTGATGCCGGCGCCGTCCTGATAACTTTTCTCCAGCCAACGCATCGCCTCATCCTTGCTACCCAGCGCGAGACAAAGCATGGAGAAGATGGCAGCGGGAACGTACTGACGTTTTGAGCGCTCCTGCAGCTGATCGAGTATTTTCGCCGCGTCCTTCTTGTTACCCAAGGCGGCCTAAGCCCACGCGAGCCCTGCGGAATGCCCGGATCATCGCTTAATTTTTCTGCTTTCTGGTATTCAGCGATCGCAGCTACCAGGTCGCCGTGGACTGCCAGCGCGTTTCCGAGCCACAGATGCGCTTTGTAAAAGCCCGGTTCCAATTCAATCGTTCTATGAAACTGCTCGATCGCTTCGTCGTATTGATCGACAGCCTCATAAGCTACCGCTAGATCTGCGTTAATGATCGGTGAGAGAGGGTCGACTTCGAGTGCGCGCTTCATCTCCGCGAGAGCCTCTTGCAATCGTTCGGTCGGAGAAAGCACGGAGTCTGAGTACCACTGATGCGCGGTCGCGTAATTCGGATTCAATTCAATGGCGCGTTTGAATTCCTTCTCTGCTTCAGCGAACTCGAAGCGCTGCACCAGCCCGTAGGCGAGTGAGTTATGCGCCTCTGCCAGTGTGTTGTCTAACTCCAGCGCTTTCTTTGCCGCTATCTCCGCCTTTGGAAGGCAATCCTTCGGCGCGACGGCGCTGTAGTTCGGCAGTAATTGGTAAACGTCCGATATTCCGGCATACGGCAGCGCGTACTTCGGATCGGCCGCCACGGTTTGATTGAAATAATCGAGCGCCTTCTTGAGGTCGTCTCCTGTGCGCTTGTTCCAGAAAAATCTCCCTTTCAGATAAGGCTGGTAACCTGCTGCGCTTTGCGTCGGTCGCGCAGCGATCGCGTGTTGCTCGGCGCTGGTCAGTTTCGCCTGCAAACTGTCGGCGATTTTTCCTGCGATTTCGCTTTCGACTGCAAAAACGTCACTCAGCTTACGATCATATTTGTTGGCCCAAAGATGCGAATCGTTTTGTGCATTGATCAACTGAACGTTGACGCGCACTTGATCGGCCGATTTCTGAATGGTCCCTTCCACAATGTGGGCCACGCCAAGTCGCTTCGCAATTTCGGGGAGATTGTCCGGCGCGCTCTTGTAATGTCGTGTCGACGTTCGCGAAATGACTTTCAGGTCCGCAATTTTCGCCAGGCGCGTGAGGATTTCTTCCTGAATGCCATCGGCGAAATACGCGGTGTCGGGTTCTCTGCTGAGATTTTCGAAGGGCAAAACGGCAATCGATTTGCTCTCTATCGGCTGAGCTGGTGACTTGTTCTCTGTGCTGCCAAAGACCTTCGCGACCAGACGCTCAAATTGCGGATGACCACGCAAGGGATCGAGCATCGGATCGAGTTTGATAAACATGATATCGGGACCGGCGCGGTGCTCATAAGCACGTTCGAGCCATGCGATCGCTTTTTCGTTTTCGCCCAAAGCCAAGTTCACGAGCGCGAAGGTGCAGTCGGAGACGTAACGTTGCGGCGCCAGTTGTTGCAGTTGGACGAGAATCTTAAGCGCTTCATCGCGCCGGCCCATTTTCGCACTGACCTCCGCGATGAATCCGAGCATAGCCGGGTCGTCACAGGGACTCTTCCGGCCGGGAATCCGAAAGGATTCACGATCAGGGCGAGCGTCTCCCGAGCCTACTCCAGCGCGTAAAGAAATCCATCTGCGCTGCCGAAGTAAACGACGCCATTTACGACGAGCGGCGATGAGAAAACTCCGCCGATGCGAATTTGTTGATCGTTGGCCACAAGCGGTGATTCACGCCAGTTGGAATGATAAAGAAAGGGCACATTGACCTTTCGATCGCCGGTAAGCACCCAACCGTTGTTTTGCTTGGACTTCTCGACCTGAAAATCCCACAGCAGATCGCCCGTTTTCGCGACGCGCGTTTCCAACGTCCCGTTCAGCACGCCGATGAAAACAACATCGCTACCGACTGCCGGCGACGAAAACATGTACGCTTTTCCCTGCTGGCGCACGATGGGCTTGCCGCTGTTTGCGTCAACAACGTGGTACAAACTGGAGTCCGATGTAGCAAAAAACACTTTCCCGTCGGCAACTGCCGGGATGTAATCACCCAGCTCAGGTCATTGAAAAATCTCCATTTCTACAGCCGGTGTAAACGATTCCATTCGCGATCGCTGGCGACGATTGGAACCCGACCTGATTGTGGATCAGCGGGTCTTCGCCTCCGTGGAAACGCCATTTCTCTTTTCCTGTCGCAGCGTCCACCGCGTAGAAATAGCTGTCCCAGCTTCCAAAGAACAAAACGCCGTCCGCGAGTGCGGGCGAGGCGTGGACGACGTCACCGGTTTTGAATTTCCAGCGCAGATCGCCCGTGGCCGAATTCAGCGCGTAAAGATTGCTGTCCCCGCTGCCGAAATAAACCACGCCATTCGCCACGATTGGACTTGAAAGAGAAATATCGAACGGGTCGGCAATCGTCTGGCCATTCGGTTGCAGCCCGTGTAAGCCTTTTGCTTCGAATCGGCGCCCGCCGTCAGTGGTGAACTTCCATTTCGCAGCCGGCCTTCGAAGCTGAAACCGATCTCCTGCGAATCGACCGTCACCAGATCGCCTTCCTGCGTGACAAGATCTACTGGCAGAACGTTGTGCTTCCGGCCGACGACCACAAAGTCCGCCGTCGCGCCATCTGGGTGATTCGCAAACTTGATCGACACCTGACGGGTGTAACCGAGCATTTCGTAGTCACCTTTCCATTCGCCTTCGAGTTCCTTTGCCACTGGCGTGTTCCGCGGCGGATATTCAACCTGCGGCGGTCCCGTTTTCTGTAGCGTTGCCGGTGCGCGATTTCCGGCCTGCTCAAAATTGCCGGCCATCTTGTTGTTCGCATCGATCCGTAACTTTAGTTGAATCCCTAGCGGTCCTTTGACTGCGAAACTTACATGGGGCGGTTGCACTTTGATGTCTGTGAGCGGCACGCCTTTCAATCCGAGCCCGGGGATGATGATCGACCCGACCCACGCGCCGTTATCCTGCGCAAGATCGACAATAACGGTTAATTCGTCGTCAGGAATCTGCGCAGTGCCCTCCCACCGGCCGCTGATTACATCTTCTGCTCGACAGGGCAACGCCGCAGCGACGATCAGGATCGTGATCAACCGCACCAGCGCGCCGGCAGCTGTCATCAGCTGAGCGGCAGCCAACTGCCCGGTTGCGGCGGCGCCTTCACGCCATTGAAACTGAGGTAGGTATATTCCTGCAGGAACCGCTCGTAATCATCGAGCAGTCGCATCGCGTCGTTAGGCTTGAGGCGATCGGTTTTGATCGCCTCATCTACTTGCGCCTTGAGCCGGCGCATCAACTCGAGTTTATCCCACTGCGTCATTGCGAGCACTTCCCCGATTGTGCTGCCCTCGATCACTTCCTCAATGTACCAGCCCGATTCTTCATCTGGATCGAGGAAAACGTGAACCTCCGTGACGCGGCCAAACAGGTTGTGCAGATCACCCATGATGTCCTGGTAAGCGCCCACCATGAACAGGCCGAGGTAATAAATTTCGCCGGGATGAATCCGATGCAGCGGCAGCGTTTCTTTCACGTCCTGCAAATCGACAAACTTGCAAACTCTTCCGTCTGAATCGCAGGTGATATCCACGATGGTGCCGTGGCGATCAGGCGGCGCGGTGAGCCGATGGATCGGCATGATCGGGAACAGTTGCCCGAGTGCCCAATGATCGAGCAGCGACTGGAACACAGAGAAATTGCAGATGTACTGATCGCCGAGCGTCGTTTCCAGCTGCTTTACTTCCTCCGGCACGTAGCGTAACCCGCGGTGCATATTAACGATTTGATGCGCGACCTGCCAGTAAACCGTGTCGATCTTCGCTTTCGATTCGAGATCGAGCAGACCGAGATCGAATGTTTGCTGCGATTCCTCTTTGATTTGCTGGATGTCGTGCAAACTCTCAAGACGATTTCCGCGTTTCAACCGCTGTTTCACGTCAAGGATGTCGGCTACCAGTTTGTGGTCCCTTTCGCTCGCTTCGACTTTGAGCTTTGGTGCAGTTTTTTCGATCGAACTAAACGCTTCGACCACCAGCACGGAATGATGCGCGACAGTGGCGCGCCCGCTCTCGCTCACAATCGCCGGATGTGCGACGCCTTCGGAGTCGCAAACGTCTATGATGTTCCACACGACGTCGTTCGCGTATTCCTGGAGCGAATAATTGGTCGAACTGTCGAAGTCACTGCGAGACCCATCGTAATCGACGCCGAGCCCGCCGCCCACGTCGAGATAACCAAGTTCGTGCCCAAGTTTCGACAGCTTTGCGTAATATCGCGCGCCTTCGCGCACTGCGCGCTTGATTGTCGAAATGTCAGGCACCTGCGATCCGACGTGGAAATGGACAAGTTTTAGGCAATGCGTCAGCCCGGCATCCTTTAACATCTGACTCGCAGCGACCAGATTCGTCGTGTCCAGGCCGAACTTGGCGTTCTCGCCGCCGCTCGGTGACCATTTACCAGAGCCTTTGCTGTGTAAACGAGCACGAATTCCAATCCGAGGCTCGACGCCAACCTCCTTCGACGCACGGATAATTTGCTCAACCTCTTCCAGCTTTTCTGCGACGATTACGACTGGTTTGCCTAGTTTGCGACCGAGTAACGCGATGCGAATGAAAGCAGGATCTTTGTAGCCGTTGCAGATGATCAAAGTCTCGGGACCTTTCTGCATCGCAAGGGCGGCGACGAGCTCTGGCTTGCTGCCCGCCTCGAGTCCAAAATGAAATTGTTCGCCTGCATCGACGATCTCTTCGACGACTTCGCGCAGCTGGTTGACCTTGATCGGGAAAACGCCGCGATAGTGATTTTGATAGCCAAACTCAGAGATCGCGCTTTGAAATGCGCGATTAATTGATTCAACACGGTGACGGAGCAAATCCTGGAATCGAATCAATAACGGAAAACTGAGGTTTCTTGCACGCGCCTCATTGACGACTTCCAGCAGATCAATGGAACCGCCATCGTTCTTCAACGGACGCGCTTCGACATTGCCGGAGCTGTTGACCGTAAAATAGCCCTCGCCCCATCCCTCAACGTTGTATGTGGCGATGGCGGATTCGATATCCCATTCGGTTTTCATTGAGTTTGCGCCGCGCGTGTGAGCAGCAATGCGCATATTAGTCAGCGTGCAGAACATTCAAGCCCGTAGCGCGAAAATCTTGGTCTGACGCGTAAGAGGCAGATGATGGATGAGGAGCGTCGTGTGCACAGCTTGTTTTTCCTGTTCGCCCACGTACTGTTTGCGCGATGAACAAGACGGTGATCGAGGTGCAGGTGCGGGCAGTTTTACCGACGAGCGGTGGATGCGCGGTTTTCCTTGGCAACAATGAGAAGGTTTTCATCATCTACGTCGATCAAACCGTCGGAAGCGCCATCACCATGTTCATGCGTCACATCACCAAAGAGCGCCCTCTCACTCATGATTTGATGGCCCATTTGCTCGCGGCGCTCGGCGCAAAAGTCGAGCGCGTGATCATCAACGACCTGAAGAACGCCACTTACTACGCGCGCGTCATCATTCAGGCCGAAAACGAGTTGCAGCAAAAAAAGATCATCGAGTTGGATGGACGACCGAGCGATTGCATCGCGATGGCCACCCAACAGAAGGCGCCCATTTACGTGAGCCAGGATGTGTGGGACGAAGTGGACGATATGAGCGATGTCCTGCGCAAAATGGAGGAAGAAGGACTAAAGACTGATCCCGAAGGCGAAGAGTAGCACGATGCGCAGTCGCGCCCGTTAAATTGTTAAAAGGATTACATCGTTACGACGGTGGATTCTTGGTGTTGTAACTTTTAAACTCTTTGATGTGCTCGGTCTTAACCTAGCAGGTCGCCATAGCGACTGTCTGCCAGTTGTAGGCAACGCTCTAGAATTTCCGATGCAGTGTCGAGCTTCAGTGTCTCCTCGACTAGTTCGCGGCATTCAGGAATCGTCAAGCTTTGCACGGCGCGCTTGACTCGCGGGACCAGGGTCGCCGCCGCGCTGAGTTCATCCATTCCTAGGCCTAACAAAAGCGGCACCAGCGCGACATCACCCGCCATCTCACCGCAAACGCCCACCCAGATGTGGTTCGCGTGCGCCGCGTCAGCAACCATCTTGAGCAAACGCAGTATTGCCGGATGCGTCGGCTCGTACAGATACGCGACCTTTTCATTTACCCGGTCTATTGCAAGCGCATACTGAATTAGGTCGTTTGTTCCGATACTTAAGAAATCGACCTCCCGTGCAAGCGCGCTTGCACAGATGGCAGCGCTTGGGATCTCGACCATCGTGCCAACTTCGACTCTTTCAGCCATCTCGATTTTTGAGCTGCGCAACTGTTGTTTACATTCCTCGAGCACGGACATCGCGCTGCGCAATTCATCCAAGCCAGAGATCATGGGAAACATGACCTTTACATTGCCCACAGTGCTGGCGCGGAGAATAGCGCGCAGCTGCGTTTTAAAAATGTCCTGATTCTCAAGACAAAACCGGATTGCGCGCCAGCCAAGGAAAGGGTTCAACTCATCGCCGATGTCCACCGCACCGGCAGCCAGTTTATCGCCGCCCAAATCAAACGTTCGAATGATCAGCGGATTCGGCCGTACGCGCTCGGCAACCTTTAGGTAGGTTTCGTATTGCTCGTCCTCGCTTGGCAAGCTTTCGCGGTTCAAATAAAGAAACTCGGTGCGATAAAGTCCGATTCCCTCCGCGCCATTGGCTGCAACCGCATCGACATCCGTCGGAAGCTCGATATTTGCCGAAAGAACAATGTGACGTCCATCGCGCGTGATGGAGGTGGTCTCGCGCAGTTGCTTCATTTGCACCGCGACTTTGGCCCTTCGTGATTCAATTTGTTTGTAGTACTCCAGCGTTTCCGGCGTCGGATTGACGATCAACCAGCCATTGCTCCCATCGACAAGAACGTGCTGACCGGTTGCGATTTTTGCAGTGATATCGTGCAAGCCTAGTACGGCCGGAATATTGAGCGAACGCGCCAGGATCGCGGCGTGCGAAGTGCGACTACCCAAGTCCGTGGCGATTCCAAGCACGTTGTCGCGGTTCATGCTTGCGGTGTCCGATGGAGTAAGATTATGGGCAACCAGAATGTGTGGCTGACTCAGGGAAAGAAATGCCTTGGGAGCCTTGCCCTGTAGATTGCGAATTACTCGCTTTGTAACATCCTGAATGTCGAGTGCACGTTCGCGCAGATACGGGTCATCGATTTTGCTTAGCGTCTCGGCATAGCGCGTGGCCACTTCCTGGAACGCCCACTCCACGTTGCAAAGATCGCCCTTAAGCTTTCGCAGAACTTCATCGATCAACGTACGGTCCTCGACCACGAGCAGGTGCGCGTCGAAAATCGCCGCGTCTTTGGCGCCGATCGATTCGGCAATCCGCTGCTGCATCTCAAGGATCTGCATCCGGGTTTGGATGAGCCCGGCCTCGAACCGCCCGATTTCATCGGCAACCTGCGATGGCGCAATCTGGTAATGCACCACGTCATCCGGGTCTTCGCGGACGACATGGATCCTCCCGAAGGCGATTCCGGGTGAAACGCCAATTCCTTCAAACCGGATTTCCGCGTTGTCGCTCATCCGGTTCCGAGAGTAAGGCCAATGTCAAACTCACGAAAGTCTTTCGCTGTGTCAGTTGTGTGACACCGCGCGTCGCGCGAATCAGTCTTCGTTGAATCCCGCCTTAATAAGTTCCTGCAGCTCCTCCATCGCCTTGTCGGCGTCTGGTCCGTCGCAGCGGATACGCAGTTTCGAGCCCTGCCCGGCGGCAAGCATCATCAGCCCCATGATGCTTTTGCCGTTTACTTCTTCGCCTTCCTTAGAAACCCAAATTTCCGCGCGATGCCGGCTGGCAATCCGCACAAACATCGCAGCCGGGCGCGCATGCAGCCCAAGCCGGTTCACGATTGTCAGCTCTTTTTCGATCTTCTGCGCCGCTGCAGCGCGGCTGCCTTTTCGATACAACAATCCCATTACGTCGCCCTCTTCTGCTCCATCAACCGAAGCAACCTTGTGTTGAAGTCAACGGCCGCGTTCTGTCCCAAACCTTTCAATTTTTCGTCCATCGCGGCGACCTCGATCAACCGCGCCATATCGCGCCCGGGTCGCACCGGAATGGTTACGTGCGGTACTTTGAGTCCGAGAATTTCATAGAATTCCCGGTCAAGTCCGATTCGGTCGACCTCTTCCACGTCTCCCCACTCCTTTAATGTGACAACGAGGTCGAGGCGTTTTTCTACTCGAATACTTCCGATGCCGAAGACCTTTGCCACATCGATGATACCAATCCCGCGCACCTCCATGTGATTGCGCGTCATTTCGGGCGCTGTCGCCATGAGCTCACGTCCCTCCAGCATCGTGATGCGCGTCACATCGTCAGCCACAAGACTGTAGCCGCGCTCAATCAACCCCAACACACATTCGCTTTTCCCGATGCCGCTTACGCCGCGGATCAACGCGCCGACACCCAAAATATCCACCATGCTTCCGAATTCCGTCACCGTCGGCGAGAAATCCATCTCAAGTGCGATCGTTGCGGCGTTGATGAATTTCATCGTGATCATCGGGGTTCGAAACACCGCGATTTTTGCTTCGCCGGTGACACTCAGCAACTCCGGCGCGAGATGAAACCCGCGCGAGATCACGAGGCACGGAATTTTGTGTTCGCATAAATTGCGAAACCGCTCGACGCGAACTCTGGCAGGTAAACTTTTTAGATACGAATGTTCTGCTGCGCCCAACACCTGCACACGTTTCTCGGCGAAATACGTGTAGAACCCCGACAGGGCGAGTCCCGGCCTGTTGATAGTCGGCTCGCGAATTTTTCGATGAAACCCCACACGCGGGCCCTCGAGTTTCATCTGCAGCTTTTCGGCGTGCGAATTGTAAAAGGTTTCAACGGTGACAATTGGAACGCTCTTCTGCTGATCGCTTGAGGATGTAATCGTTTGCGTCCCGGGTTCTTCCGCCATCAGACGTAACTTCTAGCGTGAATACCGCGCAATTCCAATTCACAACAACAAGCGACGCGCAGGCGAGTTAAATGTTGCTAATCACAGTCGGCTTGTCGGCCCTGTCCCATTCGCGCAAAATCCGAAGATCGCCTTTGACGGCTGACGCATCGGCCGTCTCCCCAACGGCTGGCGCAGCTTCGAAGTGCGCACGGTGCATATCCGCAAATGCCGCAAACGCGTTGCGCATCGCGTTAATACTTTGCTCCATCCAGCGGCGGAGACGATTGGCGTACAGACTCAGAAACTCCAGCAATGTGCGATCGTAATCCGTCTCCAGCTTTCGCCGAACGTGTGACGCCAACACGCTCTTACCGAGCAGCGAAAGCATGCGCGGCTTTTCTACCGCAACGATTTGCGAAATCTCGTTCACGTCCAGCATGGGCATTCCAGTCGCCTTCGGTAATGCTTCGGGAGCATCGCGACCGGAAGCTGACGCGACAACGTCCATCGCGTCTGTCAGAGCGTCGCGCGTCTGCTCAAGAGAACGCAAGGTGGCAGCGACAGGCTCGGCAATCATTTGGTTGAGCGTCTGAGACAAAATCGCGCCCGCATCGGGCGCGTCTGAGTTGTCTGACTCAACCAGCGCCGTAGCGATTCGCTCAGCGGCCACATCGATAATTGCGCGCTGCATCTTCGAGATTTTTTTGGTCAGAAAAAAGGACTCGCCTTGCGCGCGCTCCAACATGCGGTCGCTGTTGCGGAGTGCTTCGGTCGCTTGTTCCGAGATGTCAGGTCGCTGTCGTTTATCACGGTCCGGCGCAGCTTGCAGCCTCCGCTCCAACGCGCCGATGACGGTTTCCCGGAGTCCGCCGATCTTACGCTTCTGCGAGAGAATGGCCATCTCGTGATGCCAGAAAGGGGCGCAATTCGTTTTCAAACCAGCGACCGCATAATGCGGCTTCCGCGGCAAAAACACTGACTGGACTGCGTGCACGGGCGGTTCTACACGAAGTTGTTCGCGCAGGTTTGTTTTCACGTACGAAATCATTTGGTCGCGGTCTTCAGGGCTAAAGAGATCCGCTTTGCTGATGAGCAACATCGCGCTCGCTCCCGCTTGATAAAGCGCCTGCACCACGACGAGATCATCCTGGGTAAGGCCCGCGCTGGCGTCGATTAGAACAATGCCAACATCGCATCGCGGTAAGTACGCCACCGTTTCTTCAGCGCCGGCCACAGCGAGCGAGCCAAGCCCCGGCGTATCCACGAAGGTCACACCTTCCGCGAGACGATTCGACGGCAGTTTAACAAAAATGCGCGTGACGTGTTTTTTGTTGCCGGGATTTTCTTGTTCGGTTGCAAATTCCGGTAACGCGGACAATGGAATGATTTGCGGTTGCGCTTCGGCGAATTCAATTCCCGCCTCTGCCACTGACCCATGGCTGATGCGTGTCGGAATAGACGTAACTGGTGTGACACCAACCGGCAGCACGTCCGTCTGCAAAATGTAATTCAGCAGCGACGACTTACCGGAACTAACTCGGCCAAAAACTCCGATCTCAAACGCGGCCGATTCCATTCGGTCGAGCAACATGCTCAGCATGCCCCTAAACTCGACCAGACCATGTGCGGTAATGATCCTTTCAATCTCGCTGAGCAACCGAACCTCGTCACCCGTCTTGCCCAGTTGCTGGAGCCGTTGCTGCAGATCACCACCGGCGCCTTTGCCCAAAAAATTTCGCAGCTTTGCGAGAAGTCCATCAAGTTCAGCGCGGATTCCATCGAGTCTCTGCGCGGCATCGGAAGAGAGCGGCCCGTAGGCGAGCATTCGTTCCGGCGTCAACTCGTTCAGCGAGATTGAGCAGTACATCAGATTAATGGCTGCCGCCCAGACGGCGCCTGAGTGCGGCTCAGGTGGCGGAATATTGAGTTCTTTCATGACGCACCGCATCGCTTCGCGAATCCTGGTGATGTAGTCATGCGTGACCTTGCGCTGGATCGGCGTCGTATCATCGGAGTGCCGCCGGAAGGGCGAAGGCGAACCGGCATCAGCCATCGTGTGCTCAGCCTCTGCCAGCAACTTGTCGATATACTGAAAGGTAGTCCGTACATGCCGCTGATGATGTTCGCTGAAACCGTGGGCATTCGTTTCGTCGGTCATCTTTGTGCCTCCGCGGTCGATTTAATTGACAGATCGATTTCGTGAATGCG
>Ga0209156_10002740_pt1 | contig 13673 bp, 20 predicted proteins | sample GraSoiAngelo_124_FD_185881 | JGI IMG/M metagenome (GOLD analysis project Ga0209156, IMG submission 185881) | Grasslands soil microbial communities from the Angelo Coastal Reserve, California, USA - 14_0927_05_20cm (SPAdes) (version 2) | ecosystem: Environmental > Terrestrial > Soil > Grasslands...
CGCCAAGCGTCTGGCCAAGAGCGGCTGGAAGCAAGCGTGCCGCGACGACGCGGGGTTGTTCCTGGGCCTGAACGTGGTCGGGGGGAAGGTCGTCTATCCCGCCGTGGCGGAGACGTTCGGGCTGCCACTGGCGGACGCGAAGACCCTGGTGTAGCGAGGAGCGATGACCGAGCGCAGGACCCTGGCGATCCTGGTCGGCGGCGGGCCGGCGCCGGGCATCAACAGCGTGATCGGCGCCGCGACCATCCGGGCGCGACTCGAGGCCGTGGACGTGCTCGGCGTGCGCGACGGGTTCGAGTGGATCATGCAGGGCGACATCGAGCACGTGACCCCGCTCGACATCGGCGAGGTGAGCCGGATCCACTTTCGCGGCGGCTCCTACATCGGCATCTCGCGCGCCAACCCTACCAAGAACCCGGCGCATCTCGACAACGCGGTGCTGGCGCTGCTGCGCCTCAACGTCTCGCAGCTCATCACCATCGGGGGCGACGACACCGCCTATTCGGCCATGAAGCTCGAGGAGAAGGCCGCCGGGCGACTCCAGGTGGTGCACGTGCCGAAGACGATCGACAACGATCTCGACCTGCCGCCGTACGTGGACACCTTCGGGTTCCAGACCGCGCGCCACTACGGGGTGGAGATCGTGAAGAACCTGATGGTGGACGCCAAGACCACGTCGCGCTGGTACCTGGTCATCACGATGGGCCGCGGCGCGGGACACCTCGCGATGGGGATCGGCAAGGCCGCCGGCGCCACGCTCACACTGATTCCGGAAGAGTTTCTGGGGCACCGCATCCGGCTCAAGGCGGTCGTGGATACGCTGGTCGGCGCGATCATCAAGCGACTGTCCTATGGCCGGCTCGACGGCGTCGCCGTGCTCGCCGAGGGGCTGGCGCTCGGCATCGACCCCGCGGACCTCGCGGGCGTCGAAGAGGTCGAGCGCGATACGCATGGCAACGTGCGCATCGCCGAGGTGAACATCGGCGAGATCTTGAAAGCCGCGGTGCAAGCGCGCCTCAAGGAGTTCGGGCTGAAAGCGACCATCGCGGCGAAGAACATCGGCTACGAGCTGCGCTGCGCCGACCCGATCCCCATGGACATGGAGTACACGCGCGACTTGGGCTACTGCGCCGCCAAGTACGTGTTGGGGGGCGGCAACGCGGCCGTCATTTCTCTGCAGGCGGGGCGCTTCGTCCCCATCCCATTTACCGCGATGATCGATCCGGTGACGGGCCGGGCGCGCACGCGCCGGGTGGACATCACGTCGCCCCGCTACGCCATCGCACGCCGCTACATGATCCGGCTGCGGCGTGACGACTTCGAGGATCCGCACGAGCTGGCGCGTTTCGCCGCGACCGCCCATGTCTCGGTGGAGGAGTTCCGCCGGCAGTTCGCGTATCTAATAGAGGAGGAGCCACCGCCGCTCGTGCTCGACCCGATCACCGAGCGAGACCCCGGGGCGCTCGCCTGACGCCGCCGCCGGTCGTTCAGATACGGCGCCTGGCGCATCACGAGGGACTGCCGCTCCCTGCACGACACACGGCAGGCGCCGCGGGATACGACGTCGCGAGTGCCGAGCCCGACTTCACGCTCTCCCCGATGGAGCGCCGGCTGGTCCGCACCGGTCTCGCCCTCGCGATCCCGCCCGGGTACGAGGCGCAGGTGCGGCCGCGCTCGGGGCTCGCCATCAAACACGGCCTCACCCTCCCCAACGCTCCCGCCACGATCGACTCCGATTACCGCGGCGAGCTGATGATCCCGATGATCAACCTCGGGACCGAGCCGGTGGCGGTGACGCGCGGCATGCGGATCGCACAGCTCGTGTTCCAGCGCGTCGAGCGGGTCGAGCTCGTCGAGGTCGAGGCGCTGCCGGCGAGCGAGCGGGGCGGGGGAGGGTTCGGAAGCACGGGGGAATGACATGGTCTATGGCGTGGAATTCTTGCAACGTCCGTCGCGGCGTCTTAGGTCCCAGGATGGATTGGATTGCGGATGGTTTGCAACCCAATATTGAGTTCTATGAGAGCGATTGTCTAGGACGGACTTCGACATCGCTGATTGCTGGGCGCTCACGTCCTGAGCAATCAGCCCCGACTGCTTGCGAGATGAGGCCTCGCGGTTGTCCCGGATCTGTGGCGCAGTCTGCTTCCGCATCGTTCTCCTCGCTTGAGCTCCCAATCCGACTGGACGACGTGCCAGCACGACGGTCGCGCGCGCGCAAACCATGGTTCTATTTGAGACTCGGCACGGAGCCGGCCTGACGCTTCTTCTGGTTCTGCGGAGGGGCCTAGAGTTAGGCGAGTGCCTCGGCCTGACTGCGGACCGGGCGCACTAGAAATTACGAGACTGTCCTCCGCACCCTCGTCCCGGTATCAGGGAGCCGCCGCCGAGGGAAACGTCCTCGCCGCGGCCTCGAGGTACCGGCGCTAGCGCGCTGGCATTGTCAGCTTGGTCGGGTCGTAGCGCTCTCCTTTCTTCCAGAGCCGGAGCGTGAGCGCCGCGAGCTTGCGGGTGAGCGTCAAGCGGGCCAGTTCCTCCCGTGTCCCGCGCGCAATCACGCTGTGGTAGAAGTCCTGCAGCGGGCCGGGCCGCGCTGTGGCAGCCGTGGCCGCGCCTTTGAATACATCCTTGAGCACGCGGTTGTGGTTCCGATTCAGCCCGCGGGTCATCGGGGGACGGCGTCGCCGCACGGCCTGGCCAGCGACGATCGTATACTCGGCGCTAGACCGCGTCACCACCGCCAGCCCGGCGTAGGCCCACAGGTTTCGTTTGGTCCGAAACCGCCAGGGCGTCTGCATCGTGGCCAGGAGCAGCGCCACGCGGACCGGTCCCAAAAAGGGGATGGTCCGCAGCACAGGCCAGGCCGGATCCCGCCGCGCTTCGGTGACCATGGCCGCCTTCGCCCTGGGCCGCAGCCTCCGCAGGACGTCGAGCTCGGCGTAGAGCGCCTCGGCCCGGAACCGGGCCCCCCGATCCGCGAGCTGGGCCAGCCACTGCCCGCGGGCCCGGGCCTGATACATGGTGGTCCCCGGGGTCGGGATGGCGCGAGCCCGAAACAACGCCTTGAGCCGGAGCATGACCCGGGTCGAGTCCTCGACCAGGTTTCGATACGTCTGGGTGAGCTCCTTGAGAACGGCACGGTGCGCGCTCCCGTGATAGACTGCGCGCAGCCCGCCGCGGCGGAGCAGCTCGGAGAGCTGGTCGGCATCGACCTGATCGCCCTTGTTCCCCTGCCGCGGCGACCCGCGTCGATCGCAAACGACGACCCGATCCACCACCGGCGCCAGCAGGTCGTGCAACCACTGCGCCTGGGTGCCTTCCTCGAAGACAACGTGCACCGCCCCGCGCATCCCGCGCATGAACTCCGTGATGGACGCGTGATCAGTCGGCAGCACGCTCCGCGCAATCACTCGCCCGCTCTCCTCCCGCACCGACGCGACCGTAGTTGCCTGGTGGACGTCTAACGCGACATACTTGGTTGTCCGTTTCATGAGAGCCGCTCCTTGCTGGGGACCACGGGTCTTGGTCGCCTCCATGGTAGCAGCAAGGGGCGCACTCTCAACATGCGTTAGGCAGCAGCGTTGCCATCATCACGAGGCCTGCATGACAACTCCCGACGTGTCCGCCTCAACTCGCCCTTCCACGAAGCTCCTCGTGGCATCGACCCTCGCGTGGCTTGCGGGCGTCCTACAGATCCTCATCGCGTTCGCGGTCGGATGGCCGCAGCTCGCCTTACACGGGCGACTCCCTCTTCTCATCCTAGGAGAAGGGCTGTTCGGGATTGCGTTGTGCGTTGCCGGGTACCTGCTTCGGAAGCGCCGGAGGGCAGGGGGGATCGTGGCCACAGTCGCGCTTGGCGCAACGGTGCTAGTGCACCTGGCTACGGGAACCCTTGTAAGCGCTGGGACCGGTATCACGCTTCTGGTCTTGGTTCTTGTTCTCATGACCTGGGGTGAGCTCCGCTGATCAAGCTGCTGCCTAACAAGCGCTTGAAGCTGGCGGGCGATGATCGCTCTAAAGGAACCGGAGTGTTTGCGCCCCGGCGGGCATAGACTGACGTCCACCACCCTTGCGCCGGCGGGCGAGTCGCCCGCAGCTTAAGCGCGATCCGTTAGGCGGCGGCTTGCCAGGTGCACCATGCGCTCACACTGTTAGCGTGTGGACTTCCGCATTGTCAGCCCAATCACTGATGTCGAAACGATCGCCACCGGCTCAGGCATTCGGGAACTCGCACGGTTACGGCGGCGCTATGGCCGGGCTCGGTGGAGAAAGCGGAAGGGACGTGCTCAAATCGAGCTTCCGAGCGGAGTTGTTCGCCTAGCTGAGCTGCACTGGTATGAAGCGACGGGCGTAGGGCGGCGCCAATTCAAGATCAAGCGTTATCTTGACTGACATGGCTACGCGCTCACGCCAGCTCGCTCTCTGCCTACGTAACAAGGGCTACGAAGTGTCCTTGGAGCGTCGCAAGATCTACCAGGTGATTCCTGATCGGGATGCGGCCAAGCATGGCCAGCTTCGTGTGATCGATGAGTCCGGTGAGGATTATCTTTATCCTGCAACCTTCTTCGCACTCATTAACCTTCCGCGCCCCCTTCGACGGCGCGTTCTCGCCGCCGCCTAACAAGCGCTTGAAGCTGACGGGCCGCGGCGGCCGCTTGAGTAGGGAAGGGGTCTTCTTGATTGCGGCCGCCGCAGCCCGCAGCTTAAGGGCGATCCGTTAGGCGGCGCGCTACAGGTGGTTGCACCTCCGCTTTCTCCCAACGAGAGTAACTATGCGATCGCACCTTGCCTGGCTTCTCATCCCTTCTGTCGCGCTGTCGGGCTATGTCACCCACACGACCGCCGATCCCCGGCGAGACGTTCAGGCAGTCCTAGACTCGATCGCAATCGATTTGACCGCCAACAACCGCGCTTCTTTGGCTGCTCGGTATGACCGACGGGGGGCAATTCTCCTAGGCCACGGGAGGCTTCGCCGCCTTCCTTTCGATTCTATGGCCAACGTATATGGCGATAAGTGGTCGCCTCCCGTCCGTTTTGATTGGCGCAACATCACGATCGATGTCCTGAATGCTCGTAGCGCGGTCGTATACGCCCAGTTCATGTGGTACGATTCCGCTACGGATTCGTCCCTGACGTCATACACCGGCGTACTTGTCCACGACGGGAAGGGCTGGCGTGTACGCTCGGAACACGAATCCTGGCCCCAGGTCTGCCCCGCTGATACCGCATCCAAGTGACGACTATTAGCCAGCGTCGATCAGTCGCGCCGCCTAACAAGCGCTTGAAGCTGCCGGGCGCTGAACGCCTTAATGGAACCGGAGTGTTGTGCCCTGGCGGGCACGGACTGTCGTCCACTACTCTTGCGCCGGCGGGCGAGTCGCCCGCAGCTTAAGCGCGATCCGTTAGGCTGCGCCACGGTGTCCAACCCTGGCCACGTGGGGAACTATGGGACGCGTCGTAGCACTGATGGTGTTGGCCGCGGCCTGTTCCAGCGCAAGCGGACCTTCCACCGCGGACCTGCGGAGCGTCCTATTCACCAACCCGCAGCAGTCCGCGGCGTACTATGGGGAAGCCTTTGACTCGCTCGCGCGCGCACGTTTCGACACCACGCTTTTCATCACGGCCGGCGCGCAGGTCTGTCTTAAGTTTGATCGTGCGCGGTTGCGGAGCGATGTTCTTGTCAAGTTGCGATCCATGGACGAGTTGGGGTTCGTCATCGGCGCCGCCGTCATTGATATAGCAGGCGCCGCCTCGTGGACGTGGGACGGGGCGGCGTCAAATGCCAGCACGGCACCGCCGTGTTAATACGGGCCCACCTTCAGAACAGAGTCGGAAACAGAGTCTTCGATAGCGGCGGGCGCAGCCTAACAAGCGCTTGAAGCTGACGGGCGCTGGTCGCTTTAAAGGAAGCGGACTGTTGTGCCCTAGCAGGCACGGACTGTCGTCCACTACTCTTGCGCCGCCGGGCGGGTCGCCCGCAGCTTAAGCGCGATCCGTTAGGCCGCAGCGTCTACGCGCCAATGGTCCGAACCTTAGTGGTTGCCTTCGCGCTTGGGTCCGTCCTCTCCACCCCAGCCCAGGCTCAACTGAGTGATGCGTTGGCAAGGCCCTTCCCTCGTCGGTGGGAGTTCGGCGCGTGGGTGGGTGGCGGGCCGTCGGTCGTCACTGCTTCGCTCGGTGGTGTCCCGAACCGTGCGTTATTCCTCACCACCGTCTCGGTCACCCGAGCACTCATCACGGTGAAGCGTTTTGCCTGCAGCTACTTCGCCGAAGTCATGCCATTCGTGATCGCGACCAGAGTGCCCAAAACTGAGGGCAGCTGGTTCTACAATGCATCGCATACCGATTCCACGTACTTCGTGGTGCCCGCTGGCGCGGGTCCCGTTCTCGGCACGGGCATTGTCCCGTTCGGGCTTCGTCTCTCGGCGTCTCTTGGATCATCGCTTCTCGGATACACCGAAGCGAGCGGAGGCGTTGTTGCGTTCTCCCGCGCCGTGCCGAGCGCGGAGGCCCGACGGATGAACTTCTTGGGTGGCGTGGGTGCGGGCGTGCGCTTTGGAAGCGGGGGGGATCGTCGTTACTCGTTGGGATATCGCTTCCTGCACCTGTCTAACGCGAACACGGCAAGGGAGAATCCGGGTTTCAACGCACACGTTTTCTACGTGGGGATTATGCTGCGCTAGGCTGCGGCCTAACAAGCGCTTGAAGCTGACGGGCGGTTATCGCCGTAACGGAACCGGAGTGTTGTGCCCTAGCGGGCACGGCCTGACGTCCACCAACCTTGCGCCGACGGACGGGTCGCCCGCAGCTTAAGCGCGATCCGTTAGGCGGCTGACACGTCACTCCCAATCGGATGTGAAACTCGCAACGATAGTGAGCAGGATGCTCGTACCCCGGATCACGGTGTGGCTCCTGTTGGCAGCAACGAGCACGGCGGTCGGGCCGGTTTGTGTCGCCAACAAACACGGGGCCCGCACGACCGATGCCGAACTGGTCGCTAACGTCGACAGTCTCGCCGAGCGAATGGCTCGCGAAGAGGCCTTTAGCGGGGTTGTGCTCCTCTCGTGGCATGGTCAGCCACTGTTCCGCCGTGCCTTTGGCCTCGCCGATCGTACAACGCGGCAGCCAAACAAGGTGGACACGCCATTCGAACTCGCGTCCGTGGGAAAGATGTTCACTGCAGTGGTGGTGGCACGGCTCGCCCAAGAGTCCCAACTCTCCTTCGACGATACCATTGGCGCGCTGCTTTCGGAGTTCCCCGCTGGACCGGCCCGATCACAGGTAACCGTCCGGCACTTGCTGACAATGTCTTCCGGCATTCCCGAGGTATTCCGCATCTCCGCTTTCTGGACGGCGCTTCCGCGGATCAAGACGCTCTCGGATTTTTGGCCCCTTTTCGCGAGCAAACCTGTGGAATTCGTGCCAGGAACGCGTTGGGCGTATAGCAATTCGAATTTTCTTGTGCTCGGCTCTATCGTAGAACGTGTGGCTCGCGTTCCCTTCGCAGCGGCCGTCGAGCGGTACGTGTTCCGACCGGCTGGGATGACTCACACGAGCTATAACTCGTGTGCTTCCCCCGAGCGCGCGCGCCCGTACCCGCACGGACCCGCCAAGGATTTGGGGCGCGCCGGCGAACGACGGTCAGGCCTGGTTAACGACACTGCGGTGACGTGTGGCAATGCAGCCGGCGCTCCCATGGGCGGTGGCGTCTCCACCGCGGATGATCTCGAGCGGTTCGCCGAAGCGTTAATGAACGGTCAGCTGCTCAGTCGGGACATGACTCAGCGTGTCCTGACTGGGCGGGTACCGACGGGGTATGGCGGCCGTGACGGCTACGGCTTTGAGACCCGGGTCCTGAATGGCATCCGGATCATAGGACACGTTGGTGGGTTCACGGGCGTCTCGAATCAGGTGGACTTCTATCCGGACCGTGGTTACGTGCTCGTGGTGCTAAGCAATAGCAATGGGAAGGGCACTCGGGAGATAGTGAATCGGGTGCGCGTGTTGATCTCGGGTGCAGTGGCTCAGCGATGACGCGCCGTGGCAGCCGCCTAACATGCGCTTGCAGCTGGCGGCGCCGGCTTCTAAAGGAAGAGTTATCTTCGTGAACCTCAATCTTGCGCGCCGCAGCTGAAGCGCGATCCGTTAGGCGTCACGCTCACTCTTATGGAACGCTTCGGTCGCCACACAGTCCCGCTCCACCGGTGACATGAGGACGCGCACCCCTACGCTCTTCCTGCTGCTCACATTGGTGGGTAGGCCCTCGAGCCTGCACGGGCAAACCCGAGACGTCGACCCTCCCTGGCGGACCCACGTCATGCCTTGGCTAACTCATACCGGGCAGCCACGCCCGTGGCGCACTGATCGCCGTCTGGCTGGCTACGGCGAGCAGGGCTATCCTGACGACGTTCTGGTTCTCTTTAGCGGTGCGGATTCACTCAAGGGCCAAAAGCCCGAGGCCATGTGGGTCACGGTCACGGCATACGACTCGACTTCTGGCTTGTTCCTTGGAGTTCTGCGCAACCAGCCATATGCGCCGATGGGCATCAACGAAGACGATAATGTCGTCTTCCGTATCCACCCCCAAATGAAGCGTCCGATTGCCGTCGCCTTCAACGGAAGCTACGGCGACGCCGGGTGGCCGCCGACATCTGCCCCCGGATTCTTACTCAAGCTCCGCGAAGGAATTCGAGCCTATCGGCTTGGGAACAATGGTCACACCCCCCCCGAAATTGATCGCTGCATCTCGCTCCTCACTGCCTTGATGGACTCGGTCCCTCCAAGCGCTCGAAGAGACGAAGCATTTGTCGCACACTACGTTCTAGGTCGATGCCTCGCCGAGAAATACCAAACGGAACTAGCGATCCGCCATTTCCGGAGTGCGATCAGCCTCGACACCAATGATCTCGACAGTCACATGGCCCTCCTTGCCGAACTTTCGGTGATGACTCATCATCGACCAGGTGAGCTCGCTCCCAGTGACGAGGAGCGATTTGAGCGCGACTTTCTTCAGGAACTGGCGATCGTCCGCTCGCGATTCGGCCGAGACCCCGGTGTTCAGCAAATCCTGACGCCGCTCTTTGACCCAGCCGGTGAAGCTACGGTCGATTCAGTATGGCGGCCCTACCTGGACAAATTGCGTCGGGTGGGATATGGAGTGTTCCGTTGGAAACAGAGATGAGCGTCGGAAGCGTGACGCCTAACAAGCGCTTGAAGCTGACGGGCGCTGATCGCTTTAAAGGAACCGGAGTGTTGTGCCCCTGGCGGGGCACGGACTTCGTCCCACGGCCTTGCGCCGGCGCGCGGGTCGCCCGCAGCTTAAGCGCGATCCGTTAGGCCGCGCGCTGCCGCCCCACAGACATTCATTCGCCAATTCATTTGGTACGGTGAGTACCCGGGGCGCCGAGCGCGGATGCTCCCGAAGGAGGATCTGTGCGCCGCGCCCCACACCCCACGGCCGCGCTACGGGGGCGCCGCGCCGCGCCCGTCCTTCCGGCGGGTGGCTGCCCACAGACAACGTCCCAACCCAGGGGCGGGCGCGGGCCCCCAGCCGCACGCGGCGCGTTCGACCATCGGTGCCAAGCGCGCCGTCTAACACGCGCTTGGAGCTGGCGGCGCCCGGCGGTCAGGGTAGAATTCCATTTATGACGAACCAAGCTAGGCGCCGCAGCTCAAGCGCGATCCGTTAGACGGCCGCCCAGCAACTATTGTTCATCGAAGATGCCCCAGCGTATCATTGTCGCGACTGTTCTCCTAGTCGGAGTGAGTGTTCCTGCCCGCGCCCAGGTTGCGTTCGTTACACTGCCCCCCTCCGCAGTGCTGGCACGTGAGTTCTCCCCTTCGCCCGCCCGTGGCTCCACGCCGGCTGCCGTTAAGTGGGGCATGGTCATCGGTGGCGTCACTGGAGCAACTGTCGCGGCCGTCCTTGTGTTTGGCCATCCTTGCCACGGGGACGACTGTTGGGCGCGCTCTGCTGTCGCCATCTTGCCGATTGGGATCGGTGCTGCCGTCGGAATAATGGTTGGGGGCGCCGTCGGCAACGCGATCGCGCGAGACCATGAATTCAACGTCTCAGGCGCGGCGGTAAGGCGACGGCCCGGTGACACTATAAGGGTGGGGATACGGCTTGCCCTTCCAACTCCTCACTAGCGGATCACACATCCATCCCTTTTGCGCGGCGGCCGTCTAACAAGCGCTTGAAGCTGCCGGGCGGTGATCGCTCTAGTGGAAGCGGAATGTTGTGCCCCTGGCGGGGCACGGACTTCGTCCCACGGCCTTGCGCCGGCGGGCGGGTCGCCCGCAGCTTAAGCGCGATCCGTTAGGCGCGTTCGCCGCCTGGGCCTGAACGCCGTAGATTGGCGCCCGTGCCCTACCAGTTCGAGTGGGACCCCAACAAAGCGGCTGCAAACCTCCGCAAGCACGGTGTCTCGTTCGACGAGGCGATCACCGCCTTCGGCGACCCACTCTCGATCCTACTCCCGGACCCCGATCACTCGCTCGGCGAGGAGCGGTACGTGGTTCTCGGCACGTCCAACGCGGGCCGCCTTCTTGTGGTAACTTTCGTCGAGCGGCCGCCACGAACCAGGATTATTTCAGCCAGACTCGCAACCAGACGTGAGCGCCACGACTATGAAGAAACGCAGGCCTAAGCACAAACCGACTGACGGTGACCGGGACACGATGCGTCCGGAGTATGACTTTTCGAAGGGCGTCCGCGGTGTGACAGCACAACGGTATCGCGAAGGTACCAACATCATCGTTCTGGACCCCTCTCTAATGGACGTCTTTCCCGATTCCGAGGCAGTCAACGAGGCGTTGCGCGCCCTCGCCCCGGTTCTGCGGCGCCGCAAGCAGGCGTAGCCACGGCGGCGACGCGCCTAACAAGCGCTTGAAGCTGGCGGGCGGTGATCGTCTTAAAGGAATCGGAGTGTTGTGCCCTGGCGGGCACGGACTGTCGTCCAACGACCTTGCGCCGGCGAGCGGGTCGCCCGCAGCTTAAGCGCGGTCCGTTAGGCAGCACGCATGCTCCGCACTCTTCTTGTTGCCGCACTCGTTCTCCTGTTGCTTGCCTGGATATACGGGCGGCGAGCGGTCGTCCGCTCGAAAGACCAAGTCGCCAAGTACATTGACGACTTCCTCCAAGGGCGTGGCGATGAGCGCGACTGGGACGAGTTCACGAGCGTACGCATCAGGGATCCATATTTGGATCGGATTCGCCAGGATTGTATCGACGCGACCTCCAATCCACTGGCCTTGCGAGCACTGCTTGAGGAGTTGCGTGCGCGTGCTGCCTAACAAGCGCCTGAAGCTGACGGGCGGTGATCGCTCTAAAGGAAGCGGAGTGTTGTGCCCTGGCGGGCGCGGACTGACGTCCAACGGCCTTGCGCCGGCGGGCGAGTCGCCCGCAGCTTAAGCGCGATCCGTTAGGCGGCGCGCTGCCGCCCCACAAACATCCTTTCGTCAAGTCCTTTGGTACGGTCAGTACGCGGAGCGCCTCGCGCCGAGGCTCCCGAGGGAGGATCTGTTCGCCGCGCCCCACACCCCACGGCCGCGCTTACGGGCTTGCCGCGTCGCGCACGCCCTTCAATGAAGTGGCTGCAATAGGCAAGTTCTCAACCCAAGGGCGGGCGCGGGCCTCGAGCCACGCGCGGCGCGCTCGAGCGTCGGTGCCAAGCGCGCCGTCTAACATGCGCTTGGAGCTGGCGGCGCCCCGCCGTCAGGGTAGAATTCCATGTGTGAGGAACCAAGCTAGGCGCCGCAGCTCAAGCGCGATCCGTTAGGTGGCCGCAATCGTATGATGGTTCAGATCTAGCATGGATCTTCCGAACGAGGTCGCCCGACGCTTCGGCGTTACGCGGATGCCCATGCCTCTCAAATGGTTCGACACCCGCGAGGTCCTCGAACACCTGCCCCCACACTTCACGATGCAGGCCGAACTCGTCCACGTGCTCTTTGAGGTCGACATCGACGAGACCGGCAAGGTTACTCATGTAAAGGGAGTGTCCAGGCCGCACCTCCCACCCAACGTGCACGTGACTGGTATCGAGATTCATCCGGAAGGACCGCGCCAAATGCCGGCGACTGACGAGCCCCCTGATGCCCTGCGGGACGCTGTGGTCACCGCAGCGTATGGCATGATATTCCGACCAGCGGAACGCGACGGTCGGCCCGTACCGATTCGCGGGCTTCGGCTTGGCGCACGCTATTCGCGCGATGACTTGCAACGCAGCGCGGCCACCTAACAAGCGCTTGAAGCTGGCGGGCGGTGATCGCTCTAGTGGAAACGGAGTGTTGTGCCCTGGCGGGCACGGACTGTCGTCCACCACCCTTGCGCCGGCGGGCGGGTCGCCCGCAGCTTAAGCGCGATCCGTTAGGCGGCCGAGTCCGGGTCTGTCAGGGTCTATGACCTCGTTCTACCTCAGCCTTTGGCCCGTTGGCGCAGCCACCGTTGTCATAGCCATCGGAGCGGTGTCGGCACTCGTGCACAACAGGCGGCGTTGGTTCTTCATGTCCCTTGCTGCAACACTGGTCGGCGTGCTCCTCTATGCCCCGACGGTCCTTGCGGAAGCGGCTGATCCAGCTCACAACCGACTCCACAGAGATGTCGCAGGTGCGTTCGTCTATGCAATCGCTGTTCCTGTCATCGTCAGCTGGCGTTCGGCCATCCTGGCGGGGCGAGGCGTTAGTCCGACGCACAGGCTCCTGGCCGCGCTCGGTACTGCGTTGCTCTGTTTAGCAACCAGTCCTCTCTACTTCCTTTTCGTTCACTGTACGAGCGGTGATTGTCTATAGCGCGAGTCCGCGAGGTCGGCCGCCTAACAAGCGCTTGAAGCTGACGGGCGGTGATCGTTCTAAAGGAAGCGGAGTGTTGTGCCCTGGCGGGCACGGACTGTCGTCCACTATTCTTGCGCCGGCGGGCGGGTCGCCCGCAGCTTAAGCGCGATCCGTTAGGCGCCATCACACGTGACCCCGATTTTCACTGCTTCCTATCGCCACACCGGTCCGCTGCTGCGGCGGTTCTACATCGGTGAACTCTGGCGCACCCAGGGTGGCTGGCTTCTGTCTGTACCACTTGCTCTAGGAGTAGCAATCTGGTCGTCGCTCAATCCTGACTACTGGTGGTTCAGCGGCTTCCTTGCCGGCGCTGCGCTGAGCTACATGGGTCTGCTCTACAGCAGCTATCGACGGGCACAACGGTACCGGCTCGACCACGTCGTGAACACGACAATTACCGACGACGGTCTACACTTCGACTTTGCCTCAGCCACTTCGGATGTTCCCTGGAGCGCGATCACATCAGTCCGTCAGACTCCTGACGGGCTCATTCTGTCTTCTCGCGCCAGTGCCAGGCCCATTCTACTTCCATATGACGCCCTGTCATCGGAAGCATCGACTTTTGTTATGCGCAAGGTGAAAGAGGCTGGGGGGTCGCCCAAGTGATGGCGCCTAACAAGCGCTTGAAGCTGACGGGCGGCGATCGCTTTAAAGGAAGCGGAGTGTTGTGCCCCTGGCGGGGCACGGACTTCGTCCCACACCCTTGCGCCGGCGCCCGGGTCGCCCGCAGCTTAAGCGCGATCCGTTCTATGAGAGCGATTGTCTAGGACGGACTTCGACATCGCTGATTGCTGGGCGCTCACGTCCTGAGCAATCAGCCCCGACTGCTTGCGAGATGAGGC
>Ga0209156_10002747_pt1 | contig 13655 bp, 9 predicted proteins | sample GraSoiAngelo_124_FD_185881 | JGI IMG/M metagenome (GOLD analysis project Ga0209156, IMG submission 185881) | Grasslands soil microbial communities from the Angelo Coastal Reserve, California, USA - 14_0927_05_20cm (SPAdes) (version 2) | ecosystem: Environmental > Terrestrial > Soil > Grasslands ...
GATACGCGGGCTGGAAGAAGCGTACTCGCACGCGGGTCATCCGGAGCGCAAGCGAGGGAGCACACATATCTGTATTGATCACACAACCTACCTCGCATCATTCACCATATTTGAGAGGTCCCTCGCCGCCTTGCGCGGCTCGGGATGATAGCGCGCGCCAGAAGGACGCCCCACCCTAAAGCGTGATCAGCTCAAGCCGACTCTTCATTTCCGCCGGGACGCGATCCCGATGATAAAAACTTCCGCTGATCGGCGTGATATCCGCCGGCCGTAATCCGACCGCGGCGGCAATGAAATTATCATTGCAAAAAATACCATTCGTTGGGTCCAGCCCAATCCAACCAGCGCCGGGCAAAAAAACTTCCGTCCAGGCATGCAACGAACCTTCGGCCCGACGAACTTCCTCATCCGTTTCACGCAAATATCCGGAGACGACTCGCGCTGCCAGACCGAGATCGCGCAGCATTTCCGCCAGCAATACCGCGGTATCTCGGCAAGCGCCGCGTTGCCGACGCAATGTTTCGGCCGGCGATTGCGCCGCGCCTTCCTCACGGCGCTCATAGGAAATTATTCGGTGAAGAGCCTTCGTTAATTCCACCAACATTGCCACAGTTTCTCGCGGCGATTCCCGTGACGGGGGCTTCCAGTCGGGCAACGAGAGGGACTCGCTCGTTTGGCGTTTGCAATAAGCGCAGATAATCGAGGCGATATCTTCTTCGTAGTTGAAGGGCATTTGGACAACGCGACGGGAAAGAACAAAATCGAAAGGATTCTTTTTTGTCGCGTCCACATCCAGGGCAAGCCGCAGCTCCAGCACTTCCGACGGCTGATCGAAAAAACAGGAAGCGACGACATTATCGAAAACATCGCGTCCAAAGCGCACCGTCGTTTTCGGTTTGGTTTGGAAATCGAGCCGGGTTATCTGTAGAAACCGATCGGTGCGGGGAAACAGGCGCACGTCGTGTGGTGAGAACCTGACCGCCCGATCGTAGCGGTAAATTGTTTCGTATCGAATTCCGATTTTCATCTGGCGGATTATGGCATCTGGACAGACTCAATGCATTTAAGCTAAAATTTTGTTGCAGGCCGCGCGAAGCTCATCTACTGGACACGAAGCTTTCCAAGATTGTTCTGGGGGGAACAGCCGCCCTTCGCGTCCTTTCGGGCGCGGGGGGCGGTACTTCCTTCTGATGACGGCGCCGCCATCTTTTTCCCGACATTTCAATTGGACGCTGGCGTTCACCGTCATTGGGCTGAGTACGATTGCCGCGGCCGTTTTTGTCTTTAACCGCTGCGCCTCATTGCCCGGACGCACGACCAAGGAAACGGTCGACCAAATGGAACGGGTCGGGCGCGATTTGCGCGACGCGATTGTGCAGATCGCGCAACTGCAACCGCGCGTCACCATTAACAATCGTGTCTATTTTGAACAAACTTCACCGATTGCCGAGTTGGCGCTGGTTTCCCAGAAACTCGAAGTCGAGCATGAATTCCTCCACACTTGGGCCGGAAGCACCAAACGGCTGCGTTTGCACGGGACCTATACCGCTAAAGCCGGCTTCGATTTGCGTCAGGAATTCAGTGTCACTGTCGCGCCGGAAGCGACCATTGTTCGTTTGCCACATGCGCAAATTCTCGGTGTCGAACAAAACGCGATTGAACTGCTAGCCTACGAGAATGGTTTTTGGAATCCAATTTCTGGGGCTGACGTGCAAGCGGAGTTGATTACTCTTGGCAAACTTGCGCGCGATCGGGCCGCTGCGCGCAATCTTGCGGCTGAAGCCGACGAGTCGTTTCGGATACAACTGAAAGGCCGTATCGGCAACACGCTGCCGGTGCAGGTAATTTTTTACCCGGCGCGGAAGTCTGATTGATGCGTCTTTGCGCTCGCGCGGTTGCGCGTTAGAAGATTCGCCATGTCGCTACGGAAAAAACCGCTGCTTGTGCCCGGTTTTGTTCTGCTGGCACTCGTTCTTGTGGGCTTTGTTGTGCCGCCACTAATGGAACACAGCATCGCAGCCTGGCTCCGCTACGAAGCCCGGCGCTCGGGACTCGTTCTCGATTTCTCCGAAATTCACGCTCCACTCTTTCATCCACTAGAAATCCGCGAGCTGAAGATTGTCGGCGCCGGTCTCGATGCCGAACATTTCGAGTTTGACGCTGGACGCGTCGAGGCCGGTCTCAGTTTTGCCGCATTTTTCGGCGGATCGGAAAAGTCACACCTCCTTTCTTCGCTCCTCATCGAGCATGCAAAATTCTTCATACGTGGCCGCGCGCCACTGTCGGCCGGTCCCATTGATTGGACTGCGCTCGCCAGACTTTTGCCGGAACGGTTCGAGATCTTTGCGGATCAGCTCAGACTCGAGCAACCATTTTCCTTGCTGTTGTTTCAGGATACAAAAGTCTCCGCAAGTAAAGGGAATAGCGGCATACTTTCAATTGGCGCGGTTGAAATGCGCGCGCCTTTTTTGGAAAAACGTTTCGCGCATGTTCGCGGCATGACACGCTGGCAGGACGACCGACTTTCGATTGGTTCGATCAATCTGCTGGAGGGTCTCACGATCGATTCATTGGTAATTGATCTCACCGGCTTGCGCACTGGGCGCGTCGGTACCGATCTCGGCGTGTCCGTTTTGGGTGGCAAAATGCGGGCGAATATTGCGACCGAACGTCCCGGAAAAACGCGACTGTGGGATGCGGCTGGCACTGCATCAGGAATTTCCCTTCCACAACTTGCCAGCGCCCTGGGTTTCACCGTGCCGGTCCAAGGAATGGTCCGCGCCTCGAAGTTCACTTTCCGCGGTGATCCACGCGACTTTCTCAACGCCACTGCCTCGATCTGGACGGAATTAACTGGCTTCAGCTGGCGCGAGCGCAAGGCCGACGTCATCATGCTGGGAGCGAATTTTTATGGACACACCGTTCAATTGCAGCAGCTCTTTATTAAACAACGCCGCAACGAATTGACCCTCAGCGGCGAAACCGCCGTCGGGACAGAGTGGCTTAATCCGGATTTTCGCGGCGACATCTCCGCATCAATTAACGATCTCGGTCAATTCGCTGAGCTTTTCGGCGCCTCACCAGAAGCGTTTGCCGGTAAAGTGGCGGCTCGCGGTCGCATGCATGCTCACGAGCGAACAGTTGATGGCGACCTCGCTCTCACTGGCGATGCCTTAAAAATTTTTCGTCTCCCGGTCGATTCTTTAACCGCGCGAATTGGTCTCGAGTCGGGTCGAGCGCAAGTGGATCAATTGGAATTGAAGCGGGGTGAGGATTTTCTGCGCGCGCAGGGAAAGATCGATCTTGCGCAAAAAAAATCGTTTACACTCTCGGCGGAAAGTTGGTGCCACGAATTGCGCGACTACGCTCTGGAATTCCCCATTATCGGAACGTTGTCCGGCGCTCTTTCGACCAAGCTTACCGGCGCGGGCGACGAAAGCAGTTTCAGCAGCACCGTTTCCGGGCAAACCAATCAATTCTCTTTTTCTGCGCAAACCAACTGGCGCAGCGATGCCATCGCCATCAATTCCCTCAAGATAAATCTGAGCGACACTGCCGCCGCCGAACTCAAGGGAACGATCGATCTCACCGATCCAAAACATTTTCGCGCGAATCTTTCATCAGCGAACGAACTCCGCTGCGACGGGCCGTTGGCCGACAAGGGGTGCGCGCACGGTCTTGAGTTGCATGAGGGCGAAACCGGATTGCCATTCTCCGAAATCGCGCTCGACGGACGCGATCTCACACTGCGTCAATCCTCTCCCACTGCCATCGCGCAATCGATCAAGCTCTGCGACGAAGGCGAGCCAGGTCAGCCCGTTCAGATCAATATTCCAAGGCGCCTGGAGCCACCACCTCCGTCGTCTCCTTCCCCTGCTCCGCTTCCCTCGCCCGCTCCTCCACCGCCGTAATCAGCCAGTGCTGCAATTGTTCTTCGAGCTCGGCCGTGACCGAAACCTGAAATGCCGCACCGGCATCGACTCGCAACGTTTCTCCTTCGGCCGTCTCGAAAATCAATTGCACCGGCCGGTGACCCGGCGAAGCCGCCAGCAGCGACTGAACTTCTCGCAATTCATCACTTCCGGCGTTCGCCGAAAAATGCAGACAAAGTGGCGGCGTCTCAACGCGGTTCAGGTTTGGAACACGCGGAGCTTCCAAGGAAAGGAGGTGCAATTTTTCCGCGGTGGCCCGCAATGACTCATCGCGCAGATCGAGTTTGCCACGGACCCCGACGACATTTCCCGGCACTAACTTTTCCGCGCATTCGAGATAAAGCTCGTTCCAAACGACCAGCTCGAGCGTGCCCGTCAAATCTTCCAGCCAGACGACGGCGAACGGTTTGCCTTCTTTCCTGGTAAATTTCTTGTCCACCTGCGTAATCGCGCCCGCCACCCGGAAAGTGGCGCGATCGGAGAGTTCACCGAGCGATGCGATCGATTGATATTTTCCGTTCGCAATAACATCAGCGTAGGCATCGAGCGGATGTCCGGTGACGTAAAAGCCGAGCAACTCTTTTTCAAAACTCATTTTCTCGCGGTCGCTCCATGGAGCGACTGTCCGCTTCCGTGCCGGCGCGACATGTTCGTGGCTGTCCCCGAAAAGTGAGACCTGCCCTGCCATTCGATCACGATGTGCCGCGGCCGACGAGGCCAGCGCATCGTCGATGCAAGCGAAAAGTTCCGCGCGTTCGCGATGCAGAAAATCGAACGCACCACACTTGACCAGGGATTCCAACATTTTGCGATTGGCGATGCGGGAATCGAGCCGGCTGCAAAAATCTTCCAGCGACTTGAAGTCACCGCCGCGTTCGCGTTCGCGAATGGCAAGCTCCATTGCTCCTGCGCCGACATTCTTGATCGCTGCCAAACCAAAGCGGATGGCGTTGTAGCCGCGGTCGCCGACCGCAGCCGTCCCGTAATCTTCTTCCGCGTCGCCGCCGCGGCCAGCGACCGCGGCTACCGTTTCCGGCACAAATTTCAACCCACTCCGATTCACGTCCGGCGGCAAAATGGTAATGCCCATCCGTTTGCACTCGCTCACCAGCACCGAAATTTTTTCGGTGTTATTGATTTCATTCGAGAGCAAACCAGCCATGAATTCGACCGGATGCTTCGCCTTCAAAAACGCCGTCTGATAACTGATCAACGCATAGGCCGCGCTGTGGCTCTTATTGAATCCGTAGCCGGCAAATTTTTCCAGTAAATCGAAAATCGTGTTCGCTTTTTTCTCCCCGATCTCGTTGGTGCGCGCGCAACCGGCAATGAAATTGGCCCGCTCTTTCGCCATCTTTTCCTTGTCCTTTTTTCCCATTGCCCGCCGGAGCAAATCTGCCTGCCCCATCGAATACCCGGCCAGTTTGCTCGCCGCCGCCATCACCTGCTCTTGGTAAATCATCACCCCATAGGTGTCGGCGCAGATTTCCTCCAGCAGCGGATGCTCGTATCTAATTTTCGTTAGCCCTTTTTTCCGCTTGATGTAATCACCGATCAACTCCATCGGCCCCGGTCGATAAAGCGCGATCAACGCAATGATGTCGTCCAACTTCCGCACATCGAATTGCTTCGAGACCGACGTAATTCCGCCCGACTCCATTTGAAACAAGCCAATGGTTTCGCCCCGGTTGTAGAGTGCGAAGGCGGCCGCGTCATCCAGCGGAATGTTCTTGAGCGAGAAGTCGGGCACATTTTTTCGAATCAACGTTACCGTGTCTTCAATCACGGTCAGCGTTTTCAATCCCAGAAAATCCATTTTCAGCAGCCCGAGGTCGTTCAATGGATTCATCGAATACTGGCTGACGATGTCGTTGCCTTTGACGTCACGGCAGAGCGGAACGTACTCGGAAAGATCGCGATCGCTGATCACCACTCCGGCGGCGTGGACACCGGCGCTGCGAGAAAGTCCTTCCAGCGCGGTCGCGTATTCCATCAACTGCTTTGTCTGCGGCTCGGTCGCGACTGCTCTTTTCAACTCCGGATTTCTCTCGACCGAAGAATTCAGGGTGATGTTCAGCTCGTTCGGGATCATTTTCGCAATCCTGTCACCGTCCCGCACGCTCAGTCCCATCACCCGCGCTACATCGCGCACCACGCTGCGCGCTTTCAGCCGGCCGAAAGTGATGATCTGCGCCACGCGACGTTCGCCATATTTTTGGCGGACGTATTCGAGGACTTCGCCACGGCGTGCTTCGCAAAAGTCCACATCGATATCGGGCGGAGAAATGCGCTCGGGATTGAGGAAACGCTCAAAGATCAGTCCGTACTGCAGCGGATCGATATCAGTGATGCGCAGAACGTAGGCGACGATGGAGCCGGCGGCAGAACCGCGACCCGGCCCCACTGGAATTCCTCGCTCTCTGGCGAAATGGATAAAGTCCCAAACAATCAGGAGATAACTAACAAAACCCGTTTTTTCCAGAACATCGACTTCGTAATCGAGCCGCTTGATTAAATCCTGATCGTTGGCCGCGCGTTCGCCGTAACGCTCGTGCAATCCCTTGTAACATAGCTCGCGCAAATAACCTTCACGCGTTTTCCCTGGCGGCACCGGATACTCGGGATATTTCGATTTACCGAATTCGATTTCGAGATTGCAACGCTCCGCGATTTCGAGCGTATTCGTGATTGCCTCCGGGAAATCGCGGAAGATTTCGCACATTTCCGCCGGCGATTTGAAATACAGTTCAGGCTCATAACGCATCCGCTGTTCGTCTTCAATCTTCGCGGCCGTGTTGATGCAAAGAAGAGCGTCGTGCGCCTTATGATCGCTGCGCCGAAGGAAATGAACGTCGTTGGCCGCAACCAGACCGAGTCCGAATTCGCGAGCGAATTTCGGCAGATGCGCATTGCATTGCTTTTGCTCGGCCATGCCGTGGTCGTGCAACTCCATGAAAAAATTTCGCGGCCCGAAAATGTCGCGATATTCCGCGGTGAGATTCTGCGCTTTTTCAATATTGTCGCTTTGCAAAGCGCTGTTGATCTCACTGGCGAGACAACCGCTCAGGCCGATCAAACCGTCGGCATGCGCCGCCAACAAATCCCTGTCGATCCGCGGGCGATAATAAAAACCATCGAGATGCGCCGCCGAAATCAGCTTCACTAAATTGCGATAGCCAGTCTCGTTTTCCGCCAGCAAGGTGAAATGAAAGGTGGATTCGCGTGACGGTTTTTCCTTGTATGAGCCACTCGTGATGTAGGCCTCGCAACCGATGATCGGTTTGATTCCCGCTGCCCTGGCGCATTGGTAAAAATCGATCGCCCCAAAAAGATTGCCGTGATCCGTGATCGCTACCGCCGGCATTTTCATTTTCACCGCCTCGTTCATCAGCTCTCGCATCCGAACCGCGCCATCGAGAAGCGAGTATTCGGTGTGAAGATGGAGGTGAACGAAAGAATCGCGAGGCATCGAACGTCAGTATTAAGCGGACAAAACTTTTCGCAAATTTACCCAGCATTTTCAGCGCGATTTTTCGTGCGACTCTCGCAACGCCTAGGTGGATCGGCCGCTCCGTCGGGCGATGTTAAAGAAATGCGGCTTCGCCGCCTGAATTAGCATCGAGCACGGGACTGCTCGATCCACCCAGAGCATTGCCCTTTGGCCTGTGCTGGTAATCGCGTCGGTCGCCATGGCGCCCTCGGGATGACATTTCTTTTATTCCCGCAAAATCGTAATTGCATCGCGCGTGTCGCGTTGTTAAGAGAGCGCGTGCCGCGATCCGCTTTCGGTTTGCAAAGGAACGCGCGCACGCAAGTTTACCCGCAATGAAAAAACTCGAAGCGATCATTAAGCCCTTCAAACTCGAGGAAGTGAAAGAGGCCCTGGCCGAACTCGGCATCGAGGGCATGACAGTGACGGAAGTGAAAGGCTTTGGCCGGCAGAAAGGGCACACCGAAATCTATCGCGGCTCCGAATACACCGTTGATTTTCTGCCCAAAGTGAAAGTCGAAGTCGTGCTCGCAGACGACATGGTGGATAAAGCCGTCACCGTAGTGGTGAGCGCGGCCAAGACCGGCAAAATCGGCGATGGCAAAGTTTTTGTTCTTCCGGTCGAACACGCGGTCCGCATCCGGACGGAAGAGATCGGCGAAAAAGCGGTGTAGCGCGCTGACGCGCTGATCGTTAAAACGTTGAATCGTTACATCGTTAAAACGATCAGCGTTGACCCAATTCGACATCCGAATGTTTTAACAATTTAACAGTTTAACTTTTTAACCCTTCAACGTTTCAACCCTGCAAGGCATAACCCATGGCTAAAGACAAAAAGACCCCGTCCGACGTTTCCAAAATGATCAAGGACCGCGAGGTAAAACTCGTGGATTTCAAATTTACCGATCTCCCCGGCACCTGGCAGCATTTCACCACCACCCTCACCGAATATAACGAAGACATTTTTACCGACGGCCTCGGCTTCGATGGCTCGAGCATTCGCGGGTGGAAGGTGATCAACGCCTCTGACATGCTCGTCGTCCCCGATCCGGCCACGGCGTGGATCGATATTTTTAACGCCGAACCAACGCTCTCGTTGATCTGCACCATCGTCGATCCGATCACGCGCGAACCCTACGATCGAGACCCGCGCGGTCTCGCCGAAAAAGCAGAGGCTTATTTGAAAAGCACCGGCATCGCCGACACCGCGAATTTCGGACCGGAAGCGGAATTTTTCATTTTCGACGATGTGCGTTTCTCGTCAGCCGCGAATTCCGCCTTCTACCAGATCGAAAGCACAGAAGCGCATTGGAATAGCGCGCGGGAAGAATTTCCTAATCTCGGTTACAAGATTCGTGCAAAGGAAGGTTATTTTCCGGTGCCGCCAGCCGATACCTTGCAGGACATTCGCAATGAAATGTGCCTCGAGCTGGAGAAGGCCGGTGTCCCGATCGAGCGCCAACATCACGAAGTCGCGACCGCGGGTCAGGCTGAGATCGACATTCGTTTCGCCCCGATGAAAGAGATGGCCGATCACATGCAGTACTACAAATACATCGTGCGCAATGTGGCCAAGCGGCACAACAAAACGGTCACCTTCATGCCCAAGCCACTCTTCGCCGATAACGGCAGCGGCATGCATACCCACCTCTCGCTTTGGAAGGGCGATAAACCGCTTTTCGCCGGCAACGGTTACGCGGGATTGTCCGACACTGCGCTTTTTTTCATCGGCGGAATTTTGAAACACGCGCCGGCGCTCACCTGCATCACGAATCCGACGACCAACAGTTACAAGCGGCTCGTCCCCGGCTTCGAGGCGCCGGTCAATCTCGCTTATTCCGCTCGCAATCGTTCCGCTGCGATCCGCATTCCCACTTACTCAGCCAATCCGAAGTCGAAGCGGATCGAGTTTCGCACGCCCGATTCAGCAGCGAATCCTTACCTCGCCTTCGCCGCACTCTTGCTGGCGGGCTTGGATGGAATTCAGAGTCGCATTGATCCCGGTGATCCACTGGATAAAAACCTTTACGATCTTCCACCAGAAGAACTCGCTAACGTGCCGAGTGTTCCCGATTCGCTCAGTGGCGCCATCGCGGCGCTGGAAAAGGACCACGATTTCCTGCTTAAAGGCGACGTCTTCAATTCCGACTTCATCGCAAACTGGCTCGAGATGAAACAAAAGGAATATGACGCCCTGCGGTTAAGACCGCATCCGTACGAATTTTCGATGTACTACGACGTGTAGAAGGGAACTATAGCGGCGACGTCCTCTTCAGATTCGGGGAGCGCACACGCCTCTGCTGTGCTCGGCGCCTCGCGGCAATGCTGGTGGAAGTTAGCCATCCTGGCTGACTCGGAGGATAAGCTTCCAGCTTGTCCATCTTCATACGACCGCCCGGAAGGCGGTCGGCCGAGTCAGGCTGGAAGCCTAACTTCCAACGCACGCGAGACGCGCACGGTCCCCAGAGAAATTGCAGCGACATTGCGTTCCTCTCGTTCCCAACCGGAGTTTGGGAATGAAAAAACACTGCGTCGGTACATTACATTTGCGCCGTGAAACGCACACGATACATCCTTGCGGCGTTGCTGGTAGCTTGTCTCGCGCTGATGTTTCTCACCCCTCTACCCGATCAACTAATTCTTTTTCCCACAACCCAGCGCATCGATCCGCATGGCGCCGTGCGGCAGACCATTCCATTCCAAAATGGTGAACTCGAAATCTGGACGGCGCGTTCGCGACTCGCGCAACAACGCAATCATGTCGATCACTACGTTCTGCGTTTCTACGGCAATGCCGATCGCGCAGAACGATGGGTTGCGCTCGAAGCGGATGCCTTCGGCGAACGTGCTGTTGAAGTTTGGGGAATGAATTATCCGGGCTTCGGTGGCAGCTCCGGCCCAGCACGTCTGAAACGAATGTCGCCTGCCGCACTTGCCGCCTTCGATGTACTGAAGTCGACGGCTCGGAACCAGCCGATCTTCGTTTTTGGCGCGAGCATCGGGAGCGCGGTGGCAATGGATGTAGCGGCCAATCGCGAAGTCCGCGGTCTTGTTCTTCACAATCCGCCGCCGTTGCGCCAAATAATCTTGCGCAACTACGGCTGGTGGAACCTTTGGCTGCTAGCCGGACCGGTGGCGCTGCAAATTCCCCACGAACTAGATAGCGTCGCGAACGCAAAACGAATTCATGCGCCCGCAATTTTTCTTCTCGCTGAAAACGACGAGATCGTTCCGCCAAAATTCCAACGCCTGGTGGCCGACTCTTTCGCCGGAGAAAAACAGGTGATCATCTTGCCTGGCGCTTACCACAACTCGCCGATTGAAGGCCCGGTCGTGGCCGAGATTCATCGGGCCTACGATTGGTTATTTGGCAGTGACATCCGCTAAGGACCAGCAGCCACCCGGGCTCCTTTGTGTCTCTTTACGAGAGCGGTTCCTTGACTTGTCATCCTGAGCGAACTCGAAGGATCTCTAACTACCGTTGTCTACTAAAGTCAGAGATTCCTCGACTGCGCTCGAAATGGCAAAATCGATAGTTAACATTTTTGTGTTGCATCTGCAACACCAAATTGTTACTTCAGAACCGTGCCTTTTTAGTCGCAGTTGTAGGGCGTCTGTGCCAGACGCCGCAACTTTCGAATGGCGTTTCACAGAAACGCCCTACAATTAAGCGGCCTGAAGCGCCTGTCTCGCCGCGACGACGCGTGACTCGCGCCTCCCACCCCCGTGTATAGTCTGCGCTTCAGCTTGAAGACGCAAAAAATTCTGATCATCCTCGCACTTACCGCGCTAGTCTGGATTGTCTTCGGACAAACCGCGCGCTTCGATTGGGTCCGTTACGATGATCACGATTACGTTTATCGCTCCGGTCGCGTGACCAGCGGGTTCAGCTTCTCCAACATCGCATGGGCCTTCACTCATTTTCACGCCGCCAACTGGCATCCCATCACCACCCTGTCGCACATGCTCGATTGCCAATTGTTCGGCGTAAAGCCTGGCCTGCATCATTTTACCAGCGTCGTCATTCACACCCTTGCCGCCATCGTGTTGTTTTTTGCCCTCGACTCGCTGACTGGAAAAACGTGGCGAAGCGCATTTGTCACTGCCGTCTTCGCCATTCATCCGCTTCGAGCGGAATCGGTGGCATGGATCGCCGAGCGCAAGGATGTCCTGAGTGGTTTATTCTTCGCGCTGACTCTGCTGGCGTGGTCCAGCTACGCGGGAAGGAAATCAGTGGCGCGCTACTTAATTGCGCTATTTGCCGCTGCGCTTGGAACGCTTTCCAAGCCGATGCTGGTCACAATCCCGTTCGTGCTTTTGCTAATCGATTACTGGCCACTGAATCGATTTCAAAAGGAGAAAATGATTTCGCTGCTTCTGGAAAAGATTCCCTTCGCCCTGTTTGCTGCAGCCTCGGCCGTTGCCACAGTACTGGCCCAACACGGCCAGATCGACACCTTCGGATTCTCGCTGCCGTTGCGTTTCGAAAATGCAATCGTTAGCTACGCCATCTATTTGCGTCAGCTGATCTGGCCAGTCGATCTCGCTGTTCTTTATCCGTATCCGGAAAAATTCTTTCCGTTCCTGACCATCGCCGGTTGTGCTGCGCTCCTGATCGCGTTGTCGGCGATCGCGATTATTTACCGAAAACAATTCCCGTTTCTGTTCACTGGCTGGTTTTGGTTTGTTGGCATGTTGGTCCCGGTAATCGGCATCGTGCAGGTGGGCCGGCAGGCTCATGCCGATCGCTATACCTATCTGCCGCTCATCGGTATCACCATCGCTATCGTGTGGCTGGTTGCCGAACTGACTGCGCGCTGGCGTTTTCGAAAACAAATCGGGGTGCTTGCCTGCGCCATCGTCATCATCACGCTAAGCGCTTGTGCTTATCATCAGGCCGCTTTTTGGCGCAACCCCGACTCACTTTGGCCGCATACGCTGGCGGTGACGACCAACAACGACGGCGCACATCTTGCCTTGGCAACGTCGCTTTTCGCCGAGGGCAAAACCGAAGAAGCAATCGCGCACGCGCGAGCGGCGGCAGAAATTCGTCCCGCTAATGCGGGTGTTTACGGCGAAGTGCCGGTCGGTCTGGAAGGGAAACCGCTCGACGAAGCAATTCTTTTCTGGAGCGCGCGGGTGGAGAACGAGCCGAACAATATCGGCGCCCATAACACATTTGGTGTCTTGTTGGTCCAGAAACACCAAACCCGCGCGGCCATCGAGCAGTGGGAAACCGCGCTTGGATTAAACCCGAAGGACGGAAATGCACAGAGCAATCTGGCATGGGTCTTCGCCACTGCGCCCGACGCCTCGCTCCGCAACGGAACTCGCGCGGTCGATTTGGCGGAGCGCGCACTGAAACTAGCCGGCGGCGTCAGCCCGATCCTGCATCGCACCTTGGCTGCGGCCTACGCCGAAACCGGTCGATTCGACGATGCCATCGCGACAGCGGAGCGCGGATACGCGTTTGCAGAGCGTGAAGGCAACCGCGAATTGGCCGACGAATTTGCTGCCGTCCTCGCCCGATACCGACAGCACCAGCCCTTCCGCGACGCAAGCCTGGAACTGCAAGAAGATTGATTAAGAGCCGAATCTTAATATTGGAGGGATGGAGGGCGAGATCCACCAGCCCGGTTGTAGCAACAGCCATCTTGTCCGCCACTTGACGGACTCGTGGTGGCGAGGCTGTGGGGCTAACGGGCATCTCGCCCGTTGATTCTAGCCGTAAGGCGACCACCCAAGATGGAGACTGGATCCCTCCTCCGAATTACCTTGCAACTTCGGCGGGCGGCCTGATGTTTAAAGACACATTATGAGCTTGCTCGCGAGCTTCATGAATCTGGCAGGACCAGATCTGATCGTAATCTTGTTGATCATCCTTGTCCTTTTCGGGGCAAAGAAATTGCCGGAGTTGGCTAAAGGAATGGGACAAGCCGTTCGCGAATTTCAAAAGGCAAAGGATGAATTCAGCGACGAGCTGAACAAAGCCGGCAAGACCGAAGAAAAATCAGTTCAACCCGCCCAGGCAAACGTCCCGCGGGTCGAACCGGGAACCCCCGGTGCGACCACCCAGCCCGACCCGAACCAAACCGTCGCTCCCGGCAACCGCGCCGATCAAGTTTAGGCGCGCATCGCGCCCTTTTTTTGTCATCCTGCCCGCCACGCCGAAGTTCGACGAAGGCGGAGCGGAGTCGACGGATCTCTAACTATTTTTCTTCCTCTTCCTAGCA